>ERZ761607.2338-NODE-2338-length-20776-cov-5.728971_pt1 | contig 20776 bp, 22 predicted proteins | sample MGYA00511164_ERZ761607 | MGnify/ENA primary metagenome ERZ761607 (study PRJEB28899, sample SAMN02445080) | bioreactor sludge metagenome | biome: EBPR sludge | place: Australia: Brisbane, Thorneside Wastewater Treatment Plant | collected 2011-06-22 ... | reverse complement strand
GCCAGACCCCACGCCCGACCCCCAGGTCTTGGCCTCCTACCTCGACCGGACCCGCTGGTTCGGCGGCAAGGGGCGCCCGTACGCCGTGACCGGGGTGCGCGCGCTCGGGGAGCTTCCCGGTGGCCCACCCCTCGTGGTGATCCACCTCGTCGAGCTCACCTACGCGGACGAGGAGGGCGGGGTCGAGCTCTACCAGGTGCCGCTGGTCTTCTACGAACACCCTGAGGGCCGGCTCGACCACGCCTTCGTGGGCTGGTGGGAGGACCCCGACCACGGCTGGGTGCATGCCTACGACGCCCTGCACGACCGAGAGGCGATGGCGCTGTGGCAGCGCGCCTTCGCCGAGGCTGCCGATGGTGAGGTGCTCGACGCGGGTGGGCTCCACTTCCACAGGCTCCCCGGGCACGACCTCGACCTCACCGCGCACTCGACGCTGTTCAGCGGCGAGCAGTCCAACTCCTCTGTCGCGTACGGCGAGGACGCGTTGATGAAGGTGTTCCGCAAGGTCACGCCGGGCGTCAACCCCGACATCGCCGTACACGAGGTGCTGACCCGGGCCGGCTCCGAGCACGTGCCGGCGCTGTACGGCTGGCTGGAGGTTCGCGACGGCGACCAGCCGCTGCAGTTGGCGATGCTGCAGCAGTTCCTGCGCACGGCGAGTGATGGCTGGGACCTTGCGCTGGCGAGTGTTCGGACCCTCTTCGCCGATCCGGAGGTCCATGCCAACGAGTCGGGCGGCGACTTCGCCGGCGAGGCCACCCGGCTCGGCGAGGCACTCCGCGACGTCCACGAGTCGCTGCGCGAGCACTTCCCCACCGAGCAACGACCTCCATCTGCGGCCGCCGAACTGGGCGCGACCATGGTGGGTCGACTCGAGGCCGCCCTGAGCGTCGTGCCCGAGCTCGACGAGCACGCCAAGGGACTCAGGGAGACCTTCGACGAGGTCGCCAGGCTCGACGGCGTCGCGGTTCAGCAGGTGCACGGCGATCTCCATCTCGGCCAGACGCTGCGCACCTCGGTGGGCTGGAAGATCGTCGACTTCGAGGGCGAGCCCGCGAAGCCACTCGCCGAGCGGCAACTCCCCGACTCGCCGTGGCGCGACGTGGCCGGGATGCTCCGCAGCTTCGACTATGCCGCCCGCGTGGTGGAGCGCTCGTTGTCGATCGGCGACGAGGCCGAGGCCGAACTGGTCGACACCCGGGCCGAGGAGTGGTCGGAGCGCAATAAGAACCACTTCCTGGTCGCCTACGCCGGTGGTGCGCTGACGCCCGACCAGCAACTGCTGCTCAACGCCTACGTCGCCGACAAGGCCGTGTACGAGACCGTCTACGAGACCCGCAACCGCCCGTCCTGGGTCACCATCCCGCTCCAGGCCGTGGCGAGGATCGGAGCCGCATGAAGACCCCCGCCGTCCTGCCCGTCGACGCCGATCAGCTCGACCTGCTGGTCCGCGGCGAGCACGGCAGCCCGCACTCGATCCTCGGCCCACACCCGCACGACGGCGGCGTGACCGTCCGCGCCCTCAAACCGCTCGCTCAGCGGGTCTCGGCTCGGCACGGCGACGGCACGACGTACGAACTCACCCACGAGCACGACGGTGTCTGGGTCGGCGTGCTGCCCGGGCCCGACGTCCCGGACTACCGCATCGTCGTGGACTACGGCGACGGGCACGAGCACGTCGTCGACGACCCCTATCGCTTCCTTCCTACGCTCGGCGAGGTCGACCTGCACCTGATCGGCGAGGGCCGCCATGAGCTGCTCTGGACCGTCCTCGGCGCGCGGGTGCACCACTACGACGCGCCTCTGGGCGACCCGGTGGTCGGTACGTCGTTCGCGGTCTGGGCGCCCTCGGCGCGCGCCGTCCGGGTCAAGGCCGACTTCAACCGCTGGGACGGCCGTGAGCACCCGATGCGGCAGCTCGGCAGCTCCGGCGTCTGGGAGCTGTTCGTGCCCGAGGTGGGCTCGGGCAACGCCTACAAGTACGCCGTCCTGGGCGCCGACGGCCAGTGGCGCGAGAAGGCCGATCCGATGGCGTCCTGGGCCGAGGTGCCGGCCGACACCGCATCGAAGGTCTTCGAGTCCAGCTACGAGTGGAGCGACGCCGCGTGGATGGATGCGCGCCCCGCGAAGCAGCACGTGCGGGAGCCGATGTCGATCTACGAGGTGCACCTGGCCTCGTGGCGGCGCGGGAAGACGTGGGAGCAGTTGGCCGACGAGCTGCCCGGCTACGTCGCCGATCTCGGCTTCACGCATGTCGAACTGATGCCGGTCATGCAGCACCCGTTCGGCGGCTCGTGGGGCTACCACGTGACGTCGTACTTCGCGCCTGACTCGAGGTTCGGCGACCCCGACGGCTTCCGGCTGCTCGTCGACCGGCTGCACCAGGCCGGCGTCGGCGTGATCCTCGACTGGGTGCCCGGCCACTTCGCTACCGACGAGTGGGCGCTGGCGCGGTTCGACGGCACGCCCCTCTACGAGGACCCCAACCCGCAGCGCGGCTGGCACAAGGAGTGGGGCTCCCACATCTTCAACTTCGGCCGGCACGAGGTGCGCAACTTCCTCTACGCCAACGCCCTCTACTGGCTCGAGGAGTTCCACGCCGACGGGCTCCGGGTCGACGGGGTCGCCTCGATGCTCTACCTCGACTACTCGCGCGAGGAGGGAGAGTGGACGCCGAACCAGTACGGCGGCCGCGAGAACCTCGAGGCCGTGCAGTTCCTCCAGGAGATGAACGCCACGGTCTACAAGCGCACCCCCGGCGTCACCACCATCGCCGAGGAGTCGACGTCGTGGCCACAGGTCACCGGCCCCACGTCCTCGGGCGGGCTGGGCTTCGGCTTCAAGTGGAACATGGGCTGGATGCACGACTCGCTGGGCTACGTCCAGCACGACCCGGTGCACCGGGCCTACCACCACGGCGAGATGACGTTCTCGCTCGTCTACGCCTGGTCGGAGAACTACGTGCTCCCGATCAGCCACGACGAGGTCGTGCACGGGAAGGGATCGCTGCTGCGCAAGATGCCGGGTGACCGGTGGCGCCAGCTGGCCAACCTGCGCGCGTTCCTCGGCTTCATGTGGGCGCACCCCGGCAAGCAGTTGCTGTTCATGGGCTGCGAGATCGGCCAGGAGTCGGAATGGGCCGAGGCCCGCGAGCTGGACTGGTGGCTCCTCGACCACCCCGAGCACCTCGGCGTGCACTCACTGGTCCGTGACCTCAACACCACTTACGCCGACTCCCCCGCCATGTGGCAGCTGGACGACGACCCGGCCGGATTCCAGTGGATCGACGCCAACGATGCGGGCCGCAACGTCTTCTCCTTCATCCGCCGCGGCGGCGACGCCCCCGACCTGGTCTGCGTCTCCAACTTCGCGGCCATTCCCCACGAGAACTACCGGCTCGGTCTCCCCTCGGTCGGCGCCTGGGACGAGGTGGTCAACACCGACGCCGAGTCCTACACCGGCTCCGGCGTCGGCAACCTCGGCGGCATCACCGGTGTCGAGGGCGACCACCTGGGCCAGCCGGCGTACGCCGACATCGTGGTCCCGCCGCTGGCCACCGTGTGGTTCCGAGCCCGCACTGACTGAGCTTGCGGTCAGCCAACTAGCCTGACGCCTGTGAGCGATCCGACCGGAGTCCGCGTGACCACCGTGGGTGATGGCGTGGCGCGGCTGGAGTGGCCGGACGGACAGCCCATCGAGGACATCCAAGCGGCGGTCGGGACGGCGCTCGCCCAGCACGCCCGAGTCGAGGCGTGGGTCGATCCCTCCGACCCAGCCGCCCACCGGCTGGCGATCTGGTCCGGGCTTCGACGCGAGGGCGTGATGCGCGGGATCAGCGTCGGGGACCAGCAGGTCGACCGCGTTGTCTACGCGCGGCTGGCCGACGATCTGCCGATCCACGAGCCGGAGGGGTTCCGGGCCCTGCTCAACTCTTTCCTGCCCCGCAAGCGCGCGATCAGCCAGATGTTGGTCCGCGACCTCGACGGGCGAGTGCTGCTGTGCCGGCTCACCTATAAGCAGGACTGGGACCTCCCGGGAGGAGTGGTCGAGGTCGGTGAGTCGCCGCAACTCGCGGTCACCCGAGAGGTCGAAGAGGAGCTGGCACTTCAGATCCCTGCCGGGCGGCTGCTGCTCACCGACTGGCTGCCGCCGTGGAGCGGCTGGGACGACGCGCTATGCCTCGTCTTCGACGGCGGCGAGCACCAGTCATCGGTGCTCGACGACATGGTCCGACAGGAGCGGGAGATCCGCGACGCAGCGTTCTGCACGGTCGACGAGGTGCGCGAACGCTGCGCCGATTTCACCGCCCGTCGGGTGGAGTCCGCGTTGGCGAACCTGTCGAGTGCCGCACCGGCCTACGTCGAGTCCGGGTCGACCTGAGCCTTCCGCTCACCCGGCAACTCGGGTTAGACATGGAGCCCACATCTGGACGCAGACGTGCACAGGGGGGCCAGGATGGTCGATCAACAGGCCGAGCAGGCGCAGCTCAAGGCGGGCGCGATCGGGTTCGTCGACTCGCTCGTCATCGGGTTGAACGCCACCTCGCCGGCGTACTCCCTGGCGGCGGTGATCGGTCCCATCGCGGCGCTGGTCGGCGTCTACGCGCCGGGCGTGCTGCTGGCGTCGTTCGTGCCGATGGCGCTGATCGCCACCGCGTTCCTCTACCTCAATCGCGTCGACCAGGACTGCGGTACGACGTTCAGCTGGGTCACCCGCGCGATGGGTCCATGGTTCGGCTGGCTCGGCGGCTGGGCCATCACCATGACCGGCGTGCTGGTCATCGGGTCGCTGGCCGACGTCGGAGTCAGCTTCACGCTGCTGACCTTCGGCCTCGACGACGCCGCCGAGAACGCGTGGATCCGGATGCCGCTCGCGATCGGGCTGATCATCCTGCTCACCTGGATCTGCATCCTCGGCACCGACATCTCCGCGCGGCTGCAGAACGGGCTGATCCTCGGTCAGGTCCTGGCCCTGATCGCGTTCGCGGTGGTCGCGATCGCCAAGGCGGTCGGCGACACCAGCCCGCTGGCGCCGATCGACCCGTCCCTGTCCTGGCTCAACCCCTTCGGTGCCGGCGGCGCTGCCTTGACGTCGGGGCTGCTGCTAGGCGTGTTCGCCTATTGGGGGTGGGAGTCGGCGGTCAACCTGAGCGAGGAGACCACCGACGGCAACAGCACCCCCGGCCGCGCCGCGGTGTGGTCGACGGTGATCCTGGTCGGCACCTACGTCTCGGTCGCCATCGCCGTCGTCGCGTTCGCCGGCACCGAGTGGCTGTCCACGGTCGGCGCGGAGGAAGAGGAGTTCACCTTCGCCGAGCTCGCCGATCTCGCCATGGGCGACTGGAGCTGGGTGCTGCTCCTCGCGGTCGCCACCTCGGCGATCGCCTCGACCCAGACCACGATCATCCCGGCCTCCCGGACCGGCCTCTCGATGGCCCGGCGCTACGCATTGCCGCCGCAGTTCGGACGGATCGACCCCCGGCATCGCACCCCGGCCGTCAGCACCTGGTGGGTCGCGGGGATCGCCATCGTCTGGTACGTCGTGATCTACCAGCTCAGCGCCAACGCGCTGTTCGACTCACTCACAGCTCTCTCGCTGCTGATCGCCTTCTACTACGCCCTGACCGGCGTCGCCTGCGCGATCTACTACCGCAAGCACCTCACGGAGAGCGCCAAGAACCTGTTCCTGATCGGGATCGGCCCGCTGGTCGGCGCGGCGCTGCTGGTCTGGCTGCTGGTGCTCTCGGTGCGCGACATGTCCGACCCGGAGAACTCCTACAGCGGTCAGTCGTGGTTCGGCGTCGGTCCACCGCTCGTGATCGGCATCGGGATCTTCCTGGCCGGGCTGGTGCTCATGTTCGTCTGGCGCAGCCAGGACCGGCGCTACTGGCAGGAGCGCGCCGGACTTCCCGACCCCGACGTGGTCCACGGCGTCAAGGCCGCGGCCGGCGATCCTGACGGACTGGAGGGCTGACCCGTGGCGGTGGTGCTGGGGTACGACGAGTCACCGGGCGCGGTGGCTGCCCTCGAGGTCGCGATCGAGGTGGCGTCGCGGTACGGAGAGGAGCTGGTGCTCGTCTACGGCGCCGCTCCGCCCGGTGGGATGGGCGAGGAATTCCGCTCGCACCGGGAGGCGCTGCGGGAGCTGGGCCGTACCGCCACCGGGCACGCGCTCGAACGTGCCGAAGCCGCCGGGGTGACCGCGCGCGTGGAGCTCGTGGACGCCAAGCCCGCGGAGGCCCTCGTGCACGTCGGCGACGCGGTGGACGCGACGGTGATCGTGGTCGGCACCGCCGGCGAGAGTCCGTTCAAGGGCGCGATCCTGGGCTCGACCTCGCACAAGCTGCTGCACCTCGCGAATCGGCCGGTGCTCTGCGTCCCGGTTTGATACCCCGGCGAGTCTCAGCCCCGAGTCCGCGGGCGAGGCCAACGCTCGCGAAAGACGCCCGACTCGAAGTCAGAACAGCGCGCTGGCCAGCGCCTGCCGGCCCTTGAGGACGCGAGGGTCGTCGTTGCCGACCGCGGCGAACAGGCCCAGCAGGTGCTCGCGGGCCTGGTTGCGATCATCACCCTGCGAGCGGCGTACGGTCTCGACCAGCCGGGTGAACGCCTCGTCCACGCGACCGTCGAGCAGGTCGAGATCGGCAGCCAGGGTCTGGGCGGCGACGTCGTCGGGGCTCGCGTCGGCGGCCTGCCGGGCGGCGGCCGGGTCGGCGTCCTGAGAGCGCTGGAGGACCCGGGCCATCGCCAGCCCCGCGGCCGCCTCGCTGTCGGCCGGGTTGGCGGCGATCAGCCGCTCGTACTCCGTGACCGCGGTGTCGAAGTCGTTGCGGGCCAGCGCGTCCTCGGCCGGAGCGTAGCGCGGGTCGAGCTGCGCCTCGTCGTCGTCGCCCTCGCCGCCTCCTGGCGCGGCCTGGCGCGGCTGGTGCCGGCCGGTGATGCCCTGAGTGGTCAGCTGTTGCATGACCTGGTTGATCGCCGTACGCAGCGCGTCGAGGTCGAGCACGTCCTGGATCAGCGGCTGCGGGCGGCCGTCGATGACCGCGAACACGAACGGCACCGTCTGAAGCTGCACGGCCTGCGCGATCGCGGGCTCGGCGTCGACGTCGACCAGCCCGGCGAGGAAGCGGCCCTCGAACTCGCCGGCCACCTGGGCCAGGTCTTGCGCCATCTGCGCGCTCTCGGGCAGTCGGCTCGCGGAGTAGAACGCCAGCAGCACCGGCGCCGTCAGGGACGCCTCGATGGTGGCCTGGAAGTTGTCCTGCGTGACCTGCAGCGCGTACGACGAGCCGGCCAGCGGCGAGGAACCGCCGCCCGTCGCTCCACCACCGGCGGGCTGCTTGAGTCCGGACAGGTCGATCGCGCCGGGGCGCGAGAACGGCTGCTGCGACATGTGGCAATCCTAGAGACGGCGCCGCGGGCCGATCACCGGGCCCACCGATAGATCTGCCCGTCGCGCACCTCGACCTCGGTGGCCGGCTTGGGCGTCGGCACCTGCTGCAGGTGGCGCAGCACGTTGGTCCGGCCGCGCAGCGCGAGCTCCCCGTCGCGCCAGTGGAGGTAGGGGTGCAGCAGCGGCCGCAGCTCACCCCACTCCTGAGCGTCGATGGCCGCCCAGACCGCCGCGGCCGGCACGGGCAGCTCCGGGAGCTCGTGGAGCATCTTGGGCGTGCACATCCGCCAGGCATCCACGACCAGCTCGCGCATCTCCTCCTGGTCCAGCCGGTGGAGGTGGGCGCAGACCCACTGGTAGCGGAGGTCGCTCGTCGGTGGCAGGAAGAAGGTCTCGGGGTCGGACTCGATCAGGCCGTCGCGCTCGGCCTTGGGGAAGCCGAAGCCCATCTCGGCCTCGTCCCTGCTGAACGCCACGAAGACGATCTGACCGACCTTGAGCTTCCAGCGGTGGTTGACCATCCGCTCGTAGGCGCGCGGCAGTGCCAGCCCCACCGCGCGTACGTCGTCCGCTGTGACCATCTGGCGAACGCTAGTAGCGAGCGCCGACAGCCCCCGGGGGGTTCGAGACAGGTTCAGCGGTGGACGCGGGGGCCTCGGAGGCCGACCACCTGGACCACGCGCTGGATCTTGAGATCGCGCTCGTCGGCCCGGCCGACGTACCGGATCTCGCGCAACCCCTGGTCCTGGGCCGCGGACTCGAAGGTCAGGTGGCCGTAGCCCAGGATCCGCCCCAGCACCGGCTTGTCGACGGTGATGTCGAGGATCCGGCTCAGCGGCATGGTGGCGCGGTGCGTCGAGAGGACGCCGTGCAACCGGAAGACCCGCATGTTGGTGACTACGAAGCACTCGCGGCGCTCGCGGATGGTCCGCCACGACGAATGCAGGCAGAGCAGGAGCCCGACGAGCACCAGCCAGCCGCCGGGGTCAGCGGGCTCGATCACGAAAGTGCCGACGAACATCAGCACCACCGCGACGACGAGTTCGAGGACCGGCAGCACGTAGACGACCCAGTGCCGGCGTACCTCGTCGACGACGACCTCGTCCTCGTCCCGGAGCAGGAATCGGCCGACGTCCGGCTCGGTGATCCGCGCGAGCACACTCACCCGCGGCTCAGAGGTCGCCGAGGAACGCGATGACCGAGTTGAACAGCTTCTCGCCCCAACCGGACACCGCCTCACCCGTCGACTGGGTGAAGCCGGCCAGGCCATGGGGATCGGTGAACAGCCAGAAGCCGAAGAAGACCACGACCACGGCGAGCACGCCCTTGTTCATGCGGGTCCGTCCTGTCGTGCGGGGAAGCGGGCACAGGTACGTGTCTCTTGTTACCAGAGTTGCTGGTGTGTTCTCCACGTGACGCGCCGGGACGGCTCCGCGTCCTCAGGTCGCCAGTCGAATGTGGGGAGTCGCTCCCGATGCGGGCAGTCTGGCTCCCCGGCGAAGCTCACGGCATGACGAAGTCCGCCGCGTGGCCCCAGGGCGCACCCCGGGTCGGGGATCGTGCCCAGCTGAGTCGCACCGTCTCGGAGGCCGACATCGCGCTGTTCACCGAGCTCAGCGGCGATCGGAATCCACTGCACTACGACCACGACCGGGCCGCCCGGACCCGGTTCGGAGGGATCGTCGTCCAGGGCGGGGTCACCAGCGCGATCCTCAACGCGGTGGTGGCCGAGCGCCTGCCCGGTCCCGGCTCGGTCTTCCTGGAGACGCACTGGCGCTTCCTCGCGCCCACGCGGCCCGGCGACACGATCAGCGGCGAGGTCGAGGTGATCGCGGTCCGCGACGACAAGCCGGTCACGACGCTCGCCAGCAGGGTGGTCCGCCAGGACGGTGTCGTCGTGCTCGACGGGACCGCCGTGTGCTGGACGATGGACGTGACGTCATGAGGCGCTACGACGTCGTGGTGGTGGGCGGGCGGTGCGCCGGCGCGGCGACCGCGATGCTCCTCGCCGACGCCGGTCACGACGTGGTCCTCGTCGATCGCGCGGGGCTGCCCAGCGACACTGTGTCGACCCACTCCCTGGCCCGCGGGGGCGTGGTCCAGCTCCAGCGCTGGGGGCTGCTCGAGGAGCTGCTGGCCAGCGGGGCTCCCGCGCTCCGCACCGCGACCTTCCGGCGGTACGACGCCGACGCGCCGGCCCCGGTCCGGCTCACGATCAAGGATCGAGCGGGGGTGGACCACCTGCTGGCGCCGCGCCGGCACGTGCTCGACGACCTGCTCCTGCGGGCGGCGGTGCGCGCCGGCGTCACCGTCATGGACCGCACGCGGGTCCGCGAGCTGCTGCGCGACGACACCGGACGGGCGGTCGGCGTACGGGCGACGGATCGGCACGGACGGACCGTCGAGCTCGGCGCCCGCTGGGTCGTGGGAGCCGACGGCGTCCGCTCCCACGTCGCGAAGCTCGCTGGAGCCGCGGTGATCGAGCGGCACGCTGCGGGCGGCTCGTGCTTCTACACCTACGTCGGCGACGTGGACTGGGACGGGCTCGAATTCCACGTGGCAGAGGGCTTGTTCGCCGGCGTGTTCCCGACTCACCGCGACGCGGCCTGCGTGTGGATCGTCCAGCCCTCCGGCGCCGCGGTGCCGGCCGCACCGGGTGGGCGCCTCCGCGCCTGGCTCGAACTCCTGCGCGACCGGGCCCCGGAGCTCGGCGCGCGCGTGGCGGCCGGCACCGTACTCGAGCCGGTGCGCGGCGCCGTCGGACTCCCCCAGCACCGCCGCCAGATCCACGGCCCCGGCTGGGCGTTAGTGGGAGACGCCGGCTACCACCGCGACCCGATCACCGCGCACGGGATCACCGACGCCTTCCGCGATGCCGAGCTGCTCGCCGGCGCGCTCGATCACGCGTTGCGCGACCAGACGTCGGCGGACGCCGCGCTCGCGGCGTACCAACGGGGGCGTGACGAGGCGGTCGCCGACACCTTCCGGCTCACTCGCGCCCTCAGCGCCTTCCCGCACCCGGAGGAGTTCACCCGCCTGCAGGGCGAGCTCAGCCGGGCCCTCGACGTCGAGGCCACGGCCCTCGCAGCCCGCCCACCGCGGAGCACCCACACCGAACAAATGAGAACCGGATGAACCACCTGACCGAAGCCCGCGCAGGCTTCCTCGCCCCTGCACCCCTCACCGAGCACGCCCAGACGCTGTATGACTCCGACGTCGAGCAGCAGGGATACGTCGCCAACCTCACCAGGATCTGGGCCTATGCCCCCGAGGCGCTCGGGGCCTTGTCGTTCATGCTGCGCCGATCGATGGAGCTCTCGGCGATGACCCCGCACCAACGGGGGCTGCTGACCTCGGTCGCGGCAGCCACACTCGGCGACTCCTACTGCTCGTTGGCCTTCGGCCGACGGCTCGCCGCGACCGGCGGCGACGTAGCGGCCGTCCAGGCGCTGACCGGGCGGGACGGCGAACTGCTCCCCGACGACCAGGTGCTCGCCGCGTGGACTCGCAAGGTCGTCGACGACCCGAGCAGCACGACGGCCGAGGACATCGAGCAGCTACGCGCCGCAGGGTACGACGACCTCGGCATCTTCGCGCTCACGCTGTTCGTCGCGCTGCGAGTCACCTTCTCCACGGTCAACAGCGCCCTCGGCGCCGGACCGGACCCGGTAGCTGGTAGACCGGGTGCCCGCTGCGGTGCTCGAGGCCGTCACCTGGGGTCGCCCGGTCGGCTAGCTAGCTGAGCAACTCGTCGGCCGCGGCGTAGGGGTCCTTCTCCCCCGCCACGACGGCCTGGGCCAGGGCGTCGAGATCGTCGTGGCCGCTGACGCCCTCCCAGTGCGCACGCAGCCCGGCAACCGCGATCGCCTCGATCTCCTCGCGGGCCCGGCGGATGCGACGCCTAGCCAGCTCGCCGGTCTCCTCGAGCCAGGCCCGGTGGCGGCCCAACTCGGCCACGACCTCGTCGAGTCCGCGGCCGGCTGGGGCGACGGTGAGCACGATCGGCGGCTTCCAGTGACCCTCCGGCCGGTCGCCCAGGGCGATCATCGACCGGAGCTCGCGGCGTACCTGCTCGGCTCCGTCGCGGTCGGCCTTGTTGACGACGTAGATGTCGCCGATCTCGAGGATCCCGGCCTTCGCGGCCTGCACCCCGTCTCCGAGCCCCGGCGCCATCAGCACCAGCGTCGTGTCGGCCAGCGCGGCGATCTCGACCTCGCTCTGCCCCACCCCCACGGTCTCGACGATCACCGTGTCGAACCCGGCCGCGTCGAGCACCCGCATCGCCTGCGGGGTCGTCCAGGACAACCCGCCCAAGTGGCCCCGTGAGGCCATCGACCGGATGAACACGCCGGGATCAGTCGCGTGGTCCTGCATGCGCACCCGGTCTCCGAGCAGGGCACCTCCGGAGAACGGCGAGGACGGGTCGACCGCGAGTACGCCGATCCGCCGACCGGCCGCGCGAAGCTCGGTGACCAACGCGCTGGTGGTCGTCGACTTGCCGACTCCTGGCGGGCCGGTGATGCCGACCACGTGCGCATGACCCGCGTGCGGCGCCAGGGCGGCCATCACCTCGCGCAGCTGGGGCGCAGCGTCCTCGACCATCGAGACCAGCCGCGCGACCGCCCGGGTTTCCCCGGCCCGGGCGCGCGCGACGAGGTCGTCGACGTCCTGGTCAGCTCGAGGGGACACGCACGATCAGGGCGTCGCCCTGGCCGCCGCCACCGCACAGCGCGGCCGCGCCGACTCCGCCGCCGCGCCGCTTGAGCTCGAGCGCCAAGGTGAGCACGACCCGGGTGCCGGACATGCCGACCGGGTGACCGAGCGCGATCGCGCCGCCGTTGACGTTGACCTTCTCGGGGTCGATGCCGAGGTGGCGGGTGGACTCGATGCCGACCGCCGCGAACGCCTCGTTGAACTCGAACAGGTCGACGTCCTCGACGCTCAGCCCCGCCTTGTCCAACGCCTTCTTGGTCGCGTTGGCGGGCTGCAGCTGCAGCGAGCTGTCGGGGCCGGCGACCATGCCGTGCGCACCGATCTCGGCGAGCCACTCCAGGCCGAGCTCCTCGGCCCTGGCCTTGCTCATCACCACCACCGCGGCGGCGCCGTCGGAGATCTGGGAGGCCGAGCCGGCGGTGATGGTGCCGTCCTTGCTGAACGCCGGCGGCAGCTTGCCCAGGGACTCGGCGGTCGTGTCACCGCGGACCCCCTCGTCCGCGCTGACCACGATCGGGTCACCTCGACGCTGCGGCACCGACACCGGGACCACCTCGTCCTCGAAGAGACCGTTCTTCCACGCCTCGGCGGCGCGCTGGTGGGACAGCGCGGCGAACGCGTCCTGCTCCTCGCGAGTCAGCTTCACGCCCTCGGCGTTGACCTGCTCGGTCAGTCCGCCCATCGCCTGCTTGGTGGCCTGGTCGTAGAGGGCGTCGTAGGCCATCGAGTCGACGAGCTTCACATCGCCGAACTTCACGCCCTCACGCGACTTCGGGAGGAAGTGCGGGGCGTTGGTCATCGACTCCATGCCACCGGCGACCACGATCTCGACCTCGCCGGCGCGGATCAGTTGGTCGGCCATCGCGATCGCGTTGAGGCCGGAGAGGCAGACCTTGTTGATCGTGATCGAGGGCATGTTCCACGGGAGCCCGGCGGCGATGCCGGCCGCGCGGGCGGGGTTCTGGCCCGCTCCGGCCAGGATGACCTGGCCCATGATCAGGTAGTCGACCTGCTCCGGCTGCACACCGGCCTTGTCCAGCGCGCCCTTGATGGCCACGCCGCCCAGGTCGGCTGCGGAGAGGTCCTTGAGCCCGCCGAGGAGCCGGCCGATCGGCGTACGGGCGCCGGCGACGATGACGGAAGGACCGGGGTTGGAAACTTGGCGAGACACGCGAACCTCCACTGCTTCTGAACTGCTTCTGGCCGCTCGACGTGACGAATGCCTCGCCACGGATGCTGGGATCGACCTTACTTCGCCGGTTATCGACCTGTAACCATGCCCGGCATGACCTCCGACACGTCCTCCGCCGGTCTCGGCGGCGACCTGTTCACCGCGATCGACCACGTCGGCGTCGCCGTCCGCGACCTCGACGAGGCCATCGAGTTCTACTCCTCGACCTACGGCATGCGCTTGGCGCACCAGGAGGTCAACGAGCAGCAGGGCGTCCGCGAGGCGATGATGGCTGTCGGCGACTCCGGCTCGTGCATCCAGCTCCTCGCGCCGCTCAACGAGGAGTCGACCATCGCCAAGTTCCTCGACCGGTCCGGTCCGGGGATCCAGCAGCTGGCCTACCGGGTCGCCGACCTCGACGCCGTCAGCGCCACCCTGCGCGAGCGTGGCCTGCGGCTGCTGTACGACGAGCCGCGGCGCGGCACGTCCGACTCCCGCATCAACTTCGTCCACCCCAAGGACGCCGGCGGCATCCTCGTCGAACTTGTTGAACAGGCTGGGACCCGATCAGGGTCGTAGTCGAATGAATCACAAGAAGTCGAATCACCCACTACCGATAGGTAACTTCAGGCCATGCAGCAGATCCTCGACGCGATCCTCGCCGGTGCCCACCTCACCGAGGGGGGTGCGCAGGAGTTCGCGGCCCTCGACGTACCTGAGTCCTACCGAGCGGCACTGGTCCGCAAGGACGAGGTCGACATGTTCGAGGGCATCGACTCGCGCGCGAAGGACCCGCGCAAGTCGCTGCACGTGGAGGACGTGGCGGTGCCGGAGCTCGGGCCGGGTGAGGCGCTGGTGGCGGTGATGGCCTCGGCCATCAACTACAACACCGTGTGGACCAGCATCTTCGAGCCGGTCTCGACCTTCGGGTTCCTCGAGCGCTACGGCCGGCTGAGCCCGTTGACCAAGCGGCACGACCTGCCGTACCACGTGGTCGGCTCCGACCTGGCCGGTGTGGTGCTGCGGACCGGTCCCGGAGTCACCAAGTGGCAGCCCGGTCAAGAGGTCGTGGCGCACTGCCTGAGCGTCGAGCTCGAGGACCCGATGGGCCACGACGACACGATGCTCGACCCGCAGCAGCGGATCTGGGGCTTCGAGACCAACTTCGGCGGCCTGGCCGACGTCGCGCTCGTCAAGGCCAACCAGCTGATGCCCAAGCCCGCGCACCTGACCTGGGAGGAGGCTGCCTCGCCTGGCCTGGTCAACTGCACGGCCTACCGGCAACTGGTCTCCCACAACGGTGGGCAGATGAAGCAGGGCGACAACGTGCTGATCTGGGGCGCCTCGGGCGGTCTGGGCGGGTTCGCCACGCAGTACGCCCTCAACGGCGGCGCCACGCCGGTCTGTGTGGTCTCCAGCGAGGACAAGGCCGCGATCGTCCGGTCCATGGGTGCCGAACTGGTGATCAACCGAAACGAGGAGGGCTACCAGTTCTGGTCGGATCCCCAGACCCAGGATCCGAAGGAGTGGAAGCGGTTCGGCGCCCGGATCCGCGAGCTCACCGGCGGTGAGGACATCGACATCGTCTTCGAACACCCCGGCCGTGAGACCTTCGGGGCGAGCGTCTACGTCACCCGCAAGGGCGGCACCATCACCACCTGCGCCTCCACCTCGGGCTACATGCACGAGTACGACAACCGCTACCTGTGGATGAATCTCAAGAGAATCATCTCCTCCCACTTCGCCAACTACCGCGAGTCCTGGGAGGCGAACCGACTGATCGCCAAGGGCAAGATCCACCCCACCCTGTCCCGCACCTACCCCCTGACCGAGGTCGGACAGGCCGCCCTCGACGTCCACCAGAACGCCCACCAGGGCAAGGTCGGCGTGCTCTGCCTGGCTCCCGAAGAGGGCCTGGGCGTCCGCGACCCCGAGTTCCGCGCCCGCCACGAGAGCGCCATCAACCGCTTCCGGGGCGTGTAGGCAGGGCCTTCGAGTCCGGGTGTGCCAAACCTGGGTCGATCGGGGAGGATGGGCGGGTTCACTCCTCCCCCTCTGAAGGAGCTCGTCCCCCCATGAGCAAGCAGGACAACCAGCGTCTGTCCATCTTCGACGACGACGAGCCCACCGAACCTTCGACCGAGGCTGCCGCCGACGCTGCTACCGATGCCGGTGCCGATCCAGTCGACGCGGAGAAGACGCAGGTCATCCCGCAGCTGCCGGCCGACGCCGCCCCCGCCGAAGAGGCGGAGGAGCCCGAGCTGCCGACCGACGAGAGCGACGCGAGCCACGACCCCGACGCGAGCGAGACGGCCGACGCTGCCGAGGAGGCACGACCCGCTCCCGAGGCGACCCGCCAGGTGCCGGTTCAGAAGCGACCCGTGATCCCGCCCCCGCCGGCCCAGGATCGTCCGGCTCCGGCCGCTGCCGCTGCCGCTGCCGCTGCCCCGGCCGCACCCGCCGCGGCTCCGGCGCCGCTGGCCCCGCTGCCGACCGTTCGCCGCAACGGCTACGACAAGGTCGCGGTGGACGCCCGACTGCGCCAGTTGGCCACCGAGCACTCCGAGCTTGCGCAGCGGGCCGGTCGGGCGGAGTCGCGGGTCGCCGCGCTCGAGACCGAGCTGGTCGAGGCGCGCACCCAGGCGCAGGAGGCCGAGACGCCGTCGTACGCCAGCCTCGGCGGCCGGGCCAGCGCGATGCTGCGGCTCGCCGAGGAGGAGGCCGCCGAGATGCGCGCTGTCGCCCAGCGCGACGCCGATGAGATCCGGGAGCAGGCCGCCCGCGACGCCCAGGCGATCAAGGCTGACGCGAGCCGCGAGGTCGAGGACCAGCGGATCGTGCACACCAAGGAGCTCGACGACACCCGAGCCCGGGTGATGACCGAGGCCGAGCAGGAGCGCAGCAACGCCAAGGCGCAGTCAGCCGACCTGCTGGCCAGCGCACAGCGCGAGGCCGACCAGCTCCGGCTCGCGGCCCAGCAGGAGGTCACGGAGCTCCGCACCGGCTCCCAGCGAGATGCCGAGCAGTCCAAGGCGGCGGTCGACCGTGAGGTACAGGAGGCCCGGCGGATGTTGGCCGTGGACCGCGAGCGGCTCGCCCGCGAGGCCAACGAGCACCACCAGAGCGCGCTCGGTGAGACCAAGCGGCTCGTCGAGGAGGCCGAGACCCGCGCCACGTCCGCCGAGGAGCGGGCCCGCGAGGCGACCCAGCAGGCCACCGAGGCGCGCGCCCAGGCGCAGACCGAGGCCGAGGGGATCGTGACCCGCGCCCGCCGCGAGGCCGACCAGATCGTCAAGGCCGCCAACACCCAGGCCGAGTCGATCATCGCCAGCGGCGATTCCGAGCGGGAGCGCCAGGTCGCGGCGCTGCGTTCCGAGGTCGACCGACTGGCCAAGCGGCGCGACGCGATCACCGCTCAGCTGGCCTCCCTGCGTGACGTCGTCGCCGGCTTCGGCGACGAGGACGCCTGAGCCAGCAGCGGATCGGGCACCGACGGGCGTGAGTACGGACGAGACCGACGCTGCGCCTGCTGCCGGGGAGACCAAGGCGACCGACGTCGTCGATGCCGAGGAGACCCCTGGCGACGAGGGAGCCGACGGCGGTCTGGCGTACCTCGGTGAGCCCGGGCCACCCCTCGACCACAAGGCGCCGTTCTTCGTCGGCTTCGTGGGCGCCACCGGAGCGCTGCTCGCCTTCTGGCTGCTGACCAACATCCAGGCCATCGGCAACACGCTGGTCCTGATCCTGGTCTCGCTCTTCCTCGCGGCCGGGCTCAACCCGGCGGTGTCGTTCTTCGAGCGGCGCGGACTGCGGCGCGGCTATGCGGTGATCGTGGTGATCGTCTGCGTGGTCATCGCGGTGGTGCTGTTCCTGGTCGCGATCGTCCCGGTGATCACCGACCAGGTGAAGTCGATCACCGATCAGGCGCCGACCTGGTTCGACCAGTTACAGCACAACGCGACCGTCGAAGACCTCGACGCGGAGTACGACATCATCGACAAGGCCCGTGACTACGTCACCGGCGGCGACTTCGTCGGCACCCTGTTCGGCGGCGCACTCGGGATCGGCCTCGCCGTGCTCGGCGCGCTGTTCAACGCCTTCATCATCCTGGTGTTGACGCTCTACTTCCTCTCCTCGCTCGAGACCACCAAGAACGCGCTCTACCGACTGGCGCCCGCCTCGCGGCGCGACCGGGTCAGCCGATTGGGCAATCGCATCGTCGAGAGCGTCGGCGCCTATGTCTCCGGCGCCTTCATCGTCGCGACCTGCGCGGGCCTGTCGTCGCTGGTCTTCCTGTTCGCCGTCGGGCTGGGCAAGTACGCCGTCGCGCTCGCCTTCGTGGTCGCCCTCCTCGACGTGATCCCGATGATCGGCGCGACCATCGGCGCCGTCGTGGTGACCGCGATCGCCTTCGCCGAAGACCCCAAGATCGGCCTCGCCTGCGTGGTGTTCTACGTGGCCTACCAACAGATCGAGAACTACGTGATCTATCCCCGGGTGATGTCGAAGTCGGTCGACGTCCCCGGCGCGGTGACGGTCATCGCGGCTCTCGTGGGTGCCGCCCTGATGGGCGTCGTCGGCGCCCTGCTCGCGATCCCGACCGCTGCCGCGATCCTGATGCTGACCCGCGAGGTGTTCGTGCGCCGACAAGACCTGCGCTGAGTCGGCGCGCCCGTGGAGCTGGAGTTCACCGACGCGGTGGTCGAGTGGCGCGGCCCGGCGCCGTACCACTTCGTCCGGGTGCCCGAGGACGACGCGCTGGTGATCCAGGACGTCGCCGCCGCGATCACCTACGGCTGGGGCATGATCCCGGTCGCGGTGACGATCGGAGCAACGACGTGGACGACCTCCCTGTGGCCCAAGGACGGTGCGTACGTCGTACCCCTCAAGGACAAGATCCGCGCCGCGGAGGGGGTCGCCCTCGGTGACGTGGTGACGGTGCGACTGCGGATCGACGTCTGAGCGCGGGTTAGGGTTCCGCTGTGAGTGAGGACCAGTTCCGCTGCGATGTCGACGAGGCCCGCGGGCTTCTCACCCTGCACGGCGAGCTCGACGAGCCCGCCACGGTCGAGTTGCGCGACACCATCGGCAAGACCAGCGCCGACCTCACCTCATCACTGGCGATCGACCTGGCCGACGTAACCTTCCTGCCCAGCCCCGCCATCGGGGTGCTCGCCACCGCGCAGGCGAGCGCTCGTCGCAACGGCGCCGACGTGATCCTGGTGGCGCCCGAGGGCACCGTGGCACAACGGTTGCTGACCATCTGCGCTCTGGACCACGTCGCCGCGCTCGACTGACACCCCCGATCCGGGCAACTCGCACCGGTCAGCCCAGCGGCAGGATCGCGCGCACGATCGTCCCCTCGGTCCGGTCGACGGACCACGAGGTCGAGAGGGCCTCGACGATCGCGAGCCCACGACCGTGTGCCGCCTCCTGGTCGAGGTCACCTACGGCGACCCGGCCTCCGCTGCCGCCGTCGGACACGATGACGACCAGCGTCTCCTCGACCACCTCACAGCTGAACGAGATCCGGCCATCGGCCTCCGGCGCACCATGGGTGACGGCGTTGTTGATGAGCTCGTAAACCACGAGCGCGGCGTCTTGGCGCACCTCGTTGCTGGTGCGCTGCCCGTCGAGCAGCTCACGCACCGCGGCGCGGGCGACGCCGCCCGCACGCGGGTCGTGATCGAGCCGCAGGTGCAGCACCAGCCCGTCCGGCGCGCCGCCGCTGGTCACCACTCACCACCCCCGAGCGCCTAGGACCATCTCAGGGAGACGGTACCCAAGCTCAGCTCGGGCCCGGGCCGCTCACCACGACCGACCGCTCCCCCAGCTTCACGCCGACCACGCCGATCAGGATCAACAGCCCGCCGACCAGCTGGGCTGGACCGGGCAGCTCCGACAGCAGCAACCACGCCCACGCCACGCTGGCGACGACCTCGAGCAGAGCCACGAAGGACGCGAGCCGGGAGCCGAGTCGGCGTCCGGCAGCGATCCCGGCGACATAGGACAGGGCGGCGGTCACCAGGCCGAGCAGGACCAGCGGCACCCACCAGGCAACGCTCGTGTCGGCGTACGTCGGGTTGGCCGTCGAGGCGCGCATCGGCAGCACACCGACCAGACCGAGCAACCCGAGAATCACTCCGCCGACGACCAGGCCCGCCCAGGCGAGGACCAGCGGTGGGAGACCGTTGGCGTCGTCGGCGCTGATGATGAAGTACGTCGCGCAGCCGACCATCGCGCCCAGCGCCCACAGGACCCCAGGAAGGCTCAGGCTGGCACCGGAGAGCAGGTCGAGCACGAGGACCAGTCCGACGGCAGCGATGGCCGCGCCGGCGAGCGTCATCCGACCGGGGCGCTGGCCGCGCCGGACCCACAGGTAGACGACCACCGCCGCGGGGGCGGTGAACTCGATGAGGATCGCCGGCCCGACCTGCATGTGCTGGACCGCCGAGAAGTAGCAGAACTGCGCCCCGGCAACCGCGATCGTGCCGTACGCCGCGAGCAGACCCAGGTTGCGGCGCAGCAGCCGCCACCGGCCCCGCAGGGCGATGATCCCCAGCGGGGTCAGGGCGAGCGCGCCGAGCGCGACCCGCACCAACGTCATCGCCCCGGCGCTCCAGCCGGTCTCGATCAGCCCTCGCGCCAGGGCGCCGGACAGCCCGAAGGAGATTGCCGAGACGACCGCGAAGGCGAGTCCGGCCGAGACCCGGGCCGTCGCGGCGTCGGTCCCCGCCTGGGGGCCACCGACCGGGACGTCATGGGTCATCGCGCTCATGACCCATGACCGTACGGAGTCTCAGGTAATGTGTCAACGTGGTTTTCACCCATGACACCGAGCTGGCGCTCCAAGCGGCAGTCACTCTGGCCAACAGCGGACTGGACCCGGACACGCTCACCACGCACACCGACCTCGACCGGCTGTGGGACGACCACGAGTACTCCGGTCGCCGCGACCGCGATGCGGCCGAACTGTTCGCCGTACGTGCGCTGCGGCCCCGGCTACGCGCGGTTCTCACCGCCGATGTCCCGAATGCGGTCGACCAGCTCAACCAGATGCTGGCCGAGGCCCGCGCCGTCCCCCAACTGGTCCGGCACGACCGACTCGACTGGCACATCCACGCGATCGACCCCCAGGAGCCGCTCGACCGACGGATCCTCGTCGAGACAGCGATGGCCATGGTCGACGTGATCCGGGCCGACGAGCTGTCGCGGCTCTCCATCTGCGCCGACGACGGCTGCGGCGGCGTGGTGCTCGACCTGTCCCGCAACCGGTCGCGGCGCTACTGCTCCACCGCCTGCGGCAACCGCAACGCCGTCGCTGCCTACCGGGCCCGGCGGCGTTGAACGGCGAGTTCGAGTGCTTGGGCGTGGTCGAGGATGTCGGCGAGGAACGCCCGGGTGGCCAGCACATGCTGGTTGCGGGCGATCGCGAGCTCGCAGATCGCGAGGTCCTGGACCTTCGGGGTCCCGTCTCCGCCGAGCTGGATCAGCGTGACC
>ERZ761607.2337-NODE-2337-length-20777-cov-8.603658_pt1 | contig 20777 bp, 19 predicted proteins | sample MGYA00511164_ERZ761607 | MGnify/ENA primary metagenome ERZ761607 (study PRJEB28899, sample SAMN02445080) | bioreactor sludge metagenome | biome: EBPR sludge | place: Australia: Brisbane, Thorneside Wastewater Treatment Plant | collected 2011-06-22 ... | reverse complement strand
CTTCTAATCAATTAAGATTAATGAGAAATGAAATTTTTGCGAGGCACGGATATATTTTTAAATCTGATGATTTGAAAAACTACTTTTCAAAACAAGGGTGGTATTCACCAAGATTTTCTGATGTTACTGGAAAACTATCAAATATTGAAAAATCCAACATAGAATTTATAAAATCTTATGAATAAAATTAATAAAAGGATTAAATCTTTATGAGAGTCAAAGATTCAAATCAATTATTGAATAATGAAAAAAACAATGATAAAAGATTATTTTTTATTCTAATATTCTTTATTCTAGTTCTTATAATAAGTTTAACAGGATATTTAATAATAAATAATAACCAATCTGAAGAAAAAAAGTCAAAGGAATTAGAATTGAAAGAAAAAGAAATTGCTTTGAAAGAAAAGGAAATGCAAAATTTAAGAGATAGAGAAAATGAATTAAAACAGAAAAAGAAAGAGCTAAATAGTAATGAAAATCAAAATTACAATTCTTCGGATGTATATATAAATTTAAACGGGACTTTTACAGGAAGTATTAAAAATGGAACTTATTGGAGAGTTACTATTTCAGGTTTTGAAGGAAATTATTTTGAAGGATATAATGTAATTTATTGGCAAAAATATCCAAATGGTTACAGAACAGCATTCACTGGAAACTTTAATAAAGAAACCAGGGAGATAACAATGTTTGAAGACAGAAATGCAAAGGGTGCAGGTAAATTTATTGGAAAAATTTCAACTGATGGCACCACAATGTCAGGTGTTTGGTATCGATATTCGGACAATGGTTCTTTTACTTGGAATTTAAGCAGATAGATTGATTAATAATTTATTTATAAATTTTTAATAACTAAATATGTTAACTAAAATTACATTCTTAATAGTTTATAATTTAATAGCAAATTTTTCGTTTTCTCAGGAATTTAATATTTATAGTTTTGGAAATGAAAAGATATCTTATGAATGTATTGAAGATCATGCAGATGATGCTATTGAATATGTGGGTACCTATGAGTTCAAACATTTTGGAATTGAATCACTTGTATTAGAATTTATAGATGATAAATTCAGTTTGAAGAAAAAATTTTTTAGTCTAACAAGAGAAGAAGAAGAGGTCTATTCAGAAGTTAACTTAAATGGAATAAATTTAACAGCTACAGATTTAAGAGGTGAAGAATTAGAAGCAAAATTTATTAGAATTATTTGTGATGTAATTATTCAAGAAGAGAATTTTAAAGGGTATTATGGTTTACTATTATATAAAGGATCACAATTTGAAAATGCTATATATATAAAAATTGGAGATTGAACTCAATTTTTGATTCCAAAAATTATTTGTTGTATTTGAATTACATTTAAAATCCCGTCTTTTTATATTTATAGTTAACTTATATTATTTGTCAAAGAAGAAAATTGCGGTTATTGGACCTGCTTATCCTTACAGGGGTGGCAATGCTTTATTCGTTTCCTATTTATTTGATGTTCTCAAGTCCGATTTCGATGTAAAAATTTTTAATTATAAATTACTCTATCCTTCTATACTTTTTCCAGGAACTACGCAACAGGATAAAAGTAATTATGTAATTAAAAAAGCGGACAGTGAAAGAATTATAAATTCCATAAATCCTTTTAACTGGTTTAAATCCGCTAAAAAAATTGATGAATTCAATCCTGATTTGATTATCTTTGACTGGTGGAATCCTTTTTTTGGACCTTCACATTTTGTAATTTCTAATAACCTTAAAAAAAAATATAAAAATAAAATTTTATTCATAACTGAAAATGTAATTTCCCACGAAGGGAGATTTGTTGATAAATTTTTAACTAAACTCGGAATTAAAAATGCCGATAAATTTTTAGTCTTATCAGATACGGTTGAAAAATCTTTAAAAGAATATTCAGGTAATAAAAAAATTTATAAATCATCTCTTCCTGTTTATGACTGTTATAATACCGGAGATATTGAAGATATAACTAAATTAAAATCCGAACTCGGTTTTTCACAAAGCGACCGTATAATTTTATTTTTTGGATATGTTAGAAAATATAAAGGGCTTAATATTCTTCTTGATGCGATGCCTGAATTGATTAAGTATGATAAAAATATCAAGTTATTGATTGTCGGGGAGTTTTATGATAACGCTGATAAATATTACAAACAGATTGACGATTTGAAAATTAATGATAATGTTAAAGTCATTCAGAAATTTGTACCAAATGAAGATGTCGGTATTTATTATAATGTTTCAGAACTTGTCGTTTTACCTTATCTTGAAGCAACTCAAAGCGGGGTGCTGAATATTGCTTATGGATTTAATAAACCTGTTGTAGTAACTGATGTCGGCGGATTATCAGAAGATGTTGATGAAGGAAAAACAGGATTTGTCGTTAAATCAGGAGACGTAAAATCTTTGGTTGAAGGTATAATAAAATATTTCAAATCATTTGATTCAGTTAACTTTAAAGATAACATTAGTTTGAAAGTAAAAGATAATGAGTTTAACAAATTACCTGTGCTTATGAAGGAAATTTTAAATTGAGTATGCCAAATTTAAAATCCGATTGCATCCATTTTCCCGGTGACAGACCTTGCGAACCTCATAAAAAAACAGGAATAATCTGTGATGATTGTAATTTATACAAACCTGTTAAAAATAAAATATTAATTATTAAACTTGATGCTATCGGAGATGTATTAAGGACTACGTCAATACTTCCATCGCTCCACTCTCAATTTCCTAATGCATATATCTCCTGGCTGACAAAAGAAAACGCAAAAGATTTATTTAAGAATAATACGCTTGTAAATGAAATTCTCATTTATGAAAAACCTTTCACAATATATTATCTTAATTCAGTTAAATTTGATTTAGTAATAAATTTAGATCCATCTCCTGTCAGTTCAGCAATTGCAAGTTCAGCAAACTCGAATAAAAAAATCGGTTTTGGAATGAACGAACTCGGTAAAGTTCAACCGTTCAATGCTGAAGCAGAAGAATGGTTCAAAATGGGTGCATTTGATTTTTTAAAAAAACAAAATACAAAAACTTATCAGCAGATTATTCACGAAATTTGTTCTCTCAAATATGACAAGTCTGAAATAATAATAAATACAAATGCTGATGAGGCAGGATTTGCAAAAAAATTTTTTGAAAGAAATGATCTCGGCAGATTTGATTTTTTAATCGGGGTAAATCCCGGAGCAAGTGACAGATGGGAATACAAAAAATGGCGACGTGAAGGGTATATTGAACTCTTTGAAAAAATCAACAGTGAATTTAATTGCGGAATTTTGCTATACGGTGGTAATGAAGAATCAGATTTGTTAAATGAATTATCCTCAGTTAATAAAAATATAATCAATACAGGCAGTAATAATTCATTAAGAGAATTTATATCTCTTATGACACTCCCCGATATTTTTATTACGGGTGATACTCTTGCGTTACATATTGCCACTGCTTTAAAAAAAGAAATTCTGTGTTTATTCGGTCCAACTTCTTTCAATGAAATTGAAGATTACGGAATTATAGATAAAATTTATCCCGATATGGATTGCCTTGTTTGTTACAAGATGAAATGCGATTTCAAACCTAACTGTATGGAAATGATAACTTCAGATATGGTTTATTCAAGACTTAAAAATAAAATCAAAAAATTAAATAAATGAAATACGATCCGGTAAAAAAAGTTTTTGGTGATATTGTTTCAAGAAATGTTTTTCTAAGAAAAATTTTTTATAAACTTCTCGACTTAATGTTTTTGAGGTCATGGCATGTAAGAAAACAAATTAAAGAACTTTACAAAAGAAATCAGAATTTTTATATTTTTGATGCCGGTATGGGATTCGGACAGTATTCATATTTTATGGCAAAATATTTTCCGAATTCAAAAATTTATGCAATAGACGTAAAAGAAGAACAAGTAGATGACTGCGAATATTTTTTTAATAAAACAGGGTTCGGAAACAGAGTAAAATTTAAAATTGATGATTTAGTTACAATGAATTATGAAAATGAATTTGATTTTATACTTTCAGTGGACGTAATGGAACATATACATGAAGACAGAACTGTTTTCAAAAATTTTTACAAGGCACTCAAAAAGGGAGGAATGCTGCTCGTCAATACTCCTTCAAATCTTGGTGGAAGTGATGCTGAAGATGAAAATGATCCGAGTTTTATTGAAGAGCATGCACGTAACGGATATTCAAAAGAAGATATAACAGAAAAATTAACTTCCGCCGGGTTCAAAATGAAAACTTTCAAATACACATATGGTAAATACGGAACTTTCAGTTGGAGATTCGGAATTAAATATCCGATTCTTATGGCAGGAAAATCTAAACTATTAATATTGATTTTACCATTCTATTATTTATTTACTCTTTGGTTTGTATTAATCTTAATGTGGTTGGATGTAAGAACTAATAACCCTGAAGGGACAGGCATTTTGCTTGTTGCCGAAAAAGAATAATATTTGATAAACAATAAAAAGATATTTTTTAATAAATCTCAAAAGCAATATTTTGTTTCAATATTGCTTTTGTCTTTTATATTAAAACTTATTGTTGCTTTTTCATACTCGGAAGAATTACGTTCAGATTCAAAAGATTATTTTCTCCTCGCTCAAAGTCTTGTAAATACAGGCGAATACAGATATGAAGGTGAAACAACAGCAAGACTGATAATCGGATACCCAATGTTTATCGCAGGAATTTTTAAAGTATTCGGAGAAAATATTTTAGCTGTTAAAATTATTCAGTCTGTAATAGAAATTTTTTCCTGCATTTTATTTTTTCTTATATGTTTAAAGTTTTTCGATGTCAGGTATTCTCTTATCGGGTTCACAATATTTTCTCTATTCCCATCTAATATATTATACGCAGTTACGATATTAACAGAACCTCTGTTTAATTTTTTCGCTCTTCTTATCTTATACTTATGCTTAACAGATAAGTTTTTGAATTCAAAAAATATTATTATACTCGGAATTATCTGGGGACTGGCATTATTGATAAGAAGCAGTTTTGCTTTATCAATTTTTATTTTACCGGTTTATTTGTTTTATAATCGTAACAGATTATTCAGCGGATTCAGTAAAACGCGTAATAAAAAACTAATTGTAACTACGCTGTTATATTTCTTAAGTATCGGAATCACTTTAAGTCCCTGGCTTATAAGGAATAAAATAGAACTTGGAGCATTCACACTCGCCACACAAGCCGGGTTCACTTTCTGGGGTGGGAGTAATCCTGATGCAACCGGAACCTGGTATCACAAAATTGAAGAAACTAATCCTCTTTTTTATGAAAAGGATGAAGTAAAAAAAGACAAAGAATTTTTCAGACAAGGAATAGATTATGCAATAAATAATCCACATAAATTTTTTATAACAGGGATTAAAAAAATCGCTTACCTTTTTTCAAGTGAAAGAATGATTCTGCTATACTTTACAAGTGATGAAAATAAATCCAGAACATCTACTGAGGTTTACAGAGATATAAATCCTTTTTTTATTGCTCTTGTTAATATTCCCTATTTTTTGGTGATACTTGCAGGGATTTGGGGTTTAACATTAATTAATAAAAATAGAATTTTAATTTATGGATTTTTAATTTCTTGGGGGTTGATGTTTTTTCTTTTTGTCGCACTTTCAAGATACCATTATGTATTGATACCTTTTTTTATAATTGGAGTTGTGAAACTTTACGAACAGAGATATAATTTAAGAAAAAATTTTAACGGTAAAAAAATAATTTTTCCTTTAGTGTTTAGTATTTTTGTATTGGCAGTTTGGTTTGGAGAATTTTATAAACTCTTTTTTTAACTAAACAGTTTTTTTACCCGCACCGAAAAGCATTGAGTCAAGCGAAAACCTGCCCGGACCTAAGACAAATATTGCAATATAAGTTAACAGAAATATCAACGGTAATTCTTTTTTAATCATTGGTTCGGCTGCATTGAAAATAAAAAATGCAACTACCATTGTGATTATCAAAGGTATTAACGCGACTCTTGTCATAAATCCTATTATCACAAGCAATGAACAGAATAGTTCGGCAAAGAGAGCAAGATTAAGTGCCATTGGAGAGCCAATTCCGAAAGGATCAAAAAAAGTTTTTGAAGCAGAATTGTAATTTTCAAGTTTAACAAGTCCGTGATTGATTATCATCAAGACTGAGATGTAAACTCTTAAAAACAATAAGGAGAGATCGGGGAAAAATGGTTTGATTGAAAATAAATACTTTTTCATATCTGTAAATTAAATTTTAACTTCCGTTACAATTTTTCCGTCAAAAAAATATTTCATATTGGATTTTTCACAAAATGCAAAACCGTCTTTATCAAACTCAAGTTTTTTTCCTGCTTCAGAATACCATCCTGAAACTCTCGCAGGATTACCTTTAACCAGTGCAAAATCAGGAACATCTTTAGTTACGACAGCACCGGCTGCAACAAACGCAAATCTTCCGATTGTAATTCCGCAAACAATTGTTGAGTTGGCACCGAGCGATGCTCCTTCTTTTACAAGTGTTTTAATATAAAATTCTTTTCCGACTTGAGGATATTTACATCTTGGATTTAATATATTCGTGAATACCATTGAAGGTCCGCAGAACACATAATCTTCAAGCGTTACACCTTCGTAAATACTTACATTATTTTGTATTTTACAAAAGTTACCTATCGTAACATCGTTTGCTACATTAACGTTCTGACCTAATACACATTTTTTTCCTAATTTCGCTCCCGGTTGAACATGACAAAAATGCCAAATTTTTGTCCCTTCACCTATCTCAACACCATCATCAACTACTGCATATTGATTAACGTAATAATTTTTTTCCATTTTATTTTTTCAATAAATTATGTGCCTTCTCAAGTATATTTAATACCTTTAAAGCATGAACTCCATCTGTTAAAGGATTTGTATTATTAATTATACTTTCAAAAAAATGTTTTTGTTCTTCTTCAAGAGGTTTTTTTTCATCAAACGAAATCACTTCATAATCATTTTCAAATTTTTCCAAACCTTTATCAGTTTTTTGAAAACCTTTTTTATAAAATTTTAATTTTTCTGTTTTCAAAGAATCTTCAAATACTAACATTCCCTTATCACCAATAACAACAAGTCTCTGCTCTTTAAAGGGATGTAACCAACTTACAAAAATATGCGAATGAACATTACCCGGATATTTTAAGTAAGTAAGCGTAGTATCTTCTATTCCGTTTTGAATAAAATCTGCTCCGTTAGAATTTATTTCAATCGGGTCACTATCATTTAAATATTGAATTACTGATATATCATGAGGTGCAAAACTCCACCAGATATTTTCTTCGCTGCGGATCGTACCTAAATTTAATCTGTTGCTGTATATGTATTGCAGTTTTCCAATAACACCGTTATTCACAAGTTCTTTAATTTTCTTAACGGCAGGATGATACAACAATACATGACCTACCATAAGTTTCAAATTTTTTTCATCTGCAATATTTATTAAATCCTCTGCTTCATCCGGTACGAGTGTTATAGGTTTTTCAACCAATACATTTTTTCCAGAAGCAAGTAATTTTTTTGTTATTTCATAATGAGTTTCGGCAGGTGAAGAAACGATTACAGCATTTATAGATGAATCGTTTATAATATCTTCAAGTTTATCTGAATAGATAATTTGATTTGATAGTTCGGTGATTTTATCTCTGTTGGTATTATTACTGTCACAAACAATTTTTAAATTCTTTCCAAGCAATGAATACGCTGTTCTTACATGATTCATTCCCCATTTTCCACAACCGATAATACCTAATTTAATTTCATCATACATTTAAAAACCTCTCTTTAATACTTTATCATAATCCGCTTTAGTCATAATCTCAACCAGTTCTGAAAATTTTGTCTTAGGATTCCAGCCGAATGTTTTAGTTGCTTTTGTGGAATCACCAATTAATAAATCAACTTCTGCAGGTCTGAAATATTCTTCATCAACTTCAACTAATATTTTTCCTGTCTTTTTACAAACGCCTTGTTCATTAACACCTTCACCTTTCCAGTCAACCGGCATTTCAAGAATTTCAAAACATTTTTCTATAAACTCTTTTACGGTATGAGTTTCACCTGTTGCCAAAACAAAATCATCTGCTTTATCCTGTTGCAATATTTGCCACATCCCTTCACAATATTCAGGAGCATAACCCCAATCCCTTTTTGCGTGAAGATTTCCGATTTTTAGTTTTGGTTGCAACCCTGCTTTAATTCTTGCGGCTGCTCTCGTAATTTTTCTCGTTACAAAAGTTTCACCTCTTCTCGGAGATTCGTGATTGAATAAAATTCCGTTACATGCGAATAAATCATAAGCTTCTCTATAATTAACAACAATCCAGTATCCGTAAATTTTCGCAACTCCGTAAGGACTTCTCGGATAGAAAGGAGTTTTTTCATTCTGAGGTATCTCCTGAACTTTACCATATAATTCACTTGTTGATGCCTGATAAAATTTTACTTTCTTCAGTCCCGTTTCTCTTATCGCATCAAGAAATCTTAATGTCCCCAATGCATCCACCTGTGCAGTATAGTCAGGCAATTCAAATGAAACTTTCACGTGTGATTGTGCGGCTAAGTTATATATTTCATCGGGCTGAATTTTTTCAAGCAAACGGTTAAGATTACTCGTATCCACTAAGTCTCCGTAATGCAGAAATAACTTTTTGTTAAGAATATCTTTATCGTTATACAGATGATCAATTCTTGATGTGTTAAACGAACTGCTTCTTCTTATAATTCCGTGTACTTCATATCCTTTATCAATTAATATTTCACTAAGATAACTTCCGTCCTGTCCTGTAATTCCTGTTATGATTGCTTTCTTCATTTATACCTGTTTACTTATTTAAAAATTCTGAAATTTTATTAACTACATAATCCATCTGCTCGTTTGTAAGTTCAGGATAAATTGGAATTGCAAGAGATGAATTAGCACAGAATTCAGAAACAGGAAAATCACCTTTTTTATTTCCAAGATATTCAAAACACTCCTGAAGATGGAATGGAACGGGATAATAAATTTCATTACCGATTCCGTTCTCAGTTAAATAATTTTTTAAACCATCCCGATTTTCAACTCTGATGACATACTGATTATATATATGATAATTTTTTACACCTGATGATTTATAAATGGGATCAGGAAGTAAAATTTTATTAGTGCCATCAAACTCTGTTATGCCTAAACCGCTTGCCAAACCTGTCTCAATAAATTTCTTGTTGTAATACTCAGCATTAAGTTGTCTTTTTTCAGTCCAACTTTGCAAATGCGGAAGTTTTACTTTTAATACTGCTGCCTGAATAGAATCTAATCTGAAATTTCCGCCGATTATTTTATGATAATATTTTGGTTTACCGCCATGAACTCTCAAGATTCTCAATTTCTCTGCCAACTCATCATCATTAGTAGAAACTAAACCGCCATCACCAAATCCGCCTAAATTTTTACTCGGGAAAAAAGAGAAACATCCTATATCTCCGATAGTGCCTGCATATCTGCCGTCTTTATACTGAGTGCCTATTGCTTGTGCAGCATCTTCAATCACTTTCAGATTATGTTTTTTTGCAATTTCCATAATCTTATCCATATCAGCACTCTGCCCGTATAAATGAACAGGAACAATCGCTTTAGTTTTTTTTGTGATAAGACTTTCAATTTTGTCAGCATCAATATTGAAAGTAACAGGATCGCAATCGCAAAGAACCGGTTTTGCATTCAATCTGCTAACTACACCTGCGGTAGCAAAAAAAGAATAAGTCGGAATTATAACTTCATCGTCAGGTTTTATATCAATCGCCATAAGTGCAATCAATAACGCATCCGTTCCGGATGAAACACCGATTGAATATTTTGATTTTATATATTCGTTTATATTTTTTTCTAAATCACTTACTTCACTCCCGAGAATAAATATCTGTGATTCGGCACATCTGATTAACGCTTCATTCAATTCATTCTTTAATGATGCATATTGTGCTTTTAAATCTAATAAAGGAACTTTCATTTTATGCTTTATATATTTTTTTACTTTTGTGTTTCTTAAACAAATTTCTTGTATCAACAATTATTTTTGAATTTGAGAGTATAAATCCGGTATCATAATAAGTATGATCTGTTGAGACCAAAACCAAATCATATTTTTTCAAATTTGCTTTTGTGAGATTTACAGATTTTTTCTTAAAATTAAATTTTCTTAATTCCGGAATTTCTTTTGTGTATTCATCATTATAATCAACTAATGCACCATTTTCCTGTAAGAGTTCAATAAGTTTCAATGAAGGTGATTCTCTTAAATCATCTATATCTTTTTTATATGCAAGACCTAAAATTAAAATCTTTGCACCGTTGAGACATTTTTTATTTTCGTTTAATGCGTGGATTACTTTATCAACAACATAAAAAGGCATTGAAGTATTGACTTCTCCGGCAAGTTCAATAAATTTAGTCGGAATTTCATATTCCCGTGCTTTCCATGTTAAATAGAAAGGATCAATCGGAATACAATGTCCGCCTAATCCCGGTCCCGGGAAAAACGGAGTATATCCGAATGGCTTTGTGGATGCGGCTTCTATCACTTCCCATACATCAATATTCATTTTATCAAATACCATCTTAAGTTCATTCACAAGTGCGATATTTATACTTCTGAAAATATTTTCAAGAAGTTTTGTTGCTTCTGCTGCTCTTGTAGATGATACCGGAACAACTTTTTTTATAACTTTGCTGTAAACCATACTTCCAAGTTCACTGCACTCTTTAGTAAAGCCGCCTAATACTTTTGGAATTGTTGCTGTAGTATAATTTTTATTATTAGGATCTTCTCTTTCAGGTGAGAATACAAGAAAATAATCTTTGCCTGCTTTTAGTTTTGACTTATCAAAAATTTTCAAAAGTAATTCGTCTGTCGTTCCCGGATATGTTGTAGATTCAAGACTCACAAGATGACCTTTTCTCAGATATTTAACTATGGTTTCACCGGTATTTACAATGTAACTCATATCCGGTTCTCTGTTTTTATCCAAAGGAGTCGGTACGCAAATAATTATAACATCTGTATTTTTTAACTGTGAAAAATCAGTAGTTGCTTTAAGCATACCTTTTTCCACAGTCTTTTTAATTTTTTCAGACGGTATATGTTTTATATAAGATTTTTTTTCTGAATTAATTTTTTTTATTTTTCTGGGGTCTAAATCAAAACCTACGGTTTTTATGTTACTCTCTGCAAACTCAAGTGCAAGCGGAAGCCCTACATAGCCAAGCCCAATAACACCAATCACTTCCTTGTTTTTTGAAATTTTATCTTTTAATGTTTTATATGATGACATTTGATTAATTTAAATTATTTCCTGATTTAAATATAAAAATCTGATTTAAGTTAATGTTAATAAAAAATTATTTAATTATTTCTGCTGATATTAAGAATTAAAATTGCGAGTGAAATCAATGTGGAACCTACGGCGAGATAAAGAGATAGTTTATCGGCAAAGAATAATTTTGGTTCGCCCGGAAATACCAATACATCACCCGGCATTAATACCGGATTATTTTTATTTGTGCTGTTTCCAAGATTTTCATTCCAGAATAAATCATCATAATCTAGTTTTATAATCTGATCTTTTGTTACACCAAGTGAATCATTCTTTGGTCTGAATAGTCTGATTTCTTTTAACTCTGCATCAATTGTCGGTCCGCCTGCATAAGAAATCAAATCCTGTGTAGTTGACCCTTGAGGTATCAAAAACTTTCCTGAATATTTTACATAACCCCATACACTTACTTCTATATTAACTTTGTCGGGATCTGAATAGTTATAAAATCCACCGGTTGAATTTCCCATTATGTCGGGACGTCCTACTTGTTCACGGTCGTTTTGGGTATAACCATTCCCCGCTAAAAGTGTTATTATCAGCAAAAAATATAGAAAAATCCTCAAAATTTATGTTTTTTAAATGTGTAATAATCAAATTACCTTTAGATTACTGAAATTTCAATTCAAAAAAGGTATCGGCTTATCATGATTATTTTTTAATGTATCTTCCTGTATATTTTCTCTTGCCTGTCTATAACTTCATATTTATATGCAATTTTACTTAACGACAGTGACTCTTTAGAACCCAAACCCAAATATCCTAAATTTCTCATTGAGTTATCAAATAATTTTAAAACGTGATCTTGCAATTTCAAATTAAAATAAATCAATACATTTCTGCACATTATAAAATTAAATTCATTAAATGAACTGTCGTTAACCAAATTATGCTGTGCAAAAACCAGATTCTTTTTCAATTCATCTTTTATTTGAAACTGTGAATTACTTTCCGTAAAATATTTTTTAAACTCATTCTTACCTCCTGAATCTTTATATCCTGAATCACCTTCTTCAAATTCAGATTTACTATATATTCCATCCTTCGCTTTCTTTATAACAAGCGTATTCAAATCAGTCGCATAAATTTTAACTCTCTCTGTAAGTCCCGCTTCATTTAACAATATCGCAAGAGAATAAACTTCCTGCCCTGTTGAACAACCGGCACACCATATTTTGATAAACGGATAAGTTGATAAAACAGGAAATACTTTTGTAATTAATGATTTATAAAATTCCGGTTCTCTGAAAAACTGTGTGACGTTAACTGTTATCTCTGTTACGAATAATTCAAATAATTTTCCGTCTGTGGTTAATCTTTCTGTGAGTTCTTTTGTGTTATCAAACTTATACATTTCATAAAATCTCGTTATTCTTCTTATGATAGATGCTTCCGAATAATTTGAAAAATCAAATCCATATTTTTTCTCAATTTTTTTTAATAACTCATCTTTTAATTCCGGAGTAATAATTTCCATTAATTATATAACCATATTTTCATTAGCGAAATCAATTTCATAATATCAACCGGCTTAGCAATAAAATCTGATGCACCTGCTTCTATACATTTCTCTCTGTCACCTTTCATTGCCTTTGCAGTCAGAGCAATAATAGGAATTTTTTCAAATCCGGGAATTTTTCTTATCTCCGAAGTTGCTTCATACCCATCCATCTCCGGCATCATTATATCCATAAGAATTATATCAATTTTTTCCGATGATTTCACTTTTTCAACTGCTTCTCTCCCGTCATTGGCAACAATTACATTCATTGAATTATTTTCCAATACATTTGTTAACGCAAATATATTTCTCATATCATCATCCACAAGTAAAACATTTTTATTCTCAAGCACATTGTTCAAAATTCCACTTGATAACATTTCAACTTTTTCATCGGGAGTATGAACGGGATTATCCACTACAGATTTTATTTCATCTTTTAATCTTTCGTATGAATTTAAAGTTTTTATTATTATCGAACGTGAAAGTTTTGATAACTCCATGCTCTCTTTTTCAGTCAAAGTTCTACCTGTATAGATAATCACGGGAGTTTTTAAATATTTCTCCTCTGTTTTTATTTTTTTCAATAATTCAAATCCGGAAATATCCGGCAGATTCAGATCAAGAATTATTATATCAAAATTTTTCCGGCTTAATATTTTTTCTGTTTCTTCTCCTGACTTTGCAAACTCCAGATTTATATCTTCTCTATCAATAAATGTTTTTATCTGTTCAATATATTCTTCACTGTCTTCCACTACGAGTATATTGGTTTCATTAATTTTATCATCATTTAATTTGACATCAGAGACCGAATCTTTTTTTGCTGAATTCACAGTTTGTTTTTCATCTGAATAATCTTTCTCTTCAGTTTCAAATTTTTCTTCACTCAGGTTTTCGGGTATTATCAGAGAAAACATACTACCTTTTCCTTGTTCGCTAATTACCGTTATATCACCTCCGAGTAATTTTGAAAGTTGTTTGCTGATTGTCAATCCAAGACCTGTCCCACCGAATTTTCTGTTAATAGATCCGTCTGCCTGTTTGAATGCCTCAAATATTTGTGATTGTTTTTCGTTAGCAATTCCAATTCCTGAATCCTTAACAGTAAATATTACCTTGCCTGAATCTTTGGAAATTTCAAGCGTAACATTTCCGTTTTCAGGGGTAAATTTGAATGCATTAGAAAGTAAATTTTTTACGATTTGTTCTATTCTTGTTTTGTCGGAGTTCATCTCTTTTTCTGATGCATATAATTTGTTGACACTGAAGTTAATCTTTTTTTCCATAGCCACCGGTTCAAACAAACTGTTCATATCTCCTGAAATTTCATCAAGACTGAATTTTGTAATTTCAAGTTCTAATCTTTTTGATTCTATTTTTGATAAATCAAGAATTTCATTTATCAGATTTAATAAATCATTTCCTGATTTATTTATAGTTTTTGCATATTCAATTTCTTTTTCAGTAAGTCCGTTATTTCTGTTTTCTTTCAGAAGATTTGATAAAATTAAAATACTGTTTAGAGGTGTCCTGAGCTCGTGAGACATATTCGCAAGAAACTGTGATTTAAATTTACTTGCCGCTTCCACTTCTTTAACCTTGTCCCTCAATGCATCTTTAGTAATCTCAAGTTCAGTATTTTTAATTTTAACTGCTTCGTTCTGTTCTTCAAGCAACTGTGCTTTCTCTTCAAGTTGGACATTTGCCTCAGAAAGTTCTTCCTGTCTTGTTTTCAATTCTTCTTCGCTCACTTGCAACATCTTCGATTTTTCAATCAACTCTTCATTGCTTACTCTGAGCTCTTCCTCCTGTGCTTTCAGTCTTTCATTTAATATCTGAGACTCGGTAAGTAGTTTTTCTGTTTTTTGTTTTTTCAGAATTATATCAAGAGTAATCGCCAGATTCTTAACTGCCTGTTCAATAAATTCAAGTTTTCCTGAATTTAAATTTGTTAACGAAGCAATTTCAAGAACTCCATTATTTATTTCATTATAAGAAACAGGAATAGTTAAAATCTGTTTTGGAATAAATTTAACAGTTGATGAAGAAATTGAGGTATAGTTTTCAATATTGTTCAGGAAGAATTTTTTATTGCTCTTAAATGCCTGTCCAATATATCCCTCGCCGGGTCTGATATAAACTTTTTCAGGTTTTAAATCATCTGCAAGATATGATGAACTTAATTTTAATACGTTTTCAAAGTCATCATATATGTATAAAACTATCTGTTCAATCTCGAGATATTCATTTATGAATTTTACAAAGTTATCATAAATATCTTCGAGTGATAAATTTGTTCTAGTAAGTTCATTCAGTTTAGATATTCCTGTATTTATCCAGTCTCTCTTTTTCTGATTTTCTTCTTCTACTTTCTTTTCAGTAATATCAGTTTCTATTGCAATAAATTTTATGACTTCACCTTTTGCGTCAAGTATCGGTGTTATATTAAGTCTTAACCAGTAAGGTTTTCCATCTTTTGTATAATTTAGAATATCTTCAGTGAAATGAATTTTTTTCTTTAGATTTTCTGAAATTCTTTTTACTGTTTCTTTATCGGTATCCTCTCCCTGCAATAAATCACCCGGTTTTTTTCCGTTTGCTTCTTCAGCCGAATACCCTGTAATTTTAGTAAATGCTTTGTTCACCCATTCCGTATAACCTGCACCATCTGTAATCACAACTGCATTTTCTGTTTCACTAGCGACTAATGTAAGTTTATTAAGTTCAGTTTCTTTCTCTTCAATTTTTTTCTTCATATCAAGCAAAACATTATTCAACTTTTCATTTTCACCTTCGAGTTTTAAATCTGTTCTGTAATTTCCCCGTATAATATTTTGTGTGAACTCACTTATTTTTTTAAGATTAATTTCATCGTCTTTAGATTTTTCTAACTGTTTCTCTTTTGACTTTTCATAGTTACCAATAAAGAAATACATTATAATAACAAGAAATATAAATGTACCCCCCATTATATATAAAACAAATCTTTCAAGTGATTTTACATTATTTATATCATTATTTAAATTATTTTCAATAATTTTTTTGAATTCATCCATATCAGATTGAATCAAAGTATAAACTGAATCAAACTGCTGGTCGAGTCCTGAACCTGTCTGATACAGAAATTGAATTGTTGAATCTTCTAAACTAAGAATAGAATTGTTAAGCGAAGATAACCTTTCATTTCCTATCTCTCTGAATTTATTTAAATGTCTTAAAGTTTTTTTTATTGGGTCATTTAAATTGTCATCTTCTTTTACTGAATTGAATAATATATTTTTCAGGAGATATTCAGATGAATCAAGTTTTCTGATAAAATCATTTTCATAATTTATTGTTGAATCTCCTCCCATTAACTCTTCAAACCATAAATGTGCCGCCGTAGTATTATATTGAACGTGTTCCGCTAAATCAATCAAAGGAATATTTCTTAAATAAATTTCATCAACTTCATTTTGTTTTTTATCTACAAAATAAATTAAGATAGAACCCGCTATCAAAATTAAAACCGGGAAAATGTATGATAATCTGATTTTCATATTAAACCTGCAATGATGTAAATTTAAAATTTTTACCGTCAAATAATCCCTTATCACTTAATTTAAGTGTTGGGATTACAAGCAAAGCCATAAATGATAAAGTCATAAAAGGTGCGTCCAGTTTGCTTCCTGACCTCTTAGCAAGTTCATCCGCTTTCTGATAATTTTTAGCAACCGTCTCGGCATCTTCTCCTGACATTAATCCCGCAATCGGTAATTCCAGTAAACAATACTCGCTTCCATTAACAGCACATACTCCCCCTTTTGAATCTATAAGCAAATTAATTGCCTTTACTATATCTTCATCACTTACGCCCGTTGCAATTATATTATGTGAATCATGTGCTACTGTTGATGCAATAGCACCGCTTTTCAAACCAAACCCGTTAATAAACGCTACTGCCGGTTTATTATTATTATATCTCTCAACTATAACAAGTTTTAATATATCATTTTTTATATCCGCTTCAATAAAATCATTTTCTGATTTTGAATCTGAAATAAATGATTCAGTTACAATCTCTCCGTTTATTGCTTTTATCACATTAATTTTTTCAGTCTCTTTTTTAACTTTAATATCATCACTCTTTATCTTCGTGGCATTAAATTTATTTACAATTTCTGATTTTATTTTTCTGATTTTAGATTTTCCGTTTTCAAAAACAGTCTCTCCATTTATAACAGTTTTTAAAACCTTAAAATCTTTTAAATTATTTACAGTTATAAAATCTGCTTTATCTCCTTCTCTCAATAATCCAACGTCCAGCCCGTAATGTTCAACGGGATTTATACAAGCCATCTTGAGTACATTAAACAAATCATAACCAAGCGATATAGATTTTTTCACAAGTAAATCTATTTCACCAAGCAATAAATCATCAGGATGTCTGTCATCACTGCAAAACATTAAATTCTCATAATGATCTTTTATCAGAGGATGCAAAGCATTATAATTTTTTGCAGCCGAACCTTCTCTGATTATTATTTTCATTCCGTAATTCAGTTTTTCCAGTGCTTCCTCAAAAGTAAAACACTCGTGATCAGTTGATATGCCTTCATCTATATATTGCTTAGCCTGTTCACCTCTAAGTCCCGGTGCATGACCGTCAACAGGTTTATTAAATTTTTTCGCTATACTGATTTTCTCCATAACGGAATCATCTTTAAATAAAACTCCCGGATAGTTCATCATTTCACTTAAATATAATAATCCGTCTTTCTCAAAAAGTTCTTCAATTTCTTTTCCCGTTATCTTATCTCCTGAAGTTTCAAAATCAGTTGCAGGAACACAGGATGAAGCACCAAAATAAAATTTAAAAGGAACCTGACTTCCATTGTTAATCATATATCTGATTCCGTCAATACCCAATACATTTGCAATTTCATGCGGGTCAGATACAGTTGCCACCATACCATGTTTCACCGCTACTCTCGCAAATTCAGAAGGTATCAGCATAGAACTTTCGATATGAATATGTGCATCTATAAATCCTGGCAAAATAAACGAATCATACTCTCCGTCAGTTTCTGAAATCTTCACAATTCTTCCTTCAGAAACATTTATTTTTCCCGGAAATATTCTGCGGTTAAAAATATCCGTGATATTTCCTTCTACTTCAAATTCTTTTTCCAATATTTTTTAAATAAATTTTATTTGTGTTTTTCAGGTCAGCTTTTTACAACATATTTATCAACCATATTGTAAAAATCTTCTTTGGTAAATGGTTTCGAGAGATAATCGTCCATTCCAACTTCAAGACATCTCTCTCTGTCTGCTTTCATTGAATAGGCAGTGATGCCTATAATCGGTATATGTCCCCCGTTATCTTTTTCTATCTCTCTTATTATTGACGTCGCTTCCAGTCCATCCATAACAGGCATTTGAACATCCATCAGTATCGCATCAAAATCTTTTGTCACTTCAAGTATATCAAATATTTTTAAACCATTTTCAACAATTACTACAGAATAACCCTTCCTTGCCAATAATTCTTTTACAAGTCTCTGATTCACAAAGTTATCTTCTGCCACAAGAATCTTGATATTGTCAGATCCTTCATTAGTAAAATTATATTTTGGAATTCCCGAAATTATCTCTTTGCTTTCACGACACTCAAACGGTAAAACACAGGTAAATATACTGCCTCTGTTCAGTTCACTCTGAACTGTTAAGTTTCCTCCGATTTGATCAACAATGTATTTTGAAATTGAGAGACCTAAACCTTTACCTCTGTATATCATTTTATTATCATCATTTCTGTGCGAGTAATGTTCAAAAATTTTATTAAGTTTTTCCGGCTCTATGCCTATTCCGGTATCTTTAACTTTTACCGAATAAATAATTTTGTCGGAAACTTTACTTCCGGAAACTACAACTTCAACTTTTCCTTTATCTGTAAACTTTAATGCGTTTGATAATAAATTTAAAACAACCTGATTTACTCTTAATGGATCTCCAATGACTTCATATTGAAACGAATTTTCAAACACTGCCCTAAACGAGATATTTTTTTTCCGTGCATCTGCTTCCATCACTTTACAGGAATTTCTGATTAATTCTTCAAAATTAAAATTCACACGTTCGAGTTTAAATGTTTTAGATTCAATTCTTGAATAATCCATAATATCATTCACAATAGCAAGCAATGTGCTTGATGAAAATTTTATTATGTCTAAATATTCTTTTTGTTCTTCAGTTAACTCTGTGAGAGAAAGCAATTCACTCATTCCCAAAATACCATTCATAGGAGTTCTTATTTCCTGTGACATATTCGCAAGGAACTGTGATTTAATTTTGTTTGCCTCTTCTGCTTCTTCTTTTTGTTTTAATATTTTTTCAATATTGATATCTTCTTTAGGTGAGTCACTTTTTGATTTCGTGTAAGATTTATCTGCGGGAATAAATTTATTGGCTACAACATAAAACAAAATTGTAGATAAAATTATAAATAAAATTTTTCTATAGATATCTGCCTCGCTGAAATATCCGGGAGCGAGACCTCCGGAAATTAATAATTTATCTGAAAATATAACGACTATCGAAACAAGAAAAAAATAAAATACAGTAAGATATAAGGAAAGTGATGATTTTTTTTGTTCCATATCTTTTTTGTTTATTCTTCGAGAATTTTAAAACTGTATAAAATATTTTGAGTAATTTCTAAAGCCCTCAATTTATTTCCTGAATTTAGATTAAGAGCAAATACATATAAGTTTGATCCAAATTCCACCGTTCCCGTACACCATGAGTTATCTCCCGTTGAGGAAACGATATAAGAAACATTTCTTGTATTGATAGTATCAGTTACAAAATTATTTTTTATGGATTTAAATTTTTCGTTAGTGCTGTATAAATCTTTTATAAATTCAACCTGTTCCTGAACTGAAATTTTTAATTCACCGTTTTTATAAAAATCATCCGTTGAAAAAGCCGTATCCAAATTGCCATATTTGAAATCTGTTATACTCTTTTTTTGAATATCCAAACCTGCCGAGTCTATAAGCATTTTTATTTTCGTAGTATCAGATACATCCGAAGGAGTTAAATTCAGATTGTTAAATTTATTAAAAAAATTTATTCCTGCTAAATATATGTAAGTCTGTCCGGGTGAGTATTTTTCTTTGGTCTTTTCTTCGTTATGATACAGGTAATATCTGTTATTAAAATCATATAATACAAAAGAACCGGTATCATTCATAAAAAACTCTGAAAAATTTGCTTTGAAGCCCCGCTTCTCGGGTTTCTTATCACAGGCAGAAACAAAAAATGAAAGTAATAATAAAGTTAAAATTAATTTTGACAAAAATTATTTTTTTTTATTTATTGGAATATAAAATAATTTTTATCCGTAATGAATTAATAAATGTTTCTCTATTATTTTATAAAAGTCATCCTTATTAAATGGTTTTGATATGTAATCATCCATACCAATCTCAAAACATTTCTGTTTGTCGCTTTCCATTGCGAATGCCGTTACGGCTATTATAGGTATATAAGTTCCGTTTGTAATTTCTTTTGCTCTTATAATTTTTGTTGATTGATAACCATCCATCACAGGCATTTGTATATCCATCAGAATCAAGTGATATTTATCTTTCTCTAATTCGTCAAGTACTTTTTGCCCGTCATCTACTATAGTTACATCATACCCCTTGTTAATCAACAACTTGTTAATCAACTTCTGGTTGATATAATTATCTTCGGCGACTAAGATTTTTATACTTTCCGGATTTAACATTTTTTGTATTAAGTTCCTAAATTAAGATTTGATTTATTAATTTCCAATATTTAAAAAAATAAATATATAGTATTTTTACTTC
>ERZ761607.2333-NODE-2333-length-20810-cov-4.097085_pt1 | contig 20810 bp, 22 predicted proteins | sample MGYA00511164_ERZ761607 | MGnify/ENA primary metagenome ERZ761607 (study PRJEB28899, sample SAMN02445080) | bioreactor sludge metagenome | biome: EBPR sludge | place: Australia: Brisbane, Thorneside Wastewater Treatment Plant | collected 2011-06-22 ... | reverse complement strand
GCAGCGCATGGTGCGGCTGGCGCGCGAGGTCTCGCCGGCGGCGCGCGAGCAGGCGCTGCGCAACTTCCTCGGCCAGTTCCGCTTCGAGGGGGACATGGTCGACCAGCGCGTGGGCACGCTGTCCGGCGGCGAACGCGCGCGGCTGGTGCTCGCGACGATCGTCTGGCAACGGCCCAACCTGTTGCTGCTCGACGAGCCCACCAATCACCTGGACCTGAGCACCCGCGAGGCCTTGTCGATCGCGCTGAACGAGTTCGAGGGGACCGTGCTGCTGGTGAGCCACGATCGCGCCCTGCTGCGAGAGGTCTGCGACGAGTTCTGGCTGGTGGGCCACGGTGGCGTCTCGCCGTTCGATGGCGACATCGACGACTACCAGCTGTGGTTGCTCGAGCAGAGCCGCGCGATCGCGCGCGGGCTGACACCCCCGCCGCCGGCAGGGCGAGCCCTTGCCGTCGAGACGACGGCCCGCACGCCCGCTCCACCCGTGGCATCGCCCGAGGGCGGCGGCCCTGCTCGCGAGGATCGCAAGGCCCGCGCCCAGGCGCGCAGCCGCCTGGCCGACCTGACACGCCCCCTGCGGGTGGAGGTCGCGCGCATCGACGAGCGCCTCGAGCGCCTGGCGGCCGAGCGGACGACGCGCGAGAACGCGCTGAGCAGCACGTCCCTGGAACCGGCGGCGATTGCCGACCACGGACGGCAGCTCAACCACATCGCCGCCGAAGTCGCGATGCTCGAGGAACGCTGGCTGCAGCTGCAGGACGAACTGGAGGCCTTGCAGCGGCAGGCGGGTTGAGCCTCCACGCGGTCTCGAGGGGCAGCCTCCGCGGCGCGGCGACCAGGCGGACCGCGACCTTCAGCCGGCCGGGGTCATCCTGCCGCGGCCCGGCTGCGGCAGACGGCGCAGCAGCAGCTCCACCCGCGCCTGCGCCGGCGTCAAGCCGCCCGCTGCGGGCCATGCGTGCCCGTCGGGCAGCAGCGCGCCGAGCTGGCAGCGCGTCGCCCGAAGGATGCCCACCCCGGCGGCAGCGGCACCACGCAGGGCGTGCTCGAGGTCCCGGTGCAGCGTGCCGTTGCCGGTGGCCGCCACGACCAGCCCGTCGACGCCGGCTGCGACCAGCTGGCGGACGATCCGGCCGTCGGCCCCTGCGTGACTCGTGACGATCTCGACCCACGGCCATCCGTCGGCTGCCGGCAGCGGACCTTCGAGGACGTCGGGCGGGTCGGGCCAGGCACGAAAGATCCGCAGCCGTCCCTCCTCGATCATGGCCAGCGGCCCCGCGTCGCCGCTCGTGAACGCGTCGAGCCGGTAGTTGTGCACCTTCCGCAGTTCGCAACCGGCCAGCACGCGCCCCGCAAGGGCCGCGACGACCCCTCGCACACGGTCGTCGCCGGCAACCGCCACCGCGTCGACCAGGTTCTGCGGCCCGTCGGCCTGGATCGAGGTGGCCGGCCGCATCGCGGCCGTCAGCACGACCGGCCGCGTCGCGCGAACCGTCCGGTGCAGCCAGTAGGCCGTCTCCTCGAGGGTGTCGGTGCCGTGGGTGACCACGATGCCGCCGATGCGGGGATCGGACTGCGCGGCGACGATCCGCTCGCGCAGCGCCAGCCACACGGGCAGGCTCATGTCCTTGCTGTCGATCTGCGCGAGTTGCTCGGCCATCAGCGGACGACCGGCCAAGGCCGGTACCCCGGCGATCAGCCGGTCGATGCCGACGCTCCCCGCCTGGTAGGCCAGATTGTCGAGCGCGCTGGCAGAGGCGCCGGCGATGGTCCCGCCGGTGGCCAGGATCAGCACTGCGTTGCGGGGTGTTGCCATCGGGGGTGCGGGTGGATGAAAATACAGCCACTGGACAAAACGACAGGCTTCCGGCGCGCAACCGGCACCGGCGCCCTGAGCACCATGATCGAAAGCCCGAAGCTCACCGAACGCCAGCAGCAGATTCTCGACCTGGTCCAGAGCGCCATCGAGCGCACCGGAGCCCCTCCGACCCGCGCGGAAATTGCCGCCGAACTCGGCTTCCGCTCGGCCAATGCCGCCGAGGAACACCTGCAGGCGCTCGCCCGCAAGGGGGTGATCGAACTCGTCGGCGGCACCTCGCGCGGCATCCGGTTGAAGTCTGACACATTGCGCGCGCTGAACGCGGCACGCCTGGATCTTCATGGACGGCAGATGAGCCTGCCGCTGTCCTCCGCGCTCAGCCTGCCGCTGGTCGGTCGGGTCGCGGCTGGCGCGCCGATCCTCGCGCAGGAACACATCGACCAGCAGTACGTCGTCGAGGCGTCGCTGTTCCCGCGCAAGCCCGATTACCTGTTGAAGGTCCGCGGCATGAGCATGCGCGACGCCGGCATCCTCGACGGCGACCTCCTCGCCGTGCAGCGCTCACAGGAGGCGCGCAACGGGCAGATCGTCGTCGCACGCATCGGCGACGAGGTCACGGTCAAGCGCTTCCGGCGCACGCGTGACCATGTCGAGCTGATTCCGGAGAACCCGGACTTCAAGGTGCTGGTCGTGCGCCCGGGCATCGACAGCTTCGCCCTCGAAGGGCTGGCGGTCGGCCTGATCCGCAACACGATGCTGATGTGAGGTCGCGGGCTGCGCCGCACGGCGCGGCCCGTGTGTTGCGAACGCGCCCGGCTGCGTGGCAGGGCACGGGCTCCTCGAGGCCAGCCCAGCAGGGCGCTCCGAGCGATCGGAGCCCTGGCTCACGCGAACGGCCGCAAGACCGACGGCGCCCTGGACCGGGCAGCCGAAGAGCCCCGGCATGGCGCGGTTTCTCGGCCGATCGGCGTCGGGGCGCGCACGGGACACTGACTTCTCAAGTTGCCGTGCCCCCTGCCCGATATCGCCATCATGTTCGGCCTCTCGCTCGATCGCCTGACCACCCGACGCGCCTCGGCCAGCGGGTTCGCCTCGTCGAGCCGTCTGCGGGGCGAGGTCAAGCCGCCGTCGCTGCGCTGTGCGCCGGACTCGGGCTGGCAGCGGCTTCGCTTCTGGATGTTCGCGCCGTCACCGGCAGAGGCCGCGCCGCCGATCAGCCGCCTTCCCCAGGTGCGTGCCGCGTTCCTCGCTTGCCTCGAGGATGCCGTCGGTGACGAGGCCTGCGTCCTGTCGCTGCGCATCGAGCGGGCGAGTTCGCTTCGCGAACTCTGGCACCTGCGCGCGAGCCTGTTCGGCTGCCTGGCGCGCCAGTTTTCGCAGGCCGAAGCCGAAGCCCGCCTGCGGCGGGTGGCCCCGCACTTCGAGACACGCGGCCTGCGTCATCACCTCTCGAGCCTGTGATGAGCCACGCGAGTTTCGACCCCGTCGCTGCCGGAATGCCTCAAGACCGGCTGGCCCGCCTGGCAGCGCGCCGCGCCTTCGTCGACCTGAAGCACGACTTCATGGCTGCGACAGCCGGTCTGCCCGGACATCGGGGCGAGTGGCTGCGCCAGCGCATCCGCCGAGCGGAAGATCCGTACAACCTGTGGCAACTGCGGCACTCGCTGTTCGCCGCGTTGCCCGGAAACGATCCGGACACCTGCTCGATCCGTCACGCGCTGAAGACCGGCCTGGACTCGCTGTTCACGGAGTCCGAAGCCGCCCTGTCGAGCCTGCGCTGACGGCGGGTCGCCGCGCCGCCGGCCGCCTTGCGTCCCACGGCCGCCGCAGGCTTCCAACGGCGTGCCGACGAGGCACAATGGCGTGTGGCCACGAACGTCATCATCCTCGACGACTATCAGGATGCGGTTCGCAAGCTGCCGTGCGCGGCCCTGCTCGAGCACCTGAACGCGAAGGTCTTCACCAACACGGTCAAGGGGATCGGGCAGTTGTCGGTGCGGCTGCGCGACGCGGACATCCTCGTGGCCATCCGTGAACGCACGCATTTCAATCGGGCCCTGCTCGAACGGCTTCCCCGCCTGCGCCTGATCGCCCAGACGGGTCGCGTCGGGGCGCACATCGACCTGGATGCCTGCACCGAACTGGGTATCGCCGTGGCCGAAGGCGTCGGCTCGCCTGTCGCGCCGGCCGAGTTGACCTGGGCCCTGATCATGTCTTCGATGCGCCGGTTGCCGCAGTACATCGGCAACCTGAAGCACGGCGCCTGGCAGCAGAGTGGCCTGAAGGCCGCCGCGATGCCACCGAACTTCGGCATCGGCATGGTGCTGCGCGGCAAGGTCATGGGCATCTGGGGCTACGGCAGGATCGGCCGGCTCGTGGCAGGTTATGCGAAGGCCTTCGGCATGCACGTACTGGTCTGGGGCCGCGAGGGCTCGCGACAGCGTGCGCAGGCCGACGGACACGAGTTCGCCAGCGACCGCGAAGCCTTCTTCGCGACTGCCGATGTGCTCAGCGTGCACCTGCGCCTGGCTGACGACACGCAGGGGATCGTGAGCTTCGAGGACCTCGGCCGCATGAAGCCGACGGCGCTGTTCGTCAACACCTCGCGCGCCGAACTCGTCGAGGACGGGGCCCTCGTGACGGCACTCAACCGGGGCCGTCCCGGCATGGCGGCGATCGACGTCTTCGAGAGCGAACCCATCCTGCAAGGCCATCCGCTGCTTCGCCTGGAGAATGCCGTGTGCACGCCGCACATCGGCTTCGTGGAGCAGGAGAGCTACGAACTCTACTTCCGCGCGGCCTTCGAGAACGTGGTCGCTTTCGTCGAAGGGCGGCCGGCAAACGTGGTCAACCCGGAAGCGCTGAAGGTCAAGCTGTGAGCATCCGGGCCACGGGGCACCCTGCGCGAGCCGGGGTCGACGGGTGACGCCCTCGGGGCGCGGCGCTGCGCAGTCCAGCGGGCCGTCGTCCCGGCACGAGCTGTTCTGGGCCTTCCAGAGCCTGGCCCTTCAGGGCTTCGGAGGTGTCTTGCCGGTCGCGCAGCGCATCCTGGTCGAGCAACGCGGCTGGATGACCCGCGACGAGTTCCTCGCCCTGCTGTCCATCGCCCAGGTGCTGCCGGGCCCGAACATCGTCAACATGGCCCTGATCTTCGGCGACCGGCACTTCGGTTGGCGCGGCGCGTTGTCTTCCCTGGGCGGGCTGATGCTGGCACCGCTGGTCATCGTCCTCGCGCTGGCCGCGCTCGTGCGGCAGGCAGGCGAGGCCCCGTTCGTCCTGGACGCGCTGCGGGGCATGGGCGTGGTGGCCGCCGGGCTGGTCCTGTCCACGGCGGCCCGGCTCGTGACGGCCCTGCGCGGCAACCGCATGGGCCCCCTGGTTTGCCTGGGTCTGGTGCTTGCGACGATGGCGGCCGTGGGCGGGCTGCGCCTGCCGCTGGTGGCCGTCCTCGCGGTCCTGGCCCCGATCGGCTTGGCCATCGCCTGGACGAGGTTGAGGCCTTGACCGAGCTGCTGCTGGGCGCCCAAGGCTGGTCACCGCTGGCCTGGGCTCAGCTGTTCGGGCACTTCGCCTTGCTGTCGTTGCTGGCCATCGGCGGTGCGATCACCACGGTGCCGGACATGCACCGCTTCGTCGTCGGCGAGAGGGGCTGGCTGTCCGATTCCGCCTTCAGCGGCTCGATCGCTCTGGCCCAGGCCGCTCCTGGACCGAACGTGCTCTTCGTCGCCGTCATCGGCTTCAACGTCGCCGGCCTCGCGGGCGCCGGCGCGACGCTGGCCGGCAGCCTTCTGCCCTCCACCCTCGTCGCCGTCGCCGCGGGGCGCTACGGCACGCAGCGCGCGCACTCGCGCGCCCTGCGCGCGTTCACCGAGGGCCTCGCTCCCGTGACCATCGGCCTGCTGCTGGCGACCGGATGGGTGCTGACGGAACCCTCGCACGACCGCTGGGGAACCTGGCCGCTGGTGGCCGCGACGATCGCGCTGATGCTGCGCACCCGCATCAGCCCGGTGTGGCCCATCATCGCCGGCGCGCTGGCCGGCATGCTGGGCTGGGTCTGAACCCGCGGATCAGGCCGCAGCGACCGGGGCAGGCGCAGCCGTCGACGCGCGAGCCCGGCGCTGGCGGACGACTTCGTAGAGGCAGACGCCACAAGCCACGGAGACGTTCAGGCTCTCCACCGCGCCGGCCATCGGCAGGCTCGCCATCTCGTCGCAGGTCTTGCGCGTCAGCTGCCGCAGCCCGGAACCCTCGGCTCCCAGAACCAGCGCGACAGGGCCGCCGAGGTCGAGGTCGAAGAGCGTCCGTGATGCCTCGTCGCCCAGGCCGACGACCTGGATGCCGCGTTCCTTCAACTCCAGAAGGCTGCGCGCGAGATTGGTCACCATCAGGTAGGGCACCGTCTCGGCGGCGCCGCTGGCCACCTTGGCCACCGTGGCATTCAAGCCCACCGCGTGGTCCTTCGGCGCGATGACGGCCTGCACACCGGTCGCGTCGGCGGAGCGCAGGCACGCGCCGAGGTTGTGCGGATCCGTGACGCCGTCGAGCGCGAGGACGAAAGCAGCCCCGCGACCCGCCGCTGCCGCATCGTCGAGCACGTCGTCCAGCGAGTGGCGCTGCGCGAGCGCTTCGACACGGGCGACGACCCCCTGGTGGCGGTCGCTTCCACACAGTCGTGTCAATCGGGCATCGTCGCTGTCCACCAGGCGAGCCCCTGCGGCCAGCGCGCGCTGGACGAAGCTGCGCATGCGCGCATCGCGCCTGGTCGAGTCGACGTGCAACTCGACAACGGTCGTCGGGGCGGTCTTCAACCGCACCGTCACGGCATGGAAGCCGTACAACACTCGCAGGCTCACGGGGGCACCTTCGGCAGGCGACCGCCAGTTCGCCCCCCCTGGGGCCCGCCCGACGGACGCGTGCGCGCGATGGTAGCGGCACGCGCCCGGGGCGCCTGCGCATCAGGCGACACGCACCTCGATGCGTCGCGGCTGGGCCTGCGCGACCTTCGGGATGCGCACGCGCAGCACCCCCTGCGCCATCTCGGCGCTCACCTGGCCGGCGTCGAGTTCCTTGCTGAGCGTGAAGGTGCGCTGGTAGCGGTGCCGCGTGATCTCGGCGTGCATCGGGCTCAGGCCCTCGGCGACGGGCAGCGCCAGATCCGCGTCGATCGACAGCTGGTCGCCGTCGACGCGCAACTGAAGCTGCTCCCGTCCGACCCCGGGCAAGTCGGCATACAGCGTGATGCCGTTGGCGTCCTCGACGACGTCCACCGGCGGCAACATCGCCACGCGGTTCGCACCGGCGGCGCTCTCGCGATTCGGATTCGAGCTGTTCATGACGGATCTCCTCGGGATGCTGGCGGGTTCACTGCACGGTGATGCGGCGCGGCTGGACGGCCTGGCGGCGCGCGATGCGCACGCGCAGGACGCCGTCGCGGTACTCGGCGTTCACGCCTTCGGGGTCGATGTCGTCCGGCAGGTTCAGCACGCGTCGGAAAGGCCCCGCGAAGCGCTCGTTGACGTGCAGCGTCGTGCGCGACTCGTCGGCGGGTTTCGGCAGCCCGGGGCGGTCGCCACTGATCGTCAGGACGCCACGTTCGAGGTGGACTTCGATCCTCGCCGGGTCCATGCCCGGCGCGAAGACGAACACCTCGACGGCATCCGGGGTCGTGCCGACGTTCAAGGCGGGGTAGCCGCCGCGGCCCAGGCCGCGGATCGACGGCGACGGCTCGAAGACCGACTGCATCTCGCGTTGCAGCCGATCGAATTCGGCGAAGAGGTCGCGCGGGAAGAGCGTGCGGTACATCATCGTGTGCCTCCTGGGGGAAACGATCGCCCGGCCGGGGAGAAGGACTCGGGCCTTGCGGGGCCGCTCGCGCGCTCCCCGCTCACGCCACTAGTTAGGTGCACCCGGGCGCAGTTCAAGGGCCCCGCGCACCGCTGGCCCCGGTGCGCGGCAGGGCTGCACACGGCGCGGTCAGCCGGGCACGGGTGCGCGCACCAGAACCTGCCAGACCAGGATCGCGCCGATCAGCACCGGCTGGTGCAGCATGTAGAAGCTCAGGCTCCAGCGCCCCAGCGTCGCCAGCGGCCGCAGGGGACCGGGAAGCGGGCCGCCGAGCGCGGCAGGCGCACGATGCGCCAGCGTTTGCGCGGCCGCCATTCCCCACAGCATCACGCCGAGCCAGGGCAGCAGCGGCACCCAGTCCTCGGTGACCGGCTTGCGCGTGGCAAGCCCGAGAACGTTCAGCGGTGGTGCGTCGAACACAGGGTACCGGACCAGCAGCGGCAACACGACCGCCAAGGCACCGAGCAGCCACAGCCAGGCCCCGGCACGCAGCAGCGGACGGCAGAGGATGAGCATCACCGCCATGCCGTGCAGGACGCCGAAGTAGATCCAGCTGCGCGGGAACATCAGCATCGAGCCCAGGCTGACCAGCGCCGCGCAGCCCGCGATCTGCGCCCACCGCCGCCAGAAGCGCGCGCCGTCCTGCCCCCGTGCGACGGCCAGCGCCTGCCCTGCCCCGGCGCAGAAGAGGAAGAGCGACAGGATGCAGGTGCGCTGGAGCGTCCAGAACGGATCGACGTAGAAGTTCTGTCGCGGCATCAGCTGGAAGTGGTTGAGGTCGAAGGCGAAGTGGTAGGCCGCCATCCACAACATGGCAAGGGCGCGCAGGGCGTCGAGCCGGTCCAGGCGGCCCGTCTTCGCCACCTGCGGAGGCGAATCAGTCGAGCTTCTCGTAGACATCGGCGAAACGCGTGCCGTCCCAGGCATAGAGCAGGTAGGCCGCGTGCACGCAGCGGCTCGCTCCGCGCGGGCGGAACAGTCCCACGCATTCGCCTGCCGGATGGCGCGCGCTGCGGTAGACCACCCCGTCCGAGCCGGCGTCACGGAGCTCGCGCGCCAGCCTGCGCGAGGCGCCGTAGTCGTGTGCCGACATCACGGACGGATCGGCGGCGCCTTCCGGGCGCAGGTCGTGCAGCCGCGCGTCGATGGCCACGTGATACAGGCGCATGGGCAGGTGTATCGGCCCCTCCTGCGTCGCGGCCAGGAAGCGTGCGTGGTGGTGACGGGTCTCGGCGATGGCCGTCTCGCGCTCGCGCGCCGCATAGAAGACGCCCCAGTCGCCATCGGAGAAGCGGCTGCCGAGCACGTTGACATGCGTGAAGGCCGCCATGATCGGCCCGCTGCCCTCCCCGTACAGGCGATCCTCGCGCGGGACCAGCTCGATCTGGCCCAGCTGCTCGCGAATCCGCTCGTTGGTCAGCGACTCCAGTGCATACAGGGCCTCGAAGTCGGCCTCGTCGGCCACCCGGTCGAACAGCGACACCGCCGGGTAGCGGGTCGGAATCACGCGGCAGGCCTTCTGCCATCGCACACGCCGAACCTGAGGACGACCCGCCGCCATGGTGGCAGCGGGGACGGCTGCGGTCGGGGGCGGCGCCGCGGGCGCACCCGGCTCAGGTGCCACGGACACCGTCGAGATAGCGGCGCACCGCGTGCAGGTCGCCCACGTTGCCACCCAGCATCCGCTGCAGGGCCGTGCCGCCGCTGAACGGAAGCGCGGCGTTCGGGCGGTGGATCCAGTCATCGGCCGCCGCGGCGTCGGGCAGCAGGATCTGCAGGCTCTTGTAGATGCCGAGCAGGCAGGAGAGGCGCTCGAGCGTGTCGCGCGGAACATTCGCGCGCTCCGGATGCTTGCGCCAGGTGAAGAAGGTGGAGCGCGGCGGTTGCCCGAGCAACACGAGCTGCTGCTCGACGCTGAGCTGCCAGGCCTGCGCGATGCGGTCGAAGGCCCGCAATCCGGCGGCGCTCATCTGGCGAGGGGTGACGCCGGGGGTGGCGGGCACGACGACGGCGAGGCCCATGGCTCAGATGTCCACTCCAAGATGCTGAGTGCATTCTAGTCCAGTTCTGGACATCGCCGCCACGCGATGGCCGCCGACCGCGCGGAAGCCGCGGAGCCGGGCGACCCACGCCCCACTTCACCGAGGACCCGTCCGAGCTGCTCAGGGTTCGCGCGAGAGCGCGGGTTCGAGCCATGCGCTGAGATGCTCGACCCCGCCATCCGCATCCATGACCCGCAGCGCCTGCCCCGAGGGCCCGGTTCGAAGCCACACGCCGATGCGCGACGGCAGCGACACCGGCTTGCGGAAGTCGGCCTGCAGCGAGAACGCCTCGTGGCCGGGCAAGCCCGCGGCCACCAGTGCACGGGCGAGCGTCCAGGTCCCGTGGACGATCGCCCGGTCGAAGCCGAAGCGTCGGGCGAGCCATGCACGTTGGTGGATGGGATTCCAGTCCGCGGCGGCGGCGGCGTAGCGGCGTCCGAGGTCCTCGGGCACATCGATCAGCTCGATGCGCCGCCACTCACCCGGTGCCGGCCGGGCCGGCACCGGCCCTGCCAGCCCTTGCTCCAGCGAAGCGGACGGGGCGGCCCCGGCGGGGGATGGATCGCCTCGCCGAGCGTGCCGGCACAACACGCTGGTGATCGATCGCCATACCAGCCGGCCGTCGCGGCGTGCCTCGGTCACGAGCTCGAAGCAGGTCCCGGCTTTCACCGGCCGGGAACGGCCGGTGAAAGCATCGAGCACGAGCGAGGTACCCGGCAGCACGGCCGAGGTCTGGTCCACACGCTGGCCCACATGCACCAGGCCCAGCGCCGGGAACGGGAAGTTGGGATCGGCCAGGATCTCCAGGTGCAACTGCGCCGCCGCGACCTGCAACGCCAGCGGGGGCAGCACGGCAGGCTCGTCGGGCAGGCCGATCAGCCCACGGTAGCGCGCCAGCCACCAGGGTTGCAGCTTCACCGGGCCGGTGCCGCGCCCGATCAACGGGAATGGACGATCGTCGGCCAGGCCCCTGCGCCGCCGCAGCAGGATCCCGGCGTAGGAGCGCCACGGACCGTGCGGGGTGGGCGTCAGGGCCGCAACCGTCATCGTCAACGGAAGTTCACGGCGACCGACGGATTGCCGGGCAGACCTTCGTAGACCACGCGCACGCCGTTGCCGGCCTGGGCCGGCAGGTTGCCGAAGGCCCCGAGCGACAGCAGATCGCCCGGCTTGAGCGTGATGCCGGCCTTCTTCAGGTCGGCGGCGATCCAGGTGACCGCGTTCAGCGGGTGGCCGAGGATCGCGGCGCCCTTGGCGACCGCCAGCTCCTTGCCGTTCGCGTCGGTCGCCCGCACGGTCATCTCGCGCAGCGCGTCGGCGAACGCGCCATCGGCGCGCACCGGGACCGGCTTGCCCAGCACGCCCAGCCGCGCGCCGACGTTGATCGACACCAGCGTCGCGGCGTTGATCTTCGAAGGGTCTGCCACCAAGGTGTCGGGCAGCTCGATGAACGGCCGGACGCTGCGCAGCGCCGCGAGCACCTGCTGCGGCGTCTGCGCGTCGTGCACCGCCGAACTGCCGACCTCGACGACCAGGTCGGGCTCGACGAACGGCCGCGCGCCGAACTTCGCCGGCACCACGGCACCATCCTCGAGCATCATCTTCTGCAGGAGCGTCCCCCGCAGCGGCGTGTTGACCCCGAAACGCTGCTGCACGACCGGGTTCGTCAGGCCCGCCTTGTAGCCGACGACGGTACCGTGGGTCGGCGCCAGCGCCGCGACGAACTTGCGGGCACCGCAGGCCGCGCCCTCGGCGCTCATCGTCGCCGGCGGATTCGGGACGGTCTCCAGCGCCACGTAGCGTCGAACGAGCTCGGCCGTCTCGGCAGCCGTCGGGCAGGTCGGCGCCTCGGGTGCCGGCGCCGTCGCGCAGCCGGCCAGCGCCGCCGCGGCGGCGAGCGCAGGGAACAAGGCGGCGCGCAATCGGGTCAACGGGTTCATCGCGGTCTCCTGTGGCGGGTTCGTCGAGGTCCCGATTGTCGCCCTGGTGCTGCCCCCGGGCGGTCCGCCCAGGCCGGCACGACGCTCGCCTCCCGGAGTCCTCCGCCGCCTGCCGCTAGAGACCGAAGCGACCGCCCTCCTCGGCCTGCGCCACGACCTTGGCTGCAGGTTCGAAGCGTTCGCCGTGCCGGGCGGCGAGTTCGCGGGCGCGCGCGACGAAGGCCTTCGCGCCCATCGCGTCGATGAACTGCAGCGCACCACCCTGGAAGGGTGCGAAGCCCCAGCCGAAGATCGAGCCGACGTTGCCGTCGGCCACCGAGCGCAGCACGCCCTCCTGCAGGCAACGGGCCGCCTCGTTGGCCTGCACGAACATCAATCGGTCGATCAGCTCACGCTGATCGGGTTGCTGCGGCGCGGCGGGGAACATCCCCGCCAGCCCGGGCCACAGGCTGCGCCCGCCCTCGCCCCAGTCATAGAAGCCCTTGCCGGCCTTCTTGCCGATGCGGCCGATCTCGCACATCCGGCGGATCACCGCCAGCCCCGGGTGCTCGGCGAAGGTCTTGCCCTCGACGGCCATGTCCTTGCGCGTTTGCTCGGCCACGTGCAGGCTCAGGCTCAGCGAGACCTCGTCCTGCAGGGCCAGCGGGGGCATCGGCATCCCGGCCTGCAACCCGGCAGCCTCGATGTGCCGCGGGTGCACGCCTTCCTGCAGCATCGTCAGGCCCTCCATCACATAGGTCGCGAAGACCCGGCTCGTGTAGAAGCCGCGCGAGTCGTTGACGACGATCGGAGTCTTGCCGATCTGCAGCACGAAGTCGAAGCCGCGCGCGAGGGTCTCCGGGGATGTCTGCTGGCCGACGATGATCTCGACCAGCGGCATTTTGTCGACGGGGCTGAAGAAGTGCAGCCCCAGGAAGTTGGCGGGGCGCTGGCTCGCCCGGGCCAGGCCGGTGATCGGCAACGTCGAGGTGTTCGACGCGAAGACGGCGCCGGCACCGATCACCGCTTCCGCCTTGCGGGTGACGTCGGCCTTGATCTCGCGATCCTCGAACACCGCTTCGATGACGAGGTCGCAGCCCGCCAGCAGCGAGTAGTCGGTGGTCGGCGTGATCCGCGCCAGGAGCGCGTCGCGCTTGTCGGCCGTCGAGCGGCCGCGCTTGACGGCCTTGTCGAGCAGGCCCTGCGAGTAGGCCTTGCCGCGCTCGGCCGCTTCCATCGTCGTGTCGAGCAGCACGACCACGATCCCGACCTTCGCCGCCGCGTAGGCGATGCCGGCGCCCATCATGCCCGCGCCGAGGATCCCGAGCCGTCGCACCGTCGACGCTGCGACGCCCTGCGGCCGCGACGCGCCCTTCTTGATCGCGTTGAGCTGGTACCACAGGGTGTGGATCATGTTGCGCGACTCGGGCGACATCACGCAGGCCGCGAAGTAGCGGCTCTCGATGACGCAGGCGTTGTCGAAGTCGACGAGGCCGCCCTCGAAGATCGCGCTCATGATGTGCTGCACTGCCGGGTAGTTGCCCTGGCTCTTCGCGGATGCGATCGACGGTGCGATGGTCCACATCTGCACGACCGCCGGCGAGCGCGAGTCGCCCCCCGGGAACCTGAACTTAGGCAGGTCCCAGGGTTGCGCGGCCTTGGGGTTCGCTTCGATCCAGGCCCGCGCCTTGGCCATCAGATCCGCGCGGTCCTTCGCCGTGTCGGCCAGCAGGCCCATGCCGAGCGCCTTGGCCACCGGGATGTCGTTGCCCTCTGCGCAGATCTGCAGTGCCTGCTGGATGCCGACCAGCCGCGACAGCCGCGCCGTGCCGCCCCCGCCCGGCAGCAGCCCGAGCTTCACCTCGGGCTGGCCGAGCTTGAGCCGCGGGTCGTCGATGGCGATGCGCGCATGGCAGGCCAGCGCGATCTCCAGGCCGCCGCCCAGCGCGTGCCCGTTGATCGCCGCGACGACCGGCTTGCCGGTCTTCTCCAGGCGGCGCAGGACGGACTTCATCGCCATCGAGGCCTCGAACGGCTCCTGGGGTGTCGTCCACTTCGACATCCGGTCGAGGTCACCGCCGGCGCAGAAGTCGGCCTTCGCCGAGCTCAGGATCAGACCCTTGACGTCGGGTTCGGACAGGCGCCGCACGGCGGCGTCGATGCCCTCCATCAGCGCGTCGCCGACGACGTTCATCGGCCGGCCCGGCAGGTCCATCGCGGCGACGAGGATGCCGTCGCTCTCGAGCGTCAGCGTCACGGCTGGTGTCGACATGTTCAGACCCTCTCGATGATGGTGGCGATGCCCATGCCGCCGCCGACGCACAGCGTGGCGGCACCGGTGGCGAGGTCGCGGCGCTCGAGTTCGTCGAGCAGGGTGCCCAGGATGACGCAGCCGGTGGCACCGAGCGGGTGACCCATCGCGATGGCCCCGCCGTTGACGTTGACCCGGTCCAGGTCGATGCCGAGGTCACGCGCGGTCTTCATCGGCACCACCGCGAAGGCCTCGTTGATCTCCCACAGGTCGACGTCCCGGGGCTGCATGCCGGCCTTGGCCAGTGCCTTGCGGCACGCCGGCGTCGGGCCGGTGAGCATGATCGTCGGCTCCGAGCCGATCACCGCGGCAGCCCGCACGCGCGCCCGCGGCCGGAGCCCGGACCGCGCACCGGCCTCCTTCGTGCCGACCAGCATCAGCGCGGCGCCGTCGACGATGCCCGAGGAGTTGCCCGCATGGTGCACATGCTCGATGCGCTCGACCGTCGTGTACTTGCGCAGGGCGGTCGCGTCGAAACCCATCGCCCCCATCTGCGCGAAGCTTGGCGCCAGCTGGGCCATCGCCTCGAGCGACGCGTTCGGCCGGATCGTCTCGTCGACGGCGAGCATCGGCAGGCCGGCGATGTCGTGCACCGGGACGATCGAACGGACGAACCGGCCGTCCTCGCGCGCGGCCGCGGCACGCTGGTGCGAGCGCAGCGCGAACGCGTCGACGTCGGATCGGGACCAGCCTTCCATCGTCGCGATCAGGTCGGCGCCGACGCCCTGCGGGACGAACCCGAGCTTCTGGTTGATCCGCGGGTCCATGAACCAGGCGCCGCCGTCGCTGCCCATGGTCCAGCGGCTCATGCTCTCGACGCCACCGGCGACGATCAGGTCCTCGAAGCCGCTGGCGACCTTGGCGGCCGCGAGGTTGACCGACTCCAGCCCCGATGCGCAGAAGCGCGACTGCGTGACGCCGGCCACGGTCTGCGCCCAGTCGGCGTCGAGCACCGCGGTGCGCGCGATGTCGGCTCCCTGCTCGCCGATGGGGGTGACGCAGCCGAGCACCACGTCATCGACGAGCGAGGTGTCGAGGTCGTGGCGTGCCTGCAGGGCCTTGAGCAAGGTGCGCAGCAGCCACACGGGCGTGGCCTGGTGCAGCGACCCGTCCTTCTTGCCCTTGCCGCGCGGCGTGCGCACGTGGTCGTAGAGATACGCGTGGGTCATCGGAACCTCACTTGATCAGGAACTTCAGCAAGGCATCGGCCACGCGCCCGTAGGGCGGGCCGATGTGCTTCAGCGCGGACACCCGCGCCTGGTGGAAGACGGGTCGCATCTTCGAGAAGTTCTCGAAGCCCTCGCGACCGTGGTAGTGCCCCATGCCCGAGGCGCCGACGCCGCCGAACGGCAGGTCGTGCTGGGCGACGTGGAACAGCGCGTCGTTGACCGACACGCCCCCGGACATCACGCGATCGACGATGCGCTGCACGGCGCGCTCGTCGTGGCTGAACGGGTACAGCGCCAGCGGCCGCTCGCCCTCATTGATCGAGTCGACCACGGCGTCGAGGTCGCGGTAGCCGTGGATCGGCAGGATCGGCCCGAAGATCTCGCGGTTCATCAGCGCGCAGCCGTCGGGCGCGTCGAGCACGATGTGCGGGGCGATCTTGCGCGTGGCCGCGTCGTGCGGCGGCCCGTCCAGCAGCGGGATCACCGTCGCGCCGCCGGCCCGCGCCTCGTCGAGCGCGGCGAGCAGCCGGTTGAACGAGCGCCGGTCAGCGATCGAGCTGTAGTCCGGCGACTCGAGCGACGGGTAGCGCGCCGGCACGATGCGTCGCGCGTGCTCGACGAAGGCCTCGACCTTGGCCTCGGGGAGCCAGGCATGGTCCACGGATGTGCAGATCTGGCCGGCATTGAGGCACTTGACGAACAGGATGCGCTCGGCGGCCGTCTGCAGCGGGAAGTCGTCGAGCACGATCGCCGGGGACTTGCCGCCGAGCTCCAGCGTCACGGGCACCAGGTTCGCCGCAGCCGCGGCCATGACCTTCCGGCCGGTGGCCCCCGAGCCGGTGAACAGCAGGTGATCCAGGCGCAGCTTCGCGAACTCCGGCCCGACGCCCCCGGGATCGTCGAAGAACTGCAGCTTCTCGGCAGGGAAGTAGTTCGGGATGCGCTCGATCAGCAGCGACGCGACGTGGCGCGAGTTCTCGCTCATCTTGACCATCGCGCGGTTGCCGGCGGCCAGGATGCTGATCAACGGCACGAAGCTCAGGTTGATCGGGAAGTTCCAGGGCACGATCACGCCGACGACCCCCAGCGGCTGCGGGGTCAGCAGGTTGCTCGCGCCAGGGAAGGTCAGCAGGTCGACGGCCCGGCGCTGCGGTGCCATCCAGCCCTTGAGCGCCTTGAGCACCGGGGCGACACCGTCGACGGCCGGCGCGATCTCGCACAGCAGCGTCTCGTGGCGCGAGCGGTGCCCGTAGTCGGCGTCGACCGCCTCGCACAGCTCGTCCTGGTGGTCGCGCAGGAAGGCGCGCAGGCGCTTGAGGTCGTCGAGCCGCTCGGCCAGGGTCGGCACGGGATGCGCACGGTACGCCGCGCGCTGCAGGGCCAGGGCCGCCTGCAACTGCTGAGGCACGGGAAGTTCGTTCGGTTTCATCGGAGGGTCCGGCTGGTCGCGCGGGCTGCGACCGTCACATCGAGCGCGCGGCCAGTTCCTTCATGATCTCGTTGGTTCCGCCGTAGATGCGCTGCACGCGCGCATCCACGTAGAGCTCGGCGATCGGGTACTCCATCATGTAGCCGTAGCCGCCGAACAGCTGCAGGCATTCGTCGGCCACCTTGCACTGCTGCTCGCTGACCCAGGCCTTGGCGAGCGCCGCACGCGCGGCGTCGAGCTCGCCCTTCAGGTGGGCGACCATGCAGGCATCGACGAAGGCCCTCGCGGCGAGCACCGTGGCCTGCACCTCGGCCAGCTTGAAGCGGGTGTTCTGGAAGTCCCAGATCGCCTTGCCGAAGGCCTTGCGTTCCTTCGTGTAGCGCAGCGTTTCGTCGAGCGCCCTCTCCATCGCCCCGACGCCCTGCAGGGCGATGATCAGCCGCTCCTGCGGCAGCTGCTCCATCAGCTGGACGAAGCCCTGCCCTTCGCGGCCGCCGAGCAGGTTGTCGGCCGGCACGCGGACATCGTCGAAGAAGAGCTCCGAGGTGTCCTGCGCCTTGAGGCCCACCTTGTCGAGCTGGCGGCCCCGCCGGAATCCCGGGGCGCGGTCGGTCTCGACGACGATCAGCGAGATGTTGCGGGCCCCGCCCTCGCTGCCGGTGCGGCACACGACGATGACCAGGTTGGCGTTCTGGCCGTTGGTGATGAAGGTCTTCGCGCCGCTGATCACGTAGTGGTCGCCCTCCCGCCGCGCCGTCGTGCGCACCGCCTGCAGGTCGCTGCCGGTACCCGGCTCGGTCATGGCGATCGCGCCGATCCGTTCGGCCGAACACATGCGGGGCAGCCAGCGCCGCTTCTGCTCCTCGGTGCCATAGTGCAGGATGTACGGCGCGACGATCGCCGAGTGCAGCCCGCCACCCCAGCCCGAGATGTTCGCCCGCGACTGCTCGAGCAGGATCACGGCCTCGTGGCCGAAGTCCCCTCCCGCGCCACCATAGGCCTCGGGCGTCGAGCTGCACAGCAGACCCTGCGCGGCAGCGTCCCGCCAGTCCTCCACGCTCATGCGACCGGCATCGCGGAACTCCGCCGCCCGCGGCACCCACCGTTGCGCGATGTAGCGCGCCGCCGCGTCCTGCAGCATGCGGTGCTCGTCGGTCATCCAGGGGGAGGGGAAATTGGGCAGGCTCATCGTGCTTCGAGGTGCCGGCGCACCTCGCCGTTGATCAGGCGCAGCTCGGCGAGCGTGGCCTCGATGTGCGCACGCTTCTGCTCGAGCTGACCGATGGCCTCGTCGGTGCGCTGCAGCACGAACCGCAGCTGCTTCTCGCGGCCCTCGCCGCGCGCACCGTAGAGGTCGAGGTAGTGACGGATCTCGGCGAGCGAGGCGCCGATCGCCTTGCTGCGCAGGATCAGGGCCAGGCGGGCCCGGTCGCGCCGCGTGTAGATGCGCGTGCCGTTGACGCGCCGCGGCTTCAGCAGCCCCTTGTCCTCGTAGAACCGGATGGCTCGCGGCGAGACGCCGAAGGCGCGGCTGAGCTCGGTGATCCCGTAGAGCTCGGCGCTGTCGTCGTCGCGGTGCGACGCGACCACCTCCTGCGCGGAAGGCGGGCGGGTGCTCACCGGGGAGAGCACGCCGCCCTCAGACAACCCGCTGCAGCTTCATCGCGACGCTCATGTCGCCGGCCACGCGGAAGCGGCCGGTCATGAAGCCGGTGGCCGGCTCGAGTTCGCCGGACAGAAGCGCGGCGAGGTTCTCGCGCGTGATGGAGACGGTGCAGTCGGTCTCGCGGTCGGCGTTGTCGACGGTGTTGGGGATCGAGCGCCCGTCGATGACGACCACGCCGTCCTCGCCGCAATCGAACTTCAAGGTGGCCCCCAGTCCGCTGGACTCGCCGACCTTGTTGCGCAGGTGTTCGGTGATCTCGCCCATCTCCATGACCGCTTCCTCTCCTTCGCCAGGACCGAATGCGCCCGATGCTAGCGCCGCCGGAGTGCCGCAGGCGTCCGCACAATCACCAATATGGCAGCGAGTTGACGTTAACGTCAACTTGCTCTCCAATCCGGCCGAGCACACCTTGCCCACCTGCTGCCGCATGGACGAACGATCAGCCCGCCATCGCTACGCCAGCGTCTTCCGCCCCGGCCTGTTCGACGGCCAGGTCCTGTGGGTCACCGGCGGCGGTTCGGGCATCGGGCGGTGCGTCGCGCACGAACTCGCCTCGCTCGGCGCGCACGTGGTCATCAGCGGCCGCACGTCCGACAAGCTTGGCCGTGTCGCCACCGAGATCGCCGAGGACGGCGGGCGCTGCAGCACGATCGCGTTCGACATCCGAGACGAGGAGGCCGTGCGCTCCGGGGTCGCCGAGGTCGTGTCGAGGCTCGGGCCCGTCACCGGCCTGGTCAACAACGCCGGCGGGCAGTTCCCCTCGCCTCTGCTGGCGATCAGCAAGAAGGGCTTCGACGCCGTCGTCGCGAACAACCTGACGGGCGGGTTCCTGATGATGCGCGAGGTCTTCCTGCAGAGCATGCAGAAGACCGGCGGCGCGATCGTCAACATGACGGCCGACTTCCGCAACGGAATGCCCGGCATGGGCCACTCGGGTGCTGCCCGTGCCGGGATGAGCAACCTCACGCAGCCCGCGGCCTTCGAGTGGGCGCACGCCGGCGTGCGGGTCAATGCCGTCGCCCCCGGCTGGATCGCCTCCAGCGGCATGGACACCTACCGCGGCGCCATCGCCTCGATGATCCCGAAGCTGAAGCAGCACGTGCCACTGCGCCGCCTGGGGGTCGAGGCCGAAGTCAGCGCGGCCATCGTCTTCCTGCTGTCGCCGGCGGCGTCCTTCGTGACCGGCGTCACGCTGCAGATCGACGGCGCCGCGTCGCTTGGCAGCGCGGTCTTCCCGCTCGGCCCGGATGCCCGCTCGGTGCCGTTCGACGGCTTCCACCGCGCCGAGATGCCGAAGGCGCTGCAACCGTGACGGTCCTGGGCTCGCAGCTGGACCCGCGCTCGCCGGGGTTCCAGTCCAACACGAAGCGCATGCGCGAGCGCCTCGACGAGGTGCTCGCGCTGCAGCAGCGGGTCGTGGCCGAGTCGGCGTCGAAGGCCGCGACCTTCGAGAAGCGCGGGCAGCTGCTGCCGCGCGAGCGCGTGGCGCGTCTTCTCGACCGCGGGACGCCCTTCCTCGAGCTGAGCCCGCTGGCCGGCCTGGGCATGCACGACGACGACGGCCGCAAGGCCGTGCTCGGCGGCGGCTCGATCGCCGGCATCGGCATCGTCGCGGGCAAGCGCGTGCTGGTGACGGCCAACGACAGCGGCATCAAGGGCGGCACGGTCGCGCCGATGGGCCTGAAGAAGGCGCTGCGGGCGCAGGAACTGGCCCGCGAGAACAAGCTGCCGCTGATCGCCCTGGTCGAATCCGGTGGTGCCAACCTGATGTACCAGGCGGAGATCTTCGTCGACGGGGGCCGCACCTTTGCGAACCAGGCACGCCTGTCGGCCGCCGGCATCCCGCAGATCGCGGTGGTACATGGCTCGTCGACCGCGGGCGGGGCCTACCTGCCGGGCCTGAGCGACTACGTGGTGCTCGTCAAGGGCCGCTCCAGCATCTACCTGGCGGGCCCGCCACTGGTCAAGGCGGCGATTGGCGAGGACGCCGACGACGAATCGCTCGGCGGCGCGCGCCTGCACGCCGAGATCACCGGCCTGGGCGAGTACCTTGCCGAGAACGACGCGCACGCCATCGCGCTGGCCCGCGAGCTCGTCGACAAGCTGCCGTGGGATGTCGTGCCCGCGCCGCGGGAGGTCGCGCCGCCGCGGCACGACGTCGAGGAACTGCTGGGCGTCGTGCCGGCCGACGATCGCGAGCCCTATGACGTGCGCGAGGTCATCGCGCGCATCGTCGACGACTCGGACTTCCTCGAGTTCAAGGCGCCGTACGCCCCCGACACGGTCTGCGGACACGCGCGACTGATGGGGCACGCCGTCGGCCTGGTCGGCAACAACGGCCCGATCCAGCCTGCCGGCTCGACCAAGGCCGCGCAGTTCATCCAGCTGTGCGACCAGTCCGGCACGCCGCTGGTGTTCCTGCAGAACACGACCGGCTACATGGTCGGCAAGGCCGCCGAACAGGCCGGGGCGATCAAGCACGGCAGCAAGATGATCCAGGCCGTGGCCAATGCCCGCGTGCCGAAGTTCACCGTCGTGCTCGGCGGCAGCTTCGGCGCCGGCAACTACGGCATGTGCGGGCGCGGCTTCGACCCGCGCTTCATCTTCGCCT
>ERZ761607.2331-NODE-2331-length-20822-cov-5.341648_pt1 | contig 20822 bp, 21 predicted proteins | sample MGYA00511164_ERZ761607 | MGnify/ENA primary metagenome ERZ761607 (study PRJEB28899, sample SAMN02445080) | bioreactor sludge metagenome | biome: EBPR sludge | place: Australia: Brisbane, Thorneside Wastewater Treatment Plant | collected 2011-06-22 ... | reverse complement strand
AACATGACGAAGACGGGCCCGCCGGGGACGATGCCGCGCCGGCGCAGATCCGCAAAACGCTGAACTTCCTCCGCCGTATAAAGGATGTATTGCGGCACCACGCCCTCGGCGTGCGCAGGATTTTTTCGGACGCTTCCGATCTCGATGCCGAACTCGATTTGCCCAAGGCCTCCATCACGGACCTGCGTTTCGTGAACGCGTTCATCCCCACCGGAATCCTGCGCGTCGATCGCGGCACGGGCGACGTGGAAGCTCGCCTGAGCCTGTCGACGCTGCGGCCGGCGCCGGGGGGCTACGTGCGGACGCGGACGCGGGGTACCCGGCTGAGCTACAAAAACGTTTCGCTCAGCGGCGACATCGAGGTCGATACGAAGTTCGCCGACACGGAGACGGGCACGGAGAGTTTTGATGTTTCGGGGACGGCCCTGCGTCTCGCCAACCTGCGGGTCGAGCGACCGAAGGCGGCTTCGCCCAAGCCTCCGTGGGCCGGCTCGCTGCGGCTGAGTCGCGGCGAGCTCACGCCCTGGGGAGGGCACGTCTTTCGCGGTCGCGCCGAACTGAGCTTCGACAACGCCCGTCCGATCTTCGCCATCCTGGCCGCGGATTCCGTCGTCGCCCGCATCGTCGCGCAGATGACCGACGTGAAGGACATGCGGGGCGGCAGCGATTTCGCGATGGGGCCGGGCGTGATGGAGTTCACGAAGCTCAAGATCACGTCGTCGGACTTGAAGGTCGAGGGCGACCTGCAGTTCCTCGAACGCACCCAGAATCTGCGCGCCCTCGTCGAGTTTGGCGTGCTCACGCTCGGCCTCGACGTCGTTCGGGGCGAAACGCATACGAAGGTCGTGGGCGCGCGCGACTGGCTCAAGCGACGGCCCGCGTGGCGTCCCTTCGTGCCGCCGCCGATGGCGCGTTAGGTCCGGTCGCGCCCGCGAAAGATCAAGGGGGGGGGCGGCACGCGCATTGCATTAGGTAGGGCATGAATCGATCGTCTCGCGCGAAACTGCGTTATACGGATGACTCCCGTCCCGGAATTACCCGCGAAGGGGCCGCGCCGCGGCGTTTTCGCTACCGCGCTCCCGACGGCCAGGTCATTCGGGCCCCTTCGCAACTGGCCCGCATCGCGGCGCTCGCGTTGCCGCCGGCCTACCGGGACGTTTGGATCAACCCCGATCCCCGCGGCCACATTCAAGCCGTGGGGCGCGACGGACGGGGGCGCAAGCAGTACCGCTACCACGCGGACTGGGTTCAACAACGGGACTCCGAGAAGTTCGATCGGATGTTGGCCTTCGCCAAAGTCCTGCCCCGCATTCGTCGACTCACCTCGAGGCACCTGCGAGATTCGGGCCTCACGCGCCGCAAGGTCTTGGCCACGGTCGTGCAGCTCCTGGAGCACACGCTGATCCGGGTGGGTAACGAAGAATACGCCCGAACGAACAAGTCCTACGGCCTGACCACCCTCAAAAGGCAGCACGTTCGCGTGCGCGGGGCCGAGATTCACTTCGAGTTCAAAGGCAAAAGCGGCGTTCGTCACGAGATCGAGGTGCGCAATCCCCGTCTCGCCGCGATCGTGCGCAAGTGCCAGGAGCTGCCGGGGCAGGAGATCTTCGAGTACTTGGACGAGACGGGAAAGCGCCGCGACGTCAAATCCAACGACGTGAACGACTACTTGCGCGAAGCGAGCGGCGGCGACTTCAGCGCGAAGGACTACCGCACGTGGGCGGGCACGCTGCTGGCCGCGCAGGCGTTGCGCGCGTACCGGAGCTTCAGCTCCCAGACCGAAGCCAAGCGCCAAGTGCTCGAGGCCATCGAGAGCGTGGCGCGGAGACTCGGTAACACGCGCTCGGTCTGCCGCAAGTGCTACATCCACCCACAGATCCTCGAGATGCACATGAGCCGCCCGCTCGAGAAGGTACTGCGCACGAAGGCGAGACGTCTGCTCCGCCGCGACCTGGCCAAGCTGAGTCGGGACGAAGCTGCCATCGTGGCGCTCCTGGAAAGGGGCGGACGTTCCGGCGCGAGGCCGTCGATCAGTCGGGCTTGACGGGGAGTTTCACCCGGAAAAAGGTGCCGTGCTCGGACGAGCTCTCCAGCGAAACCTCTCCCCCGTGAGCCTCCGCGATTCCCTTGACCAGGGTGAGTCCGATTCCCCACCCCGACTGACCGGTAAGGTGTGCGGTGGTCGCGCGGGTTAGGAAGTCGAAAAGGGTGCGCTGCTCGGCCGAGGGGATCGGGTTCCCCCAGTTGTGCACGATCAGAAGCACGAAGCCGGGTTCTCGCTTCGCCGACACGGAGATCGGGCGCTCGCGATCTCCGTATTTGATCGCGTTGGCGACAAGGTTCTCGATCAAGCGCGTGAGCGACTTCTCGCTCCATTGCCCTCGTAGTTCATCTTCCGGGCTCAAAGCGAGCACGACGTTTCTCGCGTGCCCGAAGGAGTTCACGACGGAATGGAGTAAGGGCTTGAGGTCGATCGGGGCGAGGTCCGAGAGGGAGAACTCTTTGCCGGCTTGAAGGATGTTTGCGTCGAGAAGGTCGTTGATCATGTTTTCCATGCGCAGGGTTGCCCGCATGAAAACGTCGAAGCGCCTTTCTTGGTCGCTCGTCATCTGCATGCCGCGGGCGCACATTTGGATCGACATACGCGCCGTCATCAGCGGATTCTTCAGGTCGTGGGTGAGGCCCGCGACAAAACGTTCCCGGATCTCCCTCTCTTCGCGGAGACGCTGAATCGAGGAGGTCAGGTCGTCGATGTCGGTCATGACGCCGGCCCAGCGGAAGATGCGGCCTTCGCTATTCCTGATGGGCCGAGCTCTCGCCGAGAACCATCGATAGGAGCCGGAGTGATGGCGCAACGGGATGTCGGCGATGAACTCTCGCCCCTCTTGGATAGAGGAAATCCATTCCTTGAGCACCTTTTCTCGCACGTCTTCTCGGATCGCGTCGACGGCGGCGATGCCGAGGCTATCCTCCACCGACCGTCCCGTGTAGGAGTACCACGATTGGTTCCAAAAAAAGACCTGCGCCTGCGGGTCCGCGATCCACAGCAGGTCGGGAATCGTTTCCGTGACGGATCGAAAGAGAATTTCGCTTTCACGCAGAGACTTTTCGGCCGCTTTCAGCTCGGAGATGTCGTCGTTCAGGCCGATCCATCCTTCGATTTCGCCGTTCTCGAACCGCAAAGGAATCGCGCGCGCGCGCATCCATCGCCATTCGCCGCTCGCGTGCTTGACGAGGTAGGTGGTCTCGAATCTCAGTCCGGTTTGCGTGGCCGTGACCCAGAGTTGTCGAGCGTGTTCGCGGTGGTCGGGATGAATGGCTTGCCACCCGTTCTGTCCGAGCCACTCCTCCCGGGATTGCCCCGTGAAGGCGCGCCAGGTCGGCGAGTCTTCCGTGGGGATTCCATTCGCGTCGGTGGTCCAAACGACCTGAGCCGAGGCGTTGATAAGGCCTTTGAGTCTCCGCTCGGCCGCACGCAGCTTTTCTTCCGGCGAGCCGGCGCTTTGGATTTCGCCTCGCGAATTCCGGTCTTCGGCGATGGATACTGCCATACTCGTTTCCTTCGATCTCAAGGGGCCCCGTGGCTGGATCGGATGGCTGGAATGGGACGGAGCTTACTCCTTCGTGGGCCGAATACGGGGCGGCAATGTTAAAAACGCGCCGCGTTGGGTTGCGGGAGCCCCTTTCCTCCGGCGAGTCAAAGGCCGCGTTTCGGGACGCGGGCCATCGGATTTTTGGCGAGGCCGTCCCCGTACGGGCGTTAGGCACTCGGATACGTTTAGACTTATGCAAAGCAAAATCAGGTTGGCCTCGGTCCTCTGCTTGGGTTCCCTTTTGGGCGGTTGCTGGTGGTCGCGGGACCAAGCCTCGGCCGGATCGGCGCCGACGGTCGGCACGGCTCTTAGCGTTCTGAACGTGACCGGCAAGACCGCCACCTTGATCTGGGGCGCGGCTTCCGACGTCGAGACCTCCCCCGCGGCGCTCGAATACAAGCTCGTCTACTCGAGCGGCGACAACCTTAAGACGGTGGAAGACGCCGTCGCCAACGGCACCGAAGCCTTCGCCTGGACGGTCGCCAAGACGGACGCCGAGCTGAGCGGCCTCTCCGGCTCGAGCAACTACTACGTGACGGTGATCGTGCGCGACGCGCAGGGCAACCAGGCGATCTATCCGACGGCGTCGCTCACCACGAAGTGCGACGGCAAGGTCATGTTCGCGCACGCCGTGAGCTCGGCCAACTTGGGCGGCGTGTCGGGGGCGGACAGCCTTTGCAACGCGAACAAGCCCCTCGGATTCATGGACTCGACCTTCAAGGCTTTGCTCGTGGACAACTCGACGCGACGGGCTTGCACGACTCCGAATTGCGGCGGCGGCGAATCGGAACATATCGGCTGGGTCTTCACCAAGGACTCGGACTACTGCACGAGCGACTACGAAAAGCGCGTCGGCACGACGGACTCGGCCGGCTTGATCACGCCGGACGAAGCGGGGGCGCTGGGAACGACGGGAACGAATTACTATTTGGGAGTGGGCGACAACTGGATCGCCATGCCGAACCGCTGTTCCAACTGGGCCTCGAGCTCCGGCAGCGCCATGGGGCGCCGCGGGAACTTCAATGCGACCGATCATGCTTTCCATTCTTACGGCGAGATGACCTGCTCGACGGCGGCGAACATCGTTTGCGTCGAGCAGTAGGCGCTTGATCCCGCGACGTTCGCCCCGAACGTCGCCCTTGACTGCGTTCCCCCCATTCGCTGGTCTGCGGGGGAACCCATCCAGGGTGATTCGCTTCCGCGGGAGGTTTCGTGATCCGTTTTTTGAGTCTTTCCTTTGTCGCAAGTCTTTCGACGGCCACCCTCGCGGCGGACGTCTCGTTGCCGCCGAAGAGCCCCAAGGCCCAGGCCGCCCATCCCCCGGCGCCGAACCCCGCCGGTGAGTACGGCGACGCCAAGTTCAATCCGAGCGAGGCGAAGCCCATTTCGAGCGGGGCCGAGTCGGGCGAAGTCACGGTCAAGACGACCGTGGCCGAAGTCTGCCCGAAGAAGGGCTGTTGGATGAAGGTGCGCGGCGCGGCGCCCGACCAAGAGGTCCGGGTGACCTTCAAGGACTACGGATTCTTCGTGCCCACCGAGTTGGTCGGCAAGGAAGTCGCCCTGCGCGGTCGCTACGTCAAGCACGTCGAGTCGGTCGAAGAGCAGAGGCATCTGTTGAAGGACGCCAAACGGCCGCAGTCCGAGATCGACGCCGTGACGAAGCCCAAGGAAAGCGTGCGTTTCGTGGCGACCGGCGTGAAGGACCTTTCGTCCAACCCAAAGTGAGTTGATTCGCTTTGGGGGCGAAGCGCATGGGCATCTGCGGGGTAGGCAGGGTCGTCGTCACGGGCGCCAACGGCTTCATCGGGGGCCGCATCGTCGCCCATCTGACGGCCGCCGGGCGCGGGCCGCCGCGCGCCGGCGGAGCGCCGGGGCGATCTTGAGGATCCGCGAGCCTGCGACGCGATCGTCGAAGGCGGCGACGTCGTGATCCATTGCGCCGGGAAAGCGGGGGTCTGGGGGCCTTACCGCGATTTCTACCGCGCGAACGTCTTGGCGAGCCAGAACTTGCTCGAGGCCTCGCGGCGCGCCGGAGTCCGTCGCTTCCTTCATTTTTCTTCGCCCAGCGTTTACTTCGACTTTCGCGACCAGTTGAATCTTCGGGAGGAAGATCTCCCGAGCCGTCCCGCCGATCACTACGCCCGCACGAAGCTCGAATCGGAGCGAATCGTGCTCGCGGCGCATGCGGCGCGCTTTCGGACCTTGGCCTTCCGGCCCCGCTTGGTGATCGGGGCCGGGGATCGCAACGTTTTGCCGCGGCTCATCTCGCTCCAGCGGGCCGGCAAGCTCTTCGACATCGGGTCGCCCGAGGTCCGGGTGAGCGTGACGAGCGTCGGAAATCTTCTCCACGCCGTCGACTGCGCATTGCTAGCCCCGGATTCCGCTTACGGCGAGGTCTACAACCTCGCGGACGCGGAGCCGGTCCTTTTGCGCGCCTTGGTCGATCAGGTCCTCGGCGAGTTCGGATTGCCGCGGCGGCGACGGCGGCTGCCGCGCGCTCTGATGCTTCCGCTCGCGCGGCTGAACGAACGGCTTTGCCGGTGGGCGGGCGTACGGGAAGAACCGCGCTTGCTGCCCGTGCCGATCGCGGTGCTCAGTCAGTCGATGACTTTGAACATCGACAAGGCGAGGGCGCGCCTGGGCTACTCCCCCGAGGATCGGCTCGGGCGGGAAATCCGGGACTTCGCGGAGAGCGTGCCGGGATGTTGGGGTGGGTAGAGCCTAAACCAGGTCGAAGGAGCGGCGACGGTCTCTCGGTTCACCGCGTGGCCTCGGCCTTCCGCCATCCTTGGGCGTTCTTCTCGAAAGCCTTCGTCTCGGCGGCAAAGAAGTTCTCCGTGGAAGGATCCCATTCGTAGCGCTCGAAGCCGAGGCGCCGCGATTCGATTTCGAGAACGTTAAAGGAATTCGCGAAGTCGTCGCGTAGGCGCGTGGAGCTGCTCGTGCCGGCCGCGATGCAAAGGACGTTGCGGTCCGCTCCGGTGTCGAGAAGCTCGGAGAGCGGGTGGTGGGTATGGCCCGAAAGGAAAACGTCGAAGCCGAGTTTCTCGCCCACGAGCCGAGCCGCCGGGATGGGATGGTGGCTCACGAGAATCTTGAGCGGCTCGTCGTCCTTAGGGGCGGGCAATCGCTCCGTGAGCCCACGCCAGCGCCGGCCGGCGAAGCGGCCCTCGGCCGTCCAGAGCGAGACCGTGTTCGCGCCGACCACCACGATCTCGTCGTCCGCGTGAACGGGTTCGGTCTCGGCTTGGATGAAGGCGCGGTAGTTCTTGAAGGGGTTCCAAAAACGTCGCCAGAGTTTGTAGAGCGGGATGTCGTGGTTGCCCGGCACGACGAAGGTCGAGGTTCCGAGCGAAGCGAGGAACTCGGCCGCTTCGCGGAACTCCCGGCGCCGCGAGCGTTGGGTCAAATCGCCCGACACGATGACGAGGTCGAAGCCTTGACCGCGGATGAAGCGCTTGAGCGCCTCGAGCGCGGGATAGAAGCTTCGACCGAAATGCAGGTCGGAGAGATGTACTAGGCGCCGCATGGGTGATAGCGAGTCTAAGACGATTCGAGGGCGCGACGATATGCAAAAAATTCTTCTTTTCGTGAATCCCAGGGCGAGCCAGGCGGAAGCTCCCGCGGCCAAGATTCCGGGGCTTTTGCGGGAGTTGGGCTGCGAAGTCATCGAAGCGGCCGCGCGATCGCCGGAAGATTACCCCAAGCTCATCCTTCGGCATCGGCAAGAGGTGAACGTCGTTTGCGTGGCGGGGGGCGACGGATCGCTCCAGTGCGCGGCGCCGACTTTGGCCGAGACGAAGCACCCCCTGGGCATTTTGCCCCTCGGCACCGCGAACAACGTCGCGCGCAGTTTGGGCGTTCCCCTCGATTTGCGGGCGGCTTGCGAGGTCGTCGCGCGCGGCCAGGTCCGCGACATGGACCTCGCGCGCGTGAACGGCCGCATCTTCTTGAGCGTCGTGGGCATGGGCTTCAGCACGCTCGTGCACGACGAGGTGCCGGACGAGCGCAAACGGCGTTGGGGTTCGCTGTCCTACGCCTTGCAGGCCTTTCATCTCTTGCGCCGTCGTCCGCCGAGTTTTCGCGCCCAGATCACGAGCGACGAACACTCTTTGCGCGTGCGCGCGTTGCAGATCACGGTCTGCAACGGTCGCTTCTACGGTGGACACGTGCAGATCCATCCCGACGCCACGCTGGACGACGCGACTTTGGATCTCTCCGTCATCGAAGCCGACAGCTTTCTGCGCGGCTTCGTGAAAGCGTTGCTCCCTTACCGAGCCGGTCCGAAGGAAGCGGGTTTGAAGCTCCTCCGCTCCACGAAGTTCCGCATCCAAACGCATCCGGCCATCAAGATCGACGTCGAGGGCGCCACGGATCTTTCGACCCCCGCCGACTTCGAGGTCACGCCCGCGGCGATGAAGGTCATGGTCCCGCGGAGCGCCGACTGAATCGGGAAGAGGCGCGGAGCGAGTCTCCGCTAGTCGAGCCAGTTCTTCACGAAGTCACACTCGACGGGCCAGGATTTCCATCCCTCGCGAAGGCCGAGGGCCCGCAGCAGGTTATGCGCGACGACTTCGAGATCCTCGACGCGCCAAAAGTCCGCGTCGGCTTCGGCCTTGATCGCGAGGTGATTCGCGAGCGAGTACGCGAGGCCCGACATGGGCGGCACGGCCAGGCCGAGCGTCACGAGGACGCCCTGCAAGCGCGAAAGAACTTCCTTGCCCCCGACGGAATGCATCGTGACGAGGGTCGCCGCCGGTTTACCCAACCAGACCGAGCCACCCTCGAGCTCCGTCGATTCCTCGAGGAAGCGCTGGAGGGGGCTTCCCCAGCTGTCCCAGTAGGTGCCCGTCGCGAACACGAAGCCCTTGGCCTCGGCGAGGCTTCGTTCGCTCGGGCGTGAGCTCCGCAGCGCATGGTAGCGTACCTCGATCGCGGGTCGCAGGTGCGCCGCCAAACGCTCGAGCAAACGGCTCGTATTGCCTTCCGGCGCGCCCAGGCTTCCGTCCAGGAGCAAGATCACGTTAGGCGTCCCCCGTGGCGTGCGCGTCGAGCAAGGCGAGCAGCGTTTGCGCGACGGCTTCTTTGTGCGAGACGAGCACGGCCTTGACGGTCGCCGCTTCGCCAAAGACTTCGCCGAAAAGCGCGGCGCCGCTTTCGTCCAACCGCAGGCCCAGGACCCGCTCGGCGTGGTCACGCAGCAGCCGCTCGCAATCGCGGTAAAAACGCTCGCTTCCCTGGTCGTTGATCAGGAGGATCCGCGAGACGCGGAAGGCCGGGCTCGTGCCTTGCTTGGCGTGAAGGGCCCCTTGGCCCTTCTTCTCCGAAGCGAGGATCGCGGCGATGTTTTCGAGTCCGCGCTCGATCTGGTTTCGTCCCTGGAGGCTCGCGATGAGGTCGCGCAGGGCCGGCGTCGCGCCGATGCGGGCGACTTCGATTTCGCCGCGCTCCCAAAGGGGCTCGCGCGCGGCTTCGAGCTTGGCTTCGAGTTCGCCGAGCCGCGGATGCCCCTCCAGCGAGCGCGGCCATTTGAGGGCGGGAACACTGTCGTGCGGGCTCACGCGGCGAGTCCCCTCAGGACGGCGCGAAGGAACTGGTTGCCGCAAGGGCGGTAGTTGCGATGCTCGGGGCTGCGGAAGAAGGAATTCAGCTCGCCCTTCGAGATCTCGAGACCCGCCTTCCCGATGAGCTCGATGAGGTCGGTCTCCTCGAGCTCGAACGCGACGCGGACCTTCTTGAGGATGATATTGTTGTTGGGCTTGGGCGGGGTGTGGAGGAAGGGGCGGTTCGGTTGCTTGCCGCGCTTGTGGATGACGAGCCCGTCCAAACAGGCGGCCAAGACCTCGCCGCCGCACTCGCGAAAGCCGGGATCCGTTTCGGGCTTCAGGTAAGCCGTCAGTTCTTCGAGCGTGGGGCCCGAACCGGAAAGGCGGATCATCTCGAGGAACTTGATCTCGGGCATGTGCAGCGTGTGGCGCAGCGAGCGGAGGATGTCGTTATAGGTCATGGCCCCCGTGGTCTAGTGCAAGCGTCCTAAGGGAGGAAGCGAGAAACTTCCTTTTTACGGGAAGAGCTTGGGCGTGCGGTCTTTTGGGTCGCGGGACAGGGAGAAGCGACGTCGCGGACGGGCCTGGCGATTGCCGGGATCGAGCGGGGCGGCTAAAGTCGGCTCGTCGCAATCGAGCGGCCCGGACGAGACACGCCGTACCCGGTGAGGACAAGACGACGTTTCTTCGAAGGAGCACCGTTATGTCGTCCGCTTGGATACTTCTCTTCGTCGCCGGACTCTTGGAAGTCTGCTGGGCCGTGGGGCTCAAGTACACGGTCGGTTTTACCCGCCTCGTGCCGAGCCTTTTTACGCTGACGACGCTGGCCGCGAGCATGTACCTGCTCGCGAAGGCGGCGGAGACGCTGCCCATCGGGACGGCTTACGCCGTCTGGGTTGGCATCGGCGCCGTCGGGGCGGGCGTGCTCGGCATCGTGCTCTTCGGGGAACCCGTGACCCTTCCGCGCCTGGCGTTCCTGCTTTTGCTCGTCGTTTCCATCGTGGGCCTCAAGTTCACCGCGACTTCGTGAGCGGCGGCACGAGGTCGGCCGTGAAGGTTGTTTTTTCTTGGGGGATTTTGACGTTTCTGGCTTCGATCGACTAACTAGAAAGAATGGAAGCGTCGGCGCTTACGGCTCTCCTTCGCGAAACGGCTCCCGCCGAGCGCCTGCAGACGCTCGCCCAGGAATTCGCGGACCTTGCCCGCTCGAGTGGCGTCGAGGTCCGACCTTTCGACGCGAAGCGGCCGTTTGAGCGCTTTCGGCAATTGCCGCTCGTTCGGCAAGAGGCGATCCTGGCGGCCTTCGAGAATTATTTCGGCGTCGTTCGCTCGCAGCTTGGGCTCGGACATGACCTGCAGGATCGACGGAAGCGTATTTTTTGGGGCATTCTCGGCCGCCTCGGATTGAGGCCTTGCTCGGACCTCTTCGACAAGCTCGGCGAGGACGATTGCGTCGAGGTCTACGGGGCGGACTTCATCCAGATCTACCGGAACATGAAGTTCCTCGAGCTCTGTTCCTATAATCTGGACGACATTTTCGCCTGCGAATGGGTAGAGCTTTTCTATCGGGAGCCTCGCATCACGGAAGCGCTCGCGAAGGAGATGACGCACGTCCTGAGCGGGGGCGTTCGCTCCACGCTCCAGATCTCGGACGACGCGGGCCAGGCGGAACACGTCGTCTCCGAGGTTTTCTTGGAAGAGCGCCGGGAGTTTCTCGTGCGTCACAAATACCTTTCCCCCCTCTTTGACGAGAACGGCCGTCCGGCCGCCTTCGTCATCATTTTGGACGCTAAAGTTCGTTCTGCGATGGGAGCCGCTTGAAGATCATGATGACGCCTCGAGAAGAGTTCGGTGAGTATCTCCGCCTAAAGCGGGTCGAAGCGGGGCTGACGCAGAAGCAGGTCTCCGATAAGCTGAAGCTGAAGTCGCCCCAATCGATTTCGAACGTCGAGCGCGGTTTGGCGCCGGCCCCCATCAAGATGCTGAAGGTCTTGATCCAGATGTACCGCATCGACGAAGGCGAGATCCTGCACCGGCTCATCGCGCTCCAGGTCGATCAGCTGGAACGCCAGCTTTACGGAACTTGAGCTTTCGGCGGGGCGCGCCATCTCAATTTATTTTGTTGGTCCGTCTAAAGATTGCGTGAATTCGATCCGACGACTCCTCCATGAAAAACATGGAGCTGTTGTCGGGCTTAGACTCCCGCTTAGGCGAGATCGAGTACAGCGTCCTTTCCGGGCGTTGCGGCCGTAACGCCGCGGGGCTGGATCTCAACAATCGGGCCTACGCCTACTGGAAGGAATTCTGGGGTTCGATCTACGAGTCGGCCGGAAGCCGGGCCGCCTTCGTGCTCGACGATTTTTCCCGCCAGGACGTCGTGGGCGTGCTTTCCCGTCGCGACGAAATCGTCGCGGTCCATTGCCATAGCTTTTTTAACATCGAACAGCGCGCCACGCTGGATCACCGCTATTTCCTTTTCTACCCGCCTTCCTACCTGGAGCGGCTGCGGGAGTGGGGCGTGCGCAAGGTCGTGACCTACGAGTTCCTGACGCTCAATCCCGATTGGACCAAGCGCAAGATCGGCTTTCCCCTCGCCGAGGCCATCATGGGCCTCGGGCTGAGGGTGCTCGAGGAGAGCGACGCCGACGCCATTATTTCTTCCGTTCGTCGCGACGTCAAAGTCCACGAGATGTGCCAGCGCTGGGGATGGGAGACCTTCCAGGCGAACGTCCAGCGCCGCAACTTCCCGCTCGACCTCATGGCTTGCCACCGTTCGGCGATCAAGCCGCACGTGGATCCCCAGATCGATGAGTTCTGTCGTCAACTTTGGCGAGGCCGGGGCGTCGATGCCCCGGCCCCGTCGATTCTTTCCAAGGCCGCTTAAGTAAGGAGACCTCCGATGACTTTCCAGCAATTCCGCACGGCCCTCGAACCCGGTTTCGCGAAGATCTGCGCGTCGTGGAACGACTTTCCTTGGGAGAACCCCGAGGCTTACCGCAACTGGGCGGCGCAGACTTACTACTACGTTTGCCACTCGACCCGCTTGCTTTCGCTCTGCGCGGCGCGTTTCGGCATCGAGCGCGACGAGTTCCACCAGCGCTTCCTGCGCCACTCCGACGAGGAGAAGCGCCACGAGCAGCTCGCGATCAAGGACATCGTCAAGGCGGGCGGCGCCGGCGTCGCGGCCTACCCCGAGATGGACGAGACCCGCTCTTTCTACCAAGTCCAGTACTTCTGGGTGGAGCACGTGAACCCGATGGCCTTCTTCGGTTATATCCTCGCGCTCGAAGGCATGGCCGTAAAGGCGGGCCCCCGGGCCTACGCCGCCGCCGAGAAGGCGCACGGCAAAGGTGCGTGCACCTTCCTCAAGGTCCACGCGATGGAAGACGTCGACCACGTCGCGGAAGCCTTCAAGCACCTCGAGACCCTGGACGGCGCCGAGCTCGCCATGGTCGTGACGAACTTCAATCAGAGCTGCACGCTCTACTCGAACATGATGCACGAGATCGCGTCCCGCGCGGGCGTCGGCTTCGAGCGTCAAGCGGCCTGAGCGCGAGATGTCGCCGCTGAGCCCTTCCTTCCGGAGCGAGATCCGCGCGCGTCTCGGGGATTTTTCGCGCCTGGAGCCGCGTCGCGCGCTGGGCGCCTTCGCCTTCGACTGGGCGCTCATCGCGCTGGCGATGGCGGCGGCCATCCTATCGGGCGGGCAGATCGCGGTCGTGCTGGCCGCGCTCGTTATCATCGGCGGGCGGCAACACGCGCTTTTCGCGCTCCTCCACGAGGGAGTGCACGCGCGGCTCTCGGAGAATCGGGCGTGGAACGACCGTCTCGCGAACCTCTTGGCGGGCTATCCCATCTTCATGAGCGTCGAGGCCTACCGGGCGAATCACCTGCGGCACCATCGTCACCTCAACACGGACGAGGATCCCGATTGGGTTCGCAAGGCGGGATCGGAGGAGTGGCGCTTCCCCTGCGCGCGCTCGCGCCTGGGGCGGACCTTCGCCGGTTACCTTTGGGGACGCGGGCTCGCGGAGGCCTACGCCGTGGCCCGTTTGCTTTCGGGACTGCAACCCCTCGCGGCCCTTCGCGACGCCTCCGCGCGTCGCGAGCTCGTTCGGCGCCTCGCCTACTTCGCCGGGCTGGGGGCCTTGGCCTTCGCGACCGGCCGCGGCGTCGCGATCGCGGGGCTGTGGTTGGGCGCCTACGTCCTCGTCCTGCCCGTGCTCATGCGTCTCCGCAGCCTGGCGGAACACTTCGGGGTCGCCAACGAGCACGACTTGAATCGGACGCGAACGTCGATCGCGCCCTGGTGGGAACGCGCGCTCTTCACGCCCCATAACATCGGCTACCACCTCGAGCATCATCTCTACTCGAGCGTGCCGTTCTACCGTCTGCCCGACTTCCACGCCTGGCTCATGGCGCAAACGGAGTACCGGGCCTCCGCCCACGTGAGCGAGGGGTACTTTTCCCGCGCGCCGCGGGGAGTGCTCGCGGAGCTCGTGGCGTCGCCGGCGGAGCGGCCGGCGCCGGGCGAAAATTCCGCGGCCTGACTTCGGGCGCGTGCTATTCGGCCGGACGCATCCTAGAGTGGGGAAGTGGAATCCCTCACGAGTCAGGCGCTCTTGTTCATCGCGGCGGCGATCGTCTTCGTTCCCCTTTTCCAGTGGCTTCGCCTGGGCTCGGTGCTCGGTTATCTCGTCGCCGGACTGCTGGTGGGCCCTTCGGGGTTCGGGCTCGTGCCGAACGCCACGAGCGTGCTGCACTTCGCCGAGCTCGGCGTCGTATTCCTGCTCTTCCTGATCGGGCTCGAGATCGAGCCGCGCAAACTCTGGTCGATGAGACGGCACCTGATCGGCCTCGGCGGCATGCAGATCGCGCTCACGACGGGGGTCTTCGCGCTCGTCGGGATCGCCTTCGGTCTTCCGGTCGTGGGCGCGGTGGTCCTCGCCTTCGCGCTCTCGCTGTCTTCGACGGCCTACGCCGTCCAATCGCTCGTCGAGCGCAACGAGTTCAACACGGAATTCGGTCGGGCGAGCTTCGCGATCCTGCTCTTTCAGGATTTGGCGGCGATCCCGGCCCTCGCTTTCATTCCTTTCTTGGCTTCCGGTTCGCCGGGAATCTCGGCTCTTCGTTGGGAGAGCGTGCTCGTGCCCGTCGCGGCGATCGGGGGGCTTCTCGTGGCCGGACGCTTCGTGGTGCGCCCCGCCTTTCGAATGATGGCGTCTTCCCGCTCGAGGGAGATCTTCACGGCCGCGGCGCTTTTCGTCGTCCTGGGCGTCGCGCTCCTCATGCAGAAGATCGGGCTCTCCGCGGCGTTGGGGACCTTTCTCGCCGGCGTGCTCTTGGCGGACTCGGAATATCACCACGAGATCCGGACGAACGTGGAGCCCTTCAAGGGCCTGCTCATGGGACTCTTCTTCATCGCCGTCGGCATGGGGGTCGACCTTTCCCTCGTCTTGCGTGAGCCGCTCCTGATTCTCGGGTTGACCGTGGCTTACCTCGCTCTGAAGTTCGGCGCCCTCTACGTCTCCGGGCGCAGCTTCGGGCTCGGGCACGCGGAGTCCAAGCGCCTCGGCCTGACGATCGTGCAAGGGGGCGAGTTCGCGTTCGTCCTCTTTGGCCTGGCCACGGGCGCGGGCGGCGCCGACGCGACGCTCATCGCCCGGCTGACCGTCGTCGTGACGCTTTCGATGGCGCTTTGCCCGCTGTTGAACCTTCTCCATGATCGCTACATCGCCTGGATGTGCCGGGACCGCGCGCCCGCCCCCCGCTTCGACGTGATCTCGGACGAGTCCCCGGAGATCATCGTCGCGGGCTTCGGTCGTTTCGGTCAGATCTTCGGCCGGATCCTGCGGGCGCAGAAGATTCCCTTCGTCGCGATCGACCACGATCCGGATCAAATCGAGCTCGTTCGGCGCTTCGGTAACAAGGTGTACTACGGGGACGCTTCGCGGAGGGATCTGCTCGAGGCCGCCGGGGCGGCCGAGGCGAAGTTCTTCGTTCTCGCGATCGACGACGTCGAAACTTCGCTCGCGACGGTGCGGACGCTGCGGGAGCACTTTCCGCACCTGAAGATCTTCGCGCGGGCGCGCAATCGTGGTCACGCCTTCGACCTGATGGATCAAGGCGTCGAGCGGATCAAACGCGAGACCTTCGATTCGAGCCTCGCCTTCGTGGGCGAGCTGCTCACGGAGCGCGGCATGGCGGCGTCCCAAGTCGAGCGGGTCCTGGCGCGTTTCGAGGAGCACGACGTTCAGATGATGAAGGATCAGTATCGCGTTCGTCGGGACGACAAGATGTTCGTGAGCGTCTCGAAGCAGGCGGGGGCTCAGCTCGCTCAAGTCCTGAGCCGCGACGAGGCGGAATCGCGTTAGTCCCGGTATTAGCGATTTTTTTGCAATGAAGTTCTGCACTTAAACGGATCGCGGCCTCGGCGGGTGGCTTGTGAAACGACGCGGCTGGAATCGGCCGCGCCCGGGTCGAGCCCTTGTTCGGCGGGCGGGCCCGGCGTAGCGTCGGGACATCTATGAAGAACAAGATCATCTACACGAAAACCGACGAAGCTCCGGCTTTGGCGACGCACTCCCTGCTTCCGATCGTGAAGGCCTTCGTTTCCGCGGCCGGCATCGAGATGGAAACCCGCGACATCTCGCTCGCGGGCCGCATCTTGGCTTCTTTTCCGGACTCGTTGAAGCCCGAGCAGCGCACGGCCGACGCCCTCGCGGAGCTCGGCGAGCTCTGCAAGACCCCCGGCGCGAACATCATCAAGCTGCCGAACATCAGCGCCTCGGTGCCGCAGCTGAAGGCCGCGATCGCCGAACTTCAGGGCCAAGGTTTCGCCGTCCCCAACTACCCGGAAGACGCCAAGTCCGACGCCGAGAAGGCCGTCAAAGCCAAGTACGCCAAGGTCCTCGGCAGCGCCGTGAACCCGGTTCTCCGCGAAGGGAACTCGGATCGCCGCGTCGCCGGTCCCGTCAAGAACTACGCCAAGCAGAATCCCCACTCGATGGGCGCCTGGAGCCCGGATTCGCGCTCGCACGTCGCGCACATGACGAGCGGCGACTTCTACTCGAGCGAGAAGTCCTTCACGGCGACGGCCCCCACGGACCTCAAGATCGAGTTCGTCGGCGCGAACGGCGCGACGACCGTGCTCAAGGAAAAGGTTTCGCTCAAGGCCGGCGAGATCGCCGACGCGGCGACGATGAGCGCCCGCCAGCTCGCGGACTTCTACGCCAAGGGCATGGACGACGCGAAGGGCGAGGGCACGCTCGTTTCGCTCCACCTCAAGGCGACGATGATGAAGGTCTCCGATCCCATCATGTTCGGCATCGCCGTGACGACCTACTTCCACGACGTCTTCGCTAAGTACATGGGCGTCTTCAACGAGATCGGCGTCGACCCGCGCAACGGCCTCGGCGACGTCTACGCCAAGATCCAGAAGCTCCCCGAAGCCCAGCGCCAAGAGATCACGGCGGCCCTCGAGGGCGTCTACGCCAAGCGCGCGCCGCTCGCCATGGTCGATTCGGACAAGGGCATCACGAACCTGCACGTTCCGAACGACGTCATCGTCGACGCTTCGATGCCCGCGATGATCCGCTCCTCGGGCAAGATGTGGAACCGCGAAGGCAAGCTGCAGGACACGAAGGCGATGATCCCGGATCGTTGCTACGCGGGCGTCTACCAGGCCACGATCGAGGATTGCAAAAAGCACGGCGCCTTCGATCCGCGCACGATGGGCAGCGTCGCGAACGTCGGTCTCATGGCGCAGAAGGCCGAAGAGTACGGCTCGCACGACAAGACCTTCCAGATGAGCGCGCCCGGCATCGTGCGCGTCGTCGACGCCGCGGGCAAGGCTTACTTCGAGCACAAGGTCGAAGCGGGCGACATTTGGCGCATGTGCCAAACCAAGGACGTCGCGATCCGCGACTGGGTCAAGCTCGGCGTCACCCGCGCCCGCGCGACGCGGACGCCGGCCGTCTTCTGGCTCGACGCCAAACGTGCGCACGACGCCGAACTCATCAAGAAGGTCGAACTTTACCTGAAGGACCACGACACGAGCGGACTCGAGATCAAGATCCTCGCTCCCGTCGAGGCGGTGAAGTTCTCGCTCGAGCGCATTCGCAAGGGCCAGGACACGATCTCGGTCACGGGTAACGTCCTGCGGGACTACCTGACGGATCTCTTCCCGATCCTCGAGCTCGGCACGAGCGCCAAGATGCTTTCGATCGTTCCGCTCCTCGACGGCGGCGGCCTCTTCGAGACGGGCGCCGGCGGCTCGGCTCCCAAGCACGTGCAGCAGTTCGTCGAAGAGAACTATCTGCGTTGGGACTCCATGGGCGAGTTCCTCGCGCTCGTCGTTTCGCTCGAGGACCTGGGCACGAAGCAGAACAACGCAAAGGCGCTCGCGCTCGCGAAGGCGCTCGACGAGGCCAACGGCAAGATCCTGAGCGAGAACCGTTCGCCCGCCCGCAAGGTCGGCGAGCTCGACAACCGCGGCAGCCATTTCTACCTGGCGATGTACTGGGCGCAGGCCCTCGCGCAGAGCGCCGACGCCGAGCTGAAGGGCAAGTTCGCGCCCGTCGCGAAGAAGCTCACGGACGCGGCGGAGGTCGTCCTCAAGGAGCTCGTCGCGGTGCAGGGTCAGCGGGTCGACATCGGCGGCTACTACAACCCTTCTTCGGAGAAGACGGCGAAGGCGATGCGCCCGAGCGCGACCTTCAACGCGATCCTCGCGGAAATCCGCTAGTCCATCGGGGCCCCGTGCCGATCGGCGCTTCGGCGCGGGCGGGCACGGGGTTTTTGCTGCATGGGTTGGAGAATCAACACGAGCCATCCGGGCAAGCTCGAGGAGTTTCGGCGTTACCTCGGCGACGTCGAGGTCGTGCGCCTCGACTTGCGCGAGCCCGACGCGGACGCGGTGACGGTCGCTCGCTACAAGGCTTCGCAGTTCGACGGGGTCCTGGTCGACGACACTTCGCTCTTCGTGGAGGGGGCCGATGTCGGCGTGAACGTGCGTTGGCTGCTCGAGCGCCTACCCGAATTCGAGGGTCGTCGCGCGACCTTCGTCTGCCTGCTGGCGATCCGCCGCGGCGATCGCGTCGAGATCTTCGAAGGTCGGACCTCGGGTCGGCTCGTGGCGGCGCGCGGCGGCTCCTTCGGATTCAACCGGCATTTCCTGCCGGACGGAAACGACCGCACCTTCGGCGAAGAAATTCCGGACGCGCTCAATCCGCGCTACCTCGCGGTTCAAGCTTTGCTCGCCGCCGCGCCCACGCGCGTCGAGTCACCGCTACCCACTTGGGACGGGCCGTTTCAGGCGGACTAAGCTCGGCTTTGATCCTCGCGCCGGACCGGCCGCGGGCGTTAGCGCGGCAGCCGTATCTCGAGCGTGCCGTTCGGGTCGCTCGGATCGTGAGTTCCCGGGTAAACGATGATCTCGCGGTTTCGCGCGAAGAGGTCGGGAATCTCGCCGGACCATGCGGCCTTGACCGCGTAGATCGTGCGACCGACCTCGCGCGGGGATCCGCGGTGTTCGAAGCACGCGTAGTCCCCCGCGGGGATTTCGACGCGATCCACCACCCAATCGGGCAGGCCTTCGAAGGATTCGACGGCGACGAGGGCGCGGTAGACCGGCGCCTCCGCGGTCGGAAAGAGATCGTTCTCGATGAGCGCGTAGCGCTCGCCGCCCAGGCGCCCCGGGATTTCGTGGACGCGCGTCATGAGGCCGCGCCAAAGGTCGGGAATCCCGCGAAAACGCTCCATCGGGCCGCCCGCGGGGCCGTCGAGAACGAGGTGCAGGCCGGCCAACTTGAGCGCGGCGAGCTTCCGGATTTGCGGACGGGGCGGCGTCGTCATGGCGACAGCATACCCTTGACCGGCCTTTTGCCAAAGGCCGCCGCGTTTCGGGGTCGCTTGAAGCGACTTGGGCTCCGGCTGCGGCGAGACTAGAGTACGCGCGTGTACCAGCTCCGACCCTACCAACGGGACGCCGTGAAGGCGACGCTCGCGCATTTCCGCGCGGAGCGCACGCCGGCGGTCATCGTGCTGCCGACCGGCGCCGGCAAGAGCCTCGTCATCGCCGAGCTCGCGCGCATCGCCAAGGGCCGCGTGCTGGCGCTGGCGCACGTTCGCGAACTCGTGGAGCAGAACCACGCCAAGTACGCGGCGCTCGGGCTCGAAGCCGGGATCTATTCGGCGGGGCTCGACCGCAAGGACGTGGGCCACAAGGCGATCTTCGGGAGCATCCAGTCGGTGGCGCGGGCGCCCGAGGAGTTCTTCCGCGACTTTTCGCTGCTCATCATCGACGAATGCCACCGCGTCTCGATGGAAGGCGCGACCCAGTACTTCCAGGTCGTTTCGAAGCTGCGCGCGGCGAACCCGGACCTTTGCGTGCTCGGCCTCACCGCGACTCCCTACCGCCTCGGCTACGGGTGGATCTACGAAGTCAATGCCCACCGGCGTACGAAGGGGGCGGGCGCGGAACGCTTCTTCAAGAAGTGCGTCTTCGACCTCTCGACGCGCTTCATGATCCGGGAGGGCTACCTCACTCCGCCCATCAAGATCGAGTCGCCCGTGGCGAGCTACGACTTTTCGAGCCTCAAGCTCGAGGGCGCCCATTACGTCGTGGCCGAGATCGAACGCCTCTTGCGCGACCAGAAGCGCATCACGCCGCTCATCGTGCGCAATATCCTCGAGCTCTCGGAAGATCGCCAAGGCGTCATGATTTTCACGTCGTCGGTCAAGCACGCGCGCGAGGTGTTGAAGTCGTTGCCGGCCGGAGTTTCGGCGCTCGTCGTGGGCGACACGGGGGAAGAAGAGCGCGACGCCGTCATCGAGGCATTCAAGCGCAAAGAGCTCAAGTACCTCGTGAACGTGTCGGTCCTCACGACGGGTTTCGACGCGCCCCACGTCGACGTCATCGCCATCCTTCGCCCGACCGAATCGGCGAGCCTTTACCAGCAGATCATCGGGCGCGGCTTGCGCCTGAGCCCGGGCAAGACGGATTGCCTCGTGCTCGATTACACGGGGCAGTCGCACGATCTCTACGCACCCGACATCGACGACGACAAGCCGTCGAGCGAGTCCGTCGTCGTCGAGGTGCCGTGCCCGCAGTGCGGACTCGTGAACCATTTTTGGGGGCTCGTCTCGCCCGAGGGCGAGCTCGAAGAGCATTTCGGGCGCAAGTGCCGCGGCCTCGAGTGCGGTTTTCGTTTTCGCTTCAAGCTTTGCGAGTCGTGCGGCGCCGAGAACGACGTCGCGGCGCGGGAATGCTCGGCCTGCCGTTTCGTCCTGGTGGACGACGATAAGCGGCTCAAGGAAGCGATGTCGCTCAAGGACGCGCACGTCATGCGGGTTGACTCCATGCGCGTCGAGCGGGGCCGCGACAAGCAAGGCAACGAGCGGCTCGAGGTTCACTATTACGACGCCGATGCGAACGCGCTGAAGGAGTTCTTCTACCTCAATTCGCGCGAAAGCCGGCGCGCTTTCTATTTCAACTTCCTGCGCATGCACAATCGCCGGCCCGAGCGACCGCTCACGGTGGATTCGGTCGACGACGCGCTCGCGCAAATCGCCAAGTTTCGCGTGCCGCTCTACGTCGTCGCGCGCAAGCAGAAGTATTACTGGGTCGTCCGCGAAAAAATCTTCGGCTCGGCTTAAGCGCTCCGGCGGCGGCGTTCTCGGT
>ERZ761607.2329-NODE-2329-length-20843-cov-5.572301_pt1 | contig 20843 bp, 18 predicted proteins | sample MGYA00511164_ERZ761607 | MGnify/ENA primary metagenome ERZ761607 (study PRJEB28899, sample SAMN02445080) | bioreactor sludge metagenome | biome: EBPR sludge | place: Australia: Brisbane, Thorneside Wastewater Treatment Plant | collected 2011-06-22 ... | reverse complement strand
CCTGTACGGTTACCGTTAACACACGGGCCGGGTCAGTTAAATCAACTTTCCACTGGTTTTCGCCTACTGTTTCGTTCAATGCCGGGGTCACTTTTGCCACGCAAGCATCGCACTTAATGTTGGTTTTATATTTTATTTCCATAATTAAAAGTATTTATCGTTTCAAAATTACTATTCAAAACAGAACTGATTTTACACAAATCCATCAAAGAATTACATAATTCCTTTCTATAAGCTAGCCCATTTAAGGCGCAAGCTGTTAGCCACAACGCTTACTGAACTCAGCGCCATGGCTGCCCCGGCTATCATGGGGTCAAGTAAAAATCCGTTAACCGGAAACAGAACACCTGCCGCCAGCGGAATACCAATAAGGTTGTAAATAAAAGCCCAGAATAAATTCTGCCTTATCCCCTGCACCGTACGCGTAGATAGTTTCAATGCTTTGGGTATGGCCATAAGGTCTGATGTGATGAGTGTCATTTTTGCTACGTCCATAGCAATGTCCGATCCCTTGCCCATAGCAATACTTACATCGGCCTGAGCCAACGCCTGCGAATCGTTTATACCATCGCCAACCATAGCCACCAGTTTTCCCTGTTGCTGTAACTGTTTTACAAAGTTTGCTTTATCGGTTGGAAGAACTTCTGCCTGGTAATGATTTATTCCCACCTGTTGCGCAACCGAAGCCGCAGTAGCCACATTATCGCCTGTGAGCAAGTAAACATCAATACCTTTATCCTGTAAGGCTTGAACGGCAGCCTTAGAAGTTTCCTTTATGGGATCGGCAATAGCGAGCAAGGCCAATACACCGTTCTGGTTAGCAAAAAAGATAACCGTTCTGGCTTGCGCCTGAAGGTGTCTGGATTTTTCCTGCCACTCGTCTGTAAACGGAATTTGATTTTCCATCAACAGTTTTGCGTTTCCAACCCAGTACCATTGGCCATTTACTTTGCCTTTAACTCCGCGTGCCGTTAAGCTTTCAAATTCTTCAACTACTACCGATGCGTTATGCTCCTGGAGGGCCTGCACAACGGCTTCGGCCAGCGGATGTTCTGATTTTCGTTCGAGCGCATAAAGTACAGGAGCAAGCGCTTGTTCTCCGTTAGCCCAGATCAATTCGGTAAGGGCTGGCTTTCCCTGAGTTATTGTACCTGTTTTATCCAACACAACAGCATTTACCCGATGTGCCAACTCAAGGCTCTCGGCATCTTTAATGAGGATATTATTTTCTGCTCCTTTACCAATGCCTACCATAATAGCTGTAGGCGTGGCCAGGCCCAACGCACAAGGGCAGGCAATTACCAAAGCCGTAACAGAGGTTAATAAAGCATGAGTAAAGGCCTGATCGCCACCGGCAATCATCCAAACGGCAAATGTTACTATTGAAATCCCCAGTACTACCGGCACAAATACACCGGCAATTTTATCCACCAGTTTTTGTACCGGTGCCTTACTGCCCTGTGCTTCTTTCACCATTTTAATAATCTGTGCAAGCAACGTATTGGCACCTACTTTTTCAGCTACAAATTCGAAACTTCCTTTTTGATTGATGGTACCTGAAAAAACTTTATCGCCCGGCATCTTTTCAACCGGCACAGGTTCACCACTAATCATACTTTCATCCACAAAAGATTGCCCGCTTGCAAGCGTGCCATCTACCGGAATCTTTTCACCTGGTTTTACAATCAGCGTATAGCCTGTCTGCACATCGGCAATGGGCAACTCTTTCTCCACGCCTTGTATGCGTGCCAATACCACCTTCGGCTGCAAGCCTATCAGTTTCTTTAATGCAGAAGATGTACTTGACTTAGCCCGTTCTTCAAGCAACTTACCCAGCGAGATAAATGCAATAACCACCGCGGCCGATTCAAAGTAGGCATGGGCATGCAACCCGCGGCTATGCCAATACTCGGGAAACACGGTATTAAACATGCTGAATAAAAAAGCAATTCCGGTAGATAAGGCTACCAGAGTATCCATATTAGCCCGGCCGTTACGCGCCTGCTTCCAGGCATGAACAAAGAAGCTTCTCCCAAAATAAAATACAACCGGAGCCGTAAGAATCATGGCAATGTAGTTGGTGTATTGCCAGTCCATGAAAAACATACTTAGAATCACTACCGGAATGGAAAGAGCAATGGCTCCAATTGTACGGTTCTTTAACTGCTTATAGTGCTCTTGCTCGTATTGCTGAATTAAATCAGGATTGCCACCATCATCCACAACCAGATCGTAGCCGATTGACTGAACTGCTGCTTTTATCTGATTAGGAGTTATCTGCGTCTGGTTATATTCAACCAAAGCGCTTTGGTTAGCATAGTTTACGGCTGCCTTTTGCACCCCGGGTGTGTTATTTAAAATAGATTCTACACTTACTGCGCAGGCAGCACACGTCATTTCCAACACCGGAAACGTTTGTTTTACAATTTGTTCCATTGCCATAACCTGTTATTTAGTATTCAAATTAACGGCAATGGCTCAATAAAGTGCTTACGTAATTTTCAATAAGAGTTATAGAATTCCATCCAGCGGTTTGCGCAGGTGGCTAGCATGATGTTTCTTAAAATCCGATGGGGTTAACCCGGTAATCTTTTTGAACTGTGCCGACAGGTGTGCCACACTGCTATACCCAAGGCGGTCGGCTATTTCGCTTATGGTTAGCTCTTCATACGAAATCAACTCCTTTGCCCGCTCCACCTTTTGCCGGATAATATACTGTTCCAGTGTAATACCTTCTACGCTGGAAAATAAACTGCTAAGATGGTTATAATCATGATACAGTTCATCGGCCAGTATATCAGACCAGTTATACTTCCGGTCTGCCGCATTTGAATGGTGAATAAGCTGAATAATAGTATTCTTAATAGCTTCAATCAGTTTTGATTTCTTATCATCCAATCGCTCGAAGCCAAGTTTTAAAAGGGATTCATCCAACCGGGCCAGTTGCTGCGGGTTAGGCTCAGTTTTAAGAACCACCTCTCCCAGGTCAACCCGTTCTGTCTCCAACCCAAGTTTTTTTAATTCTTCACTAACCGCCATAATACAGCGGCTGCAAACCATGTTCTTAATATGAAGTACGCTCATTCTTATAATTAACAGGTAGAAATCCCGAAAAGTTGCCCGGTAAGATAAATCCGCTTAGGCCACTTCTCAAAATACAGGCAGACGGTTACCTTTACACCTTTTAAAATACCATGGCCGAAGAAAAGAGTTTGAATTTTATTGAAGAGATAATCGAGAACGATTTAAAGGAAGGAAAACATACCCGCATTGCTACCCGCTTTCCGCCAGAACCCAACGGCTACCTGCATCTGGGGCATGCCAAAAGCATCTGCCTCAATTTTGGATTAGCTCTAAAGTATGGAGGCAAAACCAATCTTCGGTTTGACGATACCAACCCCGTAACAGAAGAAACCGAATACGTAGAAGGTATTAAGGGCGATGTAAAATGGTTGGGCTTTAGTTGGTCTGAGGAGTTGTATGCTTCCGACTACTTTGCTCAGTTGTATGAGTTTGCTGTAAAGCTGATAGCCAAAGGATTGGCCTATGTAGATGACAGCACCAGCGAAGAAATGGCAACACAAAAAGGTACCCCTACCCGGCCCGGTACCAACAGTGCATATCGCACTCGCTCAATTGAAGAAAATCTGGCTTTGTTTGCCGATATGAAAGCCGGCAAGTACCCTGATGGTTCAAAAGTATTGCGTGCCAAAATTGATATGGCTCATACCAACATGCTGATGCGCGATCCGGTATTATACCGTATTAAGCATGCGCACCACCACCGCACGGGCGATACCTGGTGCATCTACCCCATGTATGACTTTGCCCACGGCCAAAGCGATTCTATTGAGCAGATAACGCACAGCATTTGTACACTCGAGTTTGTTCCGCACCGCGAGCTATACGATTGGTGTATCGATAACCTGGAGATATATCCCTCAAAACAATATGAGTTTGCCCGTTTGAACATGACGTATACGATGATGAGCAAACGCAAACTGCTTCAGCTGGTGAATGAAAAACACGTAAGCGGTTGGGACGACCCACGCATGCCTACACTCAGCGGTGTACGCAGAAGAGGTTACACACCGGAAGCCATCCGCGATTTTTGCGATCGCATTGGTGTAGCCAAGCGCGACAACCTGATTGACATAAGCTTACTTGAATTTTGTGTACGCGAACACCTCAATAAAGCAGCCGCACGCAGAATGGTGGTGTTCGATCCGCTGAAAGTGGTGATTACCAACTTCCCGGAAGGAAAGGTTGAAACAATGACCAGTGAAAATTATCCGGACGATCATGCCAATGTACGCGAAATGCCCTTTGGCCGCGAAATCTATATTGAGCAGGAAGACTTTATGGAAGTACCCCCTAAAAAGTATTTCCGGTTATCGCCCGGGCAAATGGTTCGCTTAAAGAGTGCATACATTATTAAGTGCGATGAGTTCATTAAAGACAATACCGGAAAAGTAGTTGAGTTGCGGTGTACCTACATTCCGGAAAGCCGCAGTGGATCGGATACATCGGGCATTAATGTGAAAGGTGTTATCCATTGGGTAAACATACAAAAGGCTGTACCGGTTGAGGTTCGCTTGTACGATCGGCTGTTTAAAGTGGAAGACATGGGGGCATTGGATGATGATTTCAGAAATTACCTGAATCCAGATTCATTACAAGTATTACCAACTGTATATGCAGAACCTGAAATTGTGAACACCAGACTGGGTGAACACTTCCAGTTTTTGCGCATGGGCTACTTCTGTTTAGATACGGACTCAACTTCAGGTAAACTGATCTTTAACCGTACTGTTACTTTACGCGATATGTGGGCGAAGGAAGCAAAGAAGTAATCGGGTAGCGGTTGCCGGTTATCGGTAACGGGTAGCTGAAAACTATCACTTTCCCATCTATTGGATAGATTTTAACGTTTATAGTCAGGGTTGGAGGGATAACTCAAAAACAAATTTATTGATACCCAAGTTGAGTAGTACACATTGCTGCGACCTCAGATACTTTCATGTCTTGGGTTTGAGGTAACCCTTCTGTTGCTGTATCAATACAAGCCTTAATTGCTGTTGCACGCTCAAGTACCTTATCCTCCCAATTAGTAGGATTCACCTTATCTTTTAGAGTTAAAGTAGCAAAATCTGCACAAGTTGCGAGTCTATTAGATTCAGTTGCTGACCAATATTCCTCAATACTAGCACGATGAAGCGTTCCACCCTGATACCATTTTGTAGGATTACCAACCGACTCATTCCTTCTCAATTCTGAGTTTTCTTTTGGCTCATTTACAAGAAAAGAGTTTACTACGATAGCAAGAACGATTATCCCAATAAAAACTAGCCAGGCTATTGCTTGATGGTTTGTCGTATCGGAGTTTTCTCTTATAAGTTGTTGTTTCGCAATGGGGTATCCACAATTGCCACATTTATCTGCCTTATCTGAGACCTCTTTACTGCAATCTGGACACTTCATCAAGGCCATGGTTAGTTTATCTGTTTATATAATTATTGACAATTCTCCTCAGTAAAAAATCACTGACACTTTAAACTAAACACTAGCCTATTAGATGTCTAGTATACCTTAATCTCAGAGCAAGTTAGGAATTTCTATATCTCTTTCGAATTAATTTCGGTGTTCTCTTGGTATGAATCACTCCAATCACTGTTATCAACCGATCCTCGATAAAATAATATATCCGATATGGAAATCTATTGAGAAGCGCAGCGCGGATAACCCCAAAGCAAATTGGATAAGAATATGGGTTCTTCTGAATCTTTAGGGCTGATCTCCCGAGATTAGCTACAAACCTTTCATCCAAGCCAGATACCTGACTTCTATACCAAAGGCCTATTTCCCTTACATCTTCACGCGAAATCTCAGAGAATTGAAGGGTAAACTCAGGGTTCGAAGACATAAGACTTCACTTCCTCCCAAGTATATGTCTTTTGATTGCCCTTTTTGAAGTCAGCGTATCGCCTCTGAATTTCTTCTTTTTCCTCCTGAGAAATCTTAAGTTCTGCTGGAGTGGTTTCTTCTGCAATACTATCCCAGATGGACTCGACTAAATTAATTCGTTCTTCAAGACTAAGTTTCTTTATTTCATCAAGTGTTACCATACCTAAAATTAATAAGTTTTGGTTAAACAATATTAACCTGCCTTCCCTATCCACCCCAGGTGTGTATTCTTAAAATTATCAGAATACTTCAATCCATAGCCAAAAATCCGATCGAACGAACTGTGGCCAAACAATACCACACCAACCAGGGTAAGTTCATGAATAATTAAGAAGTACCCGGCCAGATAACAGGCAACGGCAATGCCTTTATGATGAAACAGATTGTAGGTTATTGCTCCCACGCGGGTATTGATCAGATAACCAAGCATACCAACATCGGGTAAAAGAAACAACGCCCAGAAAACCCATCCGGCAAACGGAAGAAATGAATTAAGGTAAATAGCAAGGCCAAACATAAAGGCCTCTTCAATGCGTAGCAGGTTTTTCATGGTTATTAGTTTTAGAAAGACCAGACTAAAGGTGCATTGCAGTTACCGGTTATCTGCCAAAATCGTCCTGCAAGCGTACTATATCATTTTCATCGGATGGATTGCTTGCATCGGTATGTTGCCAGATTTCTGCTACTATCCCCCATCCATCCAACCCAACAAGCCGGTGGCGTTGTCCTTTTGGTAGGCGAACAATCTCACCCATGGTTAATTGTTTAACGGGACCTTGTTCATCCGTTTCACTAATTACAACTCCGGCTGTGCCGCCAATCAATTTCCATATTTCTGCCCTTCTGAAATGATACTGCCAGCTTAATCGTTTATTGGTATTTACAACTAAAATTTTGGGGCTCAGTTTACCGGCAATTTTTATGGTATTAAAATCAATCTCGGGAAAATATTTGGCTGCAAAAGCAGGCGCATTGCTTTCTTCTAAAACAAAAAAGCCACCCCAGGGCCGGTTAAAATCGTGAGAGGCTACGGTAAATCCTGATTCTTTTAAATAGTTAGAAATCGTTTCAAAAACCTGAGTACGAGGTGCGTCAGAACCAATAGAGAGCATTAGTTTTATTCTTTTGAGGGTGGGTAATTTTTTAATGCCTGTTTAATGCCTTTGCGAATATTCTCCTCAGACATATCGGGTTCTAATTCCATGTATGCCGAAACATGCGATTGCCAAACCATGCGACTTTCCTTTGCATCGGCCATACCAATAATTAACGAGCCCTTCAGGTAGTTGATTACTTCCTTATCAGTATCAAATGGTTTAATATAGAAGGGTGAGTCTTCGGCCCTGTGGTACACAATGGCTTGTTCATCTTTAACTGTGATGGTAAATCCAATTAACAAATCGGGGTTATCTGCATTCAGAACAAGTCCCTTGCTTGCCAGTTCGGCTTCAATGGCTTTACGAATGTTTTCTTTTGCAATACTATCATTCAGATAAGATGGACCGGTGAAATTAAACTCGCAACCGGCCATCCAACAGTAAGTCTTATAGCGGTTAAAGTCTATTTGTTTATCAAAGGTTTCTTTAACTGTTACAGAACATGCGGCTGCAATAGCAATAATTAAGAATACTATACTAAAACGCTTCATTTCAGGTTGGAAAGTTACAGATTCGTATAGCGAATTGGAAGCATTGCAGAAATTCTTGCGGAAAATCTAATAATGTGTTCAGTAGATCAGAATAATAGCAGGGCTTTTCTATAATCAGCTTAGTTACTCCAATTAACTTTTGGCGAACGATAAAAGTCAATTGCAAGTCCTTCCATGTGTCGCCCGTGTTTACCCAATCGAATTTTGTATTCTTCCCAATTGCGACCTTCGGCAGGCGACCAGCCTATTTCGGCTACACCAATTAATCGGGGAAAAGCCATGTATTCAATATCGGTCATGTTCACCACGGTTTCAGCCCAAAGCGGAGCCTCTACCCCTAAAACATTTTCGCGGGTAATTCCTTCCACACGTGTTGTTGGATCCCAGTTGTACGAATCATCAACTTCAATATAGCCCACCCAATGTAATCCTATTCGGGTAGTAGAATCGTACTGCATATCTAAATAGACTTTCTTAGATGGCGACATAATAATTTTGGCACCTTTCGCAGCAGCTTCGGCTGCATGCTTTTCCGATGCCCAATGTTGTGCAATAACGTTACCATCAATGTCGGCCTGAGCAATTTCTTCCCAACCTATCATAGTTTTATTATTGGCTTTTACAATTTCAGTAAAGTGGTTAATAAATTTGATGTACTCTTCTTTTTTGGTTACATGAGCTTCGTCTCCACCAATGTGTAAATAGGGCCCGGGTGTTATCTCTGCCAATTCACGAATTACATCGTTCACAAATTGCAATGTAGCCGGCTTTGATAAACTAAGTGTGCTCCATCCTACTTCCATTCCTGTGTAAAGGTCGGTGGGTTTACTGTTTCCATCTACAATACCACGGGTTTCTGCAGGCCCCATATAATTTCCTTCTTTTGGAAATTTAGTATCGGGGTTATTCAAAGAACCATATGCCGCCAGGGCTGCGTTAATATGGCTGGGCATATCAATCTCAGGCACAATGGTTACAAAACGCGATGCAGCATGCGCCACAATTCCTTTGTAATCCTCCTGGGTATAATAACCTCCCTTTCCTCCACCTACTTGTGTTACACCACCATGTACAGCAAGGTTAGGCCACGACTTTATTTCAATACGCCAGCCCTGATCATCGGTAAGATGTAGGTGCAGTACATTCATTTTATAATGGCTGATTAGATCGATATATCGTTTAACATCGGCTACACTAATAAAATGGCGCGAAACATCGAGCATAGAACCCCGCCACTCGTACTTAGGATAATCCCGAATGGTACCCGTTGGAATCAATATCTTATTTTGTTCACCTGGTTTAGAGATTAGTTGCAACAAGGTTTGTGCACCATAAAATACACCCGCTGGCGCATTGGCCTTAATTGTAATCTTATCTTCTTCTATTACCAGAGTATACCCTTCCTGGCCCAGGTCCTGATCAACTGAATCGAGTGTTAAAAATATACCCGACTTTGGTGAAGCTTCTTCTGTAAATTTCAGATCAAATCCTGTGGCCCTGGCTATTGAATCGGCCAGTACGGCAAACGCTGCATCTCCAACTAGTATCGTTTCAGAAGTAAGTTCAAAAGCATCGCCTGTCGCAGTAACCGAAACAGGTTTAGGAATTAGGCTCTCTGAAGCAAGGTTAGTGGGAGGAGTATTTTTGCAGGAAGCCAATACAAGCACTGCCCCAAAAAACAAAGAAAGACGAGTTAACAAATGCATACGGGTAGATTTAGTAGTACTACAAAACTACCCAAAATTGAAATCACCTGCTTATGGAATGAAGTGAATGATTAATAAAAAAATTAATCCCTAAAGATTGTTAGGCAACTTCCGGAATTTCAAGGCGCACCAGGGTTCCTTTTCCTATTTCCGATTCAATTTTAATTTGCCCGCGAAGTTTATCCAGTGTTTCTTTAACAATATACAAGCCCAAACCCGAGCCGGCACCATCATCAGTAGCTCGATAGAACATGTCGTACACCCGGGCCAGGTGTTCGCCTCCTATGCCCCGGCCATTATCTTCTACTTCAATTAATGCTTTGTGTGCTTCTATCGCTACGTTTACACGGATAACCGGTTCGCGACCATTCCGGTAACGTATAGCGTTTGATATTATATTATTGAGCACTACCTTCAATCGCCAACGATCGCTGTGAAACGCCTGCGTTTGACTAACCTGCACAATTTTTTCTAATGAGGCAGCCGTGGTAGTGGCAAACTTCAGTTGATTGAACGTTTCTTCGATTAACGTTTCAAAAAACACTTCTTCTTTCTTTACATCAAGTCTGGCATTGCGCGATTGATCCAGAATTTCACGAATAAAATCATCTTGCTGCATAGCACTGTGATTGATTCGTTCCAGATATTCATTCTTCATGGCCGGGTCTTTGTCTTTACGCGCCAGGTTAATAAGACCCAACACCGAAGCAATAGGTGCCCGTAAATCGTGCGACACGCTATACACAAAGTTATCCAATTCTGTATTGCGCTTACTTAACTCCTGATTGGTTTGCAAAAGTTTGGTTTCGGCAACCTTTCTGGTGTTAATTTCTTCATTCAGAGCCTGCGTACGTTGTTGCACCATGGCTTCCAGGTTCGTGTTAAATTTTCTGAGCTCTTCCTGAATCAGCGTTCGCTCTGCCACCGTAGCCGACAGCACTATAGTAGACATACTAATAACAGCAATAAACACCTGAACAAAAACCATCGATTCTAAAGGCTGGGGTTGCACAAACGGCCCTACCTGATGTACTGTGAAATAGATTGCTATAAGCGAGGCAGTAAGGGCTACCGTCATAGCTGCCACCAGATCAAACCGGAACGCAAGCCACAGCATGAAAGGAATAAGCAAGTAGGGTAATGAGTTGATAAGCGTGTTGTTAAAATATCCGTACCGTACCAGCACCGCTAAACCCAATAAACTGACTGCGCAAATTCCGCCTTCAACTAATTTGTTAGTCTGAATTGGCCAGGTAATACCACGCATGCGGGCAATTGCCAGTATAAGGGGTGTAAACAAAAGAATACCCACTACGCTGCTTGTCCATGCATGAACAAAATAATCAGAAAAGGAAATTGAGTTTACAACACCAACCGCCAGTAAACTAAGACTGGCTCCCGAACCGATCACACACATAAAAGCGGTAACAAATAAAAACCGAAATGTATCGCGGGTGCGATTGAATGGATAACTATCCTTAATCCATCGCGTAAGCAGTACTCTGCCAGTAAGGGCTTCGCCCGTTTGGCCAAGAGCAATAATAACTGAGACCGCAATAAGCGCAGGCTGACTTAATCCCTGATGATTCCAAAAGGCAAGCAGGTTAGCAGCCAGGGCACCCATTGCTATGCCTGGCCAAACCTTGCGGCTCATTAACACCAGCAAAGCGAAAGCCATACCCGAGGGTGGCCAAACCGATAAAGCAGTAGTACCTGTAAACGCTAACGCATGCCCCAACCATGCAGCCCCAAAGTAGAGTAATGCTGCAAGGCCAATTTGCAAATCGGTGGAGTACTTAAGTATGAGTTTAGACATTTAAAATAATCATCTCATTATCAATACAATATTGACAATTGATTATTGTAACAATATATCTTTAATGTTAAGCTGACATTATTAAAGTCAAACGGTAAAAGCAGGCGTCAAATGGAATGCGCCTCCGCAGATTTTAACCAGTAAAAGCATTGAATTTCAGCCTAGAGGCTAAATTATTTGGTTTTAAGAATGAAAACCACACGACCTTTGGAGCGTGCCGGTGCCTGACCTGCCGAGGTTTTCATGAGGGAGTTTCTGCGAATTTCGTCTTTCAGAAGTTGTTCTGCACGGGCACTCAAACCCCGATGCAGAGTAGTAATACCCACAATCTCACCATCTTCATCGCACTCAATTTCAAACTCAATACGGCCGTCCTGATTGTCGGGCAATTCAGGGATTTTAGGATTGTCGGCCCAGGTCCAGCCAGACATAGATAATCCAAAGCCATCACCACCTCCACCGCCACCTTTTTGGCCGTCATAAATGGTGCTCTTATTCAAATCTCCTTCTGGCTTGCCTTTATCACCTACCTTTCCGGCATCATCTCCGTGGCTTGTACCACCTTCGCCTTTCTTGTCAGTAGGTTTGTTTTCAGTAGGTTTATACTCGGTCTTTAAAGTTTCCTTTGGCTCTACCTTTTTAACTTCTTCTTTGGGTGTAACCTTAGGTTTTGTTTCGGTCTTGTTTTCTTTAACAGGTTCTTTGACGGGTTCTTTCTTCTCTTCCTTTACCACCACAGGGCTTTCAATTTTGGAAACAATCGGTTCTTCAGTTTTTTCAGGTTCAGCTTCTGAAGGGTTTTCTTCTTGTGGGGTTTCCTGCACTTGTTCTTCCTGTGGATCGGGCGTGCTTTCTTCTGTACCCGGTGTTTTCTCGGGCTGAACGTCTCCACCGCCTTGCTGATCTAAGCCAAAGTTTAATTCAATACCATATTCGGGCAAGGGCGGATTAGGTGCACGCCAGGCCATCAACAACAAAAAAGCAACTAATAATATCGCATGAAACCCGATAGAGATTACCAGGGCAATGCGTTGATTTTTTTGTTCTTGTTGTGTGCTCATTACCTTAGGTTTAATTACCCGGTTTGGTGGCAATCGAAACTTTAGCCTCTAGTTTAGTGGCCACTCCTGCCACAAATACCATTTCGCGAGTGGGTACGCTTTCATCTATGTGCAGTACTACAACACCTTTTGGACCACCCAGTTTGCTTTTCAACTCACCCTCAAGTGTTGACTTGGTTACCCTCTTATCATTAACGAATATCTGCAGGTCTTTGGTTACTGTAACCGATACTTTTTGCACCTCTATTGTACTTTGAATACTGGTAGGCAGGTTAACCGGCAAGCCAGAAGGCGTTACAAACGAAGAAGTAAGCATGAAAAAGATCAGCAACAAAAAGATCAGGTCAGTCATGGATGCCATACTGAACGAAGGATCAACTTTATTTCGCGATTGCAGATTCATACTTAGCGGGGTTCCTGCAACAAGTCGATAAATTCAATGGAAGAATACTCCATTTTGTGAATTACTTTGGATACCCGTGTAACCAGGTAGTTATAGCCGAGGTAGGCAATAATACCTACAACTAATCCAGCCACGGTTGTTACCATAGCCGTATAGATCCCATCGGCCAAAAGTTTAGGACTAACCGAACCTTCCTCTTGTGCAATAGCAATAAAGGCGCGTACCATACCTATTACTGTTCCTAAGAATCCTATCATGGGTGCGGCACCAGCAATAGTGGCCATTACCGAAAGGTTTTTTTCTAACCTGAATACTTCAATTTTACCTACGTTTTCGATTGAAGCCTCAATGGTTTTTAGCGGGCTTCCAATCCGCGAAACACCCTTCTCAATCATGCGCGCAATGGGAGTATCGTGCTGGGCACATACCATTTTTGCTCCATTAATATCTCCCTTCTGTACAAGCTCCTTTATGCGCCCCATAAACACATCGGAATTTACATTGGCTTTATTAACGGTAAGTACTCTTTCTACAAAAATGTAAATGGCAATTACCGAACAAATAGCTAATGGAATCATTAAAGGGCCACCGGCCATTACCAAACTCCACATGGAAATAGACTGCTCGGCAGCTGTGGTGGCTGTTTCCGATCCGGTTACAATTTGTGCTAACATCATACGTTTAAAAAATATTAACTCCTTTACGATTAAAAAATTGCGTTCTTCATAGTCGTCAGACGGCTTGATTGCTTAGCAGACAGCCGTCAAGACGACTTACACTTTGAACTTTAATACTTAATTACCCACGCTCCTTCGCCAAACTCGGGCTTGGAAGAATCGGCACTGGTTTGTGCTGTAGCATATGAATCAAAATCACCATTAATAGTAAGGCGGTAAAATTTCCACTTTCCAAATGGTGGAATAATTTTAGAGTTAGTACCCTTGGCGCTTAACTTTTTCGCATAGTCTAAAATAAGGTCACCATCTACTGCGCTGGCAACCACTACATAGTAACGCCCGGTGCGGCTGGTTAAGGTTTCAAATGTACCTACGGCAGGTTTTGCAGTCGCAGCTTCTGCTTCCAGTCTTTTTCTTTCTGCTTCTTCATTTTCGCGGGCCAGGCGGGCAGCTTCTTCGTCTTTACGCTGCTGGTCCTCCAGGCGTTTCTTCTCCGCTAGCTCCCGTTTCTCTTTTTCAGCTTTTGGCTTGTACACGTACTGATAGATCAGAAATGCACCTACAATTAAAACCAATCCAATTACCACCGCTATTATAATGGGGGCATTGGACTTAGGTTCTTCCTGTGGTGTGTATGTATATGCTTCGCGCACAGTCTCTTTGGGCTCCTCAATCATTTCTGCCTGAGGTTCACCGGTTGTTTCTGTTTCCAAAGGTTTATACTCGATATCGGGCAAACCAAAGTTATCTTCTGAGTTGTTCTCATTATTCTGGTCGTTAGCCGATTCGTTTTTGTCTTTACGCTTTGCCATTTGGTTTTGGTTTTATCTGGGTGTTATCACAAAATTAACGCAATTTCATTAAAATAAGCTATTATTAAAATACCCAGGTAAGACCCCCCATCACGTTCAACCCTCTTACCGGATAGTTTAGGTATATCGGATAGTCGTTCGAAAGCAGATTATTGCCCTTTACAAAAACAGAAAATTGCTTCGAGAATAAATAACTCAACTTAGCATTTAAATCAAAAGCAGCCGGCAGTGTAGTGGTAACATCGGTATCCACATCAAACGCTTTGGCCCCACCCTGACCAAGTGCATCTACATTGAGCAGCAACTTTGAGTAAATATTAAATGCTGTAGTTATGCCTAATCTATATTTAGGCCGGTGCCAGGCTTCGCGCGAATTACCCGGACTGTAGCCAAAGTAATCGCCCCTTAGCGAAACCCGGGCAACCTCGGCATGTGTAAAACTCAGTTCGCCAAAAAGATTAGTTCGCTTGGTGTTGCCCGCATCATACTCCACATTAAATTTAGCGCGGTCTGCATCATCATTTCTATAAAAGTACCAGTTTTTAAGATTGGCAATAGATAAGCCGCCACCATACGAAATTTTACTACCCAGCTTGCCTCGCACACCTCCTGTAAACTCAGCTGTGCGGCTGGTATGGTATGTACCTGCATTGGCATTGATCCATGCATTTTCGCGAGCCAGCGTGTGTAACGATACTTTGTCCATATCGCCCGTAAAGGCCGCATACAATTCGATTGACGAACTGATCGGATAGCTAGCTCTGAAATCAGGGTACAGGTGTACATCCTTAGCTTTTCCAAGGGTATCATTCTCATAGGCAACTGTGGCACCGGCACTGAACAAAAGATCATCTAACAGATAAAACTGGTATGCGCCTTTCACTTTGAACAAATGACGGGGTTTAGCTTCAATAGCTACATCTTTTCGTGTAATCAGAAAATAGTCTGTACCAAACACTATCTTGCTTGTTTCAGATACTTTGTAATCTCCTGAGAACCCAACATTCATTTCACTTTCTTTTGCCTGGTAGTGATCATCCAGGTAACTGAATGCTCCTTTAAACTTGTAATTAAATTCTCCGCTGGTTGTATTTTCTACCTCGCCTCCTAACCCAACTATAGTATATGTCTGTTTAATTAACTTCCGATCGATATCAGTGCCGGGCGTATAGCCATAAAAGTAGGTGCCTATCCGCTCAAAGTCCAGGTAGCCGCCTGTTGTGGCCTGTCGGCCAAATGCTTTACCAAAAATTCTTACTTGCGAATTAGAACCGGCCGAGTTGTTTTCATCTACCGGACCACGACCAAAACCCAGATGTGAAACTTTAAATCCATAGAATTTATCTTTATCGCGCTTGGTGGTAGCATAGGCATCTACAAAAGCCGATGCGTAGTTGCCAAGCGCAGCACTTACATAGTTGCCATAGATTTTAGCGATAGGTTCAGTCTGCAGGCGTAAGGGTCTTAATGCCGGATTGTAATCGGGTGTGGCAAAACTCAGATTTTTGAAATCATATTTTATCTCGGGCTTAATGGGTTCGGCCGGGCGTGGCGGAATCTTTTCATAGTTACGACTGGCTTGTGGTAACGTAATCTGTTTCTCTTTGGTAATCTGGATTTCTACTTTCTCAATTTCACCTTCACCCCACTTTTCAGGAGGTTGTGCCACTACGGGCATAGCCAGGGTAATTACCAAACAGAATGTGATATATAGAGTTGTGATACGCATAAATTAATTGTCTAATGAATCTGGTTTTGCCTCACTCTTCTTGTTCAGTTCCTCTGCTTCAATTTTCTTCAGTTTTTCACGGGCCATTCCTTTAATGTGTTCAAGCGGAAAAGCTTCGAGCGAACGCAACGTGCCTTTTGCCTGAAAGACATCGCCCATGGCCAGGTAATTATCGGCCAGCAATAAAAAAGATCGCCCTACCCATTCGGGGTAAGCGGCAAAATCAGTGTTAAGACTTACCAGTGTTTCGTAACAAGGTTTGTGTTGTTTCGTGAGGTATTGTATTTCGCCCAGCAAGTATTTTGCTTCAGCTCCATGTTCATCCTGAGCTGAGTTGAGGGTACTCAAAAATTCGTCCTGAGCAAGTTCATAATCGCCACGTGCCATAGCAGCTTTACCTAAATAGAGTGAGGCTTTGTTTTGCGCTCCGGCATTAATATTTCCCTTCTCTAAAATAATGCGTGCATATTTTTCTGCCGAGTCGTATTGGGCCAGTAGGTAGTGCGATTCCATCAGGCCCGACCAGGCCGCATATTGTTCTTTTTTATTGGCGGCCACCTTAACCAATTCCTGAAAATTGGCAACTGCCTTTGCATAATTGGCTTGTTTAAATTCTAATTCGGCCAGGCGGCCTACTACCTTACCGGCAAACAAAAAGTTTTTATCTCTAGCCACATCCTGATAAATGGATAAAGCCTTATTCCATTCTTTTAACCGGTAATACGATTCAGCCTGGTAGTATCTAGCTTCTGTTGCATTAGCGCTTTGCGGATAAGAGGTAAGGTAATTTCCCAACGAGGTAATAGCCTGTTGATAATTCTGATTGAAGTAAAGATTCTTTGCAGCTTCATACTGAACGGGTTCTATGCTCTTCGAATCGGGGTGTGCTTTTGCATAACCTGCCAGGTATTTATCAAACTCACCCGGGCGATTGCTCAGGTTCAATGCTTCCTGTAAAGGAATTAAAACATCTTTACTTGCCGGATGACTTGGGAAATTCTCAAGCACAGCAATATAATCGTTTGCAGTTTTACTATATTCTTTAAGGTTGAAGTTGGATGCTGCTCTGCGTGTGTAAGCATAAGGCACATATTGCGAGGTGGGCTTGGTTTGAATAAGTGAAGTATAACCAGCCACTGCATTCGCATAGTTGCCTTGTTCAAACTCTATTTCAGCCCGTTCGTACATGGCCTTATCCAAAAAACTGGATCGACTAAAGTTGCGGATTACCGTTTCCAGTTCTACAGCAGCTTCATCGTATTTGCTCATGGTAGCTAATACTACACCTGCCTGCAGGTGTGCATAGTCTTCATCAGCCGATCTCATTTGTGCAGCCTTGCGGTAATTCACCAACGCATCCGCATACGACTTGGACACATAGTAACAATCGGCCAACCGAAGGGTGCCATCGGCCAGGTTAGGTTGATTGCGCGGTGCTTTGTTTACAAACTCTTTAAAATTGAACAACGCCCGATCGTACTGTTTTAAATTAAAGTACGTGTAGCCTAATCCATAGCGGGTTTTTGCCAGCAATTCATTGTTAGAATAACCCGGCAACGCTATAATGCGCTGATATTGTTCGGCTGCCTGTTCATACCGTTTACCAATGGAGTATGCCTCGCCACTCCAGAAACTTGCTTCGGCTACATAATCTTGTTCTACCGGAAAGCGTAATGATTTTTCGAAAGTCTGAACAGCATTGAAATAATCGTCTTTATTAAAGTACTCCATCCCTTTTAACAGGGTTGCCTTCTGAAATGCCCGATCCACTGCCGGGCTGCGGGTCTTCATGGCTTCTATGTATTCAATAGCTTTATTGTAGTTAGATGCATTTACATAGGCCTGTCCAAGTAATTCTTTAATTTCTTCAGCGTGGGTACTGTTTGGGTAAGTCACCAGCATTTTCTCAAACTCGGCAATGGCTTTATCGGGTTGGCCCATGTCGTACGATACTTTTGCAAATTGATAGGTACTTTCTTCTACCAATCGCGGATCGGGTTTGAATTTTCGTGCAATATCAAATGCTGTTTGTGCCATGGGTTTCTGGTTCTGCTTCAGGTATAGCGAACCGAGATAGTAGGCAGAATAAAATCCGATTGAATCTGAATCGGCAAATGAGGTTTTCAAATATTTAATTGCCGATTCGTTTTCGTCCAACGTGTAGGCTGTGTATCCGGCTCTTAACAAAACACCTTTATCGGCTTTGGCTTCTCTTCCCTGCAGGTATTGCTGGTAACCGGTATATGCATTTTTATAATCCGTCTTTTTAAAATACGCCTCGGCCGAAAGTAATGCTATTTCTTCTTTATTGGTAAGGTCCTCGCGCGATGAAATCTCTTTCGCATAACTAATCAATTCATCGTAATTTTTCTGGCGATAATATACATTAGCAATCAGGTAAGGCACTACCTTGCTGTAGGCATCGTTTTGTCCGGCACGTTTTAAATCGATTAATGCATTGGTGTAATCACCCTGGCTGTATTCAATAAACCCGGCATAGTAACTCGATGCCGGGCCGTACTCCCCTCCCAGCGACTTATTATAGTTAAATTGATCCAGTGCTTCTTTAAGCGAACGTTGGTTAAACAAACTATACCCCCACCTAAAGTGTGCGGTACGTTGCTGGTCTTGTGCTAAAGCTCCAAACTCTATCTTATTGTAAAATGTAGCGGCCTTTTTGTAATTTTTTTCGCCATAATAAAAATTAGCGAGGTCGTAGTTAGCCGTTCCGGCACGCGGATGGGCGGGGTTTTGAGTAATAAACGCTTCGATCTGCTTTTCTGCATCGGAGTGAAACAGGTTAAGGGAACAAAATGCTTTATAGTATTCAGCATCGGCCCGCCTTGCATCGGTTGCAGCGGCAACCGTAAGGTATTCGCCAAAAACTTCGCGCGCAGCACCATACTGGTTATGGTTAACCAAATCAATACCTGAGTTAAAAAGTCGTTCGGCTTGCTGTTGCGATAATGTATTTTGAGAATAAGCAAACGAAACAAGCAACCAGGCTCCGGCAAAAATTAGGAGTTTCCTCATGAAAGGTTTTTTCGTAAAACAGACTGCAACCAAAAATATTGCAGACTTCAGTTTAAAAAATAGGCTCATGCAAAAAATTAAGACATGAATGCATGGACTCAAAACTACAAATTCTAATCGAAACATTCATCATTAGAGATTGAAATGATGATTGCATCAAGAACTATTCCAGTTTGGTGTGGTCTCAACCTTCCGGCACCACCTAACTTAAATGAGATGGTTACAACATCATGCGCAGTACTAACTCGCGCAGTATTTGTCCCTCGCTGGCATCGCCCGAATCTACCCCTTTAAGTTTTAGGTCGGTTTGTTTAAGCAGCGAGAGGGTGGTTACGATTTGCTTACCCGAGTAATATCTTAAAGCAACACTGTAATCAGTTGCAAAATATCGATTGATTTTAAGCAATGTAGCTATCCCCGAGTCACTCCGATCGGGCGATGATGACGCAATGAGAGCTTTACTGAAAAACGAATACAGGAAAGCAACCATCGGAATTACAGGATTCCTTTTTGTATTTGCTTCAAAGTAGTTTACTATCTTATTTGCCTGAAGATGATCTTTTCGAATCAACGCTTTATGTAATTCGAAAATGTTGTATTCCTTACTGATACCCACATGAGCCATTACCAAATCTGCTGTAATGGATTGACCGCGTGGTGTGTTAATTATTACCTTATCAATCTCGTTAGCTAACCGGTTTAAATCATTGCCTACGTATTCGGCTAAAACCTGCTTTGCCCGATCGTCCATTGTGAATTCCCGACCCGCTACATACTCCTGAATAAAATTGCCTAACTCATTGTCTTTTGGCTTTTTAAAGGTTGCCGATTCAGTTAATTGTTCAATTTTTTTACCTAACTCTTTACGCTTGTCAAATGACTTATGCATGTGGCATAATACCAGCAGGGTTGATGGTACCGGCCTTTTCAAATAATCAAGTAACATTTTAGCCCCTTCTTCCTTCTGTAAATCCACAATATCCTGAGCTTCTTTTACTATCACCACCTGCCGTTCGGCCATCATAGGGAAACGCCTGGCATGTGTTAGTATGGCACTAACTGTTACATCCTTTCCATACACAATAACCTGATTAAAACCCCTTTCAGCATCTGTTAATACATTACTCTCTATATAATTGGAAATCAGATCAATATAATATGTCTCTTCACCTTGAAGCACATATACAGGCTCGTACTTGCGCGATTTAAGGTTATCCAGAATTTTCTTTGCACCGCTATCCATACTTTCTTTTTTGCGCTAAATTAAATGCTGTATAAATTCCTACCAATGCCCCCGCTAAATGCGATTCCCACGAAATGAAAGGATCGCCCGGAAACACTCCGTAAAATAACCCCCCATAAATTACTAAGATTACAATACTGATCAGTATTGACATAAACTCCTGCCTGATAAACCCATAAAAAATCAGGAAAGCGGCCAGTCCATAAACAAGACCGCTTGCCCCTATATGGTACGCTTCGCGCGGACTAAAAAGCCATACGAGCACATTCGTAATAAAGTAGCACCTGAAGAAAACAATCCCTCCTATTCGATCATAAAAAAAGTACAACACAGAACCCAGAAACAACAATGGAAAAGTGTTAGACAGCAGGTGCATGTAGCCTCCATGAATTAAGGGTGCAGTAAAAACACCGATGAGGCCTGTTAACGTGCGAGGTTTAATTCCTAAAAAACCTAAGTCGATATGATAATAGAACTGGAAGGAGAATACCAACCACATGAAAAAAACCAAACGAAAGGGTACAACCGAACTATTGAAGTACTTTGAGCCAGTTGCCATTTTAGAAAGTAGCCGGGTCTTTAATCATTGGCAGGTTTACCAGCAGCGCCTCTTCATTACCAATCGTTTTCATGCCCAATACCCCACCCGATGATTCTGCTATTTCTGTTGCGATTTCGCGTAAGCTATTATAAAACTCTTTAGCAAATTGGCTATTTAATTTTTTAAAGATGCTCTCTAACTGTATGAGCA
>ERZ761607.2328-NODE-2328-length-20852-cov-6.199644_pt1 | contig 20852 bp, 18 predicted proteins | sample MGYA00511164_ERZ761607 | MGnify/ENA primary metagenome ERZ761607 (study PRJEB28899, sample SAMN02445080) | bioreactor sludge metagenome | biome: EBPR sludge | place: Australia: Brisbane, Thorneside Wastewater Treatment Plant | collected 2011-06-22 ... | reverse complement strand
GTGGTGGCCATCTGCGACGTGAGCGGCTCGGTGCGCCAGTACGCGCGCTTCCTGCTGCTGTTCCTGTACAGCCTGGACGAGCTGCTGTCGGACGTGCAGTCGTACGCGTTCACGAACCACCTCGTCGACGTGAGCGCCACGTTCGAGTCGCTGCCGGTGGAGCAGGCAGTGGACAGGGTCATGCAGGCCGTCGGCGGCTCGGGCACCGACTACGGCCAGATGCTGCTCGACCTGGACGAGCAGCTGATGCACCGCATCGATCACCGTACGACCGTGCTCGTGCTTGGCGATGCGCGCAACAACCGCGGCCATCCACGCAGCGCGATCATGAAGACGCTTTATGGCCGCGCGCGGCGCGTCATCTGGCTCAACCCCGAGCCGCGCTCGTTCTGGGGTCTGGGCGATTCGGAGATGAAGCGCTACGCGCCCTACTGCCACATCGCGCGCGAGTGCAACTCGCTGCGGCACCTGGAGCGCACGCTCGACGAGCTGTTGCGTTCGAACAGCGCGAGCGCCTGAAGGCCGTTGAGTCATGGTCCGCGCAGCCACCCAGCTTCATCCACCGCGCACGCCCGTCGCGCCGCGACCGGCAGCCACGCTGATGTGGCTGCGCGACACGGCCTCCGGCCCCGAAGTGCTGCTGACGCGGCGATCGCCGCACGCCAGCTTCCTGCCCGGCGTGTTCGTGTTCCCGGGTGGCCGCGTCGACGATGCCGATGCGGCGGTGGCCGACCTCGCAGGCACGGCCGCAGCCGCGCTGCCCCACCTGCCCGCCGCGATGGCCGCGCTCCGCGAGAGCTTCGAGGAACTCGGCGTGCTGCACGCGCAGGACGCGGATGGCCGCCCGCTGACCGCGCAGGAGCTGGCCACGCTGGAGCGCCGGGAGCCGCTCTACCCGCAGCTGCGCACACGCGGCCTGCGCCTGGCCGCCGACGCGCTGCGCGTCGCCGTGCGCTGGACCACAGACCGCGACGTGCAGCCGCGCCGCTTCGACACGCTGTTCCTGATCGGCCGCATGCCCGAAGCCCAGACGCCGGTGGCCGACGACAGCGAGCAGTTCGAGCCGGTGTGGCTGCGCGCCACCGACGCGCTGGCGCACCACGAGGCGGGCACGCTGCCGATGATCTTCCCGACCCTGCGCACGCTGCGCTGGCTGGCGGGCTTTGCCAGCGTCGACGCCGCGCTGGCCGCCTGCGCCAGCAACCGGCCGCACTGGGAGTCGTGCCCGCGCGGCGCGCTTGTCGGCGGCAAGCCGCAGCGTTACATGGAGAGCGACCTGCCGTTCGGCGAGCTCGAACTCGTCTGCCCCGACGGGCAGCTGCTGCATGCGCTCGACTGGCAGAGCGAACGTCCGGTGCAACTGCTGCGGCACCTGTGGCGCTTCACCGCGCCCAACCCGGGCGTGATGACGGGGCCGGGGACGAATTCGTACATCCAGGGCAGCGCAGAGGCGGGCTTCATCGTCATCGACCCCGGGCCCCCGGACGACGCCCACATCACGCGCCTGCTCGATTTCACCGGCGGCAAGGTGCAGACCATCGTCTGCACGCATTCGCATCCCGACCATTCGCCCGCGGCGCGGCCGCTGGCGCAGGCCTGCGAAGCGGCCACGGGGCGCCGCCCGACGATCCTCGGCCTGCCGTCGGCTCCGACTGCGCGCGCGCACTCCGAGTTCACCCCCGACCACATGCTGGCCGACAGCGAAAGTATCGTGCTCAACGATCCCGAGCACCGCGTGACGCTGCGCGCGGTGCACACCCCGGGCCACGCCGCGAACCACCTGTGCCTGGTGCTCGAGGAGGACGGCCTGCTGTTCTCCGGCGACCACGTGCTCAACGGCAGCACCACGGTGATCGACCCGCCCGACGGCAACATGGCCGCCTACATCGATTCGCTCGACCGGCTGCTGGGTGAGTGTGCCCGCCACGACATCCGCTTCATCTGCCCGGCCCACGGTCACGTCATCGGCTCGGCGCCGCATGCCATCGCGTGGCTGAAGGCGCACCGCCTCGCGCGCGAAGCCAAGGTCATCGAGGCGATGCGCGTGCGCCCCGACGGCGGCCCGGAGGACTGGGTGCCGATCGCCTATGCCGACACGCCCAGGCAGCTCTGGCCGGTGGCCAAGCGCTCGCTGATCGCGCATGTCGAGCGCATCGAGGCGCTCGGACTCGCGCGCCCTTGACGTCCACGTCACTCTCTGCGACAGGAGCCCGACCTTGACCGATCAGCCCCCCCTTCCCCCCGCCGTCGTCGACGCCTTCTGGCAGCGCTGGGGCAGCAACACCTTCCTCAGCGCGCAGGGCCTGGAGCTGGAACTCGCCGGCGTGGGGCGTGCCGTCGTGCACCTACGCAAGCCCACCGTGATGCAGCGCGGCGGCGGCGGCTCGGCTGACGTGATCAACGGTGGCGTCATCGCCTACATGTTCGACGCTGCGCTCGGCTGCGCCATCGCCTCGGCCAACCTGGCGCGGCCCGAGATGCGCAGCATCGCGCCACACGAACTGCGCCAGTCGACCATCAACCTCGACATCACCTACGTCGATGCCGCCGCCGGCCCGCGCTTCGAAGCCCATGGCCGGGTCGTGCGCTCGGGGCGCAGCGTGGCCTTCGCCGAAGGCGAGCTGCGAGACGAACAGGGCCGCGTCTGCGCCACCGCCAAGGGCATCTGGCGCGTCATGTGGCCGCAACCGGACGGCGCCGGCCGCTGAGACGGCTGCGCACGCCCTTCAACCAGCACTCGCGAAAGGACCTATCGGCATGAGCAAGGACACCCTGCGCATCGGCTGCGCCTCCGGCTTCTGGGGCGACACCGAGTTTTCCGCTGCACAACTGGTCGAGCACGGCGACATCGACGTGCTGGTCTTCGACTACTTGGCCGAGATCACAATGTCTTTGCTGATCCGCGCCCGTGCGAAAGATCCGGCGCAGGGCTACGCGCCGGACTTCGTCGCCACCATGAAGCCCCTGATGAAGCAGCTGAAGGCGCGCGGCATCCAGGTGGTGGCCAATGCCGGCGGGGTGAACCCGTCGGCCTGCCGCGATGCGCTCGTCGCCGCGGCTGCGGCCGAGGGCGTGGACCTGAAGATCGCCGCCGTCCTCGGCGACGACCTGATGCCGCAAGTCGAGGCGCTGCGCGCGGCCGGCACGAAGGAGATGTTCTCCGGCGCAACGTTCCCCGCCAAGGTCATGAGCGCCAACGCCTACCTGGGCGCCTTCCCGATCGCCGCGGCGCTGTCCGCGGGCGCCGACATCGTGGTCACCGGGCGCTGCGTGGACAGCGCGGTGACGCTCGCACCGCTGATCGCGCGCTTCGGCTGGACCGCCGACGACCTGGACAAGCTGGCGCAAGGCAGCCTCGCCGGCCACCTGATCGAATGCGGCACGCAGGCCACCGGCGGCAACTACACCGATTGGGCCAGCGTGCCCGGCTGGGACGACATGGGCTTCCCGATCGCCGAGTGCCGTGCCGACGGCAGCTTCGTCATCACCAAGCCGCCGGGCACCGGCGGCCTGGTGTGCCCCTCGACGGTGGGCGAGCAGATGCTCTACGAGATCGGCGACCCCCGCGCTTACATCCTGCCCGACGTGGTGTGCGACTTCACCGACGTCACACTCCCGCAGGTGGGGCCCGACCGCGTGGAAGTGCGCGGCGCGCGCGGCCTGCCGCCCACCGACCAGGCGAAGGTCAGCGTCACCTATGCCGACGGCTTCCGCGCCACGAGCCTGTTCATGATCGGCGGCATCGATGCCGGCGCCAAGGCGCGCCGTGTCGGCGCTTCGATGCTGGCGCGCATGCGGCGCAAGTTCACCGAGCGTGGCTGGACCGACTTCACCGAGGCCTGCGTCGAAGCCATCGGCGCCGAGGACACCTACGGGCCTCATGGCCGAGTGTCCGCGCGCGAGGTGATGCTCAAGGTGGGCGTGCGCCACCCGTCGAAAGACGCGCTCGAGCTGTTCTCGCGCGAGGTCGCGCCGATGGCGCTGATGTCGGCGCCGGCGATCACCGGCGTGGTGCGTCTGTTCTCCTGCCTGGTGCCGAAGGCGAAGCTCGCGGTGAGCATCGACATGGGCGCGCAGAAGGTTGCCGCGCCCGCGCTGGCCGGGGTGCGTTTCGACGCCGCGGCGCTGCGGGCGGTGGATGGCCCGCTGCCCGCTGCCGATGCCTTCGCCCGCGGCGCACGCAGCGTGCCGCTGGTGCAACTGGCCTGGGGCCGAAGCGGCGACAAGGGCGACGCCGCCAACATCGGCCTCATCGCCCGCAAGCCCGAGTACCTGCCCTTCATCCGTGCCGCCATCACCGAGCAGGCAGTGGCGCGCTGGTTCGCGCACCTCGTGCACGGCGAGGTGCGCCGCTACGATCTGCCGGGCACGCACGCGCTCAACTTCACGCTGCAGGAAGCGCTGGGCGGCGGCGGCATCGCCTCGGTGCGCATGGACCCGCAGGGCAAGGCCTATGCGCAAATGCTGCTCGACCATCCGGTGGAGATCCCCGCCGAACTCGCTCTCTGACCCCACCCGCCCTGCCCCGAAACCCCAAGGAGTGATCCATGAACGCCCCGACCACGCCGACCGGCCGCACCACCGCCTCCTCGATCATCCAGTCGCGCATCCGCGACATCCAGGAGGCCGCGCGCGGCGTCACCAAGCAATACCCGCGCAGCTACATCCTGCAGTGCATCAAGGAAGACCGCTTCCCCGACGAGCTGTGGCGCGAGCTGGGCAAGTTCGGTCTTCTCGGGCTGTCGATCCCGGAGGAGCACGGCGGCTCGGGCGGTGGCGTGCTCGAGATCACCGCGCTCAATGAGGCGCTGGCGCTGGCCGGCGTGCCGACGCTGTTCCTCGTCGTCACCGGCCTGGCGCGGGTGCCGATCGTGCGCCACGGCACCAAGGAGCAGATCGCCAGGTACGTGACGCCCACCTGCACCGGCGAGAAGAAGATGTGCTTCGCCATCACCGAGCCCAACGCCGGCACCAACAGCTTCGCGATGACCACGCTGGCCACCCGCAACGCCGACGGCGGCTGGACGCTCAACGGCCAGAAGGTCTTCATCTCCGGCGCGCGCGATGCCGACTACATGCAGGTGGTGGCGCGCACCGCCAAGGCCGGCGAGGTGGCGCACCGGACCGACGGCATGTCGCTGTTCGTGCTGGACATGAAGACACCGGGCATCAAGCTGCAGCAGCTCAACATCCAGGTCGAGACCGCCGAGCGCCAGTACATGGTGTTCTTCGACAACGTGCAGCTGCCCGCCGACGCGGTGATCGGCGAGCCCGGCAAGGGCGCCAAGCTGATGTTCGAGGGCCTGAACTCGGAGCGGCTGCTGGCCGCCGGCGCGGCGCTCGGCCTGGGCGACTACGCGCTCGGCAAGGCGGTGGCGTACTCGAAGGACCGCAAGCCCTTCGGCAAGCCCATCGGCGGCTACCAGTCGCTGCAGCACCGCATGGCCCTGGCCAAGGCCGAACTCGAGGCCGCGCGGCTGATGACCTATGACGCCGCCGACCGCTTCGACAACGGCGAGGACGCCGGCGCGCACGCCAACATGGCCAAGCTGCTGGCCTCGCGCGCTGCGGTGGCGGCCATCGAGGCCACGCTGCAGGTGCACGGCGGCTACGGCTTCGACCGCGACTACGACGTGGTGACGCTGTGGCCGATGACACGCCTGCTCGAGATCGCACCGATCAACAACGAGATGCTGATGAACTACATCGGCGAGCACGTGCTCGGGCTGCCCAAGTCGTACTGAGCGGCCGTGCCGAACCGTCGGGCAGATTCGCCGGCCGCCGCGAGAGCCACAGCCGGCCGGCGTCGGCAGGCGCAGGCGCCGGCGACCCTGCCGCTCGGCATCGCCGAGACCTGCAGACGCCTCGGCATGACGCTGCGCGCCATCCGGCACTACGAGTCGCTGGGCCTGCTGCTGCCGCGGCGTATTGGCGGCGCGCGCGTGTATGGCGCAACCGAACTTCGCACGCTGGAATTGCTGAAACGCTTCAAGGCCCTGGGGTTCACGTTGAAGGAGTGCCGCAGCGGCCTGCAGTGGTTCGGCCAGCCAACGTCCGGCCCACCCACCGCTTCCGGAACCGGGCTGCAAGCGCTCGTTGAATTGCTGCAGAACCGCCGCGACGCGGTCGATTCGATGCTCGCTGAGCTGCGCGTGATCCGCGATGCCGCATCGGCAGCGCTGGCGACGGGGGAGCGGTGTTGAGCGACGGCCCGTACATGGAGCAGCACCGCCTGGTTGCCGGCGGCCGCAGCCTGTCGGCGACCTCCTGGGGCCGGATCGACGGTGAAGCGCCGGTGATCGTCATGATGCACGGGGGCCTCGACTGCACGAGCACCTGGAAGGACCTGCCCGAGGCCATTGCCCGGGCGAGCGGTCTGGCCGTGCTGTCCTACGACCGCTGGGGCTACGGCGGCTCGGGGGCCTACGTCGGTCGGCGCGACCGCTCCTACCGCTTCGAGGAATCCGGTCCGGTGTTTGCCGAGGTGCTGCGCCACTTCGGCATCCGGCAGACCGTGATCTTCGGCCACAGCGATGGCGGCGCCATGGGGATCCTGGCCGCCGCCGCGCACCCGCAAGCGGTGCGCGGCGTGTGCGCCTGTTCACCCACCGTGGCGCTGGACCTGCCGATGGTGCAGGCCATGGCCTCGGCCCGGCGGGCCTTCGAGCACGGCGGCCTGCGCGAGAAGCTGGCGCGACATCACGGCGACAAGACCGATGCGATGTTCTGGGCGTGGTACGAGCCGTGGGCCGACGAGGCCGCAGTCCAGTGGTCGATGGCGGCGCAGGTCGCCCAAGTCGGCTGTCCCGTCGCCGCAGTGTTTGGCCAGGACGACGACTACGGCTGGCGCGCAAGTGCGCGGCTGCTGGTAAACCACGGCCGCATGCCCCTGGAGGTGGCGGCCCTCACCGGGATTGGCCACGACCCTCAGCACCGCGCGCGCACAGCCGTGCTGGAGGCGCTGGCCAGCGTGCTCCGCGCAGCCGGCGTCCGGGCCTGAGCCCGCACACTCCAGGCTCGCGCGTTAACCAACCTGCCGAGGCCAACCCCCGGCAGGCTGCATGACGCCCGCCAAGGGCTCATGCCTGGAGAATGCGCTGGCGCAGCTGCGCCTTCAAGATCTTGCCCACGGGATTGCGCGGGATCGCATCGATGTATTCCATGCGCTCGGGCAGCTTGTAGACGGCCACGCCGATCTGCTTGAGGTGCGCGACGATATCGTCCAGCGTCGGGGGATGAGCCTTGTCCCTGGGCACCACGTAGATGCAGGTCTTCTCGCCCATGATCTCGTCGGGGACGGCCACTGCGGCAGCCTCCTGCACGCCCGGGTGGGTAAGCACCAGATTCTCCACTTCTGCCGCACTGATGTTGAATCCGCCGCGAATGATGATGTCCTTCTTGCGGTCGAAGAAGCCGACGTGCCTCTCGTCACGCACGATGAAGTAGTCGCCCGTGCGGAAGAATCCGTCGGCGGTGAACGAATTCGCTGCCAGGTCCGGCCGACGGTAGTAGCCGGCAAACACATTGGGCCCTCGGTAGACCAGTTCGCCGACCTGGCCAGCTTCCGTGCATTCCTTTTCACTGTCGTCGAGCAGTTTCGCCTCCACGCCCCTTACGTTGGACGGCCACTCCGCGCCGCGCTTGCCCCACCACGGGAAGTTCTCGCTTCGCTTGCCGAACTCCGGCACGTCGAGAGGCCCGGCGATCAATCCAGTGCCTTCGGTCTGCCCCCAGAGATTGCAGATCTCGATGTTCCAGCGGCGCTTGAACTCCTCCATGCTCCAGCGCGAAGGCGGCGCAGAACCCGTGGCAATCGAGCGGATCGACGACAGGTCGAGGCTGTCGATGTTCGGCAGCTTGAGGACCATGTTCAGGATCGCCGGCACCAGGATCGTGAACTGCACGTTCTCGGTGAGCATCTGACGGATCAGCAACTCGACGTTGATCGGGTGGTGCAGGATCAGCGTGCCTCGCCCCGACAGCCAACTCATCCAGGCCACCGCCCCGGTCATGTTGACCATGGGCGCCGGAGCCAGCACGCGGTCCCCCTCCTGGATACCGACAACGGCCGGAATCAGGCGCATCTGAAACTGCCAGTTGTTGTGCGACATCGGGCAGCCCTTGGCGTGCGACTCGGTGCCCGAGGACCAGCACAGGCTGAAGATGTCGTTGGCCGAGATCTGGATGTCTGCGAGCAGACCCGGATCGGGCCGCTGCCGGGACATCTCGGTGATGTCCTCCAGCGTCAGCGTTTGATAGCCCACGCGTTGGGCCATGCCGATGTGGTCGAAGCCCTTGAAGTTCCTGACGCCGATGTAGCGCGTGGCCTGGCTGACTTCGGCCACGTTGCGCAGTTCGGAGTCGCGCCACTGCATCGCGATCGGCGACAGAACGCCGCCTGCGCGCGCCACGGCGAAGTACAGGGCCATGAGTTCCCAGACGTTGGGCAGCTGGGCTACCACGACTTCGTCCTTCTGCAGGCCGTCGCGGAGCAGTCCTGTGGCGATGGCATCGACCGCTGCGCCGAACTGCTGCCAGGTGACCGAGGTCGCCGGAGTGCCGATCAAATCAGCCCGGTCGGGCGTGTCGACAACGCAGTCGCGGTCCGGCACATCGGCAACGTGCCGCGCGAGCACATCGAGCAGAGTCTGGTCGCCCCACTGGCCCTTGGAGACGAAGCTGTCAATCAACGACGACGGATGCAAGATCATGAAGGAAAGCCTATGGTGAAAACGGCGCCTGGGGCGCCAAATGGAAGGTGGTGAAGGTGACGTTCAGGCGCGCGGTTGTACCGCCGCCGGCACATCGCCGGCCAGGGTGATGCGGTGCATCACGCGGCGGAACCCGTGGTAGTCGTTGATCGGGTAGTGCTGCGTGCTGCGGTTGTCCCACAAGGCCAGCGTGCCGGGCGCCCAGCGCACGCGGCAGGTGAACTCTTCCTTCTTCTGGTGTGCGTGCAGATACTGCAGCAGCGGCGCACTCTCCTCCTCGGTCAAGCCGGCGAAGCGCACGGTGTGCGCCACGTTCATGTACAGCGCGCGGCGCCCGGTCTCGGGGTGCAGCCGCACGGCCGGATGCTCGGCCTCGTACACGCGGCGGTCTTCGCGGCCGGCGTCGGCGATGCGGTCCTCGCGCGTGCGCGAGGTGTCGGCCTTGGCCGAGCTGTTGACGCAGCGCAGCCCTTCCAGCAGCCGCTGCATGCCACCGGACAAGGCCTCGAAGGCGGCGGTCTGGCTGGCGAACAGGGTGTCGCCGCCGTGCGGCGGCACCTCGCGCGCGAGCAGCAGCGTGGCCATCGGCGGGCACTCGAGGTAGGCGGTGTCGCTGTGCCACACGCCACCGAAGTTGACGCGCTCGTGCTCGAGCTTCTTCACTTCGATGATGTGGGGCCAACCGTCGAGGCCCTTGACGAAGGGGTACTCCACCGGCGTGCCGAAGCTGGCGGCCAAGGCCATGAACTCGTCGTTGCCGAGCACCTGGCCGGGCAGCACGATCACGCCGTGCTCGAGCCACACGCGGCGCAGCTCGGCCGCCTGCGCCGCGGCCAGCGGCCGGCGCAGGTCGAGACCCGTCACCTCGGCGCCGACGGCGCCGGCCAGGCGCCTGACCTGCATCGTCGGCATGGCGATCCTCGCGCCGCCCGTGCTCATGCCCGGGCCGCTACAGGTCCGCCCGACCGCCCAGCAGCTGGCGCGCGATGGTGCGCCGCTGGATCTCGGCCGTGCCGTCGGGGATGCGCATCACGCGCGCGAAGCGCCAGCCTTCCTCGATGCGCAACTCGTTGGTCAGCCCCATGGCGCCGTGCACCTGGATGCTGCGGTCCATCACGCGGCCCAGCATCTCGGTGGCGAAGGCCTTGACCATGCTCACCTGCGCGGTGGCGGCCTCGCCGCGGTCGATGCGCCCGGCGCAGTTCTGGATCATCGACTTCGCGGCGTAGATGTCCATCGCACTGTCGGCCAGCATGAACTGGATCGCCTGATGCTCGGCGATGGGCACGCCCTGCGTCTTGCGCACCTTGGCGTACGCGAGTGCCTGGTCCAGCGCCCAGCGCGCCAGCCCCAGGCAGGTCGCGGCCATGCCGATGCGGCCGGCGTTCACGCCGTCCATCGCCACCGCCAGGCCGCGGCCGACGGCACCCAGCCGGTGGTCGTCGGCCACGCGCACGCCGTCGAGCACGACCACGCCGGTGTCGCCGCCCATGTGGCCCATGGTGTTGATCAGGCGCGGCACCGAGAAGCCAAGCATCTTCGTGTCGACGAAGAAGCCGGTCACGCCGCCCTGGTGGCGGGCCGCGGCCTCGGGGTCGGTCAGCGCGAAGATCATCGCGTGATCGGCGTAGGGCGAGTTGGTGATCCACTGCTTGGTGCCGGTGAGCACCCAGTGATCGCCGTCGCGCACGGCACGTGTCTTCATCGCGAACACGTCGGAGCCGGCATCGGGTTCGCTCAGGCCGAAGCACAGGGTCTTGTCGCCGCTGGCGATGCCCTCGCGGTAGCGCGCGAAGACGGCCGGCTCCAGGTGCCGCAGCACCGGCGACAGGCCGTTGGTGAAGGGCGATGGCAGCACCACGGTCTGGATCAGCGGCCGGCCGGGCCCGAAGCGGTGGTTCAGCACCTCCTGGATGTGCGCCATCGCCTGCGCCCCCAGGCCCGCACCGCCCAGCGACTCGGCGCCGAACAGGTTGTAGTAGCCCAGTTCGGCCGAACGCATGCGGATGCGCCGGCGCAGCGCGAGCAGCTCGGGCACGAAGCGGCCATCGGGCTGGAACAGCGTGCGTTCGCTGGCGAGCACCGCGCGGTGCTCGTCCTCCAGTGGCAGCACCTCGCGCTCGACGAAGCGCAGCACGGCCTCGCCGATGGCCCGGGTGTCGGCGTCGACTTCGAAGTCCATGACCGTGAGCTCGTTCAGGCAGCCTTGAACTTGGGCAGCGTGATCTCGTCGGTGACCGCCTCGAAGGCAACCACCACGCGCTGGCCGATCCGCACCGACTCGACATCGTCAGTGACGATGTTGGTCATCATGCGCGCGCCTTCGTCGAGCTCGACCACCGCCACCACATAGGGCGCGTCGGCCTTGAAGGCCGGGCCGGCCGGGCGCCGCGCCACCGTGTAGCTGTAGATGCTGCCGGTGCCGCGGGCGTCGGACCACTCCAGCGCGTCGCTGTGGCAGTGCGGGCACAGCGCGCGCGGGTAGAAGTGGTGACGGCCGCAGTCGCGGCAGCGCTTTAGGATCAGGCGGCGTTCCTTCAGCGCGGCCCAGTAGGGTGCGCTCTCGGGGTCGACGACGGGCAGGGGCTTCTCGTACATGGCAGGTGGTCCGGTGTCAGTGCGTCGAAAGAATGCAGGTGGCGCCGCTCGACAGCGTGCCGCCGGTGCCGTGCACCAGCGCGGTGGCGGCGTCCTGCACCTGCCGCGGGCCGCACTCGCCGCGCAGTTGCCGAACGGCCTCGATCAGCAGGAAGATGCCGTACATGCCCGGGTGCGCATACGACAGTCCGCCGCCGTTGGTGTTCATCGGGAACGCGCCGCCCGGCGCCGTGCGCTGGTTGGCCACGAAGGCTCCGCCTTCGCCCCGCTTGCAGAAGCCCAGCGCCTCCAGCGTGAGCAGCACGGTGATCGTGAACGAGTCGTAGACCTCCACGACGTCGATGCCGTCGGGCCGCACGCCAGCCATCGCGAAGGCCTCGCGGCCGGCGATCTCGGCGGCGGTCAGGCGCGCGAGGTCGGGCATCGCGGCGATGGTCCAGTGCGTGTGCGCCTCGCCATAGCCGCGCACGTGCACCGGCTTGCGGTGACCGATGGCGCGCGCGTGCGCGGCAGTGGTCATCACGACGGCGCCGCCGCCGTCGGTGACCAGGCAGGCGTCGAGCAGGTGCAGCGGGTCCGAGATCATCGGGCTCTTCAGCACGTCGTCGATCGACAGCGGCCCGCGATTCGTCGCACCCGGGTTCAGCGCCGCCCACTTGCGCGTGGCCACGGCAATCTCGGCCAGATGTTCCGAGGTGGTGCCGAACTCGTGCATGTGGCGCATCGCCGCCAGCGCGTAGCCGCCCACCGGCGTGGGCATGCCCCAGGGCGTTTCGTACTGCATGGTCAGCACGGAGGGCCGACCAGCGAGGTTGCGGCTGGCCTCGCTGCGCTGCAGGCTGCCGTAGGTGACGAGCGCCACCTCGCAGCGCCCGGCCTCGAGGGCGGTGGCAGCGTGCGCCACATGCGCCTCGAAGGCGGAACCGCCGATGTTGGTGCCATCGACGAAGCGCGGCGCGATGCCGAGGTACTCCGACAGCGTCACCGTGGCCAGCTGGCCCGGGCCCGGCACGCCCCACATGCCGGCGGTGAGCAAACCGTCCACCTCGCGCATGGCGATGCCCGCGTCGGCCAGCGCGTCGCGTGCGCACAGCGCCTGCGCCTGCAGCACCGACATCGGCGCCGTCACCTTGCCGTCCTTCAACGGCAGGTCGGCCACGCCGACGATCACCGCCTCACGTTTGCCCATGACCGTCACTCTCCTTCACAATGGCCGTCTGCCAAACAAATGTTAGGTTGAAGTGTATGACCTCCTCGCCGTCCCGGCAATCGCCCCGGCCATCTCCCCCGCTCTCCGCCGCCGTCGCACTGGTCACCGGCGCCACCGCATACATCGGCCGCGCCATCGCACTCGAGCTGGCGCGGCGCGGCGCACACGTGGTGGTCAGCGGGCGCAACGCTGCCGCCGGTCAGGCGGTGGCCGACGAGATCGCCGCCGCCGGCGGGCGCGCCGAGTTCGCTGCTGCCGACCTGACCGATCGCGCCGCGGTGCAGGCGCTGGTCGGCGGCATCTTGCAGCGCCACGGCCGGCTGGACGTGCTGGCCGCCAGCGGCGCCGGCGCGAGCAGCGACTCGCTGGCCTTCAAGCTGTTCATGGACATGAGCGGCGAGGACTTCGACACCTACATCCGCTCGCACTGGCTGGCGCGCGCACATGTCATTCAGGCGGCCGCTGCGGCCATGCGCGCCAACCAGCACGGCAAGATCGTCGCCATCGGCACCGACGCCGGCCGCGTGGCCACGGTGGGCGAGTCGTTCATCGGTGGCGCCACCGCCGGCATGATGCAGATGTGCCGGGTGCTGGCGCGCGAGCTGGGCCGCGATGGCATCCGCGTCAACGCGGTGGCCATGAGCTACATCGCCGACGCCGAGCCGCGCTGGGGCGGCGCCTCGCCGGCATTGGCCAGCCACGAACGCGGCATGCTGCAGCAGTTGAAGAAGCGCATGCTGTTCCCGGTGCACTGCGCCGACATCGCGCAGGCGGCGGCCTTCTTTGCCGGGCCCGAGTCGGACGCGATCACCGGGCAGACGCTCAGCGTCAACGGCGGGCTGAGCACCCCGGGCTGAGCGGGGCGGGTACCCGAGCGCCGGCAGCTTCGCTCAGCCGCCGTGCGCGGCCTTCACGGCTGCCCGGTCGACCGCGCCAGCGGCGGTGCGCGGCAGCCGCTCGACGAAGACCACGTGCTTGGGCTTCTTGTAGCGTGCGATGCGCTGGCCGACGAACTCGATCAGTGCCTCGCTCGCGACGCTCGTGCCCGGTCTGGCCTCGCAGACGGCCTTCACCGCCTCGCCCCACTGCGCGTCGGGCACGCCGAACACCACAGCGGCGGCCACCGCCGGGTGCTCGGCCAGGGTGCGCTCCACCTCGGCCGGATAGACGTTCTCGCCGCCCGGCTTGATCAGTTCCTTGGCCGGCGAGCGCCCCATGTACCAGAGGTAGCCGTCGGCATCCAGGCGCCCCATGTCGCCAGTGTGGTGCCAGCCGTTGCGCAAGGTGAACGCGTTGTCTGGGTCGCGCTGCCAGTAGCCCAGGAACACCATCGGCCCGCGCACGACGATCTCGCCGGTGGCACCAGTGGACAACAGATCGTCTTCGTCGTCGACGATGGCCACGACGTGGCCGTCCACTGGAATCCCGGCGCTGCCCGGGCGTTCGGACAGGCGCGCCGTGGAGATCGAGCCCGAGGTCTCGGTCTGGCCGTAGCCGACCCAGAAGTCGGCGTGCGGGCAAGCGGCGGCAAATCGCGCCAGCGTCTCAGGCGACTCCAGTCCGCTGACCACGCGCAGCGCCTTCAGCGCCGACCCGGCCGCCGCCGCCGCGTCCAGCACGCCGGCCAGCATGGGCGGGAACGATCCCATCACGCTGCCGCCTTCGCGCTCGATCGCCTCCACCACCGCCTTCGGGTCGAAGCGCGGCATCACGATCGTGGAGCCGCCGGTCGCCTGCAGTGCCATCCACATCGCAATCCCGGCGATGTGGAACAGCGGCAGCACGCCCACATGCACGTCCTGCGGCGTCAGCCCCCAGCCCTGCGCAGCGCGTGCCGCGCCCTCGAGCAAGCCGTGGTGCGACAGCAGGGCACCACGCGCCTTGCCGCCGACGGCTGCGGTGTGGACGATCAGCAGCCCGGCGGTGTCGTCGATGACGGCCGGCGGTGGCGCAGCGCCATCCCGGTACAGCGTGGCCGCTGCCGGCCAGCCGGCCGCGTCGACACCGGCGGAAAAGGTGCGCATGGCGGAGAGATCGGCGTTCGCCAATGACGCCAGGAGGTCGGGCGCCGCGATCACCACCCGGGGCGCGGTGTCGGCCAGCACGTGGGCCACCTCGTCGGCCGCCAGGCGCCAGTTCACCGGCACGACGATGGCGCCCAGGCGCGCAGCGGCGCCGAACAGGTCCAGGTAGAGCGCTCCGTTGTGGGCGACGATGGCGATGCGGTCGCCTGCGGACACCCCGGCGGCGGCCAGGCCGCAGGACAGCCGTTGCACACGCTGGGCGTACTCGGCGTGCGTCACGCGGACACCATCGGCTCTGTAGGCCGTGCGCTGCCCGTGGAGGCGGGCGTTGCGCTCGATGCGATCGAACAGGGTGAAGGAGCGAAGGCTCACGCGGTGCTCTCCTTGGGCGTTGCAGACGCTGCCGTGGCGCCCGCGCGGGCGGCGGGCATGGCTGTGTCGAGGAAGTCGATCAGGCTCGCCGTGAACACGTCGTTGGCGTCGCCGGCCACCATGTGGCCGGCCTGGGCCAACTCATAGAAGCGCGCGCGCGGGAACTCGGCGCAAAAGCGCGCCGCCCCGGCGGCGCTGATGACGTCGCTGCGGCCGCCCCGCACCAGCGCCACCTGCCCGCGGTAGCGCGCGAGCGAGCGCGCGAGGTAGTCCGGGTCGTTGCGGTGGCTGTGGTTCTCGTCGTTCATGAGCCGCGGATCCCAATGCCACATCCAGCGCCCGGCGGCGTTGCGTCGCAGGTTCTTGCCAAGCCCGCGCGGATGCGCCTGCACCGGCCGGCCTCGGTAGGCCGCGATGTGTTGCGCCGCATCCTCGAGCGAGGCGAACCCGTCGGGGTGGGCGCGCATGAAGCCGACGATGCGATCGACCCCCGCCGATTCGAGCCAGGGGCCCACGTCCACCAGCGCCAGCGCGGCAACGGCCGGTGCATCGGCGCGGCCAACCAGCGCCATGCCGATCATGCCGCCGAGCGACGCGCCGACGATGGCCAGCGGCGAACCGAGGCCACCGCACAGCCGCGCCACATCGGCCGCCAGTTTGTCGACGTGGTAGTCGCCCTGAGGCGACCACGCCGATTCGCCATGGCCCGGCAGGTCCAGCGCCACCGCGCGCCAGCCGGCCCGCGCCAGCGCCAGCGCCGTGCCATGCCAGGCATGGCGGGTCTGGCCCCCGCCGTGCATCAGCAGCACCGTCGGCGCCTGCTGCGGCCCGGCGACATCGGCCACCCAGGCACCGCCGTCGAAGCCGGCAAACTCGATGCGCTGCGCCCGCGCCGCAGGCGCGTCAGTTGGCGGCGCCAAGGCTCACCTCCTGCTCGAAGTCGCCGCCGCCGGCATTGCTCATCCAGCTTTCGAAGGCCGGGTAGGTCTGCGCGAAGACGGCGAGCATCTCGCGCCGGGGAATGTCGGCAAAACTGCCGCGCTCGCGGATGTATTCCATGTGGCGGCGGCCCTGCGTGTCGAACTCGTGGAAGATCGAATCGGCCGTGCCGTCGAACTCCAGCGGCTTGACGCCGGCCTTCTCGCACAACGCCAGATTGAAGGCCGGCGTCGCCTTGACCCATTGGCCGTCGATCAGCAGTTCGGCGAAGCCGTGGAACGCGAAGACATCGGTCTTCATCATCTCCAGCAGCCGCGGGCTCGTCAGGTGGTTGCGCACGTCGGCGAAGCCCAGGCGCGCCGGAACGCCCATCGCACGCGCCGACGCCGCGAGCAGCGCCGCCTTGGGCACGCAGAAGCCGCGGCCGTTGGCGATCACGTGGCTGGCCTTGAGCCCCTGCTCCGACATGTCGAAGAAGTACGGGTCGTAGCGAAAGCCGTCGCGCACCGCGTAGTACAGCCGCACGGCGATTTCGCGCGCGGGCATCGAGCTGCTCGCGTGTTCATGCGCGAAGGCCTGCACCGCAGGGTGATCGCTGTCGACGCAGCGCCCGGGCGCGAGGTAGAGGTCGGTGGAAGGGTTCGAAGCACTGGACATGCGGGTGGGCGGCAAGCGATGAAGGGCGGCGGCGCGGCACTGCCTGTTCGACGCTGCGGGCAAACCCGTAGCGCATTGCAGCGACGATACCCGGCCAAAGCGCTAGGATAGCATACCTATCGAACATTCGTTAGTTACCTCACCTGCCAGCCGAATTGCGATGCGCCCATCGATACCCGCGTTCCCCCATCTGCTCGCCCCTCTGCAGGCCGGGCGCCACACCCTGCGGAACCGCACGCTGATGGGCTCCATGCACACTGGCCTGGAGCACGTGGATGGCAGCACGGCGCGCCTGGCCGCTTTCTACGCCGAGCGCGCGCGCGGCGGTGCCGGCCTGATCGCCACCGGCGGCTACGCCATGAACTCCGAGGCTCGGCTGGATGAGCACGGACCGATGCTGGCCACGCCCGAGCAGGCCGACGCCTTGCGCCCGATCGCCGACGCGGTGCATGCCGAGGGCGGCAAGATCGTGCTGCAGGTCCTGCATACCGGCCGCTACGCCAAGGTGGGCAATCTGGTCGGCGCCTCGGGCATCCCCTCGCCAATCAACCGCCGCGTGCCACGCACGCTGGCCACCGAGGAGGTCTGGCGCACCATCGACGACTACGTGCGCTGCGCCGAGCTGGCGGTGCACGCCGGCTTCGACGGCGTGGAGGTGATGGGGTCCGAGGGCTACCTCATCAGCCAGTTCAGCACCACCCGCTGCAACGACCGCAGCGACGAGTTCGGCGGCAGCATGGAGAACCGCCACCGCCTGCCGGTGGAGATCGTGCGGCGCACGCGCGAGCGCCTGGGGCCGCAGGCGCTGATCATGTACCGCCTGTCGGCGCTCGACCTGGTGGACGGCGGCGCGCCCGCCGACGAGGTGACCACGCTCGCCCGCGCCATCGAAGCCGCAGGCGCCGACCTCATCAACACCGGCTTCGGCTGGCATGAAGCCAAGGTGCCGACCATCGCCTACCTCGTGCCCCGCGCGGCCTTCCGCGCCGTGGGCGCGCGGATCAAGCGCGCGCTGAAGATTCCGCTGATCCTGTCCAACCGCATCAACACGCCCGAGGTCGCCGAGGACATCATCGCGTCGGGCGACGCCGACATGGTGTCGATGGCACGCCCCTTCCTCGCCGATGCCGATTTCGTGCGCAAGGCCGCGGCCGGCCGGCCGCAGGCCATCAACACCTGCATCGCCTGCAACCAGGCCTGCCTGGACTTCATCTTCACAGGCAAGCCCACGTCGTGCCTGGTGAATCCGCGTGCCGGGCGCGAGCTGGAGTTCGCCGCCATGCCGGCGCCGAAGGCGAAGCGCCGGGTTGCGGTGGTGGGCGCCGGCGCGGCGGGCCTGGCCTGCGCGGTCACGGCCGCCGAACGGGGTCACGCCGTCACCTTGTTCGAGGCCGGGCCGGCCATTGGCGGCCAGCTCAACCTGGCGCGCGCCGTTCCCGGCAAGGAAGAGTTCCATGAGCTGCTGCGCTACTTCGACACGCGCGTGGCCGAGCAGGGCGTGCAGCTGCGGCTGGGCGCGCGCCCGACCGCTGCCGAGATCGCCGCCGGCGGCTTCGACCGCGTTGTGGTCGCCACCGGCGTGCGTGCGCGCCGGCCCGACATCGCCGGCATCGACCACCCCAAGGTCGTCGGCTATGCGGAACTGCTGTCGGGGCGCCGCAGTGCGGGCCGACGCGTGGCCGTCATCGGCGCCGGCGGCATCGGCTTCGACGTCGCCGAATACCTGCTGCACGCCGAGTGCGATCCCGCGGCCCGTCCGCAGCCCCATGAACAGTCGGGTGGTGGCGGCGCAGCGAACCAGTTCTTCGCGGACTGGGGCGTCGACCTCGCCGAACACAACCCCGGCGGGTTGCGCGAGCCGCGGCGCCCCGCACCTTGGCGCACGGTGACGCTGCTGCAGCGCAGGCCCAACAAGCCCGGCACCACGCTGGGCCTCACCACCGGCTGGGCGCTGCGCGCGCGCCTGGAGCAGCGCGGGCTGAAGGCGCTGAGTGGCTGCACCTACGAGCGCATCGACGATGCCGGGCTGCACCTGCTCATCAACGGCGAGCCGCGGCTGCTCGAGGTGGACACGGTGGTGGTATGCGCCGGCCAGGAGTCCGAGGCCGGGATCGCTGACGAGCTGCGCGCACTCGGCGTGGAGCCGGCGGTGATCGGCGGCGCCGAGCTCGCGGCCGAACTCGACGCGCTGCGCGCCATCGACCAAGGCACGCGCCTGGCCATGACGTTCTGAGCTTGGAGCGCCACGACGATGGACTTCACCGACAACCGCGAGCATGAGGCGATCCGCGAGGCGATCGGCAAGATCTGCGATCGTTTCGGCGACGACTACTGGCTCGCGCACGACCGCGACGGCGGCTTCCCTTTCGAGCTGTACGACGCGCTCGCCGCCGGCGGCTGGCTGGGCATCTGCATGCCGGCCGAGTACGGCGGCAGCGGCATGGGCATCTCCGAGGCTACCGTGATGATGGCCGCCATCGCGCGTTCGGGCGCAGGCCTGTCGGGCTGTTCGTCGGTGCACATGAACATCTTCGGCTTGCAGCCGGTCGTGGTGTTCGGCACCGACGAGCAGAAGCGCCGCATGCTGCCGCCGCTGATCGCCGGCCAGCACAAGGCCTGCTTCGCGGTGACCGAGCCGAACACCGGCCTCAACACCACCAAGCTCAAGACGCGCGCCGAGCGCAGCGGCGAGCACTACGTGCTGAGCGGCCAGAAGGTGTGGATCTCCACCGCGCAGGTCGCCAACAAGATGCTGATCCTGGCGCGCACCACGCCGGTGGAACAGTGCGCCAAGCCGACGCTCGGGCTGAGCCTGTTCTATACCGACCTCGACCGCCGGTTCGTCGAGGTGCGCGAGATCGAGAAGATGGGCCGCCACGCGGTGGACTCCAACCAGCTCTTCATCGACGGCCTGAAAGTGCCGGTGGAAGACCGCATCGGCGAAGAAGGCCGCGGCTTCGAGTACATCCTGCATGGCATGAATCCGGAGCGCATCCTGATCGCCGGCGAGGCGGTCGGGCTCGGGCAGGCCGCGCTCGAACGCGCCACCCGCTACGCGCGCGAGCGTATCGTCTTCGACCGCCCGATCGGCCAGAACCAGGCCATCCAGCATCCGCTGGCGCAGAGTTGGATGGAGCTGGAAGCGGCGTGGCTGATGGCGATGCGCGGGGCCTGGAAGTACGACCAGAAGCTCGACTGCGGCGCCGATGCCAATGCCGCCAAGTACATGGCCGCGGAAGCCGGCTTCGCCGCCTGCCAGCGCGCCATGGCCACGCTGGGCGGCTTCGGCTACGCCAAGGAGTATCAGGTCGAACGTTATCTGCGCGAGATGCTGATCCCGCGCGTCGCGCCGATCAGCCCGCAGCTGATCCTGTGCTTCATCGCCGAGAAAGTACTCGGCCTGCCCAAGTCGTATTGATCGACAAGCTCTCGCCCCATGACCGCTGCCACCTTGGCCTCACCGGCCGATCGAGTCGAAGAACGCGCCCTGCTGCGCGCGAGTGCCTCTGCCTTCGTCGGCAAGGAATCGCCTGCCTCCCGTTCCCGCGCCCTGCGCGGCAAGGCCCCCGGGTTCGACCTGCGGTTCTGGGCGGCGCTGGCCCAGCAGGGCTGGACCGGGTTGCTCGCGCCCGAGTCGGCCGGCGGCTATGGTCAGGGCCTGACCGAAATGGCCGAGGTGGTCTCGGCGCTGTCGGCGCAGGCAGCGCCCGAGCCGGTGACCCCGGTCATCGTGTTCGCCGGCCGCCTGCTGGCGCGCTGCGGTGAAGGCGGCCTGGCCGCGCAGTTGCTGGAACGGACGGCAGCGGGGCAGTTGCTGCCTGCGGTGGCTTGGCAGGAGGACGCCGCCGGGGCCGCCAGCTTCGACCGTCACGGCCACCCCGCAGAGCCGGCCGCCGTGTGTGCACGCCACGAGTCCGGGCTGCGGCTGAGCGGCCGCAAGCTGCATGTGCGGCCTGGAGCCGGGGCGAACGGCTACATCGTCACCGCCTCGTCGTCCGACGGTCTGGCGCTGGTCTGGCTGCCGGCCGAAGCCGTGGGGTTCAGCCGCGAACTGCAGCGTCAGGCCGACGGCAGCTTCGCGGCCCGCCTCGAACTCGACAACGTGGTTCTGCCAGCCAGCCACCTGCTGGCCAGCGGCGAGCGGGCGCGCGCGGCCTTCGCCGCCGCCTGCGACGAGGCTCTTGTCATGGCCGGGGTGGAACTGCTCGCCTGCGCGCGCCGGATGCTGGACATGTCCTTGGACTACCTGCGCACGCGCAAGCAGTTCGGCAAACCGATCGGCAGCTACCAGGCCCTGCAGCACCTGTCTCTTATACACATCTGACGCTGCCGACGAATAGA
>ERZ761607.2327-NODE-2327-length-20853-cov-6.017742_pt1 | contig 20853 bp, 20 predicted proteins | sample MGYA00511164_ERZ761607 | MGnify/ENA primary metagenome ERZ761607 (study PRJEB28899, sample SAMN02445080) | bioreactor sludge metagenome | biome: EBPR sludge | place: Australia: Brisbane, Thorneside Wastewater Treatment Plant | collected 2011-06-22 ... | reverse complement strand
TACTCCGGGTGGGAGGACGCCGCGGTCCCACCCGACCGGCTCGGCGCCTGGCTGCGCGACTTCGACGAACTGCTGCGTGAGCACCGACTCGACGGCGTCCCGTACGGCCACTTCGGCGACGGCTGCGTGCACGTGCGGATCGACTTCCCCTTCGAGCCCGGTCGCCCGAAGTCGGCGAAGCTGTTCCGCGATTTCCTCACCGCCTGCGCGCTCCGGCTGCGGGACCACGGGGGGTCGCTGTCAGGGGAGCACGGCGACGGCCGGGCCCGCTCGGAGCTGCTGCCGCTGATGTACGACGCGGAGTCGCTCTGGCTCTTCGCCCAGGTGAAGGCGGCCTGCGACCCCGGCAACCTGCTCAACCCCGGCAACCTCGTCGACCCGGCGCCGTTCGACGCCGACCTGAGGCCCCTCCGGGAGCGGCGGCCGGTGCTGTCGCTGGTGCGCCTCCCGCACGACGACGGCGCGCCTCAGGAGCGGCTGGGCAACGCGGTGCATCGGTGCACGGGGGTGGGCAAGTGCGTCGCCCCGTCCACCAGTGGGGTGATGTGCCCGTCGTTCCTGGCCACCCGGGACGAGAAGGACTCCACCCGCGGCCGCTCCCGGGTGCTGCAGGAGGCCATCGAGGGGTCGCTGGTCGGTGGGTTCGCCGACCCGGCCGTGGGTGAGGCGCTCGACCTGTGCCTGGCCTGCAAGGGGTGCGCCTCCGACTGCCCGACCGGCGTCGACATGGCGACGTACAAGTCCGAGGCGCTGCACCAGAAGCACGACGTCGAGGGCGTCCGCCGCCCCCGCAGCCACCGGCTCCTCGGTCGGCTGCCTCAGTGGGCCGACCGCGCCGCGCCGGTGTCGGGGCTGGCCAACCGGATGCTGAGAAGTGCGACAGTCGCACGTATTGCCAAGCGGGTCGCCGGCATCGACCAGCGCCGTTCGATCCCGGCGTTCGCGCCCAAGACCCTGCGCAAGTCGGCCCCGACCGGTGGCTCGCCCGACCTGTGGATCTGGGCCGACTCGTTCAGCGACCACTTCTACCCCGGCAACGGCCACGCGGCGATCCGCTATCTCGACTCGGTCGGTCTCACGGCGCGGGTGATCCCCGACGACGCGTGCTGCGCACTCACCTGGATCACCACCGGCCAGCTCGACCGCGCCCGCGCGATCATGGAGCGCACGATCGACACCCTGACCCGGTATGTCGAGTCGGGGGTCCCGGTGGTCGGGCTCGAGCCGTCGTGCCTCGCCACCCTGCGCAGCGACGCCGCCGAGCTGACCGACCGCGCCGGCCCGGTCCTCGAGAAGATGCTCACGCTGGCCGAGCTGGTCGAACGGGAGAGCCTGCCGCTGCCCGACCTGAGCGGTGTCGAGGTGGTCGCCCAGCCGCACTGCCACCACCATGCCGTCCTCGGCTGGGCCGCCGACCGGGCGTTGCTCGAGCGGGCCGGCGCCACCGTCACCCGGGTCCAGGGCTGCTGCGGCCTGGCCGGGAACTTCGGCATGGAGCAGGGTCACTACGAGGTCTCGGTCGCGGTCGCCGAGACCCACCTGTTGCCCGCCGTCCGCGCGCATCCCGAAGCCGTGGTGCTCGCCGACGGGATGTCCTGCCGGGTCCAGCTCGACGACCTGGCCGGCGTACCGACCCTGCACCTGGCCGAACTGCTCGCTCAGGCCTTGGAGTAGCGGCCGTCGAAGGCGGTGGCCCAGGTCGCGCCGTCGTCCTTGGAGGCCTCCCAGAGCTGACGTACGCCGTCGCCGTCAGCCGTCCAGGTGATCCGCTGCCGCGCGTCGGCGTCGATGCCCTCCAGCACCATCGCGCCGTCGCGGAATTCGCCGTCGAGGAGCAGGATCCCGCCCGTCGAGTCGAGCCAGGTCTGGTGCCAGCAGCCCCGCTCGGGGTCCCACGCGTTGAGGCTGTGCCCGACCACGCCGCCGTCGCCCCGCCAATGCTCGGCGATCGCGCCGGTGTCGAACGGCGAGGTGATGGAGTTGTGGCCGACGTGTCTGCCGTCCGGGTCGTGCACTTCCCACTCGCCGAGCCAGAAGTCGAAGGCGTGTGCGGGGTCGTCCATACTCGCGAACCTAGACTCGTCGGGTGAACCCTCGCCACCGACGCCTCGTCATACCGATGGCACTGGCGGCCCTGCTGCTGATCGTCCTCATCGCCGCGGTGGTCTGAGTTGGCAGAGAACCTCTTCCGCGCGCTCGCCCAGGTCCGCGGTCGGCTGCTCGACTCGGAGTCGCTGGTCCGAGCGGTGGCCTCCGGCCGGCAGCGGGCCGCGCAGCCGCGTTGGCGCCGGGTCGAGCTGCGGTACGTCGACCTCAAGGCCGGTCGGCAGCTGCACGTCACGACGTACGACGAGACCCAGGCGCACACCGCAAACCATGCGACAGGTCCCGCGAACGCACCGAGCGCAGCTCGGGACGCCGTGGACGAACTGCTCGACGAGCCGTTCGGCAACTGGCACGTCGAGAGCCTGGTCGAGGGTGGCGGGACGGAGACCGTCCAGCTCCGGGTGACCCGCAAGGGCGAGGCCCTGGTGCACACCACAGCTCGACGCGAGCCCGCGCAGGTCGACCGCGGCCACGATCGCGACAAGGACCGGCTGCTGCCCGAGGACGATCCGCTGTTCCAGGCCCTGGGCCTGGCCGACGCGGAAGGCCGGCTCAAGCCGAGCCGCCGCGACAAGTACCGACAGGTCGAGGAGTTTCTCCGGCTGCTCGACTCGGCGGTCACCGATGCGATCGACAAGGGTCAGCTGCGCCGCCCGACGGCTGAGGAACCCTTGCGAGTGGCCGATCTCGGCTGCGGCAACGCCTATCTCACGTTCGCTGCCGAGCGCTATCTCGCCGGCGTCCGTGGGCTGCCGGTCCACCTGATCGGCGTGGACGTCAAGGAGCAGTCCCGCGAGCACAACGAGGCGGTGGCGGCCGAGCTCGGGCTGGACGCCGAGTTCGTGGTCGGCACCATCGGCGGCGCGGTCCTCGACCCGGCACCCGAGGTGGTGCTCGCCCTCCACGCGTGCGACACCGCCACCGACGAGGCTCTCGCTCGCGCGGTCGAGTGGGAGGCCGCGCTGGTCCTCGCGGCGCCGTGCTGCCACCACGACATCGCCGCACAGCTTCGCCGTACGCCCACGCCGGCGCCGTACGCCATGCTCACCCGGCACGGCATCCTGCGCGAACGGCTGGCCGACACGCTCACCGATGGGCTGCGCGCCACGCTGATGCGGCTGCAGGGCTACCGGGTCGACGTGGTGCAGTTCGTGGAGAGCAAACACACCCCGCGCAACACCCTGCTCCGCGCCACTCGCACGGGAGTTCCGGTCAAGGGTGGCTCGCTCAAGCGCGAGTACGACGACCTGGTCACCACGTGGGGCATCCACCCCAAGCTGGCCACGCTCCTGGACGGCTGACGGCGTCGATGCTCGAAAAGGTCCTCCTCGGCCTGGTCGCCGTGCCGTACCTGGTCGGTGCCGCGGCCGCGCCCACCGACCGGGCGCAGGTCGCGTTCACCTTCCAGGACAACGAGATCGTCGAGTCCAGTGGGATCGCGGTGGTCGGTGACCTGGTCGCCACCACCAACGACTCCGGCGACACCGGCCGGGTCTTCGCCGTCGATCCTGCGACTGGCGAGACGGTCGGGACCACGGGGTGGGGCGCCGCGACGGACGCCGAGGCGTTGGCGCCGGCCGGCGACCGCGAGGTCTGGGTGGGCGACATCGGCGACAACACCGAGAGCCGCGACTCGGTCCAGGTCACCCGGGTGCCGGTCGGCCGCGGCAGTCGCGATGTCGACGGTCAGGTCTACGACCTCGTCTACCCCGACGGGCCCCACGACGCCGAGACCTTGATGACCGACCCGACCACCGGCCGCCTCTACGTCGCCACCAAGGGCGTGCTCGGTGGCGCGCTGTACGCCGCGCCCGAGACTCTCGACCCCGACCGGCCCAACCTGCTGGAGCCGATGGGCGACGTGCTCCCCATCGCGACCGACGGCACCTTCCTGCCCGACGGGCAACGACTGGTCATCCGCAACTACGGCATGGCCGCGGTCTACGACTTCCCGTCGATGGAGCAGGTCGAGCAGTTCCGGTTGCCCGACCAAGAGCAGGGTGAGGGGCTCGCGGTCGACTCCGACGGCTCGCTGCTGCTGAGCTCCGAAGGGGTGCACTCGGATGTCCTGCGCGTGGCGCTGCCGACGCCGAATCCTGCGCCGACTGCGGCTTCCTCGGCCGAGCCGACACCTTCGCCGACGGTGCGCACCGAGTCCCGCGAGGACGTCGAGCTGCCCGGGTCCACGCAGACCCAGCGGTCGGCCTGGCCATGGCTCCTGGGTGGGCTGATCGGACTCGGGACGGTGGTGGTTCTCACCCGTTCGATGCGCCGACGGTGAGCCCCGACTGGTTACCGTGCCGCCATGCCTCGTCTGCGCCGTACGTCGCCTGACCAGCCGGGATGGTCTCGGCGACGCGCGGGCAAGGGATTCGTCTACCTCGACCACAAGGGCGCTCGGCTGCCCGAGCCCGAGGCGCAGCGGGTCCGCGATCTGGTGATCCCGCCTGCGTGGACGGACGTCTGGATCACGCCGTACGAGAACGGGCACCTGCAGGCGGTCGGCACCGATGCCGCCGGCCGCCGCCAGTACCTCTACCACCCCGCCTGGCGGACGCGGCGGGATGCCGAGAAGTTCGACCGGATGCTGCTCTTCGGCAAGGCGTTGACCAAGGCGCGTGAGCGCGTGTTGGTCGACCTCGGCCGCGAGGGCATGCCGCTCGAGCGGGCCTGCGCGGCGGCCGTCCGGCTCCTCGACCTCGGTTACTTCCGGATCGGCAACGACGTGTACGCCGCGGACAACGGATCGTTCGGGCTCACCACGCTCGAACGACGGCACGTGCGCCGGCTCCAGGAGGCGCTGGTCTTCACCTTCGTCGGCAAGTCCGGGGTCGAGCACGTGATCGAGATCGACGACAGTGTCGTCGTCGCGGCGATCGAGGCGATGCGCCGCCGACGTACTCCGGGGGATCAGAGTCTGCTGGCCTACAAGGACGGCCGCGCCTGGCGTTCGATCCTGCCCCAGTTGGTCAACGACTACGTCCGGGACTCGACCGGGCTGGAAGCCACCGCGAAGGACTTCCGGACCTGGCACGCCACGGTGCTGGCCGCCGCCGCGCTCGCTGAGACATCGGAGCCGGGCCAGACCAAGGCGTCGCGGAAACGAGCGGTGTCCGGAGCGATGAAGGAGGTGGCGTCGTTCCTGGGCAACACCCCGGCGCTGGCCCGCTCGTCGTACGTCGACCCGCGGGTGGTCGATGCCTACGAGCGCGGCCACACCATCGAGCGCGCCACCCGCCGCCGCTACGCGACCACCGACGTGCGTCAGGCCGCGCTGGAACGCGCGACACTGAAGCTGTTGAGGGAGTTCGAATGAGCGCGGGATCGCTGCGGGTCACGGTCGTCGAGGGCGACATCACCCAGCAAGAGGTCGATGCGGTCATCAACGCCGCCAGCACCGCGATGCGTGGCGGCGGAGGGGTAGACGGGGCCATCCACCGGGCCGGTGGCCCCGACATCCTCGAGGACTGCATCGCCCGCTTCCCCGACGGGTTGGCCACGGGCGACGCGGGCTGGACCACCGCCGGCGAGCTGCCGGCGCGGTGGGTGATCCACGTGGTCGGGCCCAACCGAAACGCTGGCCAGACCGACCGGTCGCTGCTGACCTCCTGCTACGTGCGCGCACTGGAGGTCGCGGACGAGCTAGGCGCTCGCACCCTGGCGTTTCCCCTGGTCAGCGCCGGCGTCTACGGCTGGCCCAAGGACGACGCCATCGCCGCCGCGCTCGAGGTCTTCCGTGCCGCCGAAACCGGCGTGACCGAGGCGCGGCTGGTGGCCTTCGACCACGCGACGTACGAGCGGATCGCCTCGCAGCTCGCGGGTTGAGCACGCCGGCGACCGCGCCTTAGCCCGGGGTGGCGGTGGGAAATCAACGTGTCGCGGGCCGGTGGTGGTTGAAAGGTCACCGCCGCCTGGAGTAGGCCCGCGGCCCAAGGTGGCGGTGGGAAATCAACGGGTGCCGGGCCGGTGGTGGTTGAAAGGTCACCGCCGCCTGGAGTAGGCCCGGCCGGACGCCAAGTTGAGAACTCCGCCTCAGAGCCGCTCGACGACCCAGTCGATGCAGGCGGTCAGCGCGGCGACGTCGTCGGGGTCGATGGCGGGGTACATCGCGATCCGGAGCTGGTTGCGGCCGAGCTTGCGGTAGGGCTCGGTGTCGACGATGCCGTTGGCGCGCAGGGTGGCCGCGATCGCGGTGGCGTCGATGCCTTCGTTGAAGTCGATGGTGCCGATCACCAGCGAGCGGTGCTCGGGGTCCGCGACGTACGGGAAGGCGCTCTCGGACGCCTCGGCCCAGCCGTAGAGGTTGTCGGAGGAGCGGGTGGTGCGCTCGACCATGCCCTTGAGTCCGCCCTGGCTGTTCATCCAGTCGAGCTGCTCGGCCATCAGGAAGAGCGTGGCGACGCCGGGGGTGTTGTAGGTCTGGTTGAGCCGGGACTGACCGATCGCGGTCGGGAGGTCGAAGAACGCCGGGATGTGGCGGCCCGACGCGGCCACCCGCTCGGCCCGCTCGATCGCGGCGGGGGAGAAGGTCGCCAGCCAGAGCCCACCGTCGGAGGCGAAGGACTTCTGGGGCGCGAAGTAGTAGACGTCGGACTCGGCGAGGTCGACGGGCAGCCCGCCCGCGCCCGAGGTCGCGTCGATGAGCACCAGCGCACCGGCGTCAGCGCCCGCCGGGCGGACGACGGGAGCCATCACCGCGGTTGACGTCTCGTTGTGGGCCCAGGCATAGGTGTCGACGCCGGCCTCGGCGACGGCGTCGGGCCGCGAGCCCGGCTCGCTCGAGATCACCGACGGGTCGTCGAGCCAGGGCGCGGCCTTAGCGGCTGTCGCGAACTTGCTGGAGAACTCGCCGAAGGTCAGGTGCTGGCTCTTCTGCTCGATCAGGCCGAAGGTCGCGATGTCCCAGAACGACGTCGCGCCGCCGTTGCCGAGGACCACCTCATAGCCGTCGGGCAGCGAGTACAGCTCGGCCAGACCCTCGCGCACCCGGCCGACGACGTTCCGCACCGGAGCCTGACGGTGCGAGGTGCCCATGAGGGAGCTGCCGGTGGCGGCCAGCGCGTCGAGATGGCTGGTCTGGATCTTGGACGGCCCGGCGCCGAACCGTCCGTCGGCGGGAAGCAGGTCGGCGGGGATCCGGAGCGCGTCGGTCACGCCTCCTATTCTGGCAGCCGCTCGCCCCCACGGAACCGAGGAGTCCACATGCGTCGCCGGCACGCGTTCGACCAGGCGGGGCTGCAGCGCGTGCTCCTGGTCGGCGGCATCCTCGTCGGCCTCGCAGGGCTCGGCTTCACGGTCTGGGGGCTGGTGGGCAACGCCCGTGGACTCGTCGTTGGGCCGGTGCTGGTCGCGTTCGCGGTGGCGTGCCTGGTCGTCTCCCGCGACGACGGTCGCGGCCAGTGGTGTCCCGACTGCCTGGCCCGCAACCCCGAGGCGCTCGAGAGCTGCGAGCGGTGTGGTGCGGCGCTTGACTGAGCTAGTGTCGTGAGTCGGAAGTTGTTGAACGTTTGGCGTGCTCAAGGTGCGCGCATCGCGAGGCGCCGGAACGACGCTCTACCTGTACGTCCAGCGAGTTTCGGCAACGAAGCGAGGTGCGTGGCTTCAGTGCGCGAAGCGCCCAAGAACTTTCGACTCGCGGCACTAGAGATCGTCCGGGTGGGTTACGGTCACCCCGACGCGATGCTGCTGATCGATGAGGTGCAGGCGGAGTACGTCGTCCGCTACGGCGGCCCCGACGAGACCCCCCTCGACCCGCTGATGTTCGAGCCTCCGCAGGGCAGCTTCTACGTCGGCTACCTCGACTTCGACCGCGTTCGCACCCCGGCAGTGACCGGCGCTTGGCGGATGCACCACGAGGTGGAGGCGTTCGGCACCCGCCACACTGCTGAGGTCAAGCGGATGTACGTCGTACCCACGGCCCGCGCCCGTGGGTTGGCCCGCATCATGCTCGCCCATCTCGAGGCGGCAGCGGCGCAGGCCGGGGCCGAAGCGATGATCCTCGAGACCGGTTCGGCCCAGCCCGAGGCGATCGCGCTCTACAAGTCCTCCGGCTACACGCCGATCCCGTCGTTCGGCATCTACCGGGACTCACCGCTCAACCGCTGCTTCGCCAAGCCACTCGCCTGATCCTCGGCTAGCTTGTGGGGGTGGGCATCTTCGGCCATTCGTCGGGCGGCTCGGCACAGGACCAGGTCGACCTCGACCACCTCACCGACCGCATCACCAAGCTCGAGGCGGCGGTCGCCTCGCTGCAGGGACAGGTGGCCGTGCTGACCAGCGGTGCCGTGGCCGCCGGCGGTGCGGTGCCGTACGCCGGCAACCCGGCCACGGTGACCAATGGCGTGCTGCCCGCGGGCGGTGAGTGGCTGGGCGAGGTGCGTCGGCTGAAGGAGAGCGGCAAGCTGATCGAGGCGATCAAGGTCTACCGCGAGCACACCGGCCTCGGCCTGAAGGAGTCCAAGGACGCGGTCGAAGGGATGGTCTGATCCTTGCTGCTGCCGATGAAGGTGGCGCAGGGCGTCGCCGACGGTTCGGTGAGCCTGGCGTTCCGGCGCTGGCGGCGTCAGGACGTGCAGCCGGGCCAGGTGTTCACGACCAGCGCGGGGATGGTCCGCGTCGACTCGGTCACCGTCGTGTCCGCGGACGACATCACCGACGAGGAGGCACAGCTCGCCGGCTGGCCCGACGCCGAGCGGCTGCGGCGCCGGCTGGCGCCCGAGGGAGAGACCTATCGGATCGAGCTGGCCTACGCCGGGCCCGACCCGCGGGTCGCGCTGCGCTCCTCGGACTCGCTGACTGAGGAGGACGTCGCCGATCTCGACCGTCGGCTGGAGCGGCTGGACCGGGCGTCGTCGCACGGCGCGTGGACCTTGCACTACCTCGAGCTGATCCGCGAGCACCCCCAGCGTCGGGCGCCCGACCTGGCGGAGCTGGTGGGCCGCGAGACGGCGCCGTTCAAGATCGACGTGCGCAAGCTCAAGAACCTCGGGCTGACCGTCTCGTTCCCGGTCGGCTACGAGGTCTCGCCCCGCGGGATGGCGTACCTGTCCAGTACGACACGCCGTCGCTGAACACCGAACGGTCAGTTTTTTTCCGTTCGCCGACGGGATCGGCTCGCCCGACGTACGGTCCGGTGCCATGCGTGCCCTCCTCGTCGCGGCCGCCGCCTGCGTGTGTCTGGCGGCCGGCCTGACCGCGTCGTCCCCGGCTGTCGCGGCCGTGGACGGTGGTGGCCTGCCGATCGAGGACTATGCCGGCTACCAACCGCAGCGCACCTGCACCCAGAAGCCGAAGCCCGGCACGGTCGCTCTCGGTGTGTGGCTGGTCGCGACGTACGGCGGTGGCGGCGGCGCGGTGAACCGCCCGTGCACGGGCTCGAGCACCTCCGAGCACAAGGACGGCCGCGCGGTCGACTGGACCCTGGACGCTGCCGATCCGGCCGACCGCACACTGGCCCGCGCCTTCCTGTCCGCGGCGTTCGCCACCGACGCGGCCGGCAACGAGAACGCGCTGGCCCGCCGGATGGGGATCATGTACGTGATCTGGAACGACCACTACTACCCGGCCTACCACCAGTTCGAGAAGGAGCGGTACCTCTCCTCCGGCTGCCGGTCGAAGAAGCGCTGCTCGAAGACCCTGCGGCACCGCGACCATATGCACATCTCGCTCTCCAAGGCCGGCGGTCGAGGGCTGACCAGCTTCTACGTCGACCTGGTGACGCCCCAGTTAGCGAGCTGAACGGCCCATGACTGTGCTCTGGTACGCGCCGACCTCGGAAAATGCTCGACTGTCTACGTTTGTCCGAGGCGAGCGGCGACTGCCGAGCAAAATCGGCACCTGGTGCCGACGATCCTCGGCAAACGCAGCGGTGGCCGCGGTGAGTTCGGAAAAGGGTCGACTGTCTACGTTTGTCCGACCTGCCCAGCCGCGCGGCCGACCTCAGGGCTGCTGAATTGAGTCGAGTCGGGCGCTAGTCCGCCCAGGCCGCTTGCCAGCCGTCGACGTCGGAGGCTGGTCGGGCGGCCGGCCCGGCGTAGATCGCCGAGGGGCGAATCAGCCGGCCGGTCTGCTTCTGCTCGAGGATGTGCGCCGACCAGCCACCGGTGCGGGCACAGGTGAACATCGAGGTGAACATGTTGGCGGGGACCTCGGCGAAGTCGAGCACGATGGCGGCCCAGAACTCGACGTTGGTCTCCAGCACCCGGTCGGGGCGGCGTTCTCGCAGCTCGTTGAGTGCGGCCTTCTCGAGCGCCTCGGCGACCTCGTAGCGCGGGGCGCCGAGCTCGCGCGCCGTACGGCGCAGCACCCGGGCGCGCGGATCTTCGGCGCGGTAGACGCGGTGGCCGAAGCCCATCAGCCGCTCACCCGAGTCGAGGAGCTGCTTGACGTACGCGTCGGCGTCGCCGGTACGCTCGACCTCTTCGATCATGCCGAGCACGCGTGAGGGCGCGCCGCCGTGCAGTGGCCCGCTCATCGCACCGATAGCGCCCGAGAACGCGGCCGCGACGTCGGCACCGGTCGAGGTGATGACCCGGGCCGTGAACGTCGAGGCGTTCATGCCGTGCTCCGCCGCGGACGACCAGTAGGCGTCGATCGCCTTGACGTGGGCCGGGTCCGGCTCGCCGCGCCAGCGGATCAGGAACCGCTCGGCGAGGGTCCGGCCCTGGTCGACGTCGCTCTGCGGAATGACGGGCTTGCCGAGGCCGCGCGCGGACTGCGCGGCGTACGACAGCACCATCACAGCCACGCGGGACAGGTCGAGGCGAGCCTGCTCGTCGCTGATGTCGTAGGTCTGGCCCATGCCCAGCATCGGCGCGAGCATCGCCACCGACGCCTGGACGTCGGCACGGACGTCGCCGGTGTGGATGGCGATGTTGTAGGGCTCGGCCGGCGGCAGTCCGGGGTCGTAGCTGCCGTCGACCAGGAGGCCCCAGACGTTCTCGAACGGCACCCGGCCGACGATGTCCTCGATGTCGACGCCGCGGTAGCGGAGCGCCGACCCCTCCTTGTCGGGCTCGGCGATCTGGGTGCGGAAGGCGATCACGCCTTCGAGCCCCTCGTGTACCTCGGGTCCGTCCTCAGCCATGCGGCGCATTGTGCCGTACCTCGTCGGCGATGCGCGGGGGCCCGTATGTTGAACGTCCATGGACCAGGATGCACTGGACTCGGTCGCCGCCGCTCGCGCTGAATACACCCGCGGCGGACTGGCCGAGAGCGACCTGCTGCCCGACCCGATCGCGATGTTCCGGCGGTGGTACGACGAGGCGCACGCGGCAGGGCTGCACGAGCCCAATGCGATGGTCGTGGCCACCGCTGCGGCGGCCCTGCCCGATGAACAGAGCGCGCCGAGCGCACGACTCGTGCTGCTCAAGGGCGTCTCCGAGGACGGCTTCGTCTTCTACACCAACCTCCACTCCCGCAAGGGCACCGAGCTGGCCGGCAACCCACGGTGCGCGCTGCTGTTCCCGTGGCACCCGCTGGAGCGTCAGGTCCGGGTCGACGGCACCGCCGCCCCGCTGCCGCGCGCCGCCGTGGACTCCTACTTCGCGGTCCGGCCGCGCGGCTCCCAGCTCGGCGCGTGGGCCTCCCATCAGTCGCACGTGGTCTCCGGACGCGACGAACTGCGGGCGGCGTACGACGAGGCCGAGGGTCGGTACGCCGGCGCCGACGTACCGACGCCCGAGGAGTGGGGCGGCTACCTCGTGCGCCCCGAGTCGGTGGAGTTCTGGCAGGGACGCCCCGGCCGGATGCATGACCGGCTGGTCTACCGGCGTACCTCCGACGGGTGGCGGACCGAGCGGCTCGCACCGTAGGCGGCCCTAGGGGCCCGGGTCAGCTGTCCCGGCTCATATGGCCCACACGGACCATGGGCGCCAGGTGGGCGCCGACATAGCCTCGACGTTCGTGACCAAGCACCTGTTCCGAGGCAATCCGCGGCTGTTGCTCGGTGCGCTGCCGTTCGCCGCAGCCGTGGTGCTGCTCAAGGTCATCGTGCACGCGCTCGGCGCCGAGTGGCTCGATCTGAGCCCGCTGCTGGCCGGGGCGATCGCGGCGGAGGTGTTCATCCTCGGCTTCCTGCTGGCCGGCACCGCGGGTGATTTCAAGGAGGCCGAGCGACTTCCCGGAGAGGTGGCCGCCAGCCTCGAGACGATCGCCGACGAGTGCCTGATCACCTACGACGAGCTGAAGCTGCCCGAGGCGAAGACCACGCTGCAGCAGTTGATCGAGATCAGCCGCTCCATCCGGATGTGGCTGATGCAGGACCGCGGCTTCGACGACGTGCTCTCCGACATCCGCGCCCTCAACGGGCCGTTCCGGGTCTTCGCGCCGGCGATCCAGGCCGGGTTCACGACCCGGCTGAAGTCGGAGCAGGCCGCGATCCGCAAACTCGTGATCCGGATGGACACGATGCGCCGCACGTCGTACGTCGCCGCCGGCTACCTGATCGCCGAGGTCACCGCCTTCCTGCTGGCGCTGATCCTGATCTTCACCGACATGGAGATGCTCGCCCCGACGTTGTGCCTGGTCGGCCTGATCGCCTACCTGCTCTTCTATCTCGTCGGCCTGATCCGCGACCTCGACAACCCCTTCGAGTACCGCAACGGCAAGCCCGGCGCCGCCGACGTCAACCTCGAGGTCCTCGAACGCAACGAGGACCGGCTGCGGGCGCTGCTCGGTTCGCTGGACGCCGCCCCGGCAGCCCCAGCAGCCCTCGGAGAGACAACGGCAACCACCTGACGAAGTATCGACTTGTATGAGTGAGCACTCACTCATACGCTATTGGCGTGGAACAGACCGCCGTACGCCGGAAGCGAGCCCGACCGCTCTCGCCTGAGGAACGTCGCGACAAGCTCGTGGACGTCACCCTGACCCTGCTGCGCGAGCACGGGCGGGCAGTGACCACCCGGCAGATCGCGGCCGCCGCGGGGGTCGCCGAGGGCACGATCTTCCGGGTCGTGGAGTCCAAGGAGGAGCTGGTCGAGCTCGCGATCACGCGAGCTTTCGAGCCCGGTGCTCTCGTCGACCGGATCGCCGAGATCGACCTCGACCAGCCGCTGCACGTCCGGCTGGTGCAGCTGAGCTCGATCCTGCAGCAGCGGTTCCGCGCCACCTTCGAGCTGATGAAGAAGGTCGGGATGGTCCGCCCGGCCGACCACGTCCACGACAGCCCCGAGGCGGTCGAGATGCGCAACTACGTCCACGCCCTCCTCGAGGGCGTCATCGGGCCCGACCGCGTGCGGCTGTCGGTGCCCGCCGGCGACTTCGTGCACCGGCTCCGGCTGCTCACCTTCGCCGGCAGCCACCCGCACATCGCCGATGGCCATCTGCTGACCCCCGAGGAGATCGTCGACACCCTCCTGCACGGGTTGCTGCGCGACGAGGGGAGGGACAGCTGATGCTGATCCGGCTCCTGCGCACCTACCTCGCGCCGTACCGGCCTTGGCTCGCCGCGATCGTGGTGCTGCAGTTCATCGCCACCGTGGCGATGCTCTACCTGCCCAGCCTCAACGCCGACATCATCGACAACGGCGTAGCGCTCGGCGACACCGACTACATCGTCCGCATCGGTGGGGTGATGCTCGCGGTCTCGCTGCTCCAGATCGTCTGCTCGGTGATCGCGGTGGCGTGTTCGGCGCGTACGGCGATGTCCTTCGGCCGCGACGTGCGGGGTGCGGTCTTCCACCGGGTCGGCTCGTTCTCGGGTCGCGAGGTCGCGCAGTTCGGTGCGCCGTCGTTGATCACCCGCAACACCAACGACGTCACCCAGGTGCAGATGCTCGCGCTGCTGACCTGTTCGCTCGCCGTACAGGTGCCGATCATGATGATCGGCGGCATCGTGATGGCGATCCGCGAGGACTTCCACCTCTCCTGGCTGCTCGCCGTGGTGGTGCCGGCCCTGTTCCTCTCGGTCGGGCTCGTCGTCAGTCAGATGGTCCCGAGCTTCCGCCAGGTGCAGTCCCGCATCGACGACGTCAACCGCATCCTGCGCGAGCAGATCAGCGGCATCCGGGTGGTCCGGGCGTTCGTCCGCGAACCCCGCGAACGGCAGCGGTTCGCCGATGCCAACGACGGCCTCACCGAGGTCTCGGTCCGGGCCGGCCGGTGGATGGCCACCATGTTTCCGCTGGTGATACTCGTCGTGAACATCTCGAGCGTCGCGGTGATCTGGTTCGGCGGCCACCGGGTCAACGACGGGCTGATGCAGGTGGGTGCGCTCACGGCGTTCCTGAGCTACCTGATGCAGATCCTGATGAGCGTGATGATGGGGACGTTCATGCTGATGCAGATCCCCCGCTCGGCCGTCTGTGCCGACCGGATCTGCGAGGTGCTCGACACCGAGCCCAGCGTCACGCCCCCGCGCGACGGCGTCCAGGAGCTCCCCGCGCATGGCCGTCTGGAGCTCGACGACGTCTCGTTCACCTACCCCGGCGCCGAGCAGCCCGTGCTCTGCAACGTCAGCCTCAGAGCCCACGCCGGCCAGACGGTCGCGATCATCGGCTCCACCGGCGCCGGGAAGTCGACGCTGGTCAACCTGGTGCCACGGCTCTTCGACGCGACGTCGGGGACCGTGCGCGTCGACGACTTCGACGTCCGCGACATCGAACCGGAGCACCTGTGGTCGCGCATCGGTCTGGTGCCGCAGAAGGCGTTCCTGTTCACCGGGACCATCCGCAGCAACCTGTTGCACGGCAAGGACGACGCCACCGACGACGAGCTCTGGCATGCTCTCGAGGTCGCGCAGGCGCGCGACTTCGTGGAGCGGATGCCCGAGGGGCTGGACGCCCCGATCGTCCAGGGCGGGACCAACGTCAGTGGCGGTCAGCGACAGCGACTCGCGATCGCCCGCGCGCTCGTACGCCGACCCGAGATCTACCTGTTCGACGATGCGTTCTCCGCCCTCGACCTTTCCACCGACGCGCGGCTGCGCGCCGCGCTCCGGCCCGAGACCCGAGACTCGATCGTCGTCGTGGTCGCCCAACGGGTCTCCAGCATCCGCGACGCCGACCTGATCCTGGTGCTCGAGGACGGCCGGCTGGTCGGCCACGGCACTCACGCGGAGCTGCTCGCCGACAACGAGACCTACCAGGAGATCGTCACCTCGCAGCTGACCGCGGAGGAGGCAGCATGACGACCACCGCGCCCCCGCCCAAGGGCGGCACGGCGATGAAGCAGACCGAGCGCATCGAGGCTCCGATGGGCGGTCCCGGTCGCGGCCCGATGGGCGGCGGCATGGTCGGCCAGAAGGCGATGACGTTCGGGCCGTCGGCCAAGCGGCTGCTGCGCCGGCTGACTCCCGAACGCAACCGCGCGTACGCCGTACTCGGGCTGGCCGTGGTCAGCACCTTCCTGCTCGCCTTCGGCCCACGGGTGCTCGGCCACGCCACCGACCTGATCTTCAACGCCTTCCTGGCCCAGGAGTCGGTCGACTTCGACGCGGTCCGCAACACCTTGCTGCTCGCCGTCGGGATCTACGTCGGCGGCTCGGTGCTCGCGTGGGGTCAGGGCTACCTGCTCAACGACGTCGTCCAGAACACCGTGCGGCGGATGCGCTCCGACGTCGAGGACAAGGTCAACGCGCTCCCGTTGGAGTACTTCGACAAGCAGCCGCGCGGCGAGCTGATGAGCCGAGTCACCAACGACATCGACAACATCAGCCAGACCCTCCAGCAGACCATGAGCCAGCTGCTCACCTCCGTGCTCACGGTGGTCGCGGTGCTGTCGATGATGCTGTGGATCTCTCCGCTGCTGGCGCTGATCGCTCTGGTCTCGGTGCCGCTGTCGATGTTCACCACCGCCAAGATCATGAAGCGCTCGCAGGGTCAGTTCATCGCGCAGTGGCGGCGTACGGGCAAGCTCAACGCCCAGATCGAGGAGGCCTTCTCCGGCCACGCGCTGGTCTCGGTCTTCGGCCGCCGCCGTGAGATCGAGGAGACCTTCGCGGTCGAGAACGAGGAGCTCTACCAGGCGTCGTTCAAGGCGCAGTTCGTCAGCGGGCTGATCATGCCGGTGATGATGTTCATCGGGAACCTCAACTACGTGGTGGTCGCAGTCGTCGGCGGACTCCGGGTCGCCCATGGCACGCTCTCCTTGGGCGAGGTGCAGGCGTTCATCCAGTACTCCCGGCAGTTCATGCAGCCGCTCACCCAGGTCGCCTCGATGATGAACCTGCTGCAGTCGGGCGTCGCCTCGGCCGAGCGGGTCTTCGAGCTTCTGGATGCCGACGAGCAGATCCCCGACAGCACCGACCATGCCCCCGCGCCAGGTCGGGGCGAGGTGCGCTTCGAGCACGTGTCGTTCAGCTACGACCCGGACGAGCCGCTGATCGAGGACCTGTCGTTGGTCGCGCGCCCCGGGCAGACCGTGGCGATCGTCGGGCCGACCGGCGCCGGCAAGACCACCCTGGTCAATCTCGTGATGCGCTTCTACGAGCTCGACGGCGGCCGGATCACCCTCGACGGCACCGACATCACCGCGATGCCGCGCTGGGCGCTGCGCGGCCGGATCGGCATGGTGCTCCAGGACACCTGGCTCTTCCGCGGGACGATCCGCGACAACATCCTCTACGGGCGCCCCGACGCCACCGAGGACGAACTGCTCGAAGCCGCGCGGGCGACGTTCGTCGACCGGTTCGTGCACTCGCTGCCCGACGGCTACGACACCCTGGTCGACGAGGACGGCGGCAACCTGTCGGCCGGCGAACGCCAACTGCTCACCATCGCCCGCGCGTTCCTGGCCGACCCCTCGCTGCTGATCCTCGACGAGGCCACCTCGTCTGTGGACACCCGCACCGAGTTGCTGCTCCAGCACGCGATGGCCGCCCTGCGCACCGACCGCACGTCGTTCGTCATCGCGCACCGGCTCTCCACGATCCGCGACGCCGACCTGATCCTGGTGATGGAGGACGGCAAGATCGTCGAGCAGGGCGATCACGAGTCGTTGCTGGCCTCGGGCGGTGCGTACGCCCGGCTCTACCAGTCGCAGTTCGCGGCGGCGGTGGCCTGACGAGCGAGGAGTTTCGTCGGCTGGCCGACGAAACTCGCGCTTGGACGACAAAGCTTCGTCGTCCAGGCAAGAGTTTTGTCGGCTGGCCGACGAAACTCGACGAGCGGGCGAACCCAGGAAAGTCGTTGCCCGGTCCGGCTCGCCGACCTAGGCTCGCCGTACACGGGAAAGGAGGTGGTCCGAAGAATGAGTTCTTTCAGGACGCGTGAGGTGGCTGCCCGCTAGCAGCCCCAGCATCACGGGGGCTGGAGCCAGTCCCCGAGCTGCTGGCGAAACCCAAGCAGCTACCCGACCCGCAGGCGAACCGGGAACGTCCCCCGGTGCGGCCCCCACAGTGGGGCCACGCCTGCGGGTTGCTGCATTTCGTGGTGGTGCTCAGGTCCAGTCGCTGATCGGTACGTCGCGCGGGAACGGGTGGGCGAACCCGGTCTCGACGAGTTCCTTGAGGCTGAGAAGGTACGTCGCCCAGCGGGTGCTGCAGTGGTGCATGAACTCGTTGGCCTCGCGCCAGCCGACGTGCTCGAAGAGCACGATCGTGAAGTCGTCGCGCTGTTCGAGGCGCCAGTCGACCTCGGTGCCGATCCACTCCTCGGGGCCTTCGATCACCCGCCAGCGGATGTGCCCCGTCTGATCGGACTCGAGCACCTCCATGTCGAAGCCGCCGGCCTCGCCGAAGCGGAAGGCGATCTTGCTTCCGACCTCGCCGTCCCCGGTCGTGTCGGTGGTCCACCAGCCGCTCAGGCCTTCGCGGGTGGCCAGGGCTCGGTGCACGTGGTCGAGCGGGGCCAGGACGCCGATGCGATGCAGGATGTCGGGCATATGTCGTCTCCTCGGTGATATGCAATCAATTGGTTGCATGAGACGCTAGCCCAGGTTTGAGTGATATGCAATGAACGGGTTGCATAACGCCCGAGCGTCTGCGGCGCGGCGGACGTGATTGCCGTCTCATTGGTTGCAGGATGTCAACTTTCTGGAATACGGTTGACCCTGACAACCTTATGTCGAGCGTGACGAATCGAGCCTCCGTGACCCAAACCGCACCACCCACCGCTGACCTCGCTGCAGGGCAGGCCCTCGACGAGGCCCCCGTGGAGGCCTCCGGTCAGATGTCGCACCGCGAGGTGCTGGAGGCGCTCTCGGGGCTGCTACTGGCGATGTTCGTGGCAATGCTGTCGAGCACCGTGGTCACCAACGCGCTGCCCCGGATCGTCAACGACCTGCACGGCAGCCAGACCGGCTACACCTGGGTCGTGGTCGCGACGCTGCTCGCCATGACTGCCACCACCCCGATCTGGGGCAAGCTCGCCGACCTGTTCAGCAAGAAGCTGCTGGTGCAGTCGGCGCTCGTCATCTACAGCATCGGCTCTCTCATCGCGGCGCTGGCACCCAACATGCAGGTGCTGATCGGCGCCCGCGTGGTCCAGGGCCTCGGTGTCGGCGGCCTCACCGCGCTGGTGCAGGTGGTGATCGCCACCATGGTCAGCCCGAGGGAGCGCGGTCGCTACTCCGGCTACATCGGCGCGGTCTTCGCCGTCGCCACCGTCTCCGGCCCCCTCATCGGTGGGCTGATCGTGGACTCGCCGCTCGGCTGGCGCGGCACCTTCTTCGTCGGCCTGCCGATAGCCGTCGTGGCGTTCCTGGTCCTCCAGGCCAAGCTGCACCTGCCCGTGGTCAAGCGCGACGTGAACATCGACTACCTCGGCGCGACCCTCATCGTCGGGGGCGTCAGCGTGCTGCTCATCTGGGTGACGTTGGCCGGACAGCAGTTCGGCTGGGTCTCGCCGACCAGTGCGGCGCTCATCCTCGCTGGGCTGCTGCTCATCGCCGCGGCGCTGTACGTCGAAGCGCGGGTCGCGGTCGAACCGATCATCCCGCTGCGGCTGTTCAAGGACCGCACCACCGCTCTGGCGACCGCGGCGTCCGTACTCATCGGCGTCTCGATGTTCGGCGCGACCGTCTACCTCAGCGAGTACTTCCAGAACGCCCGCGGCATGTCGCCGACCGAGGCCGGCCTGATGTCGATCTGCATGGTGGGTGGCCTGCTGGTCTCCTCGATCGTGACCGGCCGCATCATCACCGCGACGGGTCTGTGGAAGCGCTACTTGGTCGGCGGAATGGTGCTCGTCGTCGTCGGAGTCACGCTGCTCGGCACCATCGACGCGACCACGCCGCTTCCCGAGGTCGGCATGTTCATGGGGATCCTGGGCCTCGGCCTCGGCGCCACCATGCAGAACCTCGTCCTCGCGGTCCAGAACAACACCGCCCAGGCAGACATGGGGGCGGCCAGCTCGCTCGTCGCGTTCTTCCGGTCCCTCGGCGGCTCGATCGGTGTCTCGGTGCTGGGCGCGGTCCTCAGCCACCAGGTGACCCAGAAGGTCACCGAAGGACTGATCGCGCTGGGCATCGACGCGAGTCACAGCACCGGGTCGATCCCCGCTCTCGACCAGCTGCCGGCTCCGGTGCGGGCCGTCTACGAAGGAGCGTTCGGCGAGGCGACCGGCCACCTGTTCCTCGTCGCGGCGCCGTTCGCGCTGCTGGCCCTCATCTGCGTCCTCTTCATCCGTGAGGTCCCGCTGCGGACGACGCTCGACCGCGAGCAACCGGCGATCGGTCACAATGGTGCGGTGGAGCCCACCGACCCGATCGGAGCAGGTGCGCGATGACGGATACGTCGCGACCCGAGTCGTTGCGTCACCTCGAACGCGAGGTCGGGGTCCTCATCCGCCGGGTCAAGCGGGTGATCGGTGAGCGGGCTCGTGCGGTCCACGAGGACCTGCAGCCGGCCTCGTACCTCATGCTCACCTGGCTGGTCGACCAAGGACCCGTGCGAGCTTCGTCGATGGTCGAGAAGTTCAACATCGACAAGGGCGCGGTGAGCCGGCAGCTCCAGCACCTCGACGAGCTCGGCCTGGTCGAGCGCACCCCCGACCCGGCCGACGGCCGAGCCACCCTGGTCGCCGCCAGTGACGACGCCGTACGCCGGCTCGCCGACGTCGCCGAGCATCGCCGCAAGTGGCTCGACGAGCAGTTGGGCGACTGGACCGCCGACGAGTTGGCCCACTTCGCCGACCTGCTCGAGCGTTACAACCACTCGCTCGGAGTCTGACTGTCTGAACGACCACCGCCGCGGGGTAAGCACCCGTTCACCACCGGTGGTTGAGTCCGGAGGCGCGCCAGCGCCGGTCGGTGGTTGAGCCCGGAGGCGCGCCAGCGCCGATCGGTGTCGAAACCGCCGCGGGAATGGCACCTGCTCGACCACTGGTCGGGTCTGGTCTCACGTGCGCCCCTGGAACGTGAACTTGTCGCCGGGGATCGGTTTGAGGTGGTAGGTGGGGTCGTGCGCTCGGGCGTGATGCGGCCCGCAGATCATGATGGTGTTGTCCATATCGGTGCGGCCACCGAGTGACCACTCGATCTTGTGGTGCATGTGGGTCAGCCCGGGTGGGGCGTCGCAGCCGTCGACCTGACAGCCACCGGACTCAAGCAGCTTGACGATCCGTTGAGCCCGGCTGTGGAACCGCCGCGACCGACCAAGATCCAAGACCTCGGATTTGCCGCCGAGGACGGCGGGGATGATCCCCGCCTCGCACGCCATCCGGCGAGCGAGGGAGGCGGAGATGGTCTGGCCGGTGTCGAGTTGGGCTGCTTTGAGGCCACCCATCAGGGTGTCGAGGGTCATGGTGACCACGAGGGTGGCGTTGAGACCGCCGGCCTGGGGGAGCTTGCCGACCGGGTAGCGGTTGA
>ERZ761607.2326-NODE-2326-length-20860-cov-5.586205_pt1 | contig 20860 bp, 18 predicted proteins | sample MGYA00511164_ERZ761607 | MGnify/ENA primary metagenome ERZ761607 (study PRJEB28899, sample SAMN02445080) | bioreactor sludge metagenome | biome: EBPR sludge | place: Australia: Brisbane, Thorneside Wastewater Treatment Plant | collected 2011-06-22 ... | reverse complement strand
CCTGCTCGATGACCTGCTGCGCCTGGCGCACGATCTCCTCGCCCAGCGGCGTCACGCTGACCTCGCTGGCGCCGCGCTCGAAGATGCGCACGTCGAGCTCCTCCTCCAGCTTCTTGATCGCCACCGACAGCGTCGGCTGCGAGACGAAGCAGGCCTCCGCCGCGCGCCCGAAGTGGCGTTCGCGCGCGACGGCGACGATGTACTTCAGCTCGGTCAGCGTCATGGGCGCATTCTGACCGCAATGGCCGTGCTCAAGCGCGAAGATAGTCCTCGCGTCCGCCCAGCCAGCGCTCGACCTGGCGGGCCGCGGCCTGCGGGTGCTCGGCCCACAGGCGCGGCGCCAGCGCGCGCGCACGTACCAGCAGGGCCTCGTCGGCCGCCAGGTCGGCGAAGCGCAGCAGCGCGTCGCCGCTCTGGCGCGCGCCCATCATCTCGCCGGGGCCGCGGATCGCGAGGTCGCGGCGGGCGATCTCGAAGCCGTCGCCGGTCTCGGCCAGCGCGCGCAGCCGCGCCTTGCCGGTCTCCGACAGCGGCGGCGTGTAGAGCAGCACGCAGACGCTGGCCACCGCGCCGCGGCCGACGCGCCCGCGCAGCTGGTGCAGTTGCGCGAGGCCGAAGCGCTCGGCATGCTCGACCACCATCAGGCTGGCATTGGGCACGTCGACGCCGACCTCGATGACGGTGGTCGCGACCAGCACCGCCAGCTCGCCGGCCGTGAAGCGCGCCATCACGGCGGCCTTCTCGGCCGCTTTCATGCGGCCGTGCAGCAGCCCGACGCCGGTGCCGGGCAGTGCGGCGCTCAGCTCGGCATGCGTCGCGGTGGCGTTCTGCAGGTCCACATGCTCGCTCTCCTCGACCAGCGGGCACACCCAGTAGACCTGGCGACCGCGGGCGACTTCGTCGCGGATGCGCGCGACCACCTGTTCGCGCTTGCCGTCGGCGAAGACCTTGGTCAGCACCGGCGTGCGCCCGGGCGGCAGCTCGTCGATGGTGCTGACGTCCAGGTCGGCGTAGTAGCTCATCGCCAGCGTGCGCGGGATCGGCGTGGCCGACATCATGAGGAGATGGGGTTCGAGCCCCCGGCATTCCGCCGAGGCGTCGCCCAGCTTGTCGCGCAGCGCCAGCCGCTGCGCGACACCGAAGCGGTGCTGCTCGTCGACGACCGCCAGCCCCAGGCGCGCAAAACGCACGTCGTCCTCGATCACCGCATGGGTGCCGACGGCGAGCATCGCGTCGCCGCTGGCCAGGCGCTCCAGCATCTCGCGCCGCGTGCGGCCCTTGCGGCTGCCGGTGAGCCAGGCCACGCCCACGCCCAGCGGTTCCAGCCAGGCCACGAGCTTGCGGAAATGCTGCTCGGCCAGGATCTCGGTCGGTGCCATCAGCGCACATTGCCAGCCGGCGTCGATGGCGGTCGCGGCGGCGAGCGCGGCGACCAGCGTCTTGCCCGAGCCGACATCGCCCTGCAGCAGCCGGTGCATGGGCCGCGGCCGCGCCAGGTCGGCGCCGATCTCGGCCACCACGCGCTGCTGCGCCGCGGTCAGCGCAAACGGCAGCGTGGCGCGCAACCGTGCCAGCAGGCCGCCTTCACGCACCGCCAGCGCCGGCGCCGCCAGCGCCGCGCGCTCGGCGCGCGAACGGGCCTGCGACAGCTGCTGCGCCAGCAGTTCGTCGAATTTCAGCCGCTGCCAGGCCGGGTGCGCCGGGTCGTGCAGCGCCTCGGCGTCCAGCCCCGGCGCCGGGTGGTGCAGGCGCTCGAGCGCCTCGCGCAGTGTCGGCAGCCCCGGCGGCAGCAGCGCTGGCGGCAGCAGTTCGTCCAGCGGCGCGCGCGCCAGCGCCGACACCACGGCCTTGCGCAGGTAGGCCTGGGGCAGCTGCGCGCTGGCCGGGTAGACGGGGGTCAGCGCGCGCGGCAGCGGCGTGTCCGGCTGCACGACGCGCCACTCGGGGTGCACCATCTCGCGGCCGAAGAAGCCGTGGCGCAGTTCGCCGCGCGCGCGCACCAGCGCGCCGGCGGCCAGCGTCTTCTGCTGCGACGGGTAGAAGTGCAGCAGCCGCATCACGAGTTCGCCGCTGGCATCGGCCAGATGCACGACGAGCTGGCGGCGGTTGCGCGTCTCCACGCGCGACGCGGTCACGCGGCCCTGCACCTGCGCCGTGTCGCCGTCGCGCAGCGTGGCGATGGGCGCCAGCCGCGTCTCGTCCACGTAGCGCATCGGCAGGTGCAGCGCGAGGTCGATGTCGCGCACCAGGCCCAGCCTGCGCAGCGCGCGCTGCGGGCCGCTCAGCGGCTGGCCGGCCGGCGCGGCCGCCGGCGCACGCGGGCGCCGTGGGGGCTTGGCGCTGGCGGCGGTGTCCGGGGCGTCGGGCATGGAACAATTCTGGCCTCGATCGGGTCCAGGTCGGTCCAGCCTGCAGACCATGAACAGAACCCTCACGCTCGCCGATTTCGAATTCGACCTGCCGCCGGAGCTGATCGCGCAGCATCCGGCGCCCGTGCGCAGCGGCTCGCGCCTGCTCGACGGCACCGGCGCGCTGCCCGCCGACCGCCGCTTCACCGACCTGCCGGCGCTGCTGCGCGCCGGCGACCTGCTGGTCTTCAACGACACGCGCGTCATCAAGGCGCGGCTGCTCGGCGTCAAGCCCACCGGCGGAGCGGTGGAGGCGCTGGTCGAACGCGTGCTGCCGCACCAGGAGGTCTGGGCCCACCTGCGCGCCAGCAAGTCGCCGCGGCCGGGCAGCCTGGTGCGCTTCGCCGACGCCTTCGACGCCCTCGTGCTGGGCCGCGCCGGGCCCGACGATGCGCTGTTCCACCTGCGCTTTCCCGACGACCCGCTGGTGCTGCTGCAGCGACACGGCCATGTGCCGCTGCCGCCCTACATCACGCACGAGGACGACGCCGACGACGAGCGCCGCTACCAGACGGTCTTCGCCGCGCGCCCCGGCGCGGTGGCGGCGCCGACCGCGGCGCTGCATTTCGACGAGCCGCTGCTCGCCGCGCTGGCCGCGCGCGGCGTGCAGACGGCGCGCGTGACGCTGCACGTGGGCGCCGGCACCTTCCAGCCGGTGCGCGTGGACGACCTGGACCGCCACCGCATGCACAGCGAGTGGTACGAGGTCGGCGCCGGGACCGTGGACGCGATCCGCGCCACGCAGGCCGCCGGCGGCCGCGTGCTGGCGGTCGGCACGACCACGCTGCGCGCGCTGGAATCGGCCGCGCTGGCCGGCGGCGGCGAGCTGCGGCCGTTCAGCGGCGACACCGAGCTCTTCATCCGCCCGGGTTTCGACTTCCGCGTCGTCGATCTGCTGCTGACCAACTTCCACCTGCCGCGCAGCACGCTGCTGATGCTGGTGTCCGCCTTCGCCGGCCATGCGCACGTGATGGCGCTGTACCGGCATGCGGTGGAGAGCCGCTACCGCTTCTTCAGCTACGGCGACGCGATGCTGCTGGCGAGGGCCCCCACGCTCCCTCCGGTCGCTGCCCCCCGAGGGGGCTCCGGCAGCGGACCGGCATAGCCGGATCCGCGCCGGGACTTGGCTGACCTGCGCGGACAATCGCGGGCATGCTGCATTTCGAGCTGCTGAAGACCGAGGGTGCCGCGCGTCGCGGCGTGCTGACGCTGAACCATGGCGTGGTGCAGACGCCGGTCTTCATGCCGGTGGGCACCTACGGCACCGTCAAGGGCGTGCTGCCGCGCTCGCTGCTGGAGATGGGGGCCGAGATCATCCTCGGCAACACCTTCCACCTGTGGCTGCGCCCGGGGCTGGACGTGCTGCGCCAATTCGGCGGGCTGCACCGCTTCGAGGGCTGGCCGCGGCCGATGCTCACCGACAGCGGCGGCTTCCAGGTCTGGAGCCTGGGCAAGATGCGCAAGATCAGCGAGGAAGGCGTGCGCTTCGCCTCGCCGGTCAACGGCGACCGCCTGTTCCTCACGCCCGAGGTCAGCATGCAGGTGCAGACGGTGCTCAACAGCGACATCGTGATGCAGTTCGACGAATGCACGCCCTACGAGACCGACGGCCGCGTGACGACCGAGGCCCAGGCGCGCGCGTCGATGGAGCTGAGCCTGCGCTGGGCGCTGCGCTCGCGCGACGAGTTCGAGCGCCTGGCCAACCCGAATGCGCTGTTCGGCATCGTGCAGGGCGGCATGTTCGAGACGCTGCGCGAGGAATCCGCGGCGCGCCTGGCCGAGCTGGACCTGCCGGGTTATGCGGTGGGTGGCGTCAGCGTCGGCGAGCCCAAGGAGGACATGCGCCGCATCATGGCGCATACGCCGCGCCTGCTGCCCGCGCACAAGCCGCGCTACCTGATGGGGGTGGGCACGCCGGAGGACCTGGTCGAGGGCGTGGCCTGTGGCGTGGACCTCTTCGACTGCGTGATGCCCACGCGCAATGCGCGCAACGGCCACCTGTTCACGCGCTTCGGCGACCTGAAGATCCGCAATGCGCGCCACAAGGACGACGCGCGCCCGCTGGACCCCACCTGCAACTGCCACACCTGCCGGGGCACGACGCTGCCCGACGGCACGGTGAGCGGCGGCTTCAGCCGCGCCTACCTGCACCACCTGGAGCGCTGCGGCGAGATGCTGGCGCCCATGCTGGCCAGCCTCCACAACCTGCACTACTACGTGAACCTGATGCGCGAGGTTCGTGCAGCGCTGGACGAGGGGCGCTTCGAGGACTTCCGGCGCCGCTTCCACGCCGACCGGCAGCGCGGCATCGAGTGAAGCGCCTGGACCGGCCGTTCGCGGCCGCTCAGGCCGCCCTTCGGGCGTCCCCGCTGCGCTCGCCGCCCTGTTCGACGGGCAGCTGCGCCAGCAACTCGTCGAACGACGCGACCACCGTCACGCCGGGTTCCTTGCGCACCTCGGCCGCCGCATCGGGCAGCGCGAAGGCGCGGTCGGCGGCGCGCAGCAGTCCGAGGTCGTTGAGGTTGTCGCCCAGTGCCCAGGCCAGCTCCAGCCGCGGTGCGGCGGCATCGGCGCGGAAGCGGCGCAGCACATGGCTCTTGCACAGCGGCGCGCCGGCATCCGGCGCCGCGGGATCGTCGGGCTGGAAGGCCGGGTTCAGCCGCAGCTCGCCGCTGCACACGTCGCCGTCGAACAGCAGCATGTGGGCGAGTGCGAAGTCGGCGAAGATGCGCCGGCGCACGATCTCCGCGGCGATGAACCAGCTGTCGCTGACCAGGCCGACCATGAAGCCCTCGCGCCGCATGCGGTTGACGAAGGGGATCACGCCGGCGCGCAGCTCGACCTCGCGCGCGACGCGCTCGACCTGCTGGCGGTGCGCGAAGCGCATCAGCGCCGCGATGCGCTCGTGGCGGTCGGCCGGCAGCTCGCCGAGCAGCTTGATCAGCTCGGCCTCCTGGCCGATGCCGCGCGCGACGAGCTGCGCGAAGCGCTCGCGGATCACGGTGCCGTCCATCGACAGCAGCAGCAGCCTGGTGCGGCCGCGGCGGCGCGCCAGGATGCTGTCGATACCGGCGGCGGCCTGGCGCTGGGCCTCGAACATGGCGCCGATCTGCTCCACGTGCAGCCGGCCGGCGGCGCGGGCGCGCGAATAGATGACGCGCGAGACCTCGTTGGCCATCGCCGCCAGGTCCAGCAGCGGCTGGCTGTCGTGCTCCAGCGAACCGATGTCGACCTCGGCCAGGTGGGCGCCGGCGCGCTGGGCGTCGATCAGCAGCCCGATGTCGACGCCGTAGCCGTCCTCGAAGGCGAGCGTCTGCAGCAGCGAACGCCGCGCCGCGATCAGCCCGCCCAGCGGCTGGCCGAAATGCGCCAGCTCGGGGAAGAAGACCTTGAGCATGGGCTTGGCCGTCAGCTCGGTGACGCGGCCGCCGCTGCGCCCGAAGCGGGCCTTCACGAAGTCGGCCTGCCCGCTGGCCAGCGGGGCGACGAGGTCGGAGACGATGCCGGGCCGCAGGCCGGCCAGGTCGCCGTCCAGGAAGACCACCAACTCCTCGCCGGCGGCCGCCACGCCGTCCTTCATCGACGCGCCCTTGCCCAGCATCGTGCTGCGCAGCACGCGTGCGCCGGCGGCGCGCGCGAGTGCGGCGGTGTCGTCGGTGGAGCTGTCGTCGATGACCACCACCTCGGCGGTCGCCGGGTCGGCCAGCGCATAGGCGACGACGCTGGCGATGCGTTTCGCCTCGTTCAGCGCCGGGATCACGACGGTGGCGCGCGCCGGCAGCGGCGCGGGCGCGGCAGCGGGGGCGGGCGCCGCGGCAGGCACGGCCGGCTGGGCCGTGGGCACGGCTGCGCCGGCGTGCGTGAGCCGGTCCAGCAGTTCGCGCAGGCGCGCGACCACGTGGGCGGCCCGCGCCGGCCGGCGCGGGTTCGGGCGGGGATCGTTCATGGCCTCTCCGATCCGTCGGGGCCGACAGTATCGTCGCTGTCGGCGACGAACCGGCGACGAACCGGCGACGAACCGGCGACGGACCGGCGGCCCCGGCCGGCGCGGGACCGGCCGGGCCTCACCGGGCCGGCAGCGCGCCGGCCCGGAGGCGGACGAGGCGGCTCAGGACCGGCGGCGGCGCACCGCGATGCGGCCGACGACCCCCAGGCCGGCCAGCATCAGCGCCCAGGTGCCGGGTTCGGGCACCGGCACGGTGTCGCCATAGGCGTAGGCCCAGCTGTTGACGGCGATGTAGAACGTGCCCTGCATGTCGGCGCCGGTCAGGTTCGAGAAGCTGACGCCGATCGGACCGGACACCGCGTCCGCGGCATGCACCCAGGCGCTGCCGTCCCAGTAGCTGTTGACGTAGGCGTAGCGCGAGTCGTTGGCACTCTGGCTGCCGTTGCCGCCGCCGGGCGCCGGCCCGTAGACGTACATGTAGGCGCTCGCGTTCGCCGCGTTGCCGTAGTACGAGGTGAAGGGCGTGCCGTCCCAGTTGAGCGTCCGGTAGACGCCGCCCTCGTTCGCGGCGGCGGCGGCGCTGGCCTGCGCGGTGAAGACGGCGACGGTATTCGGGCTCAGCACGAAGGCCATGCTGGTCCAGGGGGTCTGGACGCTGCCGTTGGCGTTGCTCGTCGGGATCGAGCAGCTGAAGTCGACGCAGCCGTACAGCGTGCCGGACGACGCCGCATGGGCGCCGGTGGCCGCCGTCAGGCCATCGAGCTGGCCGCTGCCGCCCAGCGCCGCGCTGGCGCCGGAGTACAGGGTGGCGGCCGCGGCCGAACCCGGTTCCCAGGGGCTGGTGTCGCTCTGGAACCAGCCGCTCTGGTAGTCGCTCTCGCCGCCCTTGTTGTAGCTGGCGGTGGCGGCGCCGTAGTTCTCGCCGTAGCCGCTCGGCAGGAAGGTGATCGAGGCCGGCCCGGCGCCGAGCGGGACCAGCGTCACGGCGAGCGAGTCCAGGGTCGCTGTGGCCGTGGCATTGCCGGCGACGGCCGGGCCGCAGGCCAGCAGTGCCGCGGCGACGACGGCATACAGCTTGGGGGCGCGCATGGGATCCTCCTGATGCGGCCGCCGCGCCCCGCGACCATTCCGGGGCCCTCGGCGGCCGAGCGCCCAATCTAGCGACCCGCCGGCGGCGCGCATTGACGATGCTCAGGCGCCGCACGGGCGCCTTCCCCCGTGAACGAGGGGGCCATGGGGCCGCCGCCGCAGCCGGCGCGGCCCGGCGCGTTCAGCCCGCCGCCGAACGCTCCAGCAGCGAGCCCGCGCCGTCGAACTGCGCCAGCTCGCGCGCCAGCCAGGGCAGCGTCTCGTGCAGCTCGGCGTGCAGCGTGTGCGGCGGGTTGGCGACGAAGACGCTGCTGCCCAGCAGCCCGAAGCCGCGTGCGTCGGCACGGGCCACGGTCAGCCGGGCGTGCAGCCAGCCCTTGCGCGCGCCGGCCAGCGCCGCGGCCTTCAGGCGCTGCGGCAGCTGCGTGGCCTCCAGCAGCTGCAGCTGCGGCAGCCAGACGATGACCGTGCCCTCGGCGTGGCGCGACAGCGCCTCGCGCAGCGCCGAGAGCGCATGGGCATAGTCGACCTTCAGCTCGTAGGGCGGGTCGATCAGCACGACGCCGCGCCGCGTCGGCGGCGGCAGCTGCGACTTCAGCGCCGCGAAGCCGTCGCTCATGCGCACCTCGACGCCGGGCGCCGCGCCCAGCCAGGAGGCCAGGATCTTGTGGTCGGTGGGGTGCAGCTCGAACAGGCGCAGCTGGTCCTGAGGCCGCTGCAGCATCTGCGCCAGCGCCGGCGAGCCCGGGTACTGCGCGAGGTCGCCGCCGCCGTTGAACGCGCGCACGCAGCCCACCAGGTCGGCCAGCGGCGCCGGCAGGTCGTCGCGGGCCCACAGCCGCGCGATGCCCTGCTCGTATTCGCCGTGCTTGCGCGCCATCTCGCCGTGCAACGCATAGCCGCCGGCGCCGGCGTGGGTGTCGACGTAGCGCCAGCCCTTGTCCTTCAGGTTCATGTGGCGCAGCACGCGCAGCAGCACCAGGTGCTTGAGCACGTCGGCATGGTTGCCGGCGTGGAAGGCGTGGCGGTAGGCGAGCATGGGGGCGATGGTGCCATGCCGGGCCCGCCGCGGCGGCTGCGGACCATGCGCTAACCTCGCCGCATGCCCACGCTGTTCGACCCGATCCGCATCGGCGCGCTGGACCTCGCCAGCCGCATCGTGATGGCGCCGCTGACGCGTTGCCGCGCCGGCCCCGGCCAGGTGCCGACCGCGCTGATGGCCGAGTACTACGCGCAGCGCGCCGACCCGGCCAGCGGCGCCGGGCTGATCGTCAGCGAGGCGACGCAGGTCTGCCCCGAGGGCCAGGGCTACCTCGACACGCCGGGGCTGCACAGCGCGGCCCAGGTCGCCGGCTGGCGGCGCGTCACCGGTGCCGTGCATGCCCGCGGCGCGAGGATCGTCGCGCAGCTCTGGCACGTGGGCCGCATCTCGCATGTCTCGCTGCAGCCCGGCGGGCGCGCGCCGGTGTCCAGCAGCGCAAAGGTGGCCCAGGTGAAGACGCGCACGGCGGCCGGCCGCGAGCCGGTGTCGTCGCCGCGCGCGCTGGTCACCGAGGAGATCCCCGGCATCGTCGAGCAGTACCGCGCCGCCGCGCTGCGCGCGCTGGACGCCGGTTTCGACGGCGTCGAGGTGCATGCCGCCAACGGCTACCTGATCGAGCAGTTCCTGCGCGACAGCCTCAACGACCGCAGCGACCGTTATGGCGGCAGCGTCGCGAACCGCTGCCGCTTCCTGCTCGAGGTGGTGCAGGCGGTGGTCGACGCGGTCGGCGGCGGGCGCACCGGCGTGCGGCTGTCGCCGGTGACGCCGTCCAACGATGCCGGCCCGGACAGCGACCCGCAGGCGCTGTACGGTCATGCCGTCGCGGCCCTGGCGCCGCTCGGGCTGGCCTACCTGCATGTCGTGGAGGGCGCCACCGGCGGCGCGCGCGACCACGCGCCGTTCGACTATGGCGCGCTGCGCTCGCGCTTCAAGGGCGCCTGGATGGTCAACAACGGCTACGACCGCGCGCTGGCGCTGGACGCCGTGGCCGGCGGTCGCGCCGACCTGGTGGCCTTCGGCAAGCCCTTCATCGCCAACCCGGACCTGGGCCGCCGGCTGCGCCTGGGCGCCCCGCTCGCGCTGCCGGATGCGAGCACCTACTACGGCGGTGGGGCGCGCGGCTACACCGATTACGCCACGCTCGATGCCGCCTGACCCAGCGCAAGGGCCGGGCGCCGCGGGCGTGCCGGACGCCCCTGCCGACAGGCCTGCGCAAGGCACCCATCCCGACCCGGTGGCGCGGGCGCGCCGTGTCGCGCTGACGCTGGCGCTGGGCCTGGCCGCCGCGCTGGCCTGCCGGGCGCTGGGCACGCCGCTGCCCTGGCTGATCGGCCCGCTGCTGGCCAGCGCGGTGCTCAGCATGACCGGGGTGAAGCTGGCCGCATCGGGCCGGTTGCGCAACTTCGGGCTGTGGATGATCGGCGTCGCGCTGGGCCTGTATTTCACGCCGGCCGTGCTGGCGCTGCTGTGGACGCTGGCGCCGGCGCTGCTGGCCGGCATCGCCTGGGCGCTGGCGCTGGGCTACGGCTTCTACCGCTTCCTGCGGCGCTTCGGCGGCGAGCGCGACCCGGCCACCGCCTTCTTCGCCGCCGCGATCGGCGGGGCTTCCGAGATGGCGGTGATGGCCGAGCGCCACCATGGCCGCGTCGACCGCGTCGCGGCGGCGCATTCGCTGCGCGTGCTGCTGGTCGTCGTGCTGATCCCGTTCGCCTACCAGGCCGCCGGCGTGCAGGGCCTGGACGCCACCGCGCCCGCGGTGCAGGAGCTGCGCTGGCCCGGGCTGGCGCTGCTGCTGGCGGCCAGCGGCGCCGGCATCGCGCTGCTCGGCTGGCTGGGCACGCCCAACCCCTGGGTGCTGGGCGCACTGCTGGTGACGCTGGCGATCAGCGGCGCCGGTGTCGAGCTCTCGGCGCTGCCGCCGGCGCTGAGCAATGCCGGCCAGCTGTTCATCGGCGTCGCGCTGGGCACGCGCTTCACGCCGGACTTCGCGCGTGCCGCGCCGCGCTGGCTGGGTGCGGTGGCGCTGGGCACGCTGGGCATGATCGGCGTGAGCGCCGGCTTCGCCTGGCTGCTGGCGCAGACGGTCGGCCTGCACCCGGCGACCGTGCTGCTGGGCACCAGCCCGGGTGGCATCGCCGAGATGTGCATCACGGCCAAGGTGCTGCAGCTGGGCGTGCCGGTGGTGACCGCCTTCCACGTCACGCGCTACGTGGCCGTGCTGACGCTGACCGCGCCGCTGTTTCGCCTCGAGCGGCGGCGCGTGGTGTAGGGGCGGGTGGCGTCTCAAGCAAATGTGGCTCTGCCACTTTGCTTGACCCCCCCGGGGGGGCGGGCCGGGCTGGCCCGGCCCTGGGGGCGCTCAGGAGCCCATGCGGGCAAAGAACAGCTCACGGAGGTTGACCTCGCGCGGGCCGGGGATCAGCTCCAGCGCGTCGCCGGCGGCCACGCTGCCGGGCTCGATCACCGCCAGGTAGCCGCCGCAGTAGCCCGACTGCGCCATCAGCTTGACGGCCTGCGCGAAGCCCATCGCGGCCGCCAGCTTGTGGCAGGGGAAGCGCGGTTCGCTGACCGCCAGCACGCAGGCCGTGGCGCCGTCGCGCCGCACGTGCAGGCGGTCGCCGATCCACAGCCGGTCCTCGGCGAGGCCGCTGACCGTCAGGTTCTCGCCCAGCGAACCGGGGGACAACGGCTCGTCCCACAGCGCCACCCGGGCCTGCGCGCGCACGGTCTGCCAGAACGGGTAGTGCTCCAGCGGGTAGGCGTAGACGGCCTTCGTGATGCCGCCGTGCACCGTGGGGTCGGCCTGCTCGTCGCCCTGCAGCCCGAGCGGGCCGACCGCGACCGGCCCGGCGACCGGCGTCTTGGCGATCGCGGAGCGCCCGCGGCGGCCGTCGAGCAGCGTGATCGCGCGCGCACGGCCGGTGTTGACGTGGACGATGTTCATGAATCCTTCACGGCTGGCGCCCGATACCCCGAACGGCATGCATGAGACCATGCAAATCCTGCATGACCCCCCTCCGGGCCGGTGGTTACGGGGTGATTACATTGCCCCGACAATGGCTCCCCCGCGTCGGGCGGGCCCCGCCGGACAGCGGCGGGAGCCCCGCCGCGGCAGCGGCAGACATCGGCATTGGGCGAGCTTCCGGCCCCGGCGTGTCCGGTCCCGGCAGCGGCGGCGGTGGTTCGCCCAATCCCGCTTCCTCACCATTGTCATGACCGGAGTCTCCATGAACCAACCCGCGCTCGAAGGCCTGCGCCTGAATACGCCCGCCTACGTCACGCATGCCCGGCTGATCGAATGGGTGGCCGAGATGGCCGCGCTGACCGAGGCCAGCGAGGTCTACTGGTGCAACGGCAGCGAGCAGGAATACCAGCGCCTGACCGAGCAGCTGGTCGCCGCCGGCACGCTGATGAAGCTCAACCCCGAGCTGCGCCCGCGCAGCTTCCTGGCGCGCAGCGACCCGAGCGACGTCGCGCGCGTCGAGGACCGCACCTTCATCTGCAGCGCGCGCAAGGAAGATGCCGGCCCGACCAACAACTGGGTCGCCCCGGCCGAGATGCGCGAGCTGCTGCAGACCGGGCCGAACGCGCTGTTCAAGGGCGCGATGCGCGGCCGCACGATGTACGTGGTGCCGTTCTCGATGGGCCCGCTGGGCAGCCACATCGCGCACATCGGCGTCGAGCTGACCGACAGCCCCTATGTCGCGGTCAGCATGCGCACGATGACGCGCATGGGCCGCGGCGCGCTGGACGTGCTGGGCAGCCACGGCGAATTCGTGCCCTGCGTGCACACCGTCGGCGCGCCGCTCGAGCCCGGCCAGGCCGACGTCGCCTGGCCCTGCAACAAGACCAAGTACATCGTGCACTACCCCGAGACGCGCGAGATCTGGTCCTACGGCAGCGGCTACGGCGGCAACGCACTGCTGGGCAAGAAGTGCTTCGCGCTGCGCATCGCCAGCACCATGGGCCGCGACCAGGGCTGGCTGGCCGAGCACATGCTGATCCTGGGCGTGACCAACCCGCAGGGCAGGAAGTACCACGTCGCGGCCGCCTTCCCCAGCGCCTGCGGCAAGACCAACTTCAGCATGCTGGTCCCGCCCGAGGGCTACGAGGGCTGGAAGGTCACGACCATCGGCGACGACATCGCGTGGATCAAGCCGCACGCCGACGGGCGGCTGTATGCCATCAACCCGGAGGCCGGCTATTTCGGCGTCGCGCCGGGCACCAACTACCACACGAATCCGAACTGCATGGACTCGCTGAAGAGCGACGTCATCTTCACCAACGTCGCGCTGACCGACGATGGCGACGTCTGGTGGGAAGGCATGACCGAGGAGCCGCCGGCGCACCTGGTCGACTGGCAGGGCCGCGACTGGACGCCGGCCATCGCGAAGGCGAATGCCGTGGACGGCAAGCCGCGCCCGGCCGCGCACCCGAACGCGCGCTTCACCGTTGCCGCGACCAACAACCCGGTGCTGGACCCGCAGTGGGACGACCCGGACGGCGTGGCCATCGACGCCTTCATCTTCGGCGGCCGGCGCAGCACCACGGTGCCGCTGGTCACCGAGGCGCGCAACTGGAGCGAAGGCATCTACATGGCCGCCACGATGGGCAGCGAGACCACCGCCGCCGCCGCCGGCGCGCAGGGCGTGGTGCGCCGCGACCCGTTCGCGATGCTGCCCTTCGCCGGCTACAACATGGCCGACTATTTCCAGCACTGGCTGGACCTGGGCGCGAAGATGCAGGCCACCGGCGCGACGCTGCCGCGCATCTACTGCGTCAACTGGTTCCGCAAGGGGGCCGACGGCAAGTTCGTCTGGCCCGGCTACGGCGAGAACATGCGCGTGCTGGACTGGATGATCCGCCGCATCGAGGGCCACGCCGGTGGCGCCGACAACGTCTTCGGCATCAGCCCGCGCTACGAGGACCTGCGCTGGGACGGCCTGGCCTTCACGCGCGAGCAATACGCCAGCGTGATCGGCATCGACCGCGCGGCCTGGCAGCAGGAGCTCAAGCTGCACGCCGAGCTGTTCCAGCAGCTCGCCCACCACCTGCCGCCGGAGCTGCCGGCGACCAAGGCGCGCATCGAGGAACGGCTCGCGGCCTGACCACGCGCGCCCGCCAGGACCGGCCGCGGCGCGCATGAAGCTGCAGCTGCTGTCCGACCTGCACCTGGAGAGCGAGGCCTTCGACCCCGAGCCGGCGCCGGGGGCCGATCTGCTGGTGCTGGCCGGCGACATCGACGCCACCTGGGCCGGCTACGAACGCTTCGTCGGCTGGCCGGTGCCGGTGCTGGTGGTCGCCGGCAACCACGAATTCGACGGCCGCGAGATCCGCGACGCCTGGCCGCGGCTGCACGAGCACGTCGCGCGCTGCGGCTTCACGCTGCTGCAGCGCGAGACGACGCTCGTCACCGCGGCCGACGGCCAGCGCGTGCGCTTCGTCGGCGCCACGCGCTGGAGCGACTTCGACCTCTTCGGCGCCGCGCAGCGCCAGCGTGCGATGCGCGCCGCCGCCTATTTCATGATGCTGATGGCGGCCACGCGCGACGGCGCGCCCTTCGACGCCGCCGCGGTGCGCGATGAGGGCCTGGCCTGCCGCGCCTGGCTGGAGAGCGCACTGGCCGAGCCGCCGCGCGGACGCTGGGACCGCACGGTCGTCGTCACGCACTTCGGGCCCGGCCTGCGCAGCGCCGACCCGCGCTATGGCGCGCAGCCGGGCACGGCCAGCTTCTGCAACGCCGACGACGACCTGATCCCGCGCGCCGACCTGTGGCTGCACGGCCACCTGCACTGCCGTCACGACTGGCGCGTCGCGCGGCCCGGCCGCCGGCCGGCGCGCGTGGTGTGCAACGCGCGCGGCCTCGTCGGCAAGGGCGAGGCCGAGGGCCACGACCCGCTGTTCACCGTCGAGGTCTGACCCGCGTCAACATCCGGCCATCGCCGCGGATGCGACACTGGGCGCCGCAGCGCACCGAGGCACTGCAGCACAACCCGCGACAAAGGACCCCGCCATGAAGATCCTCGCCGCCGTCGACGGCAGCTCGTACACCAAGCGCATGCTCGCCTACCTGGCCGCGCACGACGAGTGGCTGGGCGCGCACCACCGCTACACGCTGCTGCACGCGGTGCCCGCGGTGCCGCCGCGGGCCGCCGCGGTGCTGGACAAGGCCACGCTGAAGGCCTACTACGACGACTCGGCCGAGAAGGTGTTCAAGCCGATCCGCAGCTTCTTCGCCAAGCAGGGGCTGCAGGCCGACTTCCAGTACAAGATCGGCCCCGCCGGCGAGGTCATCGCCGAGGCGGCGAAGAAGGGCGGCTACGACCTGCTGATCATGGGCTCGCACGGGCACGGCACGCTGACCAACCTGGTGATGGGTTCGGTGGCGACCAAGGTGCTCGCCCACTGCAGCACGCCGGTGCTGCTGGTGCGCTGATCCGGCGGCGGCGGCAGGTGCGCCGGCCGGTGCGCCGGCCGGCGCGTCAGCTGCCGGCGCCCGCCGGCCGGCGTACCGGCCCGCGCAGGCCGTCGAAGCAGGTCGACAGCACCCAGTCGACGATCTGGTCGTCGCCGTACTGCCCGCCGGCCTTCAGGAAGGCCGGCACCGGGTCGCAGCCGCGCGCATAGATCGTGTAGAGCACCACCTCGGGCGGCAGCGCGGGGTCGATGTCGCCGGCGGCCTGGGCCTGCAGGATCCATTCGCCGAGCTTGTCGCTGACCTGCATCAGCAGGTCCAGGTAGGCCTTGTTCGCCATCAGCTCGGCGCGCAGCGACGAATTCTGCGAAGGCAGCGTCGGCATCTCGCCGGCCAGCTGCAGCTGCAGCGCCCAGCGCGTGACGGCGCGCAGGCGGTCGTAGGCGCTCGCCCCGGCGTGCGTCGCCTGCTGCTCGACGAAGGCCAGCGTGCGCTGCAGCAGCCGCACCATCGCCGCGGCGGCCAGCGCCTCCTTGGACGCGAAGTGCTTGTACAGGCTGGCCTTCGCGATGCCGACGTCGGCCGCCACCTCGTCGACCGTCATCAGGTCGAAGCCCTTGTCCGCGAGCAGGCGGTTGACGGCGTCGACGATCGCGTCCTCACGGACGCGCAGGACTTGTTCTCGGAACGACAGGCGGGCCATACCCCGCATTGTAGGGCGGCTGCAACACCCGGGTCGCCCGCTGAACGCAGCGGTTGTGGTGCCGACCGCACGGTCGGCGGACTATCCCGCGCGGCGGACCAGCTTCAGGTGCGGCAGCCAGCCGGTGCCGGCGACCGCGGCCGGCTCCGCGCCGGCCTCCTGCGCGCGTTGCAGGCTGAGGTCGAGCCCGAAGGCGGTGCCCAGGTCGGCCGGATCGTCGGCCGCGGGCGCGGGTTCGTCGCGCCCGAGGTGGAACCAGCGTGGACTGCGGTCGGCTTCGTTCATCGCGGCACCCCTCGTGATCCGTGCGTTTCGGGCGTCAGGTCGTCAGCGTCGGTAAGCAGTGTCACGCCGCTTTGCCGGCCGTGCACGCGGGCGCTGCCGCCGCGCGTGGCCCAGTTCACGCGAAGGCGCGCGCTGCCTAGAATCGCGCCCCCCGTGCCGCTGCCGGCCCGCCAGGCCGCCGCCATGCCGCCGCCCGCTCCCGCCGCCGTGCCTGCCGCCACCTTCGCCGCCATCGACTTCGGGACCTCGAATTCCGCGGTCGCGCTGCCGGCCGCCGCCGGCGGGGTCGAGCTGGTCGCGCTGGAGGACGGGCTGCCGACGATGCCGACCGCGGTCTTCTACCGCGCCGACACGCCGGCGCACCAGGCGACGCCCGACGCGCTGTTCGGCCGCGCCGCGATCGCCGCCTACGTCGAAGGCCACGACGGCCGGCTGATGCGCTCGATGAAGAGCATCCTCGGCGCCGCGCTGCTGGACCAGCGCACCGACGTCGGCGGCGGGCGCGCGCTGCGCTACCGCGACGTCGTCGCCGGCTACCTGCGCGAGCTGCGCCGGCGCGGCGAGGCGGCAGCCGGGCGGCCGATCGCGCGCGTCGTGCTCGGCCGGCCGGTCTTCTTCGTCGACGACGACCCGCTGCGCGACGCGCGCGCCGAGGCGGCGCTGCGCGACGCCGCGCTGGCCGTCGGCTTCGCCGAGGTGCGGTTCCAGTTCGAGCCGATCGCCGCCGCGCTGGACCACGAGCGCCAGGCGACGCAGGAACAGCTCGTGCTGGTGGCCGACATCGGCGGCGGCACCTCGGACTTCTCGCTCGTGCGCGTGGGCCCGGCGCGGCGCGGGCGCGCCGACCGCCGCGACGACATCCTGGCCAGCCATGGCGTGCACATCGCCGGCACCGACTTCGACCGCCATGTCGAGCTGGCCGCCATCCTGCCGCTGCTGGGCTACCGCACGCGCCGGCCGCCGCGGCCGGGAGACGACGGCCCGCCGGCGGAGGTGCCCAGCGGCATCTACTTCGACCTCGCGACCTGGCACCTGATCAATACCGTCTACGCGCCGGCGCGCGTGGCCGAGCTGCGCTCCATGCGCAGCTGGTACGCCGAGGCGCGCCACCACGCCCGGCTGATGCGCACGCTGGAGCAGCGGCTGGGCCATGCGCTGGCCGCGGCGGCCGAGCGCGCGAAGATCGACGTCGCCACGCGCGGCACGGCGGCGATCGCGCTCGACGAGCTCGAGCCGGCGCTCGCCGCGACGCTGGACGAGGCGCGCGCCGCCGCCGCGATCGAGGCCGACCTCGAGCGCATCGTGCAGGCGGCGCACGAGACGGTGCGGCGCGCCGGCGTCGCGCCGTCCGGCGTGGACCTGCTGTATTTCACCGGCGGCTCGACCGGGCTGCCGGCGCTGGTGCAGCGCATCGCCGCCGGCTTCCCGCAGGCCGAGCGCCGGCAGGGCGAACGCTTCGCGAGCGTCGCGACGGGGCTCGGCCTGCACGCACAGGCCTTGTGGGGCGCCCGGACGGACGCGGGCTGACGCGGCCGCTCAGCGGCGCGGCCGGCCGGGGCGCGGCGCGCGCGGGGCACTCGGGCGCCGCGCCGGCGCCGGGCGCGTCTTCGGCACCGCGCGCGGCCGGCTGACATCGGCGATCAGCATCACCGCGCGCACGAGGTCCTGCACCGCCTCGGCCAGGTCGGCCGGCGGTTCCAGCGTCTCGATCACCGCGGCCAGCGCGTCGGCGTCCTCCAGGTCCTCGGGGTCGAAATGCAGGTACAGCAGCGCCAGCGGCTCGACCAGTGCCGGGTCGTCGAGCGCGGTCAGCGCCGGGAAGGCGTCCAGCGCCGCCGCGAAGCCGGCCACCCAGGGCAGCACGCTGTCCGACGGCGGCGCGTCCTCGTCGTCGGGCGGCGCCACCCAGGGGTCGAACCACTGGCGCGCGGCGATCGCACGTTCCAACTCGGCATGGCGGCGCGCCGCCAGCGCATGCAGCTCGTCCAGCGCCGGCCCCGGTGGTGCCGCGCGCCCTTCGACGTCGTGCACGAAGCCCAGCCAGCGCGCCGGCGGCAGCGGCTGCGGCTGCAGCAGCACGCCGCACAGCCAGCCGTCCAGCGCCGACAGGTCCGGCGGCTCCAGCGGCGCCGGCAGCGCGGCCAGCAGTTCCTGCAGGCGTTCGATGTCCGCGTCGCTCAGCGGTGATGTCTTGTCCAGCGCAGGCTCCCCATGCCTGGGGATGGGCGGCCGCCGGTGTGGCGGCTAGATTGGCATCCCTCGGCCGTGCCGCATTGTCCCCCCTGCGCAGGTCTGCGCCAGCCGGGTGACGGCGCCGCCCAACGCTCCCAACGACGTCCTTTCCGGAGGACTTTCCGGGGCCCGCTGCGCAGGCAGCGGGCCCTGCTTTCTTTCGCCGCTTGACAAGTCACTTATCGGTGACTACATTCAAGTCACCGTTAAGTGACTTTGGAGTGCGCCATGGACCGTCGTGCTTTCGTCCGCCTCGTCGGCGGTGGTGTCGTCGTCGCGGCGGCTGCGCCACTGGCCGGCTGCTCGAGCGCCATCCCGCCGGAGGCCGTCGCGGCCTGGGCCGGACCCGGCGACGAGCCCGACCTGCGGCGCTGGATCGTCGCCCACGCGATCCTGGCGCCGCATTCGCACAACCTGCAGTCGTGGCTGGTCGACCTGCGCACGCCCGACGAGATCGTCCTGCGCTGCGACCGCGGCCGCCTGCTGCCGGTGACCGACCCGTTCTCGCGCCAGATCATGATGAGCCACGGCACCTTCCTCGAACTGCTGGTGCTGGCGGCACGCCAGCGCGGCCACCGCGCCGAGGTCACGCTGTTTCCCGAAGGCGTCTTCGACGAACGCACCATCGATGAACGCCCGGTGGCGCGCGTGCGCTTGGTGCCCGACACGGCACTGGCGCCCGACCCGCTGTTCGCGCAGGTGCTGAAGCGGCGCACCAACCGCAATGCCTACGACGCGGCGCGCCCGGTGCCGGAGCAGGCCTGGCAGGCGCTGGCCGCGGCGATGGCCGCGCCCGGGGTGGCGGCGCCGGTGGCCTTCGGCCATGTCGGCGCCGACGACGCGGCGGCGCTGCAGCGCCACCGTGCCATCGCCAGCCAGGCCTGGCGGATCGAGATGACGACGCCGGCGGCGATGCTGGAGTCGTTCAAGGTGCTGCGCGTGGGCGCGCGCGAGATCGCCGAGCACCGCGACGGGCTGTCGCTGACCAGCCCGATGGTCGTCGCGATGACCAAGCTGGGCCTGTTCGACCGCAGCCAGGCGCCGGCGCCCGACAGCTACGCGACGACCAGCCAGATCGAGGACTTCGACGCCAAGATCGCCACCACGCCGGGCTTCCTGTGGATCACCAGCGAGGGCAATGCGCGCGCGACGCAGGTCGACGCCGGGCGCGCCTACCTGCGCGTGCAGCTCGCCGGCACCGCGCTGGGCCTGGCCATGCATCCGCTGCAGCAGGCGCTGCAGGAGTACCCGGAGCAGGCGGCGCCCTACGCCGCGATCCACGCGCTGCTCGGCGCGCCGCGGCCCACGCACACGGTGCAGATGTGGGCGCGCGTCGGCTATGCCGAGCCGGTGGGGCCGGCACCGCGGCGGGGCCTGGACGCGCACCTGGTCTGAGGTGCGATGATCTTCCGATGACCGTCGCCGCCACCGCCACGGCGCAACCGCGCACCCGCAACCGCGCGGCGACCGAGGAGCGCATCCTGGCCGCGGTCGGCCAGGTGCTGGCGCGCGACGGCTTCGCGGCCGTCGGCGTCAACGCCATCGCGCGCGAGGCCGGCGTCGACAAGGTGCTGATCTACCGCTACTTCGGCGGCCTGCCCGAGCTGCTGCAGGCCTGGGGCCGCAGCGGTCGCTTCTGGCCGCGCGTCGCCGACCTGCTGGGCGACGACCCGCAGGCGCTGCTGGCGCGCCCGCTGGCCGAGCGTTATGCGCGCTTCTTCGCGCACTTCGTCGACGAGCTGCGGGCGCGCCGGCTGACGGTGGAGATCCTGGCCGCCGAACTGAGCCACCGCAACGAGCTGACAGCCATCCTGGAGGCCGAGCGCGAGGCCTGGGGCGACGAGGCCACGCGCGTGCTCGGCGGGCCGGAATTCGCGGCGCGACCCTTCCTGAACGGCGTCACGCTGCTGCTGGTGGCCGGCGTGCAGTACCTGGTGCTGCGCAGCCGGCGCATCCGCGTCTTCGGCGGCGTGGACCTGCAGTCCGACGCCGGCTGGGCCGCGCTGAAGGCGTCCATCGCCGAGCTGGCGCGCACCTTGTTCCCGCCGTCGCGCTGAGCCGGCGCGCCGCCGCCGCACGCCGCGGCGAGGACTAGACTGCACGGTGTCGCGGCCGCGTCCTGGCCGCCCGGAGACCAGCATGGGTGCACCACAAGCCTTCACCGACGAACGCGAGATCGCGCACTGGATCGCCGGCCGCCGCGAGAGCGGCCAGGGCACGCGCACGCAGCCGGTGTGGAACCCGGCCACCGGCCAGGCGGCGCGCCAGGTGCGGCTGGCCGAGACAGCCGACGTGGCCGCCGCGGTGGCCGCCGCGAAGGCCGCGCAGCCGGCCTGGGGCGACACGCCGCCGATCCGGCGCGCGCGTGTGCTCAACGCCTTCCTCGCGCTGCTCAACCGCCACCGCGACCGGCTCGCCGCGATGATCACCGCCGAACACGGCAAGGTCTTCAGCGACGCCCAGGGCGAGGTCACGCGCGGCATCGACATCGTCGAGTTCGCCTGCGGCGTGCCGCAGCTGCTGAAGGGCCAGTTCAGCGACCAGGCCTCCACCGGCATCGACAACTGGACGCTGCGCCAGCCGCTGGGCGTGGTAGCCGGCGTCACGCCGTTCAACTTCCCGTGCATGGTGCCGTGCTGGATGTTCCCGGTGGCGCTGGCCTGCGGCAATGCCTTCATCCTGAAACCCAGCGAGCGCGACCCCAGCGCCAGCCTGTTCATGGCCGAGCTGCTGCAGCAGG
>ERZ761607.2324-NODE-2324-length-20862-cov-385.672322_pt1 | contig 20862 bp, 22 predicted proteins | sample MGYA00511164_ERZ761607 | MGnify/ENA primary metagenome ERZ761607 (study PRJEB28899, sample SAMN02445080) | bioreactor sludge metagenome | biome: EBPR sludge | place: Australia: Brisbane, Thorneside Wastewater Treatment Plant | collected 2011-06-22 ... | reverse complement strand
CTCATCCCCGACCCTTATCCCGCTTGCGGGAGAAGGGAGATTCGCGAGTCGCTGACGCGACTTTCACATTCACATTAACTGTGGCTGTTCGTTCAGCCATGTCAGCCCGCACAGGCATCCGTTGCAACGATCGCCGGCAGCCCACGCGCCGGCGCCGAAACAGCTTGCAATTGCGGAACTATTTGGCTGACTTAACTCTGATTCCCTGGCGTTTCCCGGGTCTTCTTCCTATACTGTCCCGATAAGAAAAGCTTTCTGATAATTTCGCGAGGAGACGTGTGATGAAGATCTGCATTCCGGGCTTGCTGCCCGAGCAGCTACTGGTTGATCTGCCGGAGATCGACGCTCAGCACGAAGAGATTTTTTGCCGCATCGAGGCCCTGAAGACCGCCTCTTTCGAGAGCAGCCACGTTCCCGTCGACGAGTTCCAGGCTCTGCTCGATTACTTCACGATGCACTTCGCCACCGAGGAACGGCTGGCTGAGGAAGCCGGGCTCGATTTCGTCGACCATACCCGCATCCACGAGGAAACGCTGCGCCTGCTCGGCCGGGCGCTGGCCGAGGTGATCCGCGGCGGGCGCGACGCGCACTCGTTCCTGCGCTACTGCGAGTACTGGTTCGAGCGGCACATCAGCGAAGACGACCGCCTGTTCATCAGCAACCTGCAATCGTCGAACTTCATGCCGTCACCCGGCTTCTGGCAGAACAGCGACCTGCAGGCCCGGGTCTGAGTCGGCGCAGCCCGCAGCGTCTGTTGAAGCCATCGTCGCCCGCAGCCCCGAATGCAGGGCGGCTGGAAGCGAGGACCGAGACAGGGCGGGCCTACGGGCGACGCTGCAAACTCGCGGTTCCTTCATGTGAAAGTCGCGTCAGCGACTCGCTTGTGAACCACTGCCGGCCGCCAGTTGCGCCAGGTATTCCTGGTGGACCGGCAGGCTCAGCGCGTTCGGTCGCAGCGCCTTGACGGCGGCGACCGCCGCCTCCTTCGACCAGCCCCGTTCGAGCAGGATCTGCGCCGCCATCAGCCCGGTGCGCCCGGAACCACCCTTGCAATGAATGGCGATCCTCGTGCCGGCGTCCAGCAGTCCGTGCACCGCGTCCCGCTGCGCTTGCCAGGCGGCAGCAAAGTCGGCCGCCGGAGCGTGATCGTCGTCGATCGGCAGGTGGAACCATTGCAGGCCGCGCTGCGCGCAGATCTCGCCGAGGGCGCTGACGCCGTTGCTCGTCATCTCGGCGCGCGGCATCAAGGTCAGTACGGCGACGGCACCGGCTGCTGCCAGTTGCTCGACCGCTGCCGCAGCGTCGACGCCACGGGTTCCCGGGCATGGTGTGAGGATGAAGCCGGCGCTGCCCTGGTTCAGTGGCAGCAGGTCTGAGGGATGCGTGTTCATGGCGGTGGTTGTCGGTGAGGGTTGGACGCTGAACCGCCGGCGCAACGCGATGCGCGGCGCGGCGATGGTCGAGGACGGCTGCACGGGTCGCTCACCCGCCATGCCGCTGCCGATTCTACCGGACTTGAAGCCCGGCGGTCAGTGCCGGATACTTGCCTTTGCAGCCGCTGACGGCTCACCACGATCTCCGTTCTCGACAGGGAAAACAAATGCCGGAATGTTTCCTGCCACAACCGCCGCGACCGATCCGCTGCCGGGCGCAACTGCTTGCCGCCATCCTTCTGCTGCTCGCCGGGAGCTGGCCGCTCACTGCCGCGGCGCAGGTCTTCGACAGCGAGCGGCAGCGTTTCCGGCTGCGCATCGTCAGCGAAGGACTCGAACATCCGTGGGGACTCGCCTTCCTGCCCGACGGCCGGATGCTGGTCAGCGAACGTCCCGGACGCCTGCGGCTGATCGACGCCAGCGGCAGGCTCGATCCAGAGCCCGTTCGCGGGCTGCCCGCCGTGGCGGCGATTGGCCAGGGAGGACTGCTCGACGTCGCGCTGCATCCCCGCTTCAGTGACAATGGCTGGGTCTATCTCTCCTACGTCGCCGAGGGGCCGGGCGGCTACGGCACCGAGGTCCTGCGCGGCCGGCTCCAGGGCAAGGCGCTGCACGACGTGCAGATCCTCTTCCGCATGCGTCCCAAGTCGGCTGGCGGGCAGCATTTCGGCTCGCGCCTGGTCTTCGATCGGCAGGGATTCCTGTTCATCACACTCGGCGATCGTGGCGAGCGGCAGCGCGCGCAGCGGCTCGACGACCACGCCGGCTCGGTCATCCGCCTGCACGACGACGGCCGTGTGCCACCGGACAATCCCTTCGTCGGCCAGCCCGGCGTTCTTCCCGAAAAGTACACTCTCGGCAACCGCAACGTCCAGGGCGCGGCGCTGCACCCCGGCAGCGGCGAACTGTGGACGCACGAGCACGGACCGCAAGGCGGCGACGAAATCAACCTGATCCGGCCGGGAAGGAACTACGGCTGGCCGGTGATCACCTACGGCAGGAACTACGGCAGCGGAACCACGATCGGTGAAGGCACCGCGAAGCCCGGAATGGAGCAGCCGCTGCATCAATGGACGCCGTCGATCGCACCGTCGGGAATGGCTTTCTACACCGGCGAGCGCTTCCCGCACTGGCGCGGCAACCTCTTCGTCGGTGCCCTGCGCGATCAGATGCTGCTGCGCCTGCAGCTCGACGGCCAGCGCGTCGTGCGTCAGGAAGCGCTGCTGAAGAACAGCATCGGCCGCATCCGTGACGTCCGGAACGGCCCCGACGGTCTCATCTACCTGCTGACCGACAGCCCGAGTGGCGTCGTCGCGCGTCTCGAGCCGCTGCCGTGACGAGAGCGCTTTGCGGGGCACGCATCGCCGCCTCGGCGCGGGCGTCGCGATGATGCCGAGGCCGCAGTTCGCCCCCACCCCCGGCGAGGGCAGCGACCGCCAGCCAGCCATCCCCGCGGGCGGCGCTGTCGACTGCCGCGGCTGCGGCGCCTGCTGCGCCTCGTTCCGCGTCTCGTTCTACTGGGCCGAGGCCAGCGTCCGCGCCATTCCCAATGACCTGATCAAGCAGCTTTCGCCGTGGTACGCCTGCCTTGCCGGCACGAATTCCCAGGCACCGCGCTGCCGGGCTTTGCAGGGCGAGGTTGGCGGGCGCGTCCGCTGCACCATCTATGCGCACCGCCCGTCGCCCTGCCGCGAGGTACAGGTGGGCGACGACAAGTGCAGCCGGGCACGGCAGCGCCACGGTCTGCCGCCGCTCACCGGACTGCCGCCGGCAGCAGCACCGCTGGCGCCGGTCGACGATCGCTGAGCAACCCGACCCTGCGCCGCCGGACGCCGCGACGACCGCTGGCGAACGCTCTGGCAGCCGCCTATACTGGAAAACAGGTGACCGACGATCGTCCGCAGGGCCTGGGGCACACCGCCGGCAGTCAATGCCCACCGGCTGCCGCAGCGACCGTTCGCCATCCGCACCGACTCGACACCACCACCGCAGGAGAGACCGATGCCCGCCGCCACGGAACCCCCGCCCACCGCCACCGATGCCGGCGAGCCGGCGGCCCCGCGACGGCGAAACCGCCTGCGGCTGGCGCTGGGTTTTCTGCCGGCGCTGCTCGGTGCGACGATCGCTGGCCCGTCGCCGGCGAGCGGCAGCGCCACCGTCAACTCCGCCGCCAGCCCCCCCGCCAACCCCGAGTACGCCGCCGCAAGGCAGCGCATGGTCGACCAGCAGTTGATCGCCGACTGGCGCGGCATCAGCAATCCGCAGGTCCTGCGGGCGATGGCGACGGTACCGCGGCACGAGTTCGTCCCGCCGGCGATCCGGCAGAGCGCCTACGAGGACCGCCCGCTGCCAATCGGTCACGGACAGACGATCTCGCAACCCTACATCGTCGCCTTCATGACCGAGCAACTGGCACCACAGGCGAGCGACCGCGTCCTCGAGATCGGCACCGGCTCCGGCTATCAGGCAGCGATCCTCGCCGGCCTCGTGCGCGAGGTCTACAGCATCGAGATCGTCGAGCCGCTGGCGAAGCGCGCCGCCGGCGACTTGGCGCGGCTCGGCTACCACAACGTGCGCGTGCGCCACGGCGACGGTTACCAGGGCTGGCCCGAGGCCGCCCCGTTCGACTCGATCATCGTCACCTGCGCCCCCGACCACGTGCCGCAGCCGCTCGTCGATCAGCTCCGCGAAGGCGGCCGCATGATCATCCCGGTCGGCGATTTCGGCAACCAGAACCTCTTCCTGCTGAGGAAGCAGGGCGGCAGACTCGAACGTGAACGCATCCTGCCGGTGCGCTTCGTGCCGATGACCGGCGCCGCCGAGACCCGCCGGCGGTGACCGCGGCGGCCGGTGGCGGCCGCCTCGGCCTGTTCTCGGCGAGCACGCGGGTGGTCGCGAGCATGCCCGGCTCGGGCGTCTTCACCACCAGCGGCTTCCTGCTCGCTGACCTGAAATCGCCGTGGCTGGTGCTGCTCGCCTGGTTCGTCGGCAGTCTGCTCGCCGCCTGCGGAGCGCTGTGCCATCGCGCGCTGGCGCGCCGCCTGCCAGAATCCGGTGGCGAGTACTTCTTCCTCTCGCGCACCCGGTGGCCGGCGGCCGGCACCATGGCCGGCTGCATCCCGATCCTCGTCGGGTTCGCCGCGCCGCTCGCTGCCGCCTCGCTCGCTGTCGGCGACTACGTCCGCGACTGGCTTCCCGACAGCTCGCCGCAGCCGCTCGGCAGTGCCCTGCTCTGCGCCTTCGCCGCTCCACTCGCGGCGGATGGAAGGCGGCAGTCGCCTGCACGACCTGACGGTCGCCGTCGAGATCATGCCGATCGCCTTCCTCGCCGACCTGCTGGGAATGGCCTTCGCCGCCGTCGTCCGGCAACCGGTCGAAAGCCTCTGGGGGCTCGCCACGCTGGCCGCGACCTGGCTCTTCTGGCGCTGCCGACGCGCACTGCGCGGCCCCGGAATCGGCATCACGCCGTCTGACGGGCCCGGCCGGGCCGCTGACGCACCGGTACCGGCAGAGCGTCGTTCAGCCTTTCTTGCGTGCCTCCATCAGCTGCCGAATCCGTTCGATCTCGAGGCGTTTGGCCTCGGGCGAACCCCATGGGATCGCCCGCTGCGCGGCGGCGGCGCGCGCGGCGTCGCGTTGCGCCTGCAGCGCCCTCGCTTCCGCCAGGCGCTCCTCCTCGCGAACGCGCGCGGCCGCCAGCACGCGCTCGGCGGCGATCGGTGCACGGCGCGCCGGCAGGCCGGCCAGTTCGACGAGGCGGTCGATCGCCTCCTGCACACTGTCCCATTCACCGTGATCCCAGTGCGAAACCTCGCTGATCAGCGGCAGATTGAGGGCGGAGATGACCGGCAGCCAGACCTCTTCCTCGCCCTGGCGGCGACGCACCGAGAGGCCGGGATCGAACTGGTACCAGCCTTGCTGCAGGCGGCGGAACAGCCCCCGGTTGTAGGCGTAGTCGCGGTCGATCTCGTTGCGCGCGAGAACCGAGGAAAGGTACTGCCGCCGCCGGCGTTCGGGGCGGACGATGTTGGCCGGCAGGTGCTGCCAGGCATCGAGGATGTCCTTCGCCTCGAAAGCCCCCATGCGGCGACGTTGCGGGTGGGTGAAGCGCGACTTGAAGAGCACCCAGAGCGTCTGGAAGAGCGAATACTCGGCGAGGTGGCGGTCGAGGCGGACCAGCCGGTCGCCCGTCCGGACGTCGATGCTGCCCGGAGCGAGCCGCTCGTAGAGCGCAGCGAGCGGACCGGTCGCGAAGGCCCGATCGCGGAAGCCTTCGCGCAGGGCCCAGTGCAGCGCGTTGTAACCATACTGGTCGACGGCATCGCGGGCGGCACCGCGTTCGAGCAGGGCCTCGACGAGCGGCAGATTGCCGGCCGCCGCCGCCGCCATCAGCGGCGTCTGGTTCATCGGCAGGCGATGCTCGATGCCGTACTGCTCGCACTGCTTGAGGATGTCCTTGAAATGCCGGGCGAAGTATGGAACGTAGGTCTTGCGGCCGAAGGTCGCCCGCTGCTTCGCATAGTGGACGGCCTGATCGAAACGCGCCTCGGCGGCCAGCCAGACGGCCAGCTGCGGCTCGTCATGGCAGGTGGCGTACTCGTAGAGTTGCTGTTTCATCTTCGCACCCGGCGCCTGTTCGCGGAACACCTTCTGCAGCAGCTCGACGAGCTTCTCCTCGCCGACCACCGGCCACGGCACCGGCGTCTGTTTCAGGATCGTCAGCCGGATCGCTTCCGCCTGCTCCTGCTTGCCCTGCAGTTCGAGCTTGCGCGCCTCCTTCTGCCAATCCTCGAGCGTCGACTTCTGCGCCGTGACGGTGATCGGCCCAACGCTCAGGCCGAGCAGACCAACGAGGGGATGCCCGCTGTCCGACTCGATCACGTAGACGTTCCTGATCGCCCGCGTCAGCGCGACGTAGAGCGCGTTGACGAAGAACTTGTAGACCTCGAGCGACTTGTCGCTCTTGTCCTTCGCCCGCCGGTAGTCGAGGGTCTCGACCTCGAGATCGGCGGCGGCAACGCCATCGACGATTTCGCCGAACTCGGCGCGGTGATCGGAAATGAAGCGGTAGAGGACGATGTTCTCGTACTCGAGACCTTTCGCCTCGTGGATCGAAAACAGCAGCGGCGTCGCGAAATGCCGGCGCGCCTCGATCTTGTCCTCGTCGCGCATGACCAGCACGGCGAACTGCGTCGACTGGCGGATTTTCTGGTCGAGTTCGCGCTTCGTCGCATCCCTGTCGGCAATCAGTGCCACCTGTCCGGTGTCGCCGCCGACCGCCTGGACGAGGAAGTTGCTCTCGCGGTCGATCGAACCGAAGCGGCGGTGCTTGATCTTCAGCAACTGGTTGGCGACCCGCGTCGCTTCGAGCCCGTTGCGGAAGTTGGCGCTGAGAACGCGCAGCTGCTGCCGCTCGGCGATCTTCGGATCCTTCCAGAACAGGCTTCTGACCTGGCTCCAGGAGAAGAAGTTGGGGTGGACGATCTGGTTCGAATCGCCGCAAAGCAGGAAGTGGCCGGCCTTCTTCAGCGTCCGCAGGACCAGCGCCAGTTGCACGGTGGTGATGTCCTGCACCTCGTCGATGACGACGAAGTCGTAGCGCGGCGCCGCCAGCGACAGCCATTCCTGCGCGACGAGGTTGAGGTCGTAGAGCCTCGCCTCGACCAGCCAGGCACGATACTTCTCGAACAGCTCGTAGAGCCGGTCGCGCTGCTCGGCGGCAAAGATCGACTGGCGGACGCCGAGCGCGCGATACTCGTCGCGACTCAGGATGCCGCCGGCGCCGGCTGCCAGGACACCGCGGATCTCCTCGAACACCTGGTGCCCGTCGAAGTCGCGGAACGTCTGCCGCATGCGCCCGAACCAGCCGGCGAAGTCGCGCCAGGTCGCCTCGCGGCCTGCCGGCACGCGGATCGATTCGACGAACTCGCGGTAGGCGAGGAAGACCGCCTCCTGCCCGGCATGTTCGAAGCCGTTGGCGTAATACAGATCGCGGGCGCTCTGTGCGAGGTAGCTCGAGTGCGTGACGTAGAGCACCTCGCCCTCGGCCTGCTTGAGCTTCTCGAGAGTCAGCGCCGTCTTGCCGCTGCCGGCGCTGCCGACAACGATCAGCGGCGCCGGCTGGCGATAGATGGCTTCCTGCGCGTCGTCGAACGAGATCGGCTTGTCGAGCAGATGAATCGTCGTCCGTTCCGGGTGCAGGTAGCGCAGCGGCTCTGCTTCGCCGATCGCCGTCGCGGCGTCGATGTCGGCGACCCGGCTCTCGTCGATCGCGGCGCCGCGCAGGAAGCGCGACTTGTCGTAATCGTGGTTGGCGATCACCTCGAGCATCAGCGCGCACACTTCGTCACCGTGGCGGACGAGCGCGAAGAGCAGCCGGTCGGCGTCGTCGAGGCGGGCGCGATAGAACTTGCCGTGGCTCAGATTGACGAGCTTTTTCACCTGTGCGGCGCGAAAATCGCCGCGCGCGATGGCCTCCGCCACCTTCCGGTAGCTGGCCCTGACGCGCGTCGTGTCGAGGCCGATGTATTCAAGAATCTTCACGACTGGTTCCGGAGTGGTTGATGGGAGAAAAACGGCGCTGCAGCGGCGACGCGCCCGAATCTGAAGAGGCTGGCGAACGGCGACCGCCCTCGGGCATCCTTGTCACCCCCCCAGGCCCAAGCGCCACCGCGATTCTACCGCAGAGGCGGCTGCCGTTCAGCGGCAGGGGCCGGTGGCCGGCGTGCGCGCCGTCCACCGGCCGGCGCCTGCAGGCGGGACCAGTGGGGAACAACGAGTCGGGCAAGAAGAGAAACCGGCAACGCGCTACGCCGTGGATTGCTTCCCCGAGGCATCAGGATGCTTTCCCAAGGCGTCAGGATGCTCTCGCGCCGGCGGCAATGGGCTTGTTGACACGCCTGCCGGCTGCCCCCTCCCGTTTGCCCCGAGAAACAAGCCGTATCGCCGCCAGTTCATGTTTCTGATGGGAATGACGGCAACGATACGGCGCACGGTCTGGCGCCAGATGATGACGTCTTCCGGATACATCCCGCCCGGCCGTGGTTGCTGCCCGCATGACCGGTTGCAACCACCTCCGCCGGCCGGTCTCAGCGGGCGACGACCTCGCCGACTCGCCGGGCATGCGCCGCCAGGTCGAAGTCGTGCGGGTCGAAATCGTCGCCGACCCAGTCCCTGAGGCTTGCGTAGTCCTCGGCCGCCGGGCCGCTTCCAGAGGACCCACCGGCTCGTCCCCGACGGCATCGTCGGACCGAAGATGTGGCGCGAGCCGCAGCTTGCACGAAGCGACAAGGGTCCGCCGCGCCAACAGCGCGCGCAGCTGACCGGCGGTCGGCGCGCCGCCGCTGCAGTTCGGGCCACGAACCCGATCTGAACTCCGGGCCGGAATCTCCGTCGAAGACCGCGTGGCGTGCCACCGGCAAGGCAGCAGGACTCGGCGCGCTGCCGCGGGCGGCAGCCACTCTGCCCCTGCCCATCCGACAACCCGAAGGACACCCGATGCCAGCCCTCCCCACCGCAGCCCTCGAGCAGCTCTTCCTCAACGCCCGTACGCACAACGCGTTCGCCCGCGAACCGGTCCCGGAAGCGACGCTGCGCCGGCTCTACGACCTGATGAAGTGGGGTCCGACTTCGATGAACTGCCAGCCGGCGCGGCTGGTCTTCGTCACCAGCCCCGAAGGCAAGGCGCTGCTGGCGCCAGCGCTGTCACCCGGCAATCTGGAGAAGACGCTGGCAGCGCCGGTGACGGTGATCATCGCCACCGACAGCCTTTTCCACGAGCACCTGCCGACGATGTTTCCGGCCTACGACGCGCGGCCGATGTTCGCCGGCAACGCCGAACTCGCCGCCAGCACCGCCTTCCGCAACGGTACGCTGCAGGGCGCCTACCTGATCATCGCAGCGCGCGCGCTCGGCCTCGACTGCGGCCCGATGTCCGGCTTCGACACCGGCAAGCTCAACGCCGCATTCTTCGCCGACGGGCGCTACCGCGCCAACTTCCTCTGCAACCTCGGCATCGGCGACCCCGCCAGCCCGCATCCGCGCGGTCCCCGACTGGCCTTCGACGAAGCCTGCCGCATCGTCTGACACCGGCCGAGCGGCGTGCCGGGCGCGCGCGAACGGCTCGCCCGGAACTCCTGCCCGGCTGCGGCACGAGGAGTGGCGGGCGGCGAAGTAGTGATTTGTTTTGCCGGACAGACTGCCGGATACGACAGGGTGCTCAACCTGATCGAGCCAACGGGCTTCCTCGGCAATCCCTTCTTCCACAACCACCAGACCGCGGTGGGTACGGCGCTGAGCCTCGGGACCTATGCCGCGGGTACGGTGCTGCGTTTCCGCATGGATGTCCTGAGCACCGGCGACAAGTTCTTTACCGGCCCCGGCACAGGCAATGCCGACGGTCTGGTGCACGTCGGCCATGCAACCTGGGCTGCCGACGGCGTCATTCCGGTCGACGGCCTGTGGGTCGGCTTCGAGGATATTCTTGGCGGCGGTGACCGCGACTACGACGACAACCGTTTCGTCTTCACCAACGTCCGCTCGGACGTCCCCGAGCCGGGCTCGCTCGCCCTCCTCGCTGAAGCTGCGCTGGCTGCGCCGGCAGCACCAGGCGAACGGCCGGGCCGGCCATTGCACCATGGCTGGCGCTCGCCTACAGCGACCACATCGTCTCCTTCGACATCTTCGACACCCTGATCGACCGGGTAACCGCTCCGCCCGAGCAGGTGGAGCACTACTGGACCCGCCTGCTGGCCGATTCCCTGCTGCGGCCGATCGCCAGCCGTCGGCTGCTCGTTCTGCGTGCCGGCGGCGAGGAAGCCCTGCGCAGCGCCGCCACCGGACGCGGCCTTGACCATGGATGCGCGTTCAGCGAGCTGGCGGCGAGCCTTGCCGAAGTCATGCGACGCGAGTGCCCGGAGGGGCTGCCCGCGGCAGCAGACCTGGGCACGCGGATGCTTCTGAGCGCTACAGGGCGGAGTGCGCACAGCGCCCCGCCACCCACTGGCTGCCGTCGCGACGTGCGGGTTGCCGGTGGCGGCGGGCTGTGCCTCATCGATGCCCTGGGCGAGCATGACGACACCTGCCGGGCAATCCCGAGACGACGCCGGCACCGCCGTTGGCGCCGGTCAGCGAAGGAAATTTCCAGCTTTTTCCAAGCCCGACGGCCGAGCCGAGGATGGCCACGAGGACGCCGAACGAGGAAGTGAAGCCGTCGCGTCCGGGTGGGGTCATGATGCCTCGCTGCTTGCAGTGGGCTGATGGTCGGGAACGCGATGATGCTGCAAGCTGCGTCGCAGCGTGCGCCCACCGGCACCGTTCGCCTGCCGCTGCCATCGGCGTCGTGCACAGGCGAGGCCTTTTCCGCCTATGATGTGCACGACGTCCCTTTTTCGTTATGCCGTCGCTGCTGCTGGAGGTGTCGCAATGCGCATGCGCTGGTGGATCGCTTTCGGCTTTCTGGCGACCGCCGTAGGGACGCTGCTCGCCGGGCAGCTCGGTTTCTTCAGGGGTACGCCTCCTGGCGACCTCGGGGTACGCGCGGGCATGCTCAAGCGCCCGTCGGCGACAGCCAACAGCGTCAGCAGCCAGGCCCACCTGTGGTCCGGCCACGCGCAGGGGGAGCAGGCCCGGATCGCGCCGCTGCCGTTGCTGCGTGGCGACGGCCTGGCGACGATCGCCTGGCTGCGCGCACTGCTGCAGGAACAGCCGGGCACGATCGTCGTCGACAGTCGCCCGGATTATCTCTACGTGCAGTGTGAAACGCGGCTCATGAAGTTCGTCGATGACGTCGAGTTCTGGTTCGACGCCAGCAGTGGCGTGATCCAGGTACGCTCGGCGTCGCGCGTCGGGCGCTACGACTTCGGCGTCAATCGCCGCCGCATCGAGGAGTTGCGCAACCAACTCGCTGTTCCCTGAGGCCGGCCTGCGACACGGAGACAATGGCGCCGACGAGCGTTGCCTTCTTTGACATTCGCACCCGGGCAGCGGCGCTGTCCGTCGGCTGGCCGGGCGACGCCGGCGCTCTGGTGCCATTCATCGCGTCCGGAACCGATGCGCGACCGGGGCGACAAAGCGGAGCCCCGCCGCCGGCCCGCGTCGCCAAGCGTCCCAGCCTGCCGACGCTCAGTAGGGCGGGTTGATCACGATGTACTGGGAACCCTGCGGCTGGTACCAGGTGTTGCCGCACTGCTGATAGATCATGCCGCCATAGTTCACGGGGACGCAGTTGGCGGGAACGGTACGCACCATCGAGCCGACAACCGCGGCGGTGACTGCCACCGTTGCGGTCACCGCCGCCGCTGTCGCAACCGGGTGATAGTCGTTGTCCCAGCCGCCACCGCGACGGTCGACGTCGACGTTCACGTTCCTGTTGACGTTGACGTTGGTGTTCCGATTGCTGACGTTGCTCACGCTGGTGCTGCGCACATTGTCGGCGCGCACGTCACGGCTGGCCGTATTGAGCTGCCGGTTGCCGCCACCGCCACCCCCCGCGGCACGCGCACCGGCGTGGCCGCCACCCCCCCCGCCACCACCACGCGCCTCGGCGGCCGGGGGCATGGCGAAACTGGCCAGAACGAGAACCGTCACGGGTGCCAGGAACATCTTGCTGAACGATTTTTTCATTTTGGCGCTCCTTTACTTTTTCTCGAGCGAACGCAGTTCGACCGCGGTCGCGCCCTTCGGCGGCGTGAATTTGAAGATGCTGTCCCTGAAGCTCGGCTGCAGGTTCCAGTCGAAATACTGGACCGACTGCGGACGCGCCTCGTCGGAACGATTCGTGATCACCAGCTTGCGCGGCAACGGCTTGCTGCCGGTCGTGATCCATATTTGCCAGTCGACAGTGCCCTGCCGGAATGCGTAATGGTCACAGAGGTCCTTGTCGATGAAGTCCTGGCCGGCATTCATTGCCGATTCGATCTGGTCGAGCGGCGCCGCCGGCGTACCCCAGAGGAACAGGTCGGCCATCGGCATCTCGATGCCGTACCGGTCTTCCAGTTTGCTGATCAGTTCACCGAGGTTGCCGGAGAACTCGACCGTCGAGTAGGACCTCTGCGCCGGGATGTAAAGGGTCGCCAGCCTGCCGTCGTAGAAGATCTCGCGTTCGGCGCGGGCACTGAACATGCGGGCGCGCAGCATGTTCGGGCGCACCGCCTCGATGCTCGCCGTCGCCGAGTGCTGCAGCTTCTGACCGTCGGCCAGGACGCGCTCGCCAGTCAGTTCGGTCGACACCTTGAAGCGCGTGAGGGTCTGCAGATGCGCGCCCATGTCCTTGAGCGCCTGGATCGATGCCGCATCGACGGCATTCGCCACCGGCTGGGCAGTCCCTGCCGCTGCGCTTTGTGCGTGGACGCCGGGTGCAGCGAGCGACATGACCAGCATGGCCGTCGCGAGTTTCCTGTAAGTCACATTGATCTCCTGAAGGAAGAATGGGCGATGCGTTGGGGGAACGTTGCGGAAACACCCAGCATCACGGGCGCTGGCCAAGCAGAACGACATACCCGAGTAGATCAGCGTCGGCCCTTTCAGTCAAGCGCGTGGCGGACATCGTGGCATGCCTGCACGCACCGTGTGCCTCGGGAAAGCGGCGTGCCACAACCCGCTCTCGCCGACCAGCGCGGCGACGACCGCGCGCAGCGCCGCGGCGCCGCCGGTTGCAGGTCCTGCTCCCACCCCCCCCGGCCCGACTCCCGCAGCCGCGCTGCAGAAGCCTGCTACAGCATGTTCTCGAGGAAGTCGCGCGTGCGCGGGTGTTCGGGGGCGGCAAACAGTTCCCGGGCCGGACGCGCCTCGAGGATCTCGCCGCCGTCCATGAAGACGACGCGGGTCGCCACTTCGCGGGCAAAAGCCATTTCGTGCGTCACCACCAGCATCGTCATGTGCTCTTCGGCGAGTTCTCGGATGGTGCGCAGCACTTCGCCGGTGAGCTCCGGGTCGAGAGCGGATGTCGGCTCGTCGAACAGCATGATGTCCGGGTCCATCGCCAGCGCCCGCGCGATCGCGACGCGCTGCTGCTGTCCGCCGGACAGCCGCGAGGGATAGCTCGCCTGCTTGTCGAGCAGGCCGACCTTGCGCAGCAGTTCCTCGGCCGTCGGCAGGATCTCTTCACGGCGCAGGCCCTTGACGGTGATCGGCGCCTCGATGATGTTCTGCAGCACCGTCAGATGCGGAAACAGGTTGAAGTGCTGAAAGACCATTCCCATCCTGCGGCAGATCCGCCGGATGTCGGCGTCGGGCGCGTAACGGCAGGCGCCATCGGCGCCGGTCGCGACCAGCGATTGACCCTCGATGTCGATGCTGCCGCGGCTGACCGTCTCGAGGTGGTTGAGGCAGCGCAGGAAGGTGCTCTTGCCGGAGCCCGACGGACCGATGACGGCAACGACCTCGCCCTTGTCGACCGCCAGCGACACGCCCCTGAGCACTTCCACCGCGGCAAAGCGCTTGTGGACACCGCGGGCATCGATCATCGGGCTACCCATCGTAGACCGCGTACCTTTTTTCCAGGTGCTGGAAGCCGAGCGTCAGTACCAGCGTCATCGCCAGGTAGAACGCTGCGGCGACGACGAAGGGCATCGTCGTGAAGTCGCGCTGGACGATTCCGCGCGCCGCGCGCAGCAGGTCGTTCATCGCCAGGACGTAGATCAGCGAGGTGTCCTTGACCAGCGTGATCGTCTCGTTGCTGAGCGGCGGCAGGATGCGCTTGAACACCTGTGGCAGGACGATCCGTCGCATCGTCTGCGGATAGCTGAGCCCGAGGACCCGCGCCCCTTCGTACTGGCCGCGATCAATCGACTGGATGCCGGCGCGGAAGATCTCGGCGAAGTAGGCGGCGTAGTTGAGGACGAAGGCGACGATGGCGGCGGGAAAGTCCGGCAGGCGGACGCCGATCACCGGCACGAAAGGCAGTGCGAAGTAGATGAACAGCATCTGCAACATCAGCGGCGTACCGCGCATCAGCCAGATGTAGCCATTGACCAGCGCCCTCGGCACGGCGAAGCGGGAAATCCTGACGAGGGCGAGAACGAGACCGAGCGGTACGGCGAAGACGAAGCTGATGAGGAAGACCTGCAGCGTGACCCCCGTCCCTTCGATCAGGGGGCCCATGATCCGGATCAGATAGTCCATGCACCATTACTTCTTGATGATGTCCTTGCCGAACCATTTCGTCGATATGGCAGCGGCCGCACCATCATTCTTCATCTCGTCGAGCGTCTTCTGCAGTCTGGCCATGAGTTCGGTATCGTCCTTGCGGGTACCGACGCCGTAGTCCTCGGTGCCGAAGTTCTCGTCGAGAACGCGGTATTCGCCGGGCTTCCTGGCGGTGTAATAGCGACCGACGACTTCGTCGACAACCAGCGCATCGAGTCGTCCTGCGCCCAGATCCATCAGCGCCGTGACGTTGTCGCCGAACTTCTTCAGCTCCTTGAGCGACCGGGCGGTGGCTGCGTCCTTCTCGACGGCCTCGATCGCGCTGCTGCCATCCTGCACGCCAACCACCTTGCCGGCGAGGTCGGCCTTGGTCCTGAGCGGCGACTGGTCGGTGACGACGATGATCTGGCGGTTCTCCAGGTACGGCGTGGTGAACAGAATCTTCTCCTTGCGCGCTTCGGTGATCGTCAGGCCGTTCCACAGGACATCGACTCGCTTGCTGTTGAGCTCGGCTTCCTTGGCATTCCAGTCGATCGGCTTGAACTGCACTTCGGCGCCCAGCCGCTTGCCGGCTTCCCTCGCCAGATCGATGTCGAAGCCGACGAGCGCATTCTTCTCGTCGCGGTAGCCCATCGGCGGGAAATTGTCGTCCAGCCCGACGACAATGGCGACAGCCGGCGCAGCCGCCACCTTGCCTGCAGGCGCCTCGTCCTTCCTGCCACAGGCCGCGAGCAGCGCCGCCGACAGGAGGACGATCGACAGCACGACGCTTCTCTTCTTCATTTTCTTCTTTCCGGTGACGACAATGACAGCGACAGGAGCGGGGCAAGGGACGGCGGCCGGCTGCTCGCCAGCGAACCGCAACGCCCTGCCGCCAATGGGTGCAGCGCGGGCGACAGTATACCCGAGTCGCGTCACCCGCCCCTGCGCGATCAGCAGCGCTGCCGACAGAAGCCCGGTCGAGGCTGGTCGGCGGCGCTGCGCGCGATCCGCGCCCGGCTGCGCACCGGCCGTCCGGCGCTCAGCCGTAGCGCCCTTCGATATAGTCAGCCGTCTCGCGATGCGCTGGCGTGACGAACATCTCCTCGGTCAGCGCGTGCTCGACGACCCGGCCCATCAGCATGAACACGCACTCCTCGCTGGCCCGCCGCGCCTGCGCCATGTTGTGGGTGACGATCAGGATCGTATATTGGCCGCGCAACTCCCAGAGCAGTTCCTCGACCGCTTCGGTGCCCTTCGGGTCGAGCGCCGAACACGGTTCGTCCATCAGCAGGATCTTCGGCTTGACCGGCAGCAGACGGGCAATGCAGAGCTTCTGCTGTTCCTCCAGCGAGAGTTCGGTCGCCTTGCGCTTCAGTTGGTCCTTCACCTTGTCCCAGAGCAGAACCTGGCGCAGCGACTGTTCGACGATCTCGTCCGGAGTGCCCTGGTGTACGTCGCCGCCACCCTTGGCATGCAGCCGGTGACTGAAGAGGATGTTGTCGCGGATCGAAATGGGTAGCGGATTCGGGCGCTGAAAGACCATCCCGACCTGCTTGCGCACCTGCACCAGCTCGACCGCGGGGTCGTAGATGTTCTCACCCATGACGTGGATGCCGCCCTCGATACGGACATAGCCGAGGCGCTCGTTGATGCGGTTGACGCTGCGCAGGAAGGTGCTCTTGCCGCACCCGGAAGGCCCGATCATCGAGGTGATCATGCCTTGCCGGATGCGCAGATCGACATCGTAGAGCGCCTGGAAGGTCCCGTACCACAGGTTCAGTCGCTGGCTGTCGATCGCGTACTGGGGCGTCGGCTGCGCGAGCGCAGCGGTCTGGTCGGTATTCATCGAAAATCATGTCCTTGGTAGGCAATACTGGAATCGCCGGGGTCTGGGCGCGCGCGCGCTGCCTGCCTGCCGGCGCCGGGTGACTAGCCGAATCGTCCCTCGACGTAGTCGCGCGTGCGCTGGTCTTTCACCTCGCCGGTAAACAGGTCTTCGGTGATGCCGACCTCGACACACTCGCCGTTGAGAAAGAAGGCCGTTCGATCGGCCAAACGCCGGGCTTGCTGCACCAGATTGGTGACCAGGAGGATGGTCACTTCCTGGCGCAGCTCCTTGAGAACGTCCTCGATGCGCATCGTCGTGACCGGATCGACGGCGATCGAGAACTCGTCGAGCATCAACAGATCCGGCTCCTGCGAGAGCGCTCTGGCGATCGTCAGGCGCTGCTGCTGACCACCGGACAGCAGGCTGCCGAGGGCGTTCAAACGGTCCTTGACTTCGTCCCAGAGCGCCGCGCGGGTCAGACAGCGCTGCACGATGACGTCCAGCTCGGCCTTGTCGTTGATGCCGCGCAGGCGAGGCGACAGGGCAACGTTGTCGTAGACCGTCATCGGCAGCCCCACCGGCAGCGGAAAGACGACCCCGATACGGCTGCGCAGCGCATAGACGTTGCTCAGCTTGCTCGTATCGCGACCATTGAAACGGATCTCGCCGGCCACCTTCATCCCCGAGGTGAAGACATCCATCCGGTTGATCGCCTTCAGCAGTGAGGTCTTGCCGGCGTTGGCCGGGCCGATGATGCCGAAGATCTCGTGCTCGCGAACGGTCAGATTGACCTCCCGCAGTGCCACCGTGTTGCCATAGCGGATGCTCAGGTTGCTGATCTCGAGCTTGCTCCGAGAGGGGTCGGCCGCTGCCACGGCATCGCCGGCAACCGCCGCTGCGCTTGAACTCACCATTTCTTTTTCCCCCTCAGCCACATGCGGAAAGCGATCGAGACGCTGTTCATCGTCAGCACAAGACCGATCAGGACGAGTGCGACGCCAAAGGGAACCTCTTCGGCAATCCCCGGCACCTGCGTCGCCGCGACGAACAGGTGCAGGGAGAGTGCCATCGTCTGGTCGAAAACGCTTTGCGGCAGGAACGGCGTGAAGAAGACGGCGCCGGTGAACATGATCGGCGCCGTCTCACCGGCCGTCCGCGACACTTCGAGAATGACCCCAGTGAGGATGCCGGTAAGCGAGTTCGGCAGGACCACGCGGCGGATCGTCTGCCAGCGCGTCGCCCCCATGTTCCAGCACGCTTCGCGGAAGGCCTGCGGCACCGCCTGCAGCGACTCGCGCGTGGCGACGATGACCACCGGCATGGTCATCACCGCCAGCGTCAGGCTGGCGGCGAGGATGCTGGTGCCGAACTCGAAGAAGAGGACGAAGGCGCCGAGCCCGAACAGCGCATGAACGATCGACGGCACGCCGGCGAGATTGATGATCGCCAGGTTGATCGTCCGCGTGAACCAGTTGTCCCCGGCGTACTCGCTGAGATAGATGGCGGCGAAGATGCCGATCGGCACCGACAGAATCAGCGCGACCGTCACCAGCCAGATCGTCCCGAGCAGCGCCGGAAAGACGCCGCCGGTGCGCATGCCGTCGGTCGGCGCAGTGAGCAGGAACTCCCAGGAGATCGCGCCGCCGCCCTTCACCACCAGGGTGCCGAGGATCAGCATCACCGGCGTGATCAGAAGCAGAGTCATCAGCCCGAAGAGCAGTCGATAGCGTCTCTGCACGCGCTCGTTGTGGTGGTTCAGGTCGCTGGCCTGAAACATCGTTGGATTGGCGGTGGCCATGGCTTACCCCTTGCGTATGCCGCGCACGATGAGATCGGCGCTCAGATTGATGATGAAGGTGATGAGGAAGAGGAAGATGCCGATGGTGAACAGCACCTGGTAGTGCTCGCCGCCGACGACCGCCTCACCGAGTTCGGCGGCGATCGTCGCGGTGAGCGCGCGCACCGAATCGAAGATGCTGCTGGGGATGTTGACCGCATGGCCGGTGGCCATCAGCACCGCCATCGTTTCGCCGAAGCCGCGGCCGACGCCGAGCAGGACGCCGCCGAGGAGACCATTCTTCGCCGCTGGCAGCACCACCTTGTAGATCACCTGCCAGCGCGTCGCGCCCATCGCCTCGGCTGCCTCGCGGTAACGGTCGGGAACGGCCTTCAGGGCATCCTCGGCGATCGAGGTCATGATCGGCGCCGCCATCAGGCCGAGGATGACGCCGGCGTTGAGGACGCAGAGGCCGACCGGAATGTCGAACCACTTGATCAGCAGCGGATTCATGATCACCAGGCCGATGAAGCCCCAGACCACCGAAGGGATCGCTGCCAGCAGTTCGACCAGAACCTTGAGTGCTTCGCGCGTCTTGCCGGTGGCGAACTCGGCGATGAAGATGGCGGCGCCGAGCGAGAACGGCACCGCAACCAGCATCGCCAGCCCGGTGACGCTGGCGGTGCCGGCCATCAGCGCGAGGATGCCGTACTCCGGATCCTCGGCGTCGCTCGGCGACCAGTAGGGGGTGAGGAAGAACTCGCGGAAGTCCATCTTCTCGAAGACGAAGCCGATTCCTTCCTTGGTGACGAAGAAGAAGATCCCGAGTACGAAGAGGACGGCCGAGATGCCGCAGACGAAGACGATGACGGCAATCAGCTTGTCGATGTACCAGTCGAGGTCACGGCGGTCGAAATCCTCGGCCGCGCGGGCGTCAGTGGCGCGGGTGCTCAGCGCCTGCGTGGTGGTGCCCATCTCAGTTGGCCTCCTCGCCACGCAGGACCGTCATCAGGTTGCTGACCTGCAGAGCGATCTCCCGACTGAGGATCCGCAGATCAGGCTGCCCGCCGCCGGGTTGGGTGACTTCCCAGTCGAGCGCCACCGTATGGAAGGGAATCTGCTCGACGTAGGACTTGACCGGCCCCTGCAGGCTGACGATGATCTGGAACGTGGCAAGTTCCTGATGACGTGCCGGGATCGCCTGCGGCCGGTGGCTGCCGAGGTCGATTCCCAGTTCGTGCAGCAGAGCAATCGACTGCGGATCGGCAACACCGGCCGTCCGGCCGCGACTGTGATATTCGCCCACCTCCGGAAAATTCTTGCGCGCGACCGCCTCGGCGATCGGGCCGAGCAGGCTGTTGTCCTCGTCGACGAAGAGAATCCGGAAGAACTTCGGCCCCTTGGGCTGGCCGGTGACCGCGAAGACCGTGTCTTCACAGATGTTCTTTGCCTGATCGGAAACCCGCTCGAGCGAGTTGAACACCGTCAGGTAGGCGAACAGGTCCTTGACGTTGAAGTGATCGCCCTCGCCGACGAGATCGGCGAAAGCCATGTCAAAGGTCCGCTCGACCTGGTCGGCGATGGCCATCGTCGCCGTGGCCTTGTCGGCGTTGCCTTCGATGAAGGCAGCGACCGCCTGCTTCAGCATCTGCCGCGATTCGCCGGCCATCAGCTCGATCTCGCGTTCGAGCAGCCCCTGTGGGAGAGCGATCTGCACCGCCTCGCGGCAGATCGTCACGGCATAGTCGCCAATGCGCTCGAGAGCGACATTGGTATGGACGACCGCCGCCATCAGGCGCAAGTGGCTGCCGGTCGGCAGGTGCACGCCGATGAAGGCCATGCGCATGCGATCCAGCTCGTTGCTGACGGCGTTGATCCGGTTGTCGGCCAGGATCGTGGCGTAGGCCAGCGGATCGTCGTCGGCCAGCAGCGCGTGCACGGCATCGTCGAGGGCCTTCTCGACGAGCCCGGCGAGCAGGGCTACCTGTTGCTTGATCCTGGACAGATCTCTTTCGAGACGTTCTTCGTAATGACTCATCGCTGGCTTCTTCCTCAGGCACAGAACACGGGGATTGGACGGAGCACCGGTGAGCTGCCGGCGCCCGACCGCGAATGGCTTACTTGCACTTCACTTTCTTGATCGGCGCGTAACCTTCCTTCTCGATGATGCACTGGCCGGTGTCGCTCTTGATCCAGTCCATATACTTCTTCACCTCGCCGACCGGCTCTCCCTTGGTGTACATGAACAGCGGCCGGGCGATCGGATAGGTGCCATTGAAGGCCGTTTCCTCGGTCGGCTTGACGCAGGGCTTGCCGGCCGCCGGCGCGACGCAGAGCGCCTTCATGTGGTCGGTGACGTAGGCGAGACCGCTGTAGCCGATCGCGCAGGGGGTCTTCTCGACGAGGTCGGCGACGTCCTTGGAACCGTGCATGTCGAGCGTGCCCTGGCGGAACTTGCCCTTCTCGCCAAGCACCGCCTCCTTGAAGTAGGCATAGGTACCGGAATTGTTCTGCCGGCTGACGACGACGATTTCGTCCTTGCAGCCGGGAATGGTGATGCCGAGGTCGCTCCACTTCTTGGCACCACCGTCGCGTCCATAGATCTTCGCCACGTCGGTGACGGTGATCGAGTCGGCCGGGAAGTTCTTGTGCACGTAGATGGCGAGCGCGTCGTAACCGATGATGTGCTCGATCGG
>ERZ761607.2321-NODE-2321-length-20896-cov-4.510628_pt1 | contig 20896 bp, 14 predicted proteins | sample MGYA00511164_ERZ761607 | MGnify/ENA primary metagenome ERZ761607 (study PRJEB28899, sample SAMN02445080) | bioreactor sludge metagenome | biome: EBPR sludge | place: Australia: Brisbane, Thorneside Wastewater Treatment Plant | collected 2011-06-22 ... | reverse complement strand
GTGCCGGGCGAGCCAACGAGCAGATCACCCAGACCATCTCCGTTGATGTCCCCGGCAGCAGCAACGGTGAGCCCGCTGCCGTCGTCCGCAGACTCGCCGTTGATCACGAAGCCCCCGTTGCCGGCGGCGACCGCCGAGAGGTTGACCGGGCCGCTGCCGTTCTTGCCGAAAACGACATAACTGCGTCCGGCATCGACGCCACTGGCCGGGTCGCTGCGGTACGCCCCGACGATCAGATCGGCCAGGCCATCACCATTGACATCGCCAGCTCCGGCGACGCTACTGCCGCTATGGTCAGAGGCGCACTGACCGTTGATGACGAAGCCACCGCTGCCCCCGGCAACCACGGAAAGATCAACGGTGGCACCATCGCTCCTGCCGAAAACGACATAGCTCCGCCCGGCGGAGGCACCGGCAGCCGGATTGCCATGCAAGGCACCGACGATCAGGTCCCCCAGGCCGTCGCCGTTGACGTCGCCGGCAGCGGCGACACTGCGTCCGCTCTCGTCGCCGGCAGACTGCCCATTCACGATGAAGCCGCCGTTGCCGCCAGCGACCGCGGAGAGGTCGACTGCGTTGCTGTTTGTCTTGCCGAAGATCACATAACTGCGTCCGGCCTCGTTGCCTGCGGCGGGGTCGCTGCCATAAGCCCCGACGATCAGGTCGGCCAGGCCGTCGCCGTTGATGTCGCCGGCACCGGCGACGCTATGGCCACTCTGGTCATCTGCGCAGTGGCCGTTGATCACGAACCCCCCGTTGCCGGCGGCGATCGCCGAGAGGTCGATGGGGGCGTTGCCGGTCCGACCGAAAATCACGTAGCTGCGCCCAACGTGGTTGGCTCCAGCGAGGTTGCTCCACGGTGCGCCGACGATCAGGTCGGCCAGGCCGTCGCCGTTGATGTCGCCGGTACCGGCGACGCTCCATCCGCTGTAGTCATTCGCCGACTGGCCGTTGATCACGAAGCCGTCGCTCCCGGCGGCGATCACCGCAAGGTCGACGGCGCCGCTCCCGGTCTTGCCGAAGACGACGTAGCTGCGCCCGGCGTCCACACCAGTTGTTGGGTCACCCTTCCAGGCGCCGACGATCAGGTCGCCGAGTCCGTCGCCGTTGATGTCACCGGCGGCGGATACGCTCCATCCACTGTGGTCATCGGCACACTGGCCGTTAATGACGAAGCCGCCGCTGTTGGCAGCGATGTCGGAAAGTTCTATTGCAGCCACGCATTCACCCCAATTTTCGATTTGATCAAATAATTTAATGATACAGCAGGCCACGCCATTGTCGACGTGACGAAAGTCGCACGACAACTCGAAAACGCTTGCCATCCCAGATGGTGCTGTCGTGTGCGCGATTGCAAGCAGAGGATGGGGCGAAGGATTGGTGAGGCGCGCCGCTGGACCACTGCCGTGAAAGGGCGGTGGCGCAGCAGGGCTTGGCACCGTACCCGAGAAACGCGAGCCCGTGATTTGTGGAAGGCTTGCCCGATTCCCTCAGCTTGCTGCCAGCGACTGGTGTTGATCGTCGTCGGTTTCGACCAGGTTCCGGTAAGCGTGCCATGTGGCGTGACCGACCAGAGGCATGGTCACGATCAGGCCCAGGAAGAATGTCGCGAAGCCTATGCCGACGAGGATCACGATGCAGCCCGCCCAGAGCAGCATCGGGCCGGGGTTGCGTCCGCAGGCCAAGAGGCTGGCGATTGCCGCTGTGATGGCATCGGTTCGGCGATCGAGCATCAGCGGCAGAGCGATCACACTGATCGCGAAGACAAAAAGCGCGAAGAAGCCGCCGACCGCAAAATAGACGACGGCAAAGTCCGCTTGCTCAAAAGTCAGGACCGTGCGCACTACGTCGCCAAAGGTCGGCAAACCACCGGCAAAAAAGAGCGCAAAGACGACGATCGATGCACGTGCCCAGACCAGTAACACCACTGCCAGCAGGGCGGCAAAGAGACCGACGTTGGGCAGGTTGACGCGCCATGCGGCAAGCGTCGGCGCCAAGCGTGGAGCCTGGTTCAGTTCGATGCGCCGACTGAGGTCGTAGAGACCCAGGGCGAGGAACGGGCCGAGTAGCAGGAAGCCGGTCGTCAGGCCGGCAAACAGAGCGTAGGCTTGGGCAAAAACCACTTGCATCAGCCACCCGCCGGTGGCGAAACATGCGCCATAGAACAGACTGGCGAGTCCCCCAAGTCGGCAGTCATGCCAGCCGGCGCGCAGCCATCCCGCAATTGCTGCGGCCTGGATCGGCCGGATGACCGGAAAGCGCGTGACAGTGCCATCCGAGCCCGGCGCATGGTTTTGGGTCATTGCTCGCCCTCCGTGGTTATTGTTGCGTATGGCGCAGCAAGCAGCGGGAAACCGGACTTGCCGCGGCTCGGCGCTCGAGGGGTTGCCCCTCCCGGTCAATCATCCATGAATCAGCGGGTTGCTTGCAAGCATCTCCCTTGGCCGGAGAAGCTCGCATGTCGAGCGGCTGCGGGTGGACTTTGTGTACCAAGTGTCCGGTAGTTGGCGATATGCGCAGAGTTTTACCACCCGGAACTGATGACGCGAATCGGCTCGGCGGGTAGCAGGCATTCGTCCGTCGCTGGCCGATCGTCTGGTGGACGCGGACCATGCCCGGCGTCCGAACACGGTCGATTTCGTGTCTTCGTGTGTCCATCAGGTATTCCTTCAGCGGTTCGAGAAACCGCCCGAGCGGCATCTTCGCTCAGCCGTGACAGATCCGTCCTGGGCGAGCTGGGGAGGCGCGTGAAAGCGGCAGTGCCGGACAGGATCGTCGAATGTGGAGGCCCGCGGTGCTTGACTCGGCAGGTCTCTCGCTTACAATCCAGTCGAAGGTGCCCCTCCGGTGTGGCACGGAAGAGAGGATGCTGCGCGCAATGGCGTGACCGTCATTCACTGGGGGGCAGGGATGGGTGATTTGAACTTGCAAAAGAGTAGGGGGACGATGGACATTCTACTGCTGTTGGGACGTGCCGCCGGGCTCGGCGGCATGCTGCTTTGCCTCGTGGCGGCAGCCGTGCGTCTGGCCGGAGGAGGTTACTATCTGTGGACATTCCAGTTGGTGACGCTTCTGCAGGCCGGCATTGCCGCGCTCGTCGTGGGGTGCTTCCTGCTGCTGCTGGTGCTGACGACACGGGTTAAGGCTGATGGCGCGGGTCGGTCGCGTCAATGAACCAGTCCTGCGGGGTTACGGACTACTTTGCTGGCCGCGTGGCGGGCGGCGGCACCGGCAGGCCCCGGCATTCTGGTGATCGTGGAAAAGACTCCCGCAGAGGCCGTTTTGATTGACCAGCGGGTATTGCATCGCTAGACTGATGGGCTTTTCGAACATCGTGCAGTGCCGCGTTTTCAATCGTCGGTACGCGCCGTGTTGATACAAGGACGCTCCCTTAAGGCTATGGGTTTCAGCGCGGTCCGTTTGCAGCGTTGGCGAACTCTTCTCTCATGACGAAAGTCCAGGTCGATTCAACCGGGGGGTGATGCGTGCGGCAAAAGGGAGATCCCGGTCTTGTTGACACGCGGCATGCAGTGAAGCTCCGGTAAGGTCGCACACGATAGTGCTCATGGACAAGACTCGTTCATCGGCCGGGATAACCCTGGCAGTTTGGAAAGCGCTGTTTCTGCGCGAAGCCGTGACCCGGGTGTCAGGAGGGCGCGCCGCCTGGTTGTGGTTATTGCTGGAGCCCGTGGCGCATCTCGCGATCCTGATGCTGATTTTCTCGACAATTCGTCGGCGTTTCATGCCTGGCTTCGATTTTGCGCTCTTCCTGGCAATCGGCATTCTCGGCTACAACCTGTTCCGCAATTCGGCAACGCGATCAATGGCCGCGATATCGGCCAATCGGGCCCTGTTTGCCTATCGTCAGGTGAAACCCGTGGATGTCGTTCTGGTGCGCGCCTTTCTCGAAGGCGGGATTCAGTTGTGTGTCGCCCTGGTGCTTTTTTCCGGTATGTTGCTGCTCGGGTTCGATGTCCTTCCTGTTGACCCGTTGACGGTCTTTTCGGTTTTTGCCCTGTTCTGGCTTTTTGGTACCGGGCTTGGGCTGATACTGTCCGTAGGGAGCACCTTGATTCCCGAGCTGGGCAGGGTCGCCAATCTTCTGTTCATCCCCTTGTATTTCCTGTCCGGGGTGCTTTTCTCTCCAGCCGTCTTGCCACCGGAGTTGCGCGACCTGCTGTTGCTCAATCCGGTCATGCAGGGGCTGGAATTGCTGCGTTCCGCGTTCTCTTCCCAGTACCACGTGGCGAGCGACATCGATATCGCCTACCTGGCGGCCTTCACCCTAGTGTCACTATTCTTTGGTCTGGCTGTTCACGTGCGTTTTGCGACCCGGATGGCAATGCAATGATCATCGTAGACGATGTTCACAAGCGCTACCAGACCGATCATGGTCCAGGCAGATGGGTTCTCCAGGGCGTCTCGTTCACCATTCCGCCAAGGGTCAGCGTGGGCCTGGTTGGCCGCAACGGAGCCGGAAAATCCACTTTGTTGCGCTTGATTGGTGGGGTGGACACGCCGAATCGAGGGTGCATCGAGCGCCGCTGTCGAGTCTCGTGGCCGATGGGCTATGGCGGAGGGCTGCAGGGTTCGTTGAGCGGACGGCAGAATGCCAAGTTCGTTTCGCGTATTCACGGTCATGACGTCGACCTTCGTGATCGCCTGGCGTATGTCGAGGGCTTCGCCGAGCTTGGCGAGGCCTTCGACGAGCCGGTCAAGACGTACTCGTCGGGAATGAGATCGCGTCTGCAGTTCGCGCTGTCGCTGGCCTTTGACTTCGATGTCTACATCTCGGACGAGGTCACTGCGGCAGGGGACGCTGCATTCAAGGCCAAGGCAGCGGCAGCCTTCAAGAGCCTCGCTGACCGCGCCGGCTTGATCATGGTATCGCACGGGGAGAGTACGCTGAAGCAGTTCTGTTCCGCCGGAATCTGGCTGCATGAAGGGCGCGCGCAATGGTTTGATGCGATTGACGATGCCCTCGCTGCTTACAAGGAAAGCATCGCCGCATGATTGATCGCATCCGAGAACGGGCCTTGCCGCGCTGGCTCGAGAGCCTGCATGACCGACTGGCTCCACATCTGGTCCGACGTCGCGCCTTGCAGGTGGCGCTTGTGGCGATCCTGCTTGCCGTCGTGTATTGGGGAGTCATCGCGTCCGATCGCTACGTTTCTGAGGCCATGGTCGTGGTCGACCGTACCGAGCTTGGTGGGGGACAGGCCATGGATTTCGCGTCGCTGTTTGCCGGGAGCAGAAATGATCACGAGCTGATGCTGCTGCGTGACCATCTACGTTCGGTCGACATGCTGCACAAGCTGGAGGCAAAGCTGCAACTGCGTACGCATTACAGTGACTGGAAGCGCGACCCGATTTCACGCATGTGGTTCGACGATGCCGAAGAGGAGTTCTTTCATCGTCATTATCTGTCGCGCATCAGTATCGACCTGGACGACACTTCGGGCGTTCTGCGCATCAAGAGCCAGGCCTATACCCCGAGAATGGCGAACGAGATCACCGCGACTCTGGTGGAGGAGGGCGAGCGATTCATGAACGATATCGCTCACAAGCTGGCTCGTGATCAGGTGGACTTTCTGGAAAAACAGGTGGGCGAGATGAGCGAGCGGGTGCTGACGACGCGCCGTGCTCTGGTTGATTTTCAGAACGCCAAGGGTTTCCTCTCGCCGCAGGCTGCTGCCGAGACCCTGACCAGCATTGTTTCCCGACTGGAAGGAGAGCTGACGCAGCTCAAGGCCAGCCGCGAAACCATGCTCGGTTACCTCAGCCCGACGGCACCCGACGTTGCCCAGATCAATCTGCAGATCTCGGCCATCGAGACGCAGTTACGCGCCGAGAAAGCGCGTCTGACTTCGCCAAAAGGTGGCACACTGAATCGTACGGTGGAGGAATATCAACGTCTCGAGATGGAGGCCATGTTTGCGCAGGACGTATACAAGACAGCGTTGACGGCACTCGAAAAAGGCCGGATCGAAGCGACCCGCAACCTGAAGAAGGTTTCCATCGTGCAGAGCCCGACGTTGCCGCAGTACCCCCTGGAACCGCGGAGGATCTACAACATCGTTGTCTTCGCCCTAACCGTACTCGTGCTGGCCGGCATCGTCCAATTGCTGGCCGCCATCATACGCGACCACCAGGACTGAAACCCCATGATTCGGCTGCCCTCTCTCTCGACAACGACCACTTCCTCCCTCCAGGTGGCCGCTTTCCTGGCGATCCTGGGAGGGCTGTGTCGTCCTACCCGATGGTTTTCTTCCCTCGTGCTGGTGGTGCTGGCCGCCGTGGCCGCAGGGGCGTTTGCGGCAGCCAATGATCCCCTTGGTCTGGGCATGACGACAAGCCAGTCGGCCCAGCGCGAAGCGGCCGGTAAGGCACCGGCACAACCAGCGGTGGCGCCTGCGGTGGCGCCGGATATTCGCACGCAGCCACCGCAGTTCTTCGATTACTCGGCAAATCTGAAGAGCGACGTCTTCGGTGCCAACCTGTTTACCGGTTCTTTTGCGCGTGATGGAGCAACCCAGTTCAACCCGGACTATCTGGTTGCTGTCGGTGACAAGATTCAGGTGCGCCTATGGGGAGCCTTCGAGTTCGATGCGCCGCTGACGGTGGATCCCAAGGGCAACATCTTCCTGCCGCATGTCGGCCCGGTGCATGTCCTGGGAGTACGGAATCAGGATTTGCAGCGCATCGTTGAAGCGGGTACGAGCCGGGTGTTCCGTGCCAATGTCTATAGTTACGCGAGCCTCGCAGCGGCCCAGCCGGTGCGGGTATTCGTGAGCGGCTTCGTCAATCGGCCGGGTCTGTACAGCGGGACCAGCATGGACAGCCTGCTGCAGTATCTTGACCAGGCTGGCGGGATCGATCCGGAACGTGGCTCGTTCCTCAACATCCAGGTCAAGCGCGGGAGTCTGACACGCGCCACGGTAAGCCTTTACGATTTCCTGCTCGACGGGCGAATCCCGCTAATCCAGTTATCCGACGGCGACGTCGTCTTCGTCGGATCCCGCCAGAATTCTGCGAAGGTGACTGGCCTGGCAGAGAACGCCAAACGCTTCGAATTCACTCCGAAGGCAGTGACGGTGGCCGACCTGGTCCGGCTCGCCAAACCGAGCCCGCAGGCCACCCATGTGCGTGTCGTGCGCAATACCGGGACGGTCAGGAATACGGAATACTTCCCGCTGGCCGATGCTTCGATTGTCAGCTTGCACAATGGTGACGAACTGGAGTTCACCGCCGACAAGCGGCCTGGCACGATAGCCGTACGCGTCGAAGGCGAGCACAGGAGCGTTCAGGAGTACGTCCTGCCGTATGGTGTCAGGCTCGGCGAACTGATCAGGCAGATCGAGTTCACCGAACGATCGGACAGCGCGAGTCTGCAGCTCTTTCGTCTGAGCGCCAAGGAGCGGCAGAGGCAAGCGCTGCAGACCACCCTCAAGTTCCTTGAAAATGCGGCCCTGACGGCTCGTTCGGCGACCAACGAGGAGGCTCAGTTGCGCAAGGAAGAGGCCACCCTTCTCCTGCAATGGGTTGAACGTGGCAAGAATATCGAACCCTCGGGACAGGTTTTCATTGCCCAGGCGGCTGATCGCGACCAGTTGCTGCTGGAGAACGGAGATATCCTCCGTGTTCCGGTCAAGGACGGTCTGATCTTTGTCAGTGGGGAAGTCATTTTCCCCAACACCATAGCCTATGACCCGGCACTGGGTCTTGCCGATTACATACAGAATGCCGGGGGCTACACCCAGAACGCAGATGCCTCGCGAGTGGTGCTTGCCCATCGCGACGGGAGTTTTGACGAAAGCAGCCGAGGACGAGGCTTCTTCGGTTTTGGCGGCCCGGATCCGACAGTCCGCCCGGGAGATCACATCATGGTGCTGCCCAAGATCGACGTCAAATCCCGGCAGCTTTTCAGGGACATCGTCGAAGCCCTGTTCCGGATTGCAGTCATTGTCGGGGTGGTTAATAACCTTTAGCTTGATGGCGATGCGCGAAGCTTGCCGGGGCAAGCCGCCTGTATTCGCGACAGCGAGTCGCGGCGTGCGTGCAAGTGCGTGCAAGTGCTGTTGTCCGGTTTTCGGGGAGGGCGCGCGGGGGCATTCCCGGGCTGACTGTTTTGTAGTCGGTGGCGCCACCTTCGCCGGCCGGCTTTTCGTTTGTCGAGGAGCTTGTGGGGGCATGAAGAACATGGACGGCGATGTTCTGGTGTCGTCGTGGAAGCAGTGGCAAGGGTTGGCTACGTGAGGCTTGGCGGTCAGGTGCGGGAAGCCACCGGAGAGTGCGTAAGCGCAGAAAATGGCGGGTGTCTTGCCGTACGGGTATGACATCGTTTTGTTGTTTGGAAACACTCGTGGCAGCGGTGGTATGGCAATCAGTCAGGAAGGAATCATGGGCGGGGTAGAGATTCAGATGATCGGGTCCGGAGTAGGGTATCGGTCCGAGCGAGGGGGCGTTGAGGCCCGTGGGGAGTGCACCTTGAACCGGTGGCAGTACATTACGGCGCGGCCGCTGGGCGGCGCGCGGGAACGATCCAGAAAACCGGGTGGAGCGCGACCGTGTGCCAGGATCGTTGCGATAGGCGGAGCATTTGTATCATGACTCTCAAGACTGTCACGATTGTTGGCGCTCGACCGCAGTTCGTCAAGGTCGCGGCGGTCAGTCGCGCCATCGCAAAATGGAACGTGACCAACCCGGAGCGAGCAATCGCCGACCATATCGTTCACACTGGGCAGCACTTCGATGACAACATGTCCGGCGTGTTCTTTCGACAACTGGAGATACCCGAGCCGGCCTATAACCTGGGTATTGCCGGAGCGAGCCACGGTGCAATGACTGGGCGAATGCTCGAGGCGATCGAGTCGGTTCTCCTGGAGGTACAACCGGATTGGGTGCTGGTGTACGGCGACACCAACTCGACCCTGGCTGCAGCGCTGGCCGCCATCAAGCTCCATATTCCGGTGGCGCACGTCGAAGCCGGGCTGCGCTCGTTCAACATGCGGATGCCTGAAGAGGTGAATCGGATTGTGGCAGACAGCGTATCCTCGCTGCTGTTTTGCCCGACACAGACGGCGGTGGAAAATCTGCAACGAGAAGGCTATTCGTCGGGAGTGCATAACGTGGGCGACGTGATGTTTGATGCGTCGCTCCACATGCAGGCCATTGCCGAGCGTGAATCGGGCATCCTTCATGAGCTCAGGCTGGAGAGGAAAGCGTTCGTTCTGGCCACTTGCCACCGTGCCGAGAATACCGATGATCCGGTCAGGCTCGGGGCAATCCTGGATGCTTTCGTCGAGGTGAGCGCCGACTTGCCCGTCGTCCTGCCACTCCACCCGCGTACTCGCAAGCTGGCTTCGCAGTACGGACTGGATGACAGACTGGATTGCCTGCGAGTGAGCGAGCCGCTTTCCTATCTCGACATCAGCCGACTCGAGAGCGCGGCGTTGGCCATTGCCACCGATTCGGGGGGGATGCAGAAGGAGGCGTACTTTTACCGCGTGCCCTGCGTCACCCTGCGTGAAGAGACCGAATGGGTGGAAACCATCGCCAGCGGCTGGAACCGTCTCGCACCCCCGACCAGCAGCCAGATGGCACAGGTGATAAGAGACGCGCTATCAGCTTGTCCGGTCTCCTATCCTCAACTTTATGGCGAGGGGAGGGCCGCCGAGTCCGTGGTCGCACTGCTGAACAACACGCTGCCCATGCTCCCCAACCGTCGCTATCAATCGGGTAACACGCCATGAAAGTCTGCAAGGTCGTCATCAATTCCGTATCTCACGATGCACGTGTGTTGAAAGAGGCGGAGGCAGTCCGGGAGGCCGGCTTCGATGTTGTCATCGTCGGCATCCAGGACGCCAACAACAACATTCCGATCCAGGTCCTCGATAATGGAGTGGTGATTCGACGCGTCGCCTGGCAGGCCGAGGCTTTCCGACCTTTTCTCAGCGAGTTCCTTGGCAAGATCGTGCTCGCCATAGTTGCAATCCTTGCGGCCATTCAAGCCGGACTCTACCTGATCAACTCGGAATGGCCTTTGCTTGCCTCGTTCGTCGCCTGGCTTACCATCAAAAACGCTCTCCAGCTTCTCGGTGGCCTGCTTGTCCTGTCCGGGTTGTCTTTCGTCGGATATCGGCTTTGGCAGGATTACGCACGCAAGAGAAGAAGTTACCTCTCCCTGAAGAAGCGGGAAGAGGATGAACTCCTGAAATACGAGAAGGTGTTCGCCTCTTACAAGGAGCGGCAAGCGGTCCAGTCTGATCGACCGTTGGTTGTCCAAAACAGAGCCGAGTTTCCAGCCGATGCATCGGCGGCACCACAGATCGCCGTCCCACACACGGCAGGTGGAGCGGCGGCGCCGCGTCGTCCCCGCCGGGTGGCGAAAAAGGGGGGGGATACCGAAAGCTTTGCGGTCCGACTGCCTCGTCCATTGATGCGCGGTTTCCTGAAGGCAATCGCCCCCGATCAGATGAAGCGCTGGAAGGTGATTTTCGCGCGCGAACGCTGTATTCGCCGGGTATTGGCCGAAGAGCGACCCGTGATCGTTCATGCCCATGACCTGACGGCCCTGCCGCTGGCTGCGACATACGCCGCAAAAACCGGAGTCAAGCTGATCTTCGACGCGCACGAGATCTACGATCACCTTGCCCAGTCGGAGGACGACATGGCGGAACTCAACAGCTTGTTGCTCAGTAAATACGCCGGGGCGGTCAATCGCTTCATTACCATCAATGACAGTATTGCTCGTTATTACCGCAACAACTACCCGTCATTGCCGCCGGCAGTGGTGGTCAAGAATGCCGCAAAGCCTGCCGAACCAGTGGACTACGATGGACGCTTGCACGATGTTGCAGGACTGCCGCGTGATCGGCGAATCGTCATTTACCAGGGCGGCTACGCGGCCAAACGCGGCCTGATCCAGTTGCTGATGTCGGCCGAGTATCTCAACCCCGAGTGGACCCTGGTCTATATGGGTTGGGGCCGGCTGGAAGACGAACTGTTGCGGGTTGCCGATGCGCTGAAGCTCAAAAACCCCGCCTTGAGCGAAAAAATCAGATTCGTACCAAAAGTCAAACAGGACGAACTGCCTTACTGGACTGCCGGTGCCACGGTCGGTGCCATCCCTTACGAAAACACCGGACTCAATCATTGGTTCTGCAACCCCAACAAACTCTGGGAGTACCCAAACGCCGGTGTGCCGATCATTGCCAGTCCCTTTCCCGAGATGAGTGCGATCATCAATACCTATGAACTCGGCTGGTACTTGCCCGACCCGTTGAATCCGAAGGCAATCGCCGATGTCATCAACGGATTGACAGAAGAGCAACTGGCCACCGCGTCAGCAAATTGCCGTCGCTTCATGGAGTCCGACAACTGGGGTGTCTATGCTGCACGCCTGAAAACCCTGTATGGAGAAATGTGATGAGGTTCTTGACACGCCGAACTCAGGACGACCCGACCGTAAACTACGAACTCATCGACCACGCGCCTCTCGAGGAGCAAGCCAAACCCGTCAAGTGGGAGACCGACCGGACACCCGAGTCGCTGTACATCAGGATCAACGAGATCTCGACCCTGTACACGCGCGGCAAGTATACGAAGGGTCTCGCTGTTCAGCGCCTGCTCGACCTGCTTTACGACATCAATCAGGTGCACGACGGAGCTTACAGTCCGCAGGCCAAGAGCCGTTACTATCTGTTGATTTTCAATTACATCTACCGGATCAGGACGCCGCGGCTGCGTCTCACCAATGCAATGAAACGCCGGCTGATCGCGACGGACCAGACGATGTATATAACGGGCGTTGATTTCTCCAGCATGAGCCTCCCTGGCTTGCGTATAGGTAATGCCTTGTTCAAGGATTGCGATTTCTCGGACTCGATCTTCCAGGGATTTCAGGCAACGAACTGTCATTTCGAAAATTGCAGTTTTGCCAATGCCAACCTGCAAGGACTGCAGGCCCCGAACTCTCATTTCGAGGAATGCAATCTCGCACGTGCCAATCTGAAGGATGTGGCGGCCAATGCGTGCCAGTTCATTCAATGCCGCCTCGAGTTGGCCAATCTGAGCAGTGCGGAGTTCATCAGTTCGTCCTTCGAGGGAATCACCCTGACCGGGGCCAATCTTTCGTCTTCGCGAATCGCGCGTTCGACCTTTGTCGGGTGCGACTTTGCGGAAGTGATCAGTTCCCGGGGACAGTTGCCTTTGCGTGTCAATGGCTGCAGTTTTCTGGCTTGCTCGTTCCGTGAGGCAGACCTGCGTGGTGCCGATTTCCGGAATACAAGAATGGCCGGTTGCGATACCCTTGACGCGAAGAAGGAAAATGCCAGGGGATTGACATGACCACGTCCGCCATGCTCGACGACGGATCGCCGCCGATCCTGGAATATCGGAAAGCGGTTTACGAATACTATCAACTGACTTTTGACCAGTCTGGTTGCCCGATGAAGAGAACGGGCAATGGCTTGGTGTTCCATCCCATACTTGCGCCCTATCTGATTGCCGACTATACGTCCGAATTCGAAAGAACCGGCGATCAGATCTTTCTGGAGCATGCACGCCGCATCGCAGCGCACGCACTGAAGCGTGCAGAGACGCTGGAGGGAAGTCTGGTATTCATGTACCAGCCAAACACCGGTTTGTCGAATGTGCCGACGGCCTTCTATTCCGGATTGACGCAGGCATGGTATGTCAAGGCGCTGTGCCTCCTGGAAAAACAGTCTCCGGGTTTCTATGCGGATGCAATCAGGCGCCTATTTGCCAGCCTGATGATTCCGGTCGAGCGGTCCGGCGTATTGATGAAAAAGGACTACGGATGGATCGTTGAAGAGTACCCGCATGAACCGGCCTTCTACACCTTGAATGGCTGGCTGACGGTGCTTCGCTGGGTGGTTCAGAGCCGCGGTGTGCTTGATCTTTTAGCCATTCCCTACCGAGACTTCCTCGAGCGTAATCTGGATGCGGTGGTTCACCTGTTGCCAATGTATGACGCGCCAACGTGTCTGAACAGTCGCTATCAGTTGGCGGGGTTTTCTCGTGTCAAGATCGTTTTCGACAGGGTGGTCGATCACCGGTGTGTCAGTTTCGCGGTGGACATCCCGGGCGAAGGCTGTTTCCGGGGAGACGTCATTCGCGGGAAGAAGTCGCGATGGGAGAACCATATCGAGCGCAGCGAGCCACGGCTTCTGCAGTTCAACGTGTTGCTTTCACTGATCAGCAAGCCCGCAGAGAACGTGTTCAGGGCCTGTCTCGAAGTGGACAAGGAGTGTCGGGCCAAGGTATTCCTCGCGCAGGGCGAGTATCGTCCGGATAGCTCCGGCATGCCTACCGAGAGCTGGAAGTTGCTCCGGGAGGTCGCTGTCGGTTCGGGCGAGGTGACGGAGATTGAGTGCCCGATTCCGTTCGACGGGGTTGACCTGTTTGCCTACCCGACCAACTTCAAAAAAAAGATCGGTGACCTGTCGTACAATGGTTACCATTTTGTTCATATTGTTGATCTGGCGGAACTTTACGGCTATTCGCGCAGGGAGATCCTGAAGGATGTCGCGGAGAAATGGCTGGCTTACTACGAAGGGTGGAGCGACCTCCCTTACTTGAAGGGAGACAAATACTCCTTGCTGCCGCATCTTTACGGCAGCGATTTTCCTGCAGTCGTGCGTCGCCTGCTGCGTTGAAACAAGACGATTCGGCTCTGGCGTGCCGTGCCTGCCGCTTTCCGGTACATTTCATACATGATCATTAGACCCGGTTCCAAATGTGTTATTTGTGCCCATGAGTTCTCGGGAGGCGAAGATCGCGGAATATGCTCGTCGTGCCAGTCTCGACCGCGCGTGAGGACCATTGCATCGCTGCTCGAGAATCACCTCGTGCCGCGTTTTGGGCGGCTCGGCAGCAGCCTGGGGAGCGCTTTGTGCTTCGCGATGACCAGTCACGAGAGGATTCTTCTGTCGAGATACTATCAGGCCTTCGAATCGGTCTCGTTATTCGGTACCTACGGTCGGGAGCACACCACCGGAGTGGATGCCAGAGATCTCGGTCGTTACCCGGATGGTTCCTTTGGTGCGCACTATAGTTGTCTGCTTTTTGATTATTTTAGCGAACACGAGCAGGCATTGGCGGAGGCGTTCAGGATTCTCGCACCCGGCGGGCTGTTCATTACACATCTTGAAGGTCCGCGAGTGGAGGAAGGGTCCGGCGCGCCGCGAGTCGTAAGCAGCATCAGGCCGCGCTCGGGTTACTATGAATATATTCCCGATGGCGGCGGGATGGTCAGCGTCAAGGTCGGCAAGGAGTGGTTCCTGGAGGCGATGCAGCGGGCTGGGTTCGAAGCCCACCTATTTCACATCGTGGACGAACCTTCGGGGGTGGCGTGTGACTGGTTTGTTGGTGCGAAGCCTCTTTCACACCTTGCCGAGAGTGAGGGTAGAACCCATCGGGCGGAGGGCGACATGCTGCCGCAATCCAGGCAGGAAACGGTGCAACGCGCACCGGCGGTGACTGCAGGCGCCGCCGTGCGCAGCAAGGAGTACAGCATTCCCGTACGGCATCCGGGATTCCCGTTCAGGCATGTCACCGTGACACTGTCCTTACCTGTGGTGAGCGATGATCCGAAAAAGGTCGTTCGCTTTTCGGAGCACGTCAGGGAACAGGGGACGGGTGTTGCGACCGAGCGCGTCATGGCATGCTCGGTCGGCGGTTATTATGTCTCGGATGATCTGGGTGTCAGCTGGGACTGGGCCCCCGTCAAGGGTTTCGAGCGGGTGCGCTTCGTCAATTCTTTTTCCCTGCCCGACGGGACGATCTGCCTTCAGGCGAAGGGTCTTTCCCCCAAACTGCCAAAGGAAGAACAGCCACATGCCGGCCTGTTGGTCACTTTGGCACGCGATGGCACGACCAGGTCGGCGATCGCACCAAGCACCAATCAATGGCATGGCTCATCGTCGGTCGATTTCCAGGATGGAGTGTTGCTTTTTTGTGATTATGCGCTCAACGCTCCCAAAGGGGGCACGGCCGGCGGCGAGCGATACCCTTCAGCGGTTTTCCGAAGCGTCGATGCGGGCGGGTCATGGAGCAAGGTGCTGGAATGTTCGGGGGAGGAAATACGCCATTTTCATACCGTGCGTGCCGACCCGTTCGGTGCCGGTACCTGGTATCTGACGAGCGGCGATCTGCCCAGCGAGACCAATATATTCGTTTCACATGATCACGGACTGAGCTGGCGTCCTTCATTCGAGCCGTCGAAAGACGGTTCGATGGCGCGCTTCCGGATGACCGACATGGCATTCACCAGACAAGGCCTGATTTGGGGTTCCGACGACATTCTCGGGTCATCGAAGGAGATGAACCCTGATTTGCCACTGGCAGGAAGAACGGGGGCACGGATGTTTTTTGCTCCGAGAGAGGATATCGGGCAACCCGTGGAAATTGGCTATCTGGGTCAGCCGGTACGTTCGATTGTTGATCTCGGGGCGTGCTGGCTGGTGATTACACAGGGGTCCCTTTATCAGGTGTTCACCCGGCCAGCGGTTTTCCTGCTGACGAAACGGGAGCCTTACACGGTTCAGCATCTGTTCGATGTCGATAATTACTCGGACCTGGTTACCGGATTCACTTACTCATGTGCCAGCCGGTCGGCCAGGGACGGCGTGTTTTTCACCGTCCGGGGTGCAAAGGATGTATTCGATGCTCCGTCCAATCTCCTGAAGTGGTGCGTTCGGTTCGACTAGAATCTTCTTTCGGGAGGAGCTCATGAAAAAGTCATTGTTCCGTCGGGATGGCATGGCCGGGAAATACTTGCAGCTGGCAGTGCTTTTCACCGGCTTGTTGGGCTACCTGTCGGGGCCGACATTCGGCACGGCGCAAGCGGCGAGTCTGGACATGCCCCCACCGACCAAGGATGCGGACGCCCTGGCGGTGGCTTACGATTGCCTGGCCTCGCTGGCGAGATACTCGCGCGGTAGCAAGGCACTGCTTGGCCGTGCCAAGGCGGATGGCGATGAATTGCTGTCCATGGCGACGGTTGATGGAAACAAACGTACAGGCTGGCCCTACATCCAGAGAACGACGGAGGAGTCCAAGAAGTGCGGTCAGGCGGGCGCCCTTGATGCCTTTGGGGATGGAACGTGCAATCCACCGGAAACTCCTTACATGCTGCAGACCGGCTACGCTGTGGCGTGTCTCGCGCAGTTGAACATCGCGACCGGGGATGTCAGATATCTTCAGGTGGCCCGGAAGGCTCTTTCCGACTCATGGAGTCTGGGTTCTGCTGTTACTGGCTGCCAGGACTGTTTCTATTATTGGTACAGTTACCACGCCAATGACCTGAATCGTTTCGTGCGCAATCCGAACGTGGCCATGGGGCTGGGTCTTGCGTGGATGTTTGCCGCGACCGGCGAGGCCATCTACCGGGAAAGGGCACTGGCGATTGCCAAGGCGGAGCACCACGAGATTCAAGCCGGCAACGCGGGCTACTTTGGAATCGACGACCCGAAATATAAGGCAAACCCAAAGTTTGAGGCGCAGCGCATCGAGAACCATGTTCCGCATCAGGTGAAGGGTCTCAAGGACATCAGTAAGCTGACAGGAAATGCCCAGGCGCTGGGTGACGCCAAGAGCGAGATGGATTCCTTTCTTTATTGCCGTAACGATCGCTGTCGCCCGGGAAACTGCAAGGCATGGGCAGCGCCCCCTTCGTGCCAGGCGACGGCGACCATTGCACCGTGTATTCTGGCGGATCAGGGTGATCCCTACCAGTCGTTGTGTGAGGTCGTGTTAAAGGAGCTACCGCGACTGAACGCCTTCCAGATTTTCTTGCTTGACTCTGCGAGCGGTAAAGAAGGATTGATCACAAGGTGACGAGGCTATTTGCCTACGATTGTTTCTCCGCTATAGAGTGTGCTGCGCTCGTCCGGTACCTGCAGGGCCGTGGAGCGGAGTTTTTTTCGTGTCTGGAGCTGGGGATCTCGCCTGTTCCCCGCGGGGTATCGCTCCGGTTTGACGTGCATGCGCGGGATATCGTTGGCTCTTACGGTTTCCTCGCGGCTCTTTATCGGCACAACGTTCCCGGCACCTTCTATCTGCTGGCCGACTACTCAACGGACGAACAGGCTCGACGGGCCGATTTCCTGGCACTGGTTCGACGGATCAAGGCGCCTATGGAAATCGGGCTGCATGACTCGCCGGTAGACTCCTATCTCATAGCCAGGAAGTTCAACGGGGTCGGAGTGGAGTATTGGCGATGGCTGCAGTCGGACAAGTCGCTCGAGTGGTTCGCCCGGCTTGCGGAGTCCGAATCGGGATGCGAATGTTTCAATGGCGAGGTGATGGAGGCGTTCGCAGCACGCGTTGCCTCGATGAAGCGGGCGTTCGGTGATTTCAGGACCATGGCAAGTCACGGAGGGGAAATCAACCAGATGTTCCGGAAACGGGTTCCTGAGCTGGGGCCTACGGGTGAATTCCTGACGTCCTTGTTTGCCGAGAACTGGATCACGCCGGAGCGGCTCAGCCAGGCAGGTCTGGAGGCGGATGTCGAGCAGTTCAGGAAGAAGGCTCCGCTGCTGTACCAGGTGACTGACGGGGGTGGCCTGATCAAGCGGATGATCGACAATGCGGAAATGTTCATCGTTGGGCGAAACAGGGCGGTACAGGTGTTGATCCATCCGTACACCTGGGGCGGCCCGCTCGGTCATAGCGGCGGGACGCGCGACGCGGAGATATCGACCTTGCTTGGGGAACCAAAGGGAGAATCGCCGAGGGGTGGGAGGGCGTGGTACCAACGCCTGCTGCGCACGCGCGTGATGATCGTTCCGGACGGTCTCGGCTCGCAGACGGCAAACAAGGCAGTGCCGGTCAGGCCACCGCTGCCGGCAACCGCTGGAGGCGCCATCGTCTGTGCGACGGTCAACGACATTCAGGCCGATGTCAAGTACGCTGGCATGCCCGTCGCCCCGCGTAGAGTCGTCGTTGTCGAGGTCGGCGAGAGCGCACCCGAAAGACTGGGCGAGAGTGTGGTCACACCCTTGTTCGATTTCATGAGCGCGTCCCTGGTTGGCGCGCAATCATCGCCCATCGTGATGGGCCGGTCGATTGGCCGGTACGGGCCATTGGTGGGTGGGGCAGTGGAGTCTCTTGCCCGCCGAACCGATCGGGCGTCATTGACGTCGAGCGGGGCCGAGCAGAGGTTGGCTGAATGGATGGTGCAAAATCTGGGCGGGAACAACAAGGAGACCGCTCAGGGTGGTGTGCCCACGCTGCAGCGCAAGGAGTTGTCGTATTTCATGTTCTCGTCGTCGCAACGCGCTCTGATCATGAAACGGATCATCGACCGTTTTCTTTCTGCGCAAAGCATCTCGTGCCTTGTGGATCATGGTGCAGGGATCGGGATAATCCCGTTGTGCGCGAACTTCGCATGCGACGGTCGTATCAAGCGGGTTGTCTGCTCCGAGGTCAAGCATGCCTTTGCTGTGATCGGCACACACTTGTGGCGAGACGTGGGATATGAAGGGGTGATCGAGTACCAGGAAGGTTCGGTCACCGACTTCGTTTACCCGAACCAGGTCGCTGTCGTGCTCCTGGCCCAGATGTGCTATCGCATAGCACCGGAGCAACGCGGCACAGTGATCCAAGCAGCGTGGCAAGCGCTGCTACCGGGCGGGCTGCTTGTCATCAACGAAATGATGGATCGCGACAGCAGGACGCTTGCCCATCCGCTGCTGACTTCCAAGGAGATGCTTGCACACCTACCGGAGGCCAGGGAACGCTGGTTGTTCTGGGGTAGTGATTCGAGCAACGTGGTCGCCTTGCCGGACGCCGATCGACAATTGTTCAGTCGCTCCGACAACTTCATCGTTCTACGGAAATAGCCCCCGCTAGAGGCGACACACTGGAAAAAGGGAACAAGATGTCGTTGGCGGAGAATCTGCGCGCTGCTGTTGATGGCGGCCTGTCCGGCTACGAAACGGCCGGCGGAGTGGGGCCGGATGCCTATTGTGCCGCATCCAGCTATCATCCGATGGCGGACGGCAAGTATCTGCAGATCCTGGCAACACTACGTCGCAGTCGGTTGCTTTCCGAGCATCAGTTTGAAGCGCGTGTGGCGGCGGCCTGCGGTCGTCTTGCACGGGCGGCACTTTGCCGGGAAGAGAATGGCTGGTGCTGGGGCCTCGGGTTCCCCTGGCGCGGGCTGCCGGCGGCAGAACCCTTCCTGATCACCTCGGCACTGATCGTCCGCGGCGCACTGGATTGCCGCTGTGCGGGCTCTGCTGCGGAACCCCTGTTGGCCTTGCTTGGTAATGGGGTGCGTGGGCTGGGTGGGTGGATTGAAGGCTTGGCAATCCCGGTTGGCGAACACGGATTGTCGATTCCCGCCTACTCGCCGGGAATACGGGCGCCGATCTACAATGCCGCTGCTTGTGCCTACGCCACCTTGAAGCAGGCTGAAGTCGTCGGGTGCTGGTCCGCGTTCGAGGCGCAATGCCGGCCGTCATTGCAATGGATTGGCTCACGTCGAGTGGCTGGCCTGGGTTGGCCTTATTCCCCCGCCAGTCCAGTGGTCGACCTGCTTCACCAATGCTACATCCTCAACGCAATGGGGGATGTATTCGGGACCGATTCGATCGAACGGGCAATTGCGGAGATGGTCGGCCAGTTTGCCGGGGCCTGTGGTTTCGCCGACGTGATTCATCTGGTCGCCAGTGGCGAGCTGGAAGCCACTCGCCGTGACATCCAATGGCTACGCCCGTTGGGTGAGCAGTGGATCGAGGTGCTTCCCAAGCCGGCCCGCCTGTGGTCTCTCGGTGAGCTCCTGGTCGTGGTGTCTCGTCTGGGGCTCGATGGGGAAAGTGCCGAGGCGTGGTTCCGGCTGGGCCGTCGGCTTGCCGAATCGATCCTGCAACGCACCAGTCTGGTCGATGATGTCGAGGCGAAGTATCCGCGGCATCTGATGCACGCACTGCACGGCTTGAGCGCTTATCTGGCACTCCAGCGGGAGCGAGCCAGACGTCCGGCAGCAGGATCATCACCGGAGGACGGGCGCGCGTGAGGATGCTCGGTGCTTCGCTGCTGCGGCGCTGTGTCGATGGCTCTGCCATGCTGCGTCAGGTGGCCGGAGTCGGGTGGGGCGGGGATCAGTCGTGGAACCGCTTCGGGATCAGGGATCCATCGATCCTCACCAACGCGGCGGGTCATCCGGTGCTGGACGAGGCAGGCCGGTTCGCCATGTTCTTCAATGCGCGCGACAGGGCGACCACCGATGGCGGTGTCACGTGCGTTGGTCTTGCCCAGGGAACCATGGAATCCGGTTGGACCAGCGAGCCGCAGCCGGTCTTCGTCGATGGCGCCTATGCCGCGCAGGGCAGCGTCCTGCAGCTGGCGCCCGATCACTTCCGCATGTACTACAGTCCGGATACCCTGTGGGGCTTTGCGCTGGCTTCTTCGACGGATGGACGCTGTTGGCGACGTTTCGGTACGCGCCCGATTCTCGAACCGGGACAGTTCGGTGTACGACGCATGGGTCTGCCTTTCGTGCGGCGGATCGGGCAGCGATGGATCATGCTCTTTGAGGGAATGGCCGGGAGCGGGTTTCATATTTATCTGGCGACATCGCTGGACGGCATCGAGTGGCGAGCGGGCAATCAGGGGCGGTCGGTGTACACTCCTGCCGACGGGGCATGGGACTGTCTGGGTCAGGCCAATCCGAGTCTTTACGTGGAGAACGAAGAGGCGGAAGACTCCGGCTACTTCATTTTCTATAATGGCTGTCGGGAAGTTCATGCCTGGGATATTGGCGTCCTCCGCTCAGATTCACTCGAAGGACCCTGGCGCAGTTCCCCGGCACCTGTCCTGTGCCGGGGGCAGCAGGGTGGCTGGAATGCCGGACGTGTCGAAGGGGCAA
>ERZ761607.2320-NODE-2320-length-20896-cov-17.211074_pt1 | contig 20896 bp, 19 predicted proteins | sample MGYA00511164_ERZ761607 | MGnify/ENA primary metagenome ERZ761607 (study PRJEB28899, sample SAMN02445080) | bioreactor sludge metagenome | biome: EBPR sludge | place: Australia: Brisbane, Thorneside Wastewater Treatment Plant | collected 2011-06-22 ... | reverse complement strand
TTCCTCCCTCCTTGTCAATTATCTTCTTATGCTCTCCAGCAAAAGGACTGCAAAAGTACATGGTATTTTTTTAACCACCAAATAAAAAGTGAAAAAAAATAAAAATATTTTCACTTAATTTGCACTTAACACAGTTTCAATATCCTAAAATGCTGCTATTCAGCACTTTACATTTAATTAAACTTACGCTTCTTTTCCGCCTTTCAGCTGATCCTGAAGCTCTTTTAAAGCATCCCACTGACCTTCTGCAGCCAGCTTAGCTTGCTGTGACCAGGTGCCAGGATCATGCATTTTGTACCTGCTGCCTGCTGCATCCAGCACTTCCTGCAATTTTTCCGCCGGAGCTTCAGCCAACTCACTAAAAGTCGTGATCCCTGCTTCAGTCAATAATCCGGCAATTTTAGGTCCTATGCCTTCTATGCGCTTCAAATCATCTCCCCCAGCAACTGCCTTTTCTTTCTTTGGCTTTTCCACTACTTCCTCTGCTTCCACATCCGGCGCCTGCTCAACCATTCCGGTATTTCCGGCATCCGCCTCAGCTTTGCTAGCCTCTTCAAACTGGGTCTTCAGATCACTGAATGCACCTAACTCCCCTAATGTGGTTGGCTCTACCTTGGCACGCTGCGCCTGTATGCTTTTCTCCACCTGATGCTGCTCTGTTTCGGCTTCTTTCTCCATCATTTCCTTCGCATCTCGTCTGATATCATCCAGATACCTCCTGTGCGAAACAATGATACGCTTATCCTCTCTGTTGAATTCAATTACCTTGAAGGTCAATGTTTCATCCAGATTCACCAAAGAATTATCATCTTTTCTCAAGTGTCGGGCTGGTGCAAAAGCTTCAAGACCATATGGCAACTGTACTATCGCACCTTTATCGTCTCTCTTCACAACCAATGCATCGTGATAGGATCCTACCGGAAATACATTCTCAAATGTATCCCACGGATTCTCCTCCAACTGCTTGTAACCAAGTGACAATTTCCTGCTTTCAGCATCAACATCCATGATAGATATGTCTATTCTGTCTCCAACCCTGCAAAACTCTGATGGATGGGAATATCTTTTAGTCCAGGATAGATCAGATATGTGAACCATACCACCTATTCCCTCTTCCAATTCAACAAATACACCATACGGAGTCAGGTTCTTCACCTCACCGGTATGCTTGGATCCAACCGGGTACCTGTTGGCTATCGTTTTCCATGGATCTTCTTCCAATTGTTTGATACTGAGTGACATCTTACGTTCATCCTTATCGATGGTCACAACCTTGGCTTCAAATTCCTGTCCTAAATGGAAATGCTCTCTTGCATTTACAGGCTGATTGCTCCATGACACCTCAGATACGTGGATCAATCCTTCTACCCCAGGGGTGATCTCAAGAAATGCACCGTAATCCTCAATATTCACGATCTTACCTTTTACTGTAGATCCAACTTCTATTTCCTGTGATAAAGTATCCCATGGATGAGGCAAAATTTGCTTCAAACCTAAAGAAATCCTCTTCTTGTTTTCATCAAATTCAAGAACTACTACCTGCAGTTTCTGGTTCAACTCCAATACATCCGATGGATGATTGATCCTTCCCCATGAAATATCGGTAATATATAATAAGCCATCAACTCCTCCCAAATCCATGAAAGCTCCGAACTCGGTAATGTTCTTAACAACACCTTCCAATACCTGGCCTTTCTCCAATCCGGATATAATCGCATCTCTTTGTTCAGCTAAATCACTCTCAATCAATGCTTTGTGTGAAACAACTGCATTTCTGATCACCTCATTGATCTTGACTACCTTGAATTCCATAGTCTTTCCAACGTACTGATCATAATCTATAATAGGCCTGATGTCAATCTGTGATCCCGGCAAGAATGTCTCCAAACCTCCACAATCCACGATCAATCCGCCTTTGGTCTTGCTGATCACATGCCCGGTGATGATCGTTCCGTTCAAATGAGAATCCACCAGCATTTCCCATGCACTGATCAACTTGGCTTTCTTCCTTGACAACAACAATTGCCCTTTCTCATCTTCCTTGTTCTCCACATACACATCCACAAGATCGCCAATCTTCAGACCTGGCATATCTTTAAACTCTGAAAGAGGAATCAATCCATTGGACTTGTAGTTAAGGTCCAGCACCACATCATCATCCGCCATGGATATAACATAAGCTTTCACCACTTCAAATTCCCTGATGGATGTCAATGCAGCATCATAATCAGACAGATACTTCGCATGCTCTTCCTTAGTATAGCTCAGGGTGTTCTTCTTTCCGGCATTCCAGTCATAATCATCATGACGGGTCTCTTTAACCGGGGTTTCCTCCACAGGCACAGCAACTTTCTCTACCGGTGTTTCCACTGCTTCCGCAACGACCTCAACAGGAGTTGCAACTGCTTTTTCAATTTCTTGTTCAATCTCAACAGACTCTACTTTTTCTTCCATCTCAGGAGTAGACTCCAATTCATTTTGTTCAAGATTCTTTTCTTCAGACATTTCTAAGAATCAGGTTTGTATGTTCCCCTTTCAGGCAACAGATGTTAATAAAATATTTTTAAGGGTCGCAAAGGTAAGTATATTTGGCAGAATCAAAAGATTTTCAGCGCATTTTTGCATTTTTTTATTTGGGCGTGCCCCTACGGGTCGGGCTATCCGCTTCTATGCCGGCCTCCCGCAAACCCAATTACGGCATACCGCTCCTATCCCTCACGCAAAAACGATGTTCTGATGATCTGATGATCTGATGATCTGATGATCTGATTTGAAGATTTGAAAATTTGAAAATTTGAAAATTTGAAAATTTACACAGGTTGAAAAAGATTATCCAGGTGGTTATTGTAGATTTTTTTTATGATTTTCAATTAATTCTGCGCTGATCTGCGAGATCTGCGGGAACGAAAAAATGAAGGTGACGGGATTCCGGCTCAAGGCCGGAATGACAGCTCCGAAAAACAATGAACCCGACTTCATTTTTCGTTTAGCTAAAAAGATTTGCAGCTTTTAATTCGGGTAAAATGATTTTGATTTATTATACTTATTTTCAATTCTCGAATTCTCAAATCTCTCAGATCACGATATTCATCATCGCGACTCGAATTTTCAAATTTTCAATCTCCCTTTCTTTTTCCCACAAATAAAAAAGGTGACTGATCAGGATTCGCTTCCTGACCAGCCACACTTGTTTGTCTTAAATGCGTAAAAATCTATTTCCCTAAAAAATGATTTACTGCATTCATAGCCCGTTCGACTATCGGGTAGTTGACCGCATACATAACAAGCTTTCCGTCCCTGGTCGCTCTGACCACATCAGCGCTGCGCAAAATACTCAAATGCTGCGAAGTGATGGATTGCTCCAACTTTAAAGCATTATAAATCTTGTTAACATTGATTTCCCCTTTTTGATCAATGAATTGCAGAATTTTCATTCTTAGGGGGTGGGCAAGTGCTCTTGCTAATTCGACGGAATATTCTAACTTCTCAACGTCGAAAATAACCTTAGTTTTTTTCATTCCTAAATACTTTGTAGTTTTCTAAATTTCTAATACCTGTCGTGACCTAGGAACAAATATCTATCTATTTTTCTTTTCTGCAAAAGAAATATTAAACTTTTTTTTAATTTATTTAAAAATGGGGGTAAGAAGGGGGTATTTTTAAGTAAATCCTATACCATTCTCTGTTTTTTTCCGTTTTTTAAAGCTCAAATTTATCCAGCCAATTCTTCGACCAAAGCATTGATTTGAGCCAACCTGGATTCATCCAATGAATAATAAATAAATTTCCCTTTTCTCTCTGTGATCACTACGCCAGCCCTTCTCAAAATCGCCAGGTGCTGAGACGCAACGGATTGCTCCAAACGCAACTTAATATAAATATCAGTTACAGTAATTGTGTCACTGTCCTGCAACAGGTCAATGATCTTTTGTCTTAGTTTGTGGTTTACAGCACGAAGGACCAAAACAGCTTTTCTCAAATCCGCATAATCCAACAATATATCCTTCCCACCTTTTTTAAGTGTAACAGTTTCGTTTTTTTTGTTTCTCATAATTTCCATGTATTTAAAGTTGACTGAATACGGATAGTATTGAACAAAACCCGTGCCATCATTTAAAATTTGCTTATTTCTTATGGATAATTTGAAACATTTTTATTTGTCATATTTGTAAAACAGAAATCCGTCAACTTAAGTTCATGATTTATAATAACTTATTCTTTGCCTTTGTAATATTGGGTGATTTGATGTAATTTGGAGAAAAATAAGCAATGTCTGCAAAAAGCCCATTTTCATAATTATACAAAGCTGGTTTTACCAGGTGTTTTGCACTACAAACCACCAAACTCCTGTGAACCGCTTTACCAGGAAACACTGCTTCTGCCTTTGCCGAACCGCTGCCACATATCAAAATCCGTTTTTTGGACTCCAGATATGGATCAAACAGGGTTTCAGTCAAAATAACAGCCTCATTATCAACCATCACACCCAATCCGGCATCATACAGACTCAGGTAGACTTCCATACGTCTCGCATCTATCATCGAACAATAATAATCGAAATCATCCCCGCTTTCTTTTGCTGCTCCAGCCAGCGCATACAATGTATTCACCGTTATCAGCGGCTTATCCAGGCCAAAGCAAAGCGCTTTCGCTGCCGACATGCCTACCCGCAATGATGTGTACGAACCCGGACCCTCACTGAGCGAAACCGCATCCAACTCAGACAAACTGTATCCAGTCTGTTCCATCACCTGCTCGATCATCAGTGTGATCACACGGGTATGATCCCGGATTTCATCGGTTTCCTGTATACTGATCAGCTGATCACCCTCACTCAACCCAACTGAACAAATATCAGTAGCGGTCTCCAGATGCAAAATTTTGAGCATAACTATATAATGTGTAATAACTGCTTGTATTCCTTTTCATTCCTCAACAACTCTACCGCTTTCTCCAATTCAGGGTCATTGCGAAGGCTGTACTGAATTCTCCCCTTCCTGAAATGATATCTGGATATGATCTCCTTCTCTATCTCAAATTGTATGTCTTTTCTGTATTTTTCGAACAATTGATCGATGTCCGTGGTCAGTTTGCTCTCCAAATCTGAAAGATTCACCTGCTTCACTGCATCATCATCGCTTTCTTCAAGCGATTTTTTCAGTTGGTCGAACCTTCTTTCCACATCGTTTTTATATTTCAGATCCAACCCTTTGTAAAATTTTACAAAATCATTGTAACCGGTAAAGGTAAACTGTTCAGATCCCGGAATGCTGTCATGTGCGCGGTAATACTGATTGACATATTTAAAAATAACATGCTGATTGATCAAAAACCGAACAAAATCAGGATTTGTTTTTTTGGGGATCACTACGTCAGGGATGACGCCTCCGCCACCTGTCACGGCCCTACCCTTTCTGGTATAATAAGTTTTTCTGTCCTTTTCGGGAATGTCTACCGGTTCACCATTATTGTATTTTACACTTTGGATCGACCTGCCGCTCGGAATATAATACTTTGATATGGTCAGTTTGATCCTCGAATTGTATCCTACCTCCACTGTGTTTTGAACTGAACCTTTTCCGTAGGATTTTTGCCCGATCAAAACGCCCCTGTCCAGATCCTGAACAGAACCTGCAACTATCTCCGAAGCAGATGCTGACCTGCTATCGATCAGGACTACCAACCTCGTGGTAGTATCATAAGGCGCCACATTGGTTTTGTATACCATATCCCTCTCAATCACTTTTCCTCTGGTAGACACAATTTCCAACCCATTATCCACAAAAACATTGCAAACTGCGATCGCTTCACGCAACAAGCCACCACCGTTGGACCTCAGATCCAGGATGATCCCGTTTAATTTTTTGTCCGCTTTCAACTGAGTAAGAGCTTTTTTCACATTGTCTCCTGCATTCTCAGAAAAAGTCGATAAATGAATGTAGGCAATATCATCTCCTATCAATTGCTGATGTGGCACATTGGGCACGGTGATCTCTTTGCGCAGCAGATTGAGCTTAAGCGGCTTGTCCTCGCCATCTCTTTTAATGGTCAGCTCGACTTCAGTTCCGGGAGCGCCTCTCAAAAATTCTGTGAGTTCGTCAGAACTCTTCTCTTTGGTGCTTTGCCCATTCACTTCGATCACCTCATCACCCAAAAGCATACCTGCTTCCAACGCCGGGCTATCCTCATATATTTCAAATACGACCAGGCCGCCATCCATTTCCCTGATCACCGCGCCAATGCCGGAATATTTGCCTTCAGTTGAGATCCTGAAACTTTCCACCCTGGCTTCGGAAATATAATTGGTGAATGGATCGAGGGACGCGAGCATCGCATCAATACCTGTTTTCATCAAAATGGCAGGATCGATCTCCTCAACATAGTTTTTATTGAGTTCTTTAAAAATATTGGTAAAGATCTCAAGGTTTTTGGCGATCTCATACAGTTTGTCACGGTTGATCGTGATCGCCTGAATGCTGAAAAATCCAAAAATGACTACAAAAATCAACCAATATTTTCTGCTTTTAAAAAACTTCATCTGTTATCTGTTTAATGTATAAACGATCCGGGGTCATGCATTTTTCTTCAAAATTTCGGGTCAGATAATATTAAATCATAAACCGAAACAAAAATGCCTATGCCCTTACCATCAAATAAAACGCAAAAATGAATTAACTTGTTTTAAATGGCAAATCTATTCAGTTTAATTTCCTGAATAAGCTGATTACAAATAAAGAAAACATCTGTATATGAAATTTCATTGTAAATATTGTCTATTTACAGGATAAGCCTGGCAGATTTCCTTACTTTTTATTTTACGCTTTCGTCCGTTCAGGGAACAAAAATTACTTATTTTTGGTTTGAAATTCAAAATTGAATAAAATGGACACACTTCAAAGCGCGAAAAACGATCTCCAAAAATATGGCTTCCTGAATTTACCTGCAGACCCTGCCATAGATCTTCTGCAAGAGATCAAAAGACTAAAACAAGAGAAAAATGCCGTTCTTCTGGCACATTACTACCAGGTACCAGTGATACAGGATCTGGCAGATTTTGTGGGCGACAGTCTGGCATTGTCCCAGGAGGCTGCAGCTACTGATGCAGACATCATCGTTTTTGCGGGCGTACATTTTATGGCCGAAACAGCCAAAATGCTTAATCCGGGTAAAAAAGTGCTGATCCCCGATCTCCATGCGGGTTGCTCGCTGGCAGAATCTGCCCCTTACCATTTGTTCAAAGACTTTAAAAGCAGGTATCCGGACCATGTAGTGGTCAGTTATGTCAATAGTTCAGCCGAACTCAAGACCCTGACGGATATTTGCTGTACTTCCACCAATGCGGTTGAGATCATCAACAGCATCCCCAAAAATAAAGGGATCATTTTTGCCCCTGACAGGAATCTGGGCGCTTATCTGATGAAAGTGACAGGAAGGGAAATGGTGCTATGGCATGGCGTGTGCCAGGTACACGAAATGTTTTCCTGGGAAAAGATCACATCTGTGATGAGCGAGCATCCGGGCGCTGAATTCATTGCGCATCCGGAGTGCCAGCCTCATATACTGGAGATTGCTGACTATGTCGGTTCCACCAGCGGCTTGTTAAAATATGTGAAGAAAAGTCCGGCAAGTACTTTTGTGATCGCAACTGAACCGGGTATTCTCTACCAGATGCAAAAAGCTGCTCCTGAAAAAATCCTCATTCCTGCGCCTGCTATGACCAACTGTGCATGCAACGAATGTCCTTTCATGAAACTCAATACAGTCGAAAAACTTTACAACTGTATGAAATACGAACTCCCTGAAGTATCATTGGAAGAAAATGTGATCAAAGAAGGCCGTAAATGCATTGACCGGATGCTGGAGATCAGTGCTCAGGCCGGGCTTTAGCATTTCAGTAACATTCAGGGAAACACCAGCATTCAATTTTTATGCTATACTTTTTGATCTTCCATAAAAGTTTGTGAAGTCTTTCGCGAATTAATACATTAAAATTCACATGTGCTATAACTGTTTTTTGAAACCGGTGTTCCATTTGGAAACCGTCATTCCCATCGGAAGTCGCGATTCTGGCCGGAAGTCATCATTCCGGCCTTGATGCGGAATCCTGTCACCCTATTCATGGATGCCAGGATGGGATTCCGGGTCAGGCCCGGAATGACATTTAGCGAGAACGGGATTCCGGGTCAGGCCCGGAATGACAATGAGCGAGGACAAAATTCCGGAACGGGAATTCGGACCTTCCAAAATAACCACATGATCATTCTCATTCCTTCACCGGCGCACAAAATTGAGCTCAGCAAGGATCATCTGATACACATTTTCATCCCATAATATCCTGTAATGTCCTTTACCTTCTGTCGGAATGATTTTAGTGAGCGGAACAGCCAATTGGATGGATTTTGCATTGGCAAAAGGGATCACTTTATCTCCCACATCGTGGATGATCACCAACTGTTCAAAATTAGCCTGACGGAGAAATCCGGAAATGACAAATTCCCTGATGGGAACGGGCGTGACACTTTCCGTGATGCCCAATAAATATTCGTAGGCTTTTTTACCCAGACCAATCATTTTTGCATAATCATCAAAAATATCCTTGATCACTTCAGAGGAAGTGATGAACAACAGTTTGTCCGCCTTGATTTCCTTTCCTGCCAGAGCAACTGCACTTGCACCCGAACCAAATGAATGCGTCACCATGGAAAAGCCGCTTTTAAATCCATAATGATCCAATAATGCGAGGATAGCCCGGGATGAATGCACCATATTGGTTTTTTTGAGGCTGGATTTGCCATGAGCAGGCAATCCCATCACGATCAGTCTGAAGCCGGCTTTTTCCAGATAGGATGCAATGCCGTACAAGCTGCCCGGATTTGATTCCCAACCATGCACCAGGATCAACGGATAAGCATTTTCCGGGCCTGATTCGTACACAAAAATATCTTCTTCATGAAAAGGTATCCTGCGTTCCCGGAATGCTGAATATATTTTCAGTTCCCGTTCCCTTGTTTTCTTCAGCCTTGGCTGCTGGAATTGCCAAAAAGCCAGTTTACCTGCACAAGCAGGACAAATGAAAGATAATGTTCGGTAAAAATAGCGCAGTAATTTCAATACCAACATGGCTGTTTTTTTGATAAAGCTGCAAAAGTGAACAAAAACTTCCGATTGCGATGCCTTAACTTTTATTTTTTTAATACCGGACTGATTTGTGAATATAATTAACAGTGATTTAACGAGAATCCAATTCCCGTCAGTATGAACCAGGATTTTTTGACACCCGCAACCAAATAAAACATTTTGGCGTTTTTTCTTTAAAAAAATACCGGCAAAATGACAAACAGCTTTTCAACCCTGATTTGAATCCATATTGTTGACAAACGCTGAATGTTCATTGCAAGATTTTCGATCAGAAAAATTAGCTTTTCTCAGGTTTTTAAACATGCCAGACTCATTGTTTACCTATACCTTAAATTTTTCCGTATGTGCTGGAAACCAAAGTCAGATCATTGGAAATGCATGGCAGTGAAAAAATTCCGCCTGGTTCATACTCAGTTTCCGGAAATTGCACATTTGACACAATGATGAAATAAATTTCATCCCGGAAGGTATCATCATTTCTGAAATATTTGGAACGATTTTTCTGATACCTTTCAGTCTCAAAACTCAAGGCATTTTTGTCATCTTTCTGTCAATACCCTTAACGTTTGCGGGTAATAATTCGAAGCAGTAACATGTTATCCGTGTAGACATTATTACCGCGAATCAAAAAATACATTTTCTCATTCCAGTCTTCTGTTCCGGTAGCAGAATGTACCGAAAGCAATTTTCTTTCATCTGTCGTACTGATAACACTCAATGGTACTACCTGTATAATAAACTGTTATAACTTTATACGAATTTCGCCGGTGGCTGTCTTGTAAATTTCGCCGGTAACCAAACCGCCAGCCGTAGCAGCGGCCTCATCGGGGAAAGTTGGCAAACCTGTAAACCGTACCTGACTCGCCAATATTCTTCCGTTGATCTCGAGTTTTTCATTTGGATTTGGTGTGCCGATCCCGACATTTCCATTGTCTTTAATTACAAATTCTTACTTCCTGAATTGTGATATCAGACAGTCCACATTTTTAGCATTCAAGCCTTAAATCCAGTTTTGCCACGTTATTTTGCCCTCATTTTATTGCCCTTTGCATCGTGCGTAACTTCAGCGAGTCCCAACGCTTCCATAAGTGGCGGAATATACATACCAAACCGTCCGCGAAGTCCCTTTTTCAACCCATACCATCCACCTACAGGGTTACTCTCTGAACGACCCCAGGCTTCAACCGTTCCTTCTTTGGCGGGTTTCTGTTCGTCCGCGCTGCCAAGCAGCATCCAATCGCCATATTCCAAAAGCATTTTGTGCAAATCCTCAATACATTGAATATTATACAATAGTACGGTCTTTCCAACTGTACAGACCAATACATCTCTGCCATCCTTTTCGTCAACATGCATCGTGAATTCACTTGACAATGGTGGCGTTTTTAAAAGCATCGGATGTTCTTTCGTACCAATTTTGTCTTTCATAATTAATAAGTTTTTGTTTTTATGAATTTGAATGTTTCATTTACCAGATCGAAGATGTCCGCCTTAAAATCATCTCATATCATTGACAATGAAATACTTCACCATCTACATCCAGGATCAAATAATCTGGCTAAATGATATGCCGAAAATAGAGATAGCCAATATCTTGTTGCGAAATACAAAAGCATTCAGACCAGCTTGAAGCAGCATACTTTCATCAAAATGCGCGCACTCAGGAAAGCCTTTCAGCCTAACCCGGAAAAAGTATTTGATACGATTGAAAAACTTTCAACTTGTTATGAGCCATATTCCCTTCAACTGATCCTTAACAACCGATACAGCTTGGCTGCTAACTTTTTCCTTGATCAAAACTTAACACTTTAAGGCTTAATATGTTCAATGTTATAAAAAACTGTTCTACCTTTTATTATCCTCCTATTCCGCGCAATTAATACAGCAGCCTGTTTAGTTAAAATATCTGGAAATGGTTTTAAATTCAAATGAAAAGGATGTGAATTTACATTGGGGTAAAACCTTAAAACCAAAAATTACTTTCCGAACGATGGAAATCATCCAAAATATGCATTGCCGGATCAATCCACTTTAATACACCTGATCCTGAATTTACCCTGGACAAGTTCTGCACCTTTGATCCTGCCCTTTTTATCGGCTTTAAATTTAATCTCACCCCCGGAATCTACAGAAAAAAAAGAATAAGTGCCTGTTCGCACCAACAGGGATTTTTCGGCTGGCAGTCCATCATTGTTTTCATTCAAAAAAAGATGGTTTTTCCCTGCAGCAGAAATATTAAACTGTGCAACAGTAATGAAGCCGGCCAATTTAGCTTTATAAGCGCCAATAAAAATATCCGTTTCTGGTGTATCGATCTCTGATCTGTTAAACTTTGGATACTCATATGCCCGTCCGTACCAGGCAGATAGCACACCAATGATCAGTTCATTGAGTTTGAAGTTCATACCGTTGGTTACTATGGCAACAGAAAGACTATCGTCCGGAAAATACCCGACAAAGGAACGGAATTCATCTATACGACCTGAATGCCCCCAACCTTCCCGATCATAAAAAGGCGCTTTGAAAATACCATGCCCGGTGTTTTTATTCTTCAACAACAACATGTGATTCAATGAACTGTCAGAAATCTTTGTTGATTGAACAATAAACTGACCATCATGCTCATTTCTTCAGGTGTTGATATCATCGCTCCTGCAGAAAATGGCAAACCCGGATCAGAATCAACATCTTTCTGCCAGGTCTCACCGTCAAATTTGAAGGAAGATTCTCTCAGGTCTTTATCACTATTCTTATCTTCACACCAGGTTTTGGTCAAATTAAATTTTGAACTGATCCTTTCCTGAACATTTTGAGCATAGTTTTTCCGGGTGAACTCTTCAATGATGAATCCAAGCAAAATAAAATTTGAATTGCTGTACGAACAGTCTTTTCCAGGTTTGAATACAGGCTTGTGTCTGGTGATCAACCGAATGATGTCTTGCCTGCCAAAATGATTCTGGCGTGTCCCATAATAGGATTTATTGTCAGTGACATTATAAATACCACTTGAATGGGAAAGCATTTGTTCGATGGTGATCTGGTCAGCATACTTTATCTCCGGAAAAAACAGATCCAAAGATGTGCTTAATGATAGTTTGCCTTCTTCGATCAACTGATATACAATGATCGCTGTATAAACTTTGCTGACTGACCCGATCCGGTATATGTGGGTTCCGTTAGATAATTTATTGAAGTTGCCTGAATAGATCAATTTTTCATTTTGTCTCAGTGTGACAGCACCGGAAAACCCATTATTCACTGCCAGATAGTTGAGTAAACTATCCAATTGGCGAGTGACTTCAACGTTCTGAGCAGAAATTATGAATTGAAAAGAAATGAACAAAACGAGCGTCACCAACACTTTTTTCCTGAACAGCATATTCTATAATTTTTGGTAATAAAATTATTCAAATGGAAAAAGAAATAAAAACAGTATAATATTCTGATTTATACACCATAACGACCTATACCTGAATCTGATCTGTTAGATTAAAAAAAAACACCAAATAATCATTTGCAATCCGGTTACAGGATCTTTCAATCCGGCACAAGCTCAGGTGAAAATAGGGTATTTCATCAGAATAAGCAAACAATTTTCTGAAATCCTGCTTGAAGCTTGCATAAATGTATTAATAATTGAACTCGTATATTTTTTGACAGAACTTTAAAGAATTATGTTTTAGGAATATAGCCGCACTGAATATTTACCCCGTAGGATATATATCCAACGGGGCGAACCCATACGGGCAAGCAAAGGATTAACGATTTTGGATTTTAGAATAAAATACATGATCTGAAATCGTTAATCGGTGTTCTTTGCCTGCCCGTATGGGCCTGCCCGTATGGGCCTGCCCGTTTGGGCTTGCCCGTAAGTGGGTTTACCCCGTAGCGAAGCGGCTCGGGGTTCTTAAATCAAACTCCTCTTTGGTTCTGGCTCATCCAGGATAGGAAATAAACACATAGTTTGTGTGGGAGGTCGTTAGCTTATTTTTTATTTTCGTCAAAAAATAATTTTTCCTCTTTCATAGCAGTTTGCCAGCCATAAGGGAAAATCGCATGGCCGTCATCCGTAAGTTTTTCCATGATCTGTTTGACATGGTCTTGAATTTTTACAGGTAGTGAATAAAATGTTTTGTTGACCTTTGTGTTTCTTTCAAAGTCGAGAACCCCGTTTTGGTGACGAATAGCATGCTTCTGTCCTTTGTAAAATATGAAGATCTTAATCCGGCCATCTTCAGTACCATTCATTCCGCTTGTTCCGTAAATGATGACAGGGTCGATCTCGTTGTCATGATCGATGTCTTTGAATTCAGCATATTTTGACCAAAACCAAATGCTACTCTCCATTTCATCACTCACTGCTTGCCTGGTTTTAAAGTCAAATAACTCCCATTTTTTTATGTACCCGCTGTTGTCCTTATAAAAATTGAAAGCCTTGATACTGGTGTTCAGTGTGTCCTGATCCGGGCTGATCAGGTCGTTACTTTCAGTCAGCACGATATAAAACTGGCCTGTTTTGTCTTTGCACTTAAAAACTTTGAAGATGGGAAAGGTGATTTGAAGCTCCTGGTTCAAGCTGTCGGTGAAAAGTTTTGCGACCTCCTGCCGGGACAGTTGCTCACAGCCGGGAATTTTGGATTGTCCAAAAATGAAGGTGCCAGCGATGGAAAGGATCAGTGTTAAAATGCTTATTTTCATAATTATTTTATTAATGGTCAAATGGAGTAATCATTCTTGTCAAATGTAATCCACGATTGGTTGAATGTCATAACAAAAATAGGCTACCAATAAGGTTTTTCCTAATTCAAACCCGACTTTTTTGACTTAATATCAGACAGTTGATTGAGGACGCCTGGGGCAGCGTTGGGTGTTTAGATCTTCGATTTTCAAAACAGATTACTGTCATTTTTTATTAATTTGAAAATCAGATAATTTGAAGATCAGATAATCAGATCATTTTTATAACAAACTTAGCCAAAACATTCAATTCTTTTTAGTTCCCGCAGATCTCGCAGATCTGCGCAGATTTAATTGAAAATCAAGAAAAAAACATCAACAATGATCACATGAATAATCATTTTCAAGCTGTGCAAATTTTCAAATTCTCAAATTTTCAAATTAAAATAATGTCCTTTTTTTTTCGCAGTTCGTGCAGATATTTTTGAAAAAATTTCTTTTCTCTTTGGACCCTTTATGTCTTCTTTTAACCATTTTGGAACTCAAAAATAACTGTAATGGAAGGATCATAAATGAAATATTGGGTTTTGAACCAGGAATGTGAATCGCTTTGACTTATTCCAATACCAGGCAGTAACCGGCACTCGCAGTGAACGAAGGAAAATCATCTCACGGATCGGTAAGAAATTTTGAAGCAAATACAAAGTTAATAATGCGAATCAAGGGTTAAAGTTAATTCTGGAGATAAGCAGGATTTTCTCACTTTTTTGCCTCGATCCTAAAGGATGAAAGCGAGAAAATCCTTTATCTTCCTTTAGGATTGAGGCAAAATAAAGGATTTTCGGAGCTTTTTTTCAACCCTTGATTCGCATTATTAAATAAAAAACGTGTATGTTTTAAGATCAAAACAAAAATGTTTTATTGAATTGACCCATGCCTCTGACAGATCCGTGTTATTGGATGAATGATCCAAAAGGCAAATGAACGGAAGACTTGTCTTCCAAAATAAAAGTATCCTTTATCATGACCATTCTTCATGTCTCCTGATTATTCAAAAGAAATTTTAGAGAATGGTCAGCTACATTTTCACCTGACACGATCATTTTCAACTGGTTTCATCCATATTTTCTTCTCTTTGGTGCTTTATGATGGTTTGAGTGACTTCTTTCAAATCCTTGTAGGACATTTTTGAAAGGGTATCTGCCAATTCAGTTTCTGCAGGCTCAAATTTCAGTTTTGCCAAAGGGTAATTATCAGGATAAATCTTGTTTTTCTCCGGTATCCAGGCCAGCAGGTCGTTCGGTTCACACACCAACAAATCACATAAAAGCTCTACATGGTCTAATCTCAATATATGTGTCTTATCATTGATGATCCTGGTGGCTGAATGGTGAGAAAGCCCGGCTTTTACCAAAAACGAATATGGTTTGTCAATCCCTCTGATCCTGAAAATCGGTGCAAGGTTGAGCGATAACATAATTTATATTTAAGTTAATGAATGATCTTCCAAAACTACTAAACAAACATTCAAAATATACAAATAAACTTTCTAAATATACAAATTATTATTCAAAATATACAAATAGTATTTCACAATACACAAATAATCATTCAATAAATATAAATTATATTTCAAAAGACACAAACAATCATTCAAAATATACAAACAATCATTCAAAATATACAAACAATCATTCAAAAATTACAAATAAACATTCAAAAAATACTAATAAACATTCAAAAAATACACATTTCCTTTCAATATATCACAAGTGCATCCTTTGTATGCTTTATATTTCACCTGAATTACCCGGTAATAATGCATTCAGTACTTTTCTATTAAGCTTTGCTATGTTGCCGGACTTAAAAACCGGCTTTTCAACAAGCGAAACCGGGTATGATGGCATGCCTGCAATGCACTCTATTGTCATGACAAATCCGGCTGGCGAATGAGCAACTAATTCCTTAGCCTTTTTGCAGACATATGGAAAAACACCATTGTGTCCGAACGAATGATGGAATGTTGAGTTTAATCCGAAAAGTCCAGAAACCTGAATTTTTCATCCTTATTTTACATTCGCATCAATGAAGTTTTTAAAAAGCGCTGCAACGTCCCTGAATTTATGGCTTTTTAAATGCAATTCATCATACCAGTCATCCTGCTTTTCAGGAATGGGCCTGCAATCGATATGATGCACATTATCAAACCCTTTGGCCACATCGATCAGCATTTCATTGAACTCATAAATGAAAGTCATCACAATCGCGCGCTGCAGTCGTGTATCAAGGATACCTTTGATCATCAAAGGTCTGAAGAGCCATTTTCCTGTTCCGAGAAATGAATTTACGATCGGTTGAAGCGGATACCTCCAGGAATAATTATTTTCTTTCCTGGGATAAGGATATGCATAGCCCTGGGTAAGGCTGATCATTTTTTCGAATTTGCCCGTATTTTCATACAAGCCTTTAAAGAGCAAAGTATACTGCGCTTTCATCGTCCAGATAAAAGCATAGAAATCCTTCGTAATGTATGGTTGTGCCAATAAAATGAGTTCGCGTTCCTCGTCCTTGAGTATGGCGAGCGACTCTGCAGAATGTTTTATCTTTTGATCGGCTGTTTTGCTCACCATTCCTGCCATCCTGCTGTTCCCGACCAGGTCGTTCCCGCCTCCACTCACCAAAAACACATCCGGAGAATGTATAGATAATGCCTCAATGTACTGACCTTCATACAATATATTGGTGATCCAGTCACCACCGTACGCATCCGAGTAGATCAGATAGTGATCATTTTTCTGAAGCCAGTCAATGATGTCCGTGACAAATGCAGGAAATAAAAACCAGGAATCGCCCTCAGCATAGATCCTGATATATTTTTTGCCTGGTTGCTGGTTTTCGACACGCTTATAATAATCTTCCTGTCGCTTCCTGGTACTCCTCCGGTTCAGCTTACCCAAAGTTCCCGAATTTGCATTGGAGGTTTCTCTGAGTCTGTCCTCATTCAGATCGTAGATTTTCTTCACACATTCGCGCAGATCCTGTAATGCTGTCTCCACATTGTATTTTTGATCCACAGGAGACTGGTAAGAAGAGATCAATGCTTCAAAATCGGTTGAGCTAAATGCCAATGGTTCACTCAACATTTTCTCGTACAGTGGTTTGTTTGTTTGCGTCATTGTCTGGGGGTTTTAGTTTTTTTGAAAAATTTGATTTGGTTAATAATTTCAGGTATTGAAGAAATCTTGAATTTACAGATGATTTTTGAGCGCGGATCTTTTCAATTGATCATTTGAACTAAATCATATGATATTCACGGACAAATTGAGCCGGATTTTACAGTACGGCAACATTGAAAAGTTTTCCAGCGGAGCCAGTCATCATACTTAATTATTACTTAAGACTCAAAGGAAGCATGATCAATACATTCATCCTGCTCCGGCAAAGCACGATAAAAATTTATTTATCTTTATTTATTTCACCAATACTTTTGAAGCAGGCTTATATGCTGTAATGCATTAAGACGCTTGGCGCAATGGAGGATTAAGGAGCGATAATCCATCAATAAACCACAAAAGCTTATGAAAGGTAGAAAGTTCAAATAAATCCATAACCAGCCACTGAGTCAAACGCATTTTCCCTTCTCTATTTACCTTCGCAGTCAAACAGATAAAATATCCATAGTATTCATATCACTCACCCATCAATTGGGTGTTGCAGGTGGTGTTTCCTCATGAGGAACGTTGATAAATATAGGAGGGATCAATGACCAGAGCACCAGAATGACGGAAGAGATGTATGGATTGTACAGATTCCAGACATTGAACGGACCTCCGAGCGTGTACACCCATACAGCAAAAGAGATGGTTGAGATCCCTAACTGCAACTTATGGGTTACATTGCTCACCTTCCAGAGATATAATGGGGTCAATACGAGGAGGATGAAGAAAACTACCTGTATGAGTATAAAAGGCATATGATCCTTTTCTGCCGTAGTTTCAATGGGACCAAATCCTAAAAATCCTGCCAGGGCCATATAGGCTCCGATGATCTCTGTTGGGATAAACTTTATCACCTTATCTGCAAATTGCTGCTTGTTGTTAATTTGTCTTGCCATGATGTTGTATTGTTTAATGATTTAAAATGAAAATGTCAATCCTGCTCCGAACTGATCTCCCTGGTTGAAATTTGGAGCTCCGGAACCCCGCTCATAGGTAAAATCAAAAAAATGGTCGGCGGTGAGAAACACGCGGAAAATTCCTTCGATCCGGTAATATATCTTGTCATTCAACAGGTCATACCAGGTGTCGGAGGTGCCGATGATGGCAAAACCCTGTGATTTATTTTTATCGACAAACAGTTTTTTGGTATCAATGCTGAATCTTGCTTTAGCACGCAAAATCGGTTGGCTCACTTTTTCCGCACTTTCGTCGGTATTTCCGCCTGTCCCGATTGCAATGCCTGTTGTATCAGTAGCAAATTTGTAACCGCCCTGGAGGAACAGACCGAAAGTAGTATGTTTAAGGAACTTCGGCACTTTGAATGTGGGCATTTGATACCAGGGAACATAACCGAGTTCTATGATGCCGTTGACCGTATGAAAGGCATTGCTTGTTTCAAAGCCTGCGGAAGCCGGCAGCGTATGGAATATCCTGTCTGTTCTGGGAGTGATCTGACCTGCTATCCGGGTGGTATCGAAAAACATAAAGAAACCTGACACCTTACCTGAAATAGATGAAAAGGCATCATTGTTCCCGGTTTCGACATTGAACTCAGGCGTAAAGGTCAGCAGGCTTTTGTCCCAATCCCTGAAATGATCTTTATTCCATAAGGTATCCAATGACTGGATGTACTGAATACCAAGTTTTAATGCAGCCTGATTGAGATCTGTGCGGATGGAATTTACAGATATCTGAATGGGCTTATTCTGGGCAAATATGGACATACTCATGATCGCCAGCAAAAAAATCAGCCCGGCTGTGACGGTTCGGATTCCTTTCATATCAGAGTATTTTTGATGAAAGATATAATACGGATTGCTCAAACCAATCTGAAGGCCAGGTTTTGTCTTCATGTCCGTTTCTTTTCATGGTCCAGCGGATGACAGCCCTGTAGATATATTTTGAGTTTGCATTACCAATCCCATCCGAATCGCTCAGGATTGACTTATGGATGGTGTTTTCATCGATGGGCTCAACGCCTTCATCATTGAAGTTTTTAAGGTGGTAGATCATCACTTCGATCAATGCTTCCCGGGTCATGGTATCTGAGTTTAGATTGTTTGGATTAATTTGTGTTTTAATATATTGTCTGTTCGGCTATTGCCATCGAGTTTTGTCTGGAAATGCGTTTAGATAATTGATTTTGACATGATCCTGTGATCCAAATGGAATTATTTACAGCTTTAAATTTACCTGCTAAAAATTTTAGCAATTATCCTTACAAAAATATAATACAAAATATTGAAAATGCAGAATTGAGAATAAAATTTGCAAAAAACAGTGTTTTTCCTATATAAAGTACCGTGAAAATCCGGGGTTAGAGAAAGTAGATTTACATATGGGGCGGATTTACATACATTTGTGATATAAATCGGAATCTCAACGAAAATTTTAAATAATGAATATAGAGTCTGTCTGAGCTAAAATTCAATTTGAAAAGGGTAAAATTGCTCCAAAGTATGATCCGGAGAAAACCGCAGACAGTCGCTGAGGGAATACTGACCGACACTGAAAAAGAAACATTGAGTCTTAACCGATGAATGTTCAAAAATAAGGAATTGGTCCTGAAAAACATAACAAAACTATTTCATCAAACAAAAGAAAAAAACCTGACCCGGACAAGCATGAACCCAAGAGGAAATTGATTAAATATCCCCCATACGGGCAAGCTCTACGGGCAGGCTCCGATCAACAATTTTTGATTTAAGAAGTCCGATGCATTCATAATCATAAATCGTTAATATTTGTTCGACCCCGTTGGATAAGCATCCTACGTTGTTCGACCCCGTTGGATATATATCCTACGGGGTAAATATTCAGTAAGGCTTTATTTCTCTAATCAAAATTTATAAAAGTTCTGCCACAAATCCACGAATTCAATTTTTAGGACACTAATGCCTGGCATTTTCTCATAACATCAAAATATTGGATATTTTTGCCAGGAATAAATCATAAAAACTCATCAAATGCGGAAAGCCATCATCGTTGGCGCCAGTTCAGGGATCGGAAAAGGACTTGCTTTACTTTTAGCGGAAAACGGGTATCAAATCGGGATCACCGGCCGAAGAGCTGAATTGTTGCAGGAATTGAAAAACCGTACACCTGACCAATTTCTGACCAAAACTTTTGACATAACAGATGGTGAAACCACCGTCGTCATGCTTGAGGAACTGGTGGCTGAACTCGGAGGACTTGATTTACTGATCATCAGCGCAGGCACAGGCGATATCAATCACCACCTGGATTTTGGTGTTGAAAAAAATACCATTGATACCAATGTGCTCGGATTTACCAGGATAGCAGACTGGGCATTCAATTATTTTGAAAAGCAAAGAAACGGGCATTTGGTGGCCATCAGTTCTATCGGAGGCCTTCGCGGGAGCGGTCAGGCGCCTGCATATAATGCTTCGAAAGCTTTTCAGATAAACTACCTGGAAGGTTTACGACAAAAAACACATCGGTTGAAAGCACCTGTGTTTATTACAGATATCAGACCCGGACTGATTGATACGGAAATGGCAAAAGGTGAAGGGTTATTTTGGGTCATGCCTGTTGAAAAAGCAGTTAAACAGATTTACCGGGCAATTATCAGAAAAAAGAAAATTATGTATGTTACCAGACGTTGGAAGATCATTGCCTTCATTCTGAAACGCTTACCGGTGATCATATATGATCGCATGTAAAAGTTTTGGCAATCTCATTGAATGCCTGATCCTCTGTTGGCTCAAGCATTCTAACCCGGACAAGCCGGAACCCAAGAGGAAGTTGATTTAAGAACCCCTATGGGGCAGGCCCATACGGGCAGGCCCATACGGGCAGGCTCATACGGGCAGGCTCATACGGGCAGGCTCATACGGGCAGGC
>ERZ761607.2318-NODE-2318-length-20899-cov-5.801190_pt1 | contig 20899 bp, 23 predicted proteins | sample MGYA00511164_ERZ761607 | MGnify/ENA primary metagenome ERZ761607 (study PRJEB28899, sample SAMN02445080) | bioreactor sludge metagenome | biome: EBPR sludge | place: Australia: Brisbane, Thorneside Wastewater Treatment Plant | collected 2011-06-22 ... | reverse complement strand
GGCGGGCTCTGCCGGTGCATGCGGACGCTCTTTGGGGGACATGCCGCTGCTTGCCGCGCCGGGTATCCGCCTTCGATCCTCAGCCCGCCGCCCGCGGCCGCACGCGCGAGGCCGCCAGCTTGGCGCGTTCGCGCGCCCGCTCGACGTCCGCGTCGTGCACCAGCGCGACGCCCATGCGCCGCTTCGCGAAGCTCTCGGGCTTGCCGAACAGGCGCAGGTCGGCCCCCGGCACCGCCAGCGCTTCCGCCACGCCGTCGAAGACCACGCCCTGGGCCTCGACGCCGCCGTAGACGACCGCGCTGGCGCCCGCGCTCTTCAGCGCCACGTCCACCGGCAGGCCCAGGATGGCGCGTGCGTGCAGCTCGAATTCGCTCTGCCACTGCGTGGCCAGCGTGACCAGGCCGGTGTCGTGCGGGCGCGGGCTGACCTCGCTGAACCAGACCTCGTCGCCCTGCACGAACAACTCCACGCCGTAGATGCCCAGGCCGTCGGCGCTGCCGTCGGCGGCGCGGCCCAGGTCGTCGGTGATGGCCTTGGCGATGGCCTGCGCGCGCGCCAGCGCGGTGGCGCTCATCGCATGCGGCTGCCAGCTCTCGACATAGTCGCCGTGCACCTGCACGTGGCCGATGGGCGCGCAGAAGTCGGTGCGCACCGCGCCGGTGGCCGGGTCCAGGCTGCGCACGGTGAGCAGCGTGATCTCGTAGTCGAAGCGGATGAAGCCCTCGACGATCACGCGGCCGTGGCTGACGCGGCCGCCGGCCATCGCGTAGTCCCAGGCCTTGCGCACATCGTCCGGGCCGTCGACCTTGCTCTGGCCTTTGCCGCTGCTGCTCATCACCGGCTTGACGATGCAGGGGTAGCCGATGCCCGCCGCCGGGTCGGCGATGGCGGCCTGCAGCTCGGCCAGGCTGTCGCAGAAGCGGTAGGGGCTGGTCGGCAGGCCCAGCGTCTCCGCCGCCAGGCGGCGGATACCTTCGCGGTCCATGGTCAGCCGCGCGGCGCGCGCGGTGGGCACCACGCGCACCACGCCTTCGGCTTCCAGCGCCTGCAGCTCGGGCGTGGCAATGGCCTCGATCTCGGGCACCACGAGCAGCGGGCGCTCGGCCTCGATCAGCGCACGCAGCGCCGCCGGGTCGCTCATCGCGATCGTGCGCGCGTGGTGCGCCACCTGTTGGCCCGGCGCGTGCTCGTAGCGGTCGACCGCGATCGTCTCGACGCCCAGGCGCTGCAGCGCGATCAGCACCTCCTTGCCCAGCTCGCCGGCGCCGAGCAGCATCACGCGCGTGGCCGAAGGGGTCAGCGGGGTGCCGAGCGTGCGGCGGGACATCGGGTGGGGCCGGGCGGGCGTGGTCATGGCGGCGGATGCGCCATTCTCGGGCCGCCGCGGGCGCGGCGGCGGCCGCCGCGCAGGCATCATCCGGGGCCATGCCGACCCCGACCCTGGACGACCTGCGCCGCCACGCCGTCGCCCGCAGCCTGTTCGCGCCGACCACGCTGCCGCGCGCGATCATGAAGCTGGGCTTCGTGCAGGCCGACCCCATCCGCGCGCCGGCGCGCGCGCAGGACCTGACGCTGCGCCACCGCGTGCGCGACTACCGCGCCGGCGACCTGGAGCGCCGCTACCCGAAGCTGGCGGTGGAGGAGGACTTCTTCGTCAACTACGGCTTCGTGCCGCGCGAGCTGCATGCGCTGATGCACCCGCGCCAGGCGCGCCGCGCGTGGACGAAGGCGCGCTGGCGCCAGGCGCACGAGGTGCAGGCCTTCGTGCGCGAGCGCGGCGTCGTGCACCCGCGCGAGGTCGACGCCGCCTTCGCTCACGGCAAGACGACCAACTGGTTCGGCGGCACCAGCAACGCCAGCACGCAGCTGCTGGACGGCATGCACTACCGCGGCCTGCTGCGCGTGGCGCGGCGCGAGGGCGGCGTGCGGCTGTATGCGGCGCACGACGCGCACGAGCGCGAGGCGTGTGATCCGGCCGCCGCGCTGGACGCGCTGATCGACGTCGCGGTGGCCAAGTACGCCCCGCTGCCGGCGCCCACGCTGAGCCGCTTCGTGATGTGGCTGGGCGCGGCCGCCGCGCCGCAGTGGCTGGACCATCGCCGCGCCGCGCTGGCCCGCGCGAAGGCGCGGCTGCCCTCGGCCGAGGTCGACGGCCTGCGCTGGTTCTGGCCCGCCGGCGAGAACCCGGCCAGCCGCCGCCATGCGGTGCCCGACGCGGTGCGCCTGCTCGCGCCCTTCGACCCCGTGGTCTGGGACCGCCAGCGCTTCGAGGCCTTCTGGGGCTGGGCCTACCGCTTCGAGGCCTACACGCCGGCGGCGAAGCGTCAGCTTGGCTACTACGCGCTGCCGCTGCTGTGGCGCGACCGCGTCGTCGGCTGGGCCAATGCCTCGGTGACCGAGGGCCGGCTGGTCGTGCAGCCGGGCTACCTGGGCGGTCGCGCGCCGCGCGAGGCGGGCTTCCGTGCCGCGCTGGACGACGAGCTGCAGCGCTTCGCGCGCTTCCTCGGCCTGGCGGATTGACGCCGGCCGAGCGCGGCGGCCGGCGCGTCAGCCGGCGGCCGGCTCCAGCACGCCGGCCACCGTGACCGCGATGCAGGTGCCGCTGTCGCCGGTGGCGACCTCCAGCTCCGCGCCCAGGCGCCGCGCGCGCGCCTGCATGTTGCGCAGCCCGTGGCCGGCCCGCGGCTGCGGCCAGCCGGGGATCCCTTGGCCGTCGTCCTGCACCGAGAGGCGCAGCGCGTCGCCGTCGCGCATGAAGCGCACCGATACACGCTGCGCGCCGGCATGGCGCACGGCGTTGGTGATCGCCTCCTGCGCGATGCGCAGCAGCTGCAGCGCCGCGCCCGGCCTGGCCTGCACGCGCTCGGCGCCCAGGTCCAGCCGCCAGTCCAGCGCCACGTCGCTGCCCTGCATCTGCGCGTCCCAGCGGAAGCGAAAGTTGCCGACCAGCGACCTCAGGTCGTGGTCGTCGGGCGCCGCGGCGTCCAGCGTCATGCGCATGTCGGCGATGCAGCCGCGCAGCACGTCGGCCAGCGCCGGCTGCGGCAGCTGGCCGCGCTCCAGGCGCAGCAGCGAGGCGATGAGCTGCGAGCCCAGGCCGTCGTGCATGTCCTGCACCAGGCGCTGGCGTTCCTCCAGCCGCGCCTGCTGGCGGTCGAGCTCGCCGATGCGGCGGAAGTGGCGCTCGATCTCGGCCTCGCGCTCGGCGACACGGCGCTCCAGCGAGGCACGCAGCTCCTGCAGCTGGGCCAGCGCCTGCAGGAAGCGCTCGACGAGCAGGCCGCCCATCACCAGCAGCAGCGCGTTGGCGGCGTGGTGCAGCAGGAACAGGCGGCGCTCGGACCACGCCGGCAGCAGGCTGCGCAGCAGCGGCGAGTTGGTCGCCAGCAGCTGGTCGTGCACGCCGGCCAGCACCGCCACGACCACCGCGGCCAGCAGCAGCATCGACGAGGCGCCGGGCCGCGCGAGCACCGCGCGCAGCATCACCGCCGGCGCGACCAGCGTCAGCGGCACCAGGCCGGCCACCCACCAGCGCGACAGCCACAGGTCGGCCGCGCCGCCGCTGGTCAGCATCGCCAGCGGGCCGGCCGCGGCATAGACGCCGAGCAGCGGCGCCAGGTGGCGCCGCCAGCGCGGCGTGCTGCGCGCGGCCAGCCGGTCGGCATAGGCGCAGGCGAAGAGCACCATCGCGACGATGAAGCCGGCGGTGCCGGCGTGGTACAGCGTGCGCCACCAGAACCACTGCGCCTGCGGCAGCACCTCGACGACGAAGGTCAGCGTGCGCAGCCCCCACAGCGCCGCGGCGATGCCGAACAGGCCGTACAGCGTCTCGTCGCGCCGCTTCCACCACAGGCCCAGCATCAGCAGCGCCGCCACGCCGCAGGCCACGGCGCTGATCTGCGGCATCGTGCGGGTCCAGAACTGGCGCTGCTGGAACGCGGGCTCGAGCAGGGTCCAGGGCCCGATCTGCGGCCGCGGCACCGACGGCACCAGCGCCGCGCCGCGCGGCACCAGCCGCAGGTCCAGCCAGTTGTCGCCGGCGCGCAGCCGGTGGCCCGGCAGGTGCAGCAGCTGCGGGCCCTGCAGCCGCACCCAAAGCGCGGGGGTGGACTCGACGACCTGACCGACCGGCTGGCCGTTCAGGAACAGGCGGCCGCCGTTGTACAGGTAGGGCAGGTAGACGCTCCAGGCCGCGTCGGCCGGCGGTGCCGCATCCAGCCGGAACTGCATGCGGTACCAGGCGGTGGCGCCGCGCGCCTCGGGCCGGTCGTCGGACCACACCGCGGGCAGCGCGAGGCGATGGCCGGGGGTGTCGGGTGGCGGTGGCGTCGCGGCGTCCGAGAGCAGCACCAGCGCCTCGGCCGGCTGCAGCGGCAGGCCGTCGTCCTGCGCGCCGGCGGGTGCCGGCAGCAGCGGCGCGGCCACCGCTGCCACGGCCAGCGCCAGGATGGCGAGCGCGCCGCGCCGCATCGCCGCGGCTTACAGCAGGCCCATGCTGCGCGCCTCGAAGACCGCCTCGCCGCGCGAGTGCACGGCCAGCTTGCGGTAGATGCGCTTGACATGCGTGACCACGGTGTGGGGCGAGACCTCGAGCAGCTGCGCCACGTCGGCGAAGCTCAGGCCCTTGCCGACGAGCTGAAGGATCTCGGTCTCGCGCTCGGTCAGCGGCGACGCCACCGCCTCGGCAGTCGGAGCCGTGGTCGGAGCCGTGGTCGGAGCCGTGGCCGGTGCCGGCGCGTGCAGCGCGCGAAAGCGCGACAGCACGCGGCGCGCGATGCTGGGCGTGATCGGCGCGTCGCCGGCGCGGATGGCGTGGATGGCCTCGACGATCTGCCGTGGCGCCGCGTCCTTCAGCAGGTAGCCGGTGGCGCCGGCCTCGACCGCGGCGACGATATGCGCGTCGTCGCCGAACATCGTCACCACCAGCACCTCGGCCTGCGGGTGGTGGCGCACGACATGGCGGATGACCTCGATGCCGTCGACGTCCGGCAGGCCCAGGTCGACCAGCACCACGTCGGGCGGCGAGGCGTCGGCCATCGTGATCGCGGCCTGGCCCGAGCTGACCGCGCCGACCAGCGTCAGCGCCGGGTCGGCCAGCACGACGTCGACGAAACGGCGCAGGCACTCGGACTCGTCCTCGACGATCAGCACCGCGATGCCCACGCCTGCCTCCGTTCGCCCGCCCCGGGGTCGACGGGCATTCTGGCACCGCGGCGACGGCGCGGCGCGTCCCCCATCCGCGGTACGCCGCCGCGTGCGCGGTACGGCGCCGGCGCGCCACGCGGCCTACAGTACGGCGAAGGCGGTCGGCACCGTCGGCCAGGGAGCACGACCATGAATTCGCAGACCCCAGCAAAGCGCAGCGCCGGCCGCGGCTGGCGCCGGCTGCGGCGCCGTGCCCGCCGGCTGCTGCTGCGCCTGGTGCTGGCGCTGGTGGGCACCGTCACGCCGCTGGCGGTGCTGGCCGGCGGCGGCTGAAGCGGGCACGCCGGGCCGGCAGCGCGAGGCTACGGCGCGAGCTGCTTCGCGGCCTCGGCACGCCACGCCGCCAGGGCCTTCGTCATCGTCTCCAGCCAGGCCGTCTCGGTCATCGCCAGGCGCGACTCCTGGTGCTCGGCGGCAACGCGCACGCTGCCCGGCCGCCCGGCGACGTCGACCTCGGTGATCACGCGGCCGTTCGCGGTGATGGTCCAGAAGCCCGGATTCATCCACGACCACAGCGCCTTGATGTGCACGTCCAGCAACTGCGCGCCCGCGGGCGCGGCGGCCGGGTCGGTCAGCACCTGGTGGCCGGCCTGGCGCAGCGCCGCCGCCAGGTTGTCGCGCACCACGCTCTCGACGGTCTGGCCGGGCTGCAGCAGCACGTCGCCGAAGGCCATGCCGAAGCCGCCGCGCTTGCGGCCGATGGCGCGCAGCCGGACCTCTTCGCCGGCCTTCGCGGCACCGCCGAAGCCCAGCGACGGCGTGCTGGGATCGTCGGGCTTCTCCTCGAAGACGCGTTCGTCGCGCACGCTGCGGATGACGAAGGTCTGGCCGCCGGAGGCCGGCGCGCCGGCCGCCGGCGGCGCCACCTGCGGCGGCGGCAGGGGCAGTTCGCTGCGCGTCGTCGCGCAGCCGGCTAGCCAGACGGCACCGGACAGTGCGATGGCAGTGAAGAGGCGACGGTGCATGGTGCGCGACTCCCGATCGAGACAGGCAGTCTGGCATGCAGCCTCATCCGGCGCGCAGGCGCTGCGCTGCGCCGCTTGAGCATCGTCAATCGTCCGTCGCCGCGGCGGCGGTTCAGCCTGGCGGCGCCCCGAGCGCACGCTGGCGCAGCGCGAGCAGCGAACCCAGCGCCAGCAGCGCCGCCGACAGCACGAAGCCGCCGGTCAGCCCGCCGCCGCGGTCGGCCACCGCGCCGACCAGGCTGGGGCCGACGATCTGCCCGGCCGCGAAGACGATCGTGAAAGCCGCGATGCCGCCCGGCCAGGCGGCGGCCGGCAGGTTGTGGCGCACCAGCGCCGTCGTCGACGCGACGACCGACAGGAAGACGCTGCCGAACAGCGCGCCGGACGCGAAGACCAGCGGCAGCGCCGCCGCGCCGAGGTCGCGCCAGGCCGGCAGCACGGCCAGCAGCGTGGCCAGCGCGAGCAGGCCGTTGAGCAGCGCCAGCGTCTGGCCGGCGCGCCAGCGCTGCAGCAGCGGCGCCCACAGCCACGACGACGCGACGACGCCGAGCCCGAGCAGCATGTAGAAGGCCACGACGGTGGCGCCGCCCAGGCCCTGCTCGCGCAGCAGCGTGACGACGAAGGTCATGTAGCCGATGTAGCCCAGGCCGAAGCAGCCGTAGCCGGCCAGCGCCCAGGCCAGCGGGGCCAGCCGCACCGGCACGCGCGGCGTGCCGGGTGCCGGCGGCGAGCGCAGCGTCCGCGTGCCGGCGGCGGTCAGCGCCGAGGCCAGCGCCGCCACCGCCGCCAGCGCGACCCACGCCGCCGGCCAGGGCAGCGGCGGCACGACCAGCGACGACGCGACGATGCCGACGCCGGTGCCGCCGTAGTAGAGCCCGAGCACCTGGCCCGGCGTGATGCGGCTGGCGAGGGCGGCGGCGCTGGCCACGCCGGTGGCGCCGCGCAGCAGCAGCAGCGCGAGGTCGCTGCGCAGCGCGGCATGCACGGCCAGCAGCAGTGCCGAAGCGAAGCCGCCGGCCAGCATCAGCGTGCGTGCGTCGACGCGGCGCAGCAGCGCCGGCAGCAGCAGCGCACCGACCAGGTAGCCGGCGGCATTGGCGGTATTCATCGCGCCGGCGGTCAGGTAGCTCCAGCCGAGGTCGGCGCGCATCGGCGGCAGCAGCAGCGCGTACGAGAAGCGCGCCAGGCCCAGCGACACCGCCGCCGACAGTGCCAGCGCCGCGGCGGCGGCCAGGGGGTGGGACATCGGCGCGTCGTTCACGCGGGCCGGCGCGCGGCCAGCAATGCCCGCGCGAGCTCGGCGAAGCCCTCCCCGCGCTCGCCTTCGGTCAGGTACGCCGGCCAGCACCGCAGCTGCGCGGCGAAGCGGCGCAGGTTGGCCACGCCCACGCTCAGCGGGAAGGCCTCGAACATGGCCTGGTCGTTGGTGCTGTCGCCGACATAGACCCAGCGGTCGATCTCGGCCGCGAGCTCGCGGCCGAACAGGCGGCGCAGCATCCAGTGCGCGGCGCTGAGCTTGGTGTGGTCGCCGAACCAGCCGTTGACGTGGATGCTGCTCACGGTGGCATTCAGGCCCTCGGCACGCATGACTTCGACGACACGCGCGATCGTCGTTTCGTCCAGCCGCGCGAATTCCGAGTGGTCGATCGCGATGTCGGTCACGCGGCCGGGGCTGTCCTGCGCCAGCGCCGTGCCCGGCACCTCGCGCAGCACGCGCGCGGCAGCGGCGCGCAGGCGGCGCGCGTTGTGCTCGCGCGTGGCGGCGTCCTGCACGTATTCGGTCCGCACCGCGTCGCCGTCGCGCACCAGCGCCACGGCGCCGTTCTCGGCGACGATGGCGCGCAGCGGCCAGCCTTCGGGCAAGGGGCGCACGAACGGCTCGCTCCAGCCCAGCGGGCGGCCGGTGATGGCCACCACCGGCACGCCGGCCGCGTGCAGCGCGTGCAGCGCCACCAGCGCCGGCGGGTCGATCGCGCCGTCCTTCGTCAGCGTGTCGTCGATGTCGGTGAAGACGCCAGCCACCTGCGCCAGCGCCGCGGCTGGCAGCGCGGCCAGCGGCTGCACGGCTTGGGCCGGGCGGCCGGCGCCGCCGGGCGCAACGGACCGGGCGGACGGAGCGGGCGGGACGGGCGGCGGCGGCATGGCCGCGCATTGTCGCGGCGCCGCGGATGCGTGATCCCTCACGAACGGTGCGCGAGCCTGGCCGGCGCGCGCGGTCACCGCCTGCACGCGCTGGCCCGCGGCGATAGAATGCGCGGCTTCCGAGGAGCGTTGCAAGGCCCCCGCAGGGGCCCCAGGCTCGGAAACCTTCATTGCAACCGCGCTCACCTGCCCGACAGCCGTCGCGGGTGAGTGGAAGTCCCTCCCCCGGCGTGCCGTCCTGCAGGGTCCTCACCCGACCAGGAGCCTGAACCGATGAACGCCGTACTGAAGCCGCTGCACACCGACGACTACGCCGTCGCCGACCTGTCGCTCGCCGACTGGGGCCGCAAGGAAATTAAGATCGCCGAGACCGAGATGCCCGGTCTGATGGCGATCCGCGAGGAATTCGCGCCCAAGCAGCCGCTGAAGGGCGCACGCATCACCGGCAGCCTGCACATGACCATCCAGACCGCGGTGCTGGTGGAGACGCTGCAGGCGCTGGGCGCGCAGGTGCGCTGGGCCAGCTGCAACATCTTCAGCACCCAGGACCACGCCGCCGCGGCGCTGGTCGTCAAGGGCACGCCGGTCTTCGCCTACAAGGGCGAGACGCTGAAGGACTACTGGGACTACACCCACCGCATCTTCGAGTTCGGCGCCAAGGGTTCGGAGGCCGAGGGCCCGAACATGATCCTCGACGACGGCGGCGACGCGACGCTGCTGATGCACCTGGGCAAGAAGGCCGAGAAGGACCCGACGGCGATCGCCCACCCCGGCAGCGAGGAGGAGCGCGAGCTGTTCGCCGCGATCAAGGCCCGGCTCGCGATCGACCCCACCTGGTACAGCCGCAAGAGCGCCCAGATCATCGGCGTGACCGAGGAGACGACCACCGGCGTGCACCGGCTCAAGGAGATGTCGGCCAAGGGTTCGCTGATGTTCCGCGCGATCAACGTGAACGACTCGGTCACGAAGAGCAAGTTCGACAACCTCTACGGCTGCCGCGAGAGCCTGGTGGACGGCATCAAGCGCGCCACCGACGTGATGATCGCCGGCAAGATCGCCGTGGTGGCCGGCTACGGCGACGTGGGCAAGGGCTCGGCCCAGGCCCTGCGCGCGCTGTCGGCCCAGGTGTGGGTCACCGAGGTGGACCCGATCTGCGCGCTGCAGGCGGCGATGGAAGGCTACCGCGTGGTGACCATGGAGTACGCCGCCGACAAGGCCGACATCTTCGTCACCGCCACCGGCAACTACCACGTGATCACCCACGACCACATGGCGAAGATGAAGGACCAGGCCATCGTCTGCAACATCGGCCACTTCGACAACGAGATCGACGTCGCCTCGCTCGAGAAGTACGAGTGGGAAGAGATCAAGCCGCAGGTCGACCACGTGATCTTCCCGGACGGCAAGCGCATCATCCTGCTGGCCAAGGGCCGGCTGGTGAACCTGGGCTGCGGCACCGGCCACCCCAGCTTCGTGATGTCGTCCAGCTTTGCCAACCAGACCATCGCCCAGATCGAGCTGTTCACCCACAGCGACTACTACGAGCAGGGCAAGGTCTACGTGCTGCCCAAGCACCTGGACGAGAAGGTGGCGCGCCTGCACCTGAAGAAGGTCGGCGCCATGCTGACCGAGCTGACCGACGAGCAGGCGGCCTATATCGGCGTGCCGAAGCAGGGGCCGTACAAGCCGGAGACGTACCGGTACTGAGCGCGGGCACAGCCTCGGCGCCGACTCGATGCCGGCGCCTTGAATTCCCGGTCCCATGGCGCCAGAATGGCGCCATGGTTCCATTACGGAGGCATTCATGGGAGTCAGCCTGTCGATCAAGGACGTTCCCGAGGCCTTGGCTGCCCGCCTGCGTCAACGTGCCGCACGCAACCACCGCTCGTTGCAGCGCGAGTTGATGGCGCTGGTGGAAGCCGCGGCGGCCGAACCCTTGCAGCCCCTTCACGCCGGGCGCGGTGCCGATCCCGCCATCCGCTCGGGCGAGCCGCCGGCTGGCTACACCGCGGCCGAGACGCCCGGCGCGAGCGACGCCTCCGCTTCCGCAGACCTCAAGCCGTCTGACGACCTGCTGATCGAACTCGACCGCATCGTGCAGGGCAGCGCCTGGGCCCAGGCACCCCTGCTCGACCGCGAGCGGCTGCACGACCGCGCCCTGGCCCGCGAACTGGACTTCGACTGCCGCGAAGCCGAGCTGCGACAAGCCCGTGCCGGCTCCACGGCCCGCCGCGCCTGACTTCTGGCGCCGCGACCATGGCCATCCCCTACTTCCTGGACACCAACATCCTCGTGTACGCCACTTCGCTGGCCAGCGACCACCAGTCCCGGCGCGAGGTCGCCCGCACCTGGATGGCCCGCACCGACTGGGGTGTCTCCACGCAGGTGCTGATGGAGCTGTACGCGCAGGCACGCCAGCCGCGCCACGGGCTGCTGCCCACCGCGGCACAGGCCCTGGTGGAGCGCATTGCCGCCCACCGGCCCGTGGTGCCGGTGGACAAGGACACGGTGCTGGAGGCGCTCGCGCTGCGGCACCGCCACTACCTGTCGCACTGGGACGCCGCCATCCTGTGCGCTGCCCGGCGCATGGGCGCGCACACCGTGGTCAGCGAAGACATGGTGCCCGGGCAGGACTACGGCGGCGTGCGCGTGCTCAACCCCTTCGAGGGCGCATTGCCAGTGCCCGCGCAAGGCTGACATGGGCCTCTTCGACCGCTTGCGCTGCGAGCACCCCTTGCCCTGGCCCGATGGCCTGCGCCTACCGGCCGGCAGGCAAGGCGCCCCGACCTCGCACACACCACCCGCTGAACCTCACGCATGAGCACCGCCCGCCAGCGCTTCCTCGAGCATCCCAAGCGCGACATCCTCGAGCTCGATGCCGCGGCGCTGCCGCCCGGCCAGGCGGCCACGCCCGGGGCGCCGTGGCCGCAGCGCGTGCTGCTGCAGCACGACCCGAGCCATCTCGACCGTCTGATGAACCACCTGCAGGCCGCGCTGGACGCGTCCTCCTCGCCATGAACGCCTCCGTCCCGATCTCCTTCGAATTCTTCCCCCCCAACACCCCGGTCGGCAGCGAGAAGCTCAACACCGTGGTGCAGGATCTCGCGGCCGCGAAGCCCGAATTCTTCAGCGTCACCTACGGCGCCGGCGGCGCCACGCGCGAGAAGACGCTGGCCGCGGTGCAGCAGATCGCCGCGCTGGGCTTCGAGGCCGCGCCGCACCTGAGCTGCATCGGCAGCACCGAGGCCGGCATCGCCGAGATCCTGGCCACCTACCGAGCGCAGGGCATCCGCCGCCTGGTGGCGCTGCGCGGCGACCTGCCCAGCGGTACCGTGCAGCCGGGCGAGTTCCGCTATGCCGCCGACCTGATCGCCTTCATCCGCCGCACGCAGGGCGCGGACTGGTTCATCGAGGCCGCCGCCTACCCCGAGTACCACCCGCAGCAGCGCTACGCGCGGCGCGACCTGGAGCACTTCGCGGCCAAGGTGAAGGCCGGCGCCGACAGCGCGATCACGCAGTTCTTCTTCAACCCCGACGCCTACTTCCACTTCGTCGACGAGGTGCGCGCCCTGGGCGTGGAGGTGCCGGTGGTGCCCGGCATCATGCCCATCCACAACTACGCCAAGATCGCGCAGTTCGCGGCGCGCGACGGCATCGAGATCCCGCGCTGGGTGGCGCTGAAGATGGAAGGCTACCTGGACGACGCGGCCAGCATCCGCGCCTTCGGCCTGGACGTCGTCACGAAGCTGTGCGAACGGCTGATCGCCGGCGGCGCGCCGGGCATCCACTTCTATACGCTGAACCAGAGCGGGCTGAGCCTCGAGATCTGCCGGCGGCTGGGGCTGGCCTGAAGACCGCGCCCGGGGACCTCACTGCGGCGCCGGCCAGGCCACGCCCTCGTCGGTGAGCATCGCGTCCAGCGGCACGTCGTGCGGCTCGGGCACCAGCCAGGGCACGAAACCGTTGCTGAAGGCCAGCCCGCAGGTCGTGGGCCTGGGCGACAGCGTCGCCAGCGTGCGGTCGTAGAAGCCGCCGCCGTAGCCCAGGCGCACGCCGCGCGGGCCGTAGCCGACGCAGGGCACCAGCAGCAGCGTCGGCTGGAAGACCGGGGTGTCCTTGGGCTTGGGGATGCCGTAGGCGTCCTCCTCCATCTCGCAGCCCGGGAACCACATCTGGAAGCGCAGCTGTTTCGTCTGCCGGTCGATCACCGGCAGGCCGATGCAGCGGCGCTCGTCGGCCTCGGCCCAGCGGTACAGCGCCGGCAGCACGTCGAATTCGCCCTTGATCGGCCAGTAGGCGCCGACCGCGGTGTCCGGCCGCGTGACCAGCCACACGCGCAGCACCTCCTGCAGCTGCATCGCGCGCTGGTGGCGGTCGATCAGGCCCTGGCGCTCGGCCTGCAGCTGGCGGCGCAGCAGCGCCTTGTCGCGCGAGGGTTCCAGCGGGGGCAGGGTGAACGACATGCGCGCATTGTCCCGCGATATCGTCGCGGCGTGACGCGCCCGGCCCACGCCCGACCGACCCCGCCCTTCGTGCTGCACAGCCTGGAACTGCTGGGCAGCCTGGGCGCGGTGCGGGCGCGCCGCATGTTCGGCGGCTGGGGCCTGTATGCCGGCGACCGGATGGTGGCGCTGATCGCCTTCGAGCGCCTGTACCTGAAGGTGGACGACAGCACGCGCGAGGCCTTCGAGCGCGCGGGTGGCGAGCCCTTCGTCTACACCGGTGCCGGCCGCACGAGCACGATGTCGTACTGGACGGTGCCGGCCGAGGCAATGGACGCGCCGGCGTTGATGGCGCCCTGGGCGCGGCTCGCGCTGCAGGCGGCGCTGCGCGCTGCAGCGGCCAAGGCCGGCACCAGGGCGCCGGCGGCGGCCGAGGCCGGTACCAGGGCGCCGGCGGCGGCCCAGGCCGCCGGGGTGAGCTCGGCGCCAAAGGCCGCGGGTGCCAGGTCCGCGGCGAACGCCGCCGGCGTCAGGCCGGCCGCGAGACCGGCCCGCCAAGGCGCGGCCGCGGCAGGCCCTGCAGCCACGCCGGCCAGCGCCGGCGCCCGCCGGCCGCGGCGCCCGCGCCGGACCTGACGGCGGACGCGGGCAGGGCCGCGAGCAGGCCCACGCGTGCCGCCGGCCAGGCCTCGATCACCCATTCGCTGCCCGGCGGCAGCTCCAGCCGTTCGCCGGCGACCAGCCACAGGTCCTCGGCACGGCCGCGATCGACACGGCGCGTCGCCCACACGCGGCCCTCGTGCACGACCAGCGCACGCGGCTCGGCCGCCGGGCGCAGCGTGAGCGCGGCCCCGGGCTCGAGGCGGGCCGTCCACGGATCGGCGTCGTGATGCGTTGTGGTCATGGGCTGCGGCTTCATGGCGGTCCTTCGTGGTATCGGTGCGGCCATGGCATCTTGGCCGGCGCGCGGTGCACCGTCCAATCACTTCCGAGTCGCTGATTGATAATCCTGCGTCATGAATGCACCGCGCCAGCGCCCGCTCGCCGTCGGCACGCTGCGGGCCTTCGAGGCGGTCGCGCGGCGGCTCAGCTTCCGCGCCGCGGCGGAGGAGCTGCACCTGACGCAGCCGGCGGTCAGCCGCCAGATCCGCGCGCTGGAGGACGAGATCGGCGCGCCGCTGTTCCTGCGCGGCACGCGCCATGTCGAGCTCACCGGCGCCGGCACGGTGCTGCTGCGCAGCGTGCTGCCGCTGCTCACGCAGCTCGATGCCGCCGTGCGTCAGATCCGCAGCACGCAGCGCCGGCAGCCGGTGGCGGTGACGACCTTCGCGTCGTTCGCCTCGCTGTGGCTGCTGCCGCGGCTGCCCGGCTTCCAGGCCGCGCAGCCGGCGATCGACATCCGCATCTCGGCCACCGACGCGCTGGCCGAGCTGGACGACCCGGAGCTGGACCTCGCGCTGCGCTACTGCCATCCGGACGACGTGCCGGCGGGTTCCAGCGAGCTGTTCGGCGAGATGCTCACACCCGTGGCGAGCCCGGCGCTGCTGGCGCGGCAGCCGCTGGCGCGGCCGGCCGACCTGGCGCGCCACACGCTGCTGGAGGAGGACGACGCCCGGCCCAGCGCCGCCTACCTGAGCTGGCGCCACTGGCTGCGCCTGCAGGCGCCGACCGGGCTGGAGCCGCGCGGCTGGATCTACCTGAACTACACCTACCAGCAGGTGCAAGCGGCGCTGGCCGGCCAGGGGGTCGCGCTGGCGCGCATGGCGCTGGTGCAGGAATCGCTGGCGCGCGGCGACCTGGTGGAGCCGTTCGGCGCGGGCGGCCGCATCGTCTCGCCCTTCGGCTACTGGCTGGTGCGCTGGCCGGGGCGGCGCGAGCGGCCGGCACTCGCGGCCTTCGAGGCCTGGCTGCTGGCCCAGGCCGCGGCGACCCGGGCCGCCGTCGCCCTGGCCTCGCCCGCCTCGCCCGCCTCGCCCGCCTCGCCCGCCGCGTCGGCGGCGTCGGCGGCCTGACACCGGCGAACGGGCGCGGCAACCGGTGCAGGATGGGTCACCTTGATGACAATGCCGCGCCTGCGGCCACCCCGTCGCCGGGCACCCTGCGCTAAATTCGGTCGCGTGTCTTTCGTTTCCTCACGTTCATCCCGTTCGCGCCGCGTGCTGGCCGCGGCGCTCGGTGCCGCTGCGCTGTCCGCCGCGCTGTGCAGCGGCGCGTGGGCGGCCGACACGCCGCTGCGGCTGCCCGCCGCCGGCGGCGACGACCTCGTCGTGCAGGCGCGCGAGGCGCTGCGCAGCGGCGACCGCACGCGGCTCGCCGCGCTGACGCAGCGCCTGCAGGACGCCGGCCACCCGCTGGCGATGTGGGCCGACTACTGGCGGCTGTCCGCCAGCCTGGCGCAGTCCCAGCAGGCAGACCTGGACGCCTTCTACGAACGCTGGCCCGGCAGCTACGTCGAGGACCGGCTGCGCAACGACTGGCTGCTGGAACTCGGCAAGCGCCGCGACTGGGCCGGCGTGCGCGCCGAATTCCCGCGCTTTCGCATGAACGACGACCGCGAGGTCACCTGCTACCACCTGCTGGCGCGCCACGAAGCCGGCGAGCTGGCCGGCGCCGCGCTGCGCGAGCAGGCGCGAGCGGCCTGGATGGCGCAGCGCGACGTCGACGACGGCTGCCAGTTGCTGGCGCAGACGCTGGCCGACGCGCGCGTGCTGACCGCCGCCGACGCCTGGGCGCGCGCGCGCCAGGCCGCCGAGGCCAACCCGCCGCGTGCGCTGCGCGCCGCCGCCGCGCTCGTCTCCGACGCCGCGGACCAGGGCGCGGCGGCGATGCTGGCCAACCCGGCGCGCTTCCTGACGCGCTTGCCGCCGGCGCCCAACACCCTGCAGCGCGAGCTGGCGCTGCTGGCGCTGATGCGCATCGCCGCCGGCGACCCCGAGGTCGCGGCGGCGCAGCTGCAGTCCGGCTGGGCGGGCCGGCTGCGCTCGGAGCTGGCGGCCACGGCCTGGGCGCATGTCGCGCGCCAGGCGGCGCTGCGCCTGCAGCCGCAGGCCGCCGCGCACGCGCAGCGCGCCTGGCAGCTCTGGGAGCGTGCGCGGGACGACCAGACGCCGCCGTGGAGCGACGACACGCTGGCCTGGCAGGTGCGCGCCGCGCTGCGCCAGCCGGAGGCCGAACGCGACTGGGCGCTGGTGCAGCGCGCGATCGGCGCGATGAGCGCCGCCGAGCGGCGCGACGAGGCCTGGGTCTACTGGGGCGCCCGCGCCGCGCTGGCGCTGGCGCCGCGCGGACCCGCCGGCGACGCCGCCCGCGCCGAGGCTGCCGAGCGCCTGGCCGGCATCGCCGGTCGGCTGAGCTTCTACGGCAAGCTGGCGACCGAGGCGCTGGACCAGCGTTTCGAGCTGCCGCCGCCCGCGGCCGCCCTGCAGGACGCCGAACGCGAAGCTGCCAGCGCGCACCCGGGGCTGACGCGCGCGCTGCACCTGCTGGCGCTGGGCCTGCGCAGCGAAGGCGTGCGCGAGTGGAACTTCTCGCTGCGCGGCCTGGGCGAGCGCGAACTGCTGGCCGCTGCGCAGCGCGCCTGCGACCATGCGGTGTGGGACCGGTGCATCAACACCAGCGACCGCACGCGCACCGAGGTCGACCTCGCGCAGCGCTTCCCGACGCCGTTCCGCGACGAGGTCGTGGCCAAGGCGCGCGAGATCGGTCTCGACGCGGCGCTGATGTACGGGCTGATCCGCCAGGAATCGCGCTTCATCACCGACGCACGCTCGCATGTCGGCGCCTCGGGGCTGATGCAGCTGATGCCGGCCACCGCGCGCTGGACCGCGCGCAAGGTCGGCCTGCGCTTCACGCCCGGGATGATCAACGACCCGCAGGTCAACCTGCACCTGGGCGCCAGCTACCTGAAGCTGGTGCTGGACGACTTCGACGGCTCGCTGGCGATGGCCACCGCCGCCTACAACGCCGGCCCCAACCGGCCGCGGCGCTGGCGCGAGCCGAGCACCATCGAGGCCGCCGCCTGGGCCGAGGGCATCCCGTTCAACGAGACGCGCGACTACGTCAAGAAGGTGCTGTCCAACCAGGTCCTCTACAGGGCGCTCCTGGGCGGCGAGGTGCCGGCGCTGTCGGCGCTGCTCGGGCCGCCGATCGGCCCGCGCGACCCAGCGGCGCGCGCGCCGGACCGGGAACTGCCATGACGGCGGCCGACCCGAGGGCGGCCGACGCCCTGCCGCGGCCGCGGCACATCGTCGTCACCGGCGGCACCGGCTTCGTCGGCCGCGCCCTGTGCGCGCGGCTGGTCGAGCGCAACGGCGGCGGCGGCGGGCGCATCGTCGTGCCGACGCGCCGCGCCCGCCACGCCGACGGGGTGCGCTCGCTGCCCACGGTGGAGCCGGTGGTCGCCGACGTGCACGACGAGCGCCAGCTCGCCCGCGTGCTGGCCGGTGCCGATGCCGTCGTGCACCTGGTGGCCATCCTGCACGGCAGCCGCGCCGACTTCGAGCGCGTGCATGTCGCGCTGCCGGCGACGCTGGCGCGCGCCTGCGCCGCCGCCGGCGTGCGACGCGTCGTGCATGTCAGCGCGCTCGGCGTGGCCGCCGACGCGCCGTCCAACTACCTGCGCAGCAAGGCCGCCGGCGAGGCCGCGCTGCAGGCCGCTGGGCTGGCGCTGACCGTCCTGCGGCCGAGCGTGATCTTCGGCGCCGGTGACCGCTTCCTGAACCTGTTCGCGCAGCTGCAGGCCGCGGCGCCGCTGATCCCGCTGGCCGGCAGCGACGCCCGCTTTCAGCCGGTGCGGGTGGATGACGTGGCCGCCGCCATCGTCGCTGCGCTGGACCGCCCGGACAGCATCGGCCGCACCTACGAGCTGGCCGGGCCGGTGGTCTACACGCTGTCGCAGCTGGTGCGGCTGGCTGGCCGCTGGTCGGGCCACGAGCGGCCGCAGATCCCGCTGCCGGCCTTCGCCGGCCGGCTGCAGGCGCTGGCCATGGAGCTTCTGCCGGGCGAGCCGCTGATGTCGCGCGACAACGTCGACTCGATGTCGGTGCCCAATGTCGCCAGCGGCACGCTGCCCGGGCTGGCCGAGCTGGGCATCACGGCCAGCGCGCTGGAAGCGGTGGCGCCGGGCTACCTCAGCGGGTCGGCCACGCGCGCGCGGCTCGACCGCTGGCGCGCGCTGGCGCGGCGCGAGTTCTAGGCCCGGCGGCGGCGATGCCGCGCCGGCATCGGCGCGATCAGCACATCGCATCGATCGCGGCCGCGCCGGCGCTTAGCATGCGGGCGCATCGCAGCGACCGGAGGCCTTCGCATGCAGCTCGTGATCGGCAACAAGAACTACTCGTCCTGGTCCATGCGCCCCTGGGTGCTGATGCGCGGCCTGGACATCCCGTTCGAGGAGCGCAAGCTCAGCTTCACGCTCGGGCTCGGCACGGGCTTCCGCGAGGCCGTGCGCGCCGTCAGCCCGGCCGGCCGCGTGCCGGTGCTGCTGGACGGCGACCTGGCCGTCTGGGACAGCCTGGCGATCGCCGAATACCTGCACGAACGTTTTCCCGAGCGCGGCGTCTGGCCGGCCGCGCGCGCGGCCCGTGCACACGCCCGCTCGCTGGCCGCCGAGATGCACGCCGGCTTCGGTGCGCTGCGCCAGCACTGCCCGATGAACATCGAGGCCAGCCTGCCCGAGGCCGGCGCGCGCGTGCTGCGCGAGCAGCCGGCGGTGCAGCGCGACCTCGAACGCATCGCCGAGATCTTCGGCGCCGCGCAGGGGCCGTTCCTGTTCGGCGAGTTCGGCGCCGTCGACGCCTTCTATGCGCCGGTCGCGCTGCGGCTGCGCACCTATGCCCTGCCGGTGCCGCCGGCGGCCGCGGCCTATGCCGAACGGCTGCTCGCCGCGCGCGGCCCGGCGGAGTGGATCGCCGACGCGCTGGAGGAACACGAGTGGGTGGCCGAGGACGAGCCCTACCGCACGCGGCGCTGAGCCGCGAAGCGACGCCGGCGGCATGAAGCTGTACGTCGTCGGCGGCGCGGTGCGCGACCGGCTGCTCGGCCTGCCGGCGGCCGACCGCGACTGGGTCGCCGTCGGCGCGACGCCGCAGCAGATGGTCGCGCTGGGCTACCGGCCGGTCGGCCGCGACTTCCCGGTCTTCCTCGATCCCGTCACCGGCGAGGAGGTCGCGCTGGCGCGCACCGAGCGCAAGAGCGGCCGCGGCTACCACGGCTTCACCTTCCACACCGAGCCCGGCGTGACGCTGGAGCAGGACCTGGCGCGCCGCGACCTGACGATCAACGCCATCGCCGAGGCCGAGGACGGCACGCTGGTCGACCCCTTCGACGGCCGCGGCGACCTCCAGCGGCGTGTGCTGCGCCATGTCTCGGAGGCCTTTGCCGAGGACCCGGTGCGCCTGCTGCGGCTGGCCCGCCTGGCCGCGCGCTTCACCGACTTCACGGTCGCGCCCGAGACGCAGGCGCTGCTGGTGCAGATGGTGGAGCACGGCGAGGTCGACCACCTGGTGCCCGAACGCGTGTGGCAGGAACTGTCGCGCGGGCTGATGGCGGCGCAGCCCAGCCGCATGTTCGAGGTGCTGCGCGGCTGCGGCGCGCTGGCGCGCCTGCTGCCGGAGGTCGACCGCCTGTGGGGCGTGCCGCAGCGGCCGGAGCACCACCCGGAGGTCGACACCGGCGTGCACCTGATGCTGGTGCTGGACATGGCGGCGCGGCTCGCGGCGCCGCTGCCCGTGCGCTGGGCCGCGCTGTGCCACGACCTGGGCAAGGGCACGACGCCGCGCGAGCTGTGGCCGCGCCACCTGGGCCACGAGCAGCGCAGCGCGAAGCTGGCGCGCGCGCTGGCCGATCGGCTGCGCGTGCCGAACGACTGCCGCGAGCTGGCCGACGTGGTGGCGCGCGAGCATGGCCATGTCCATGCCAGCGCCGAGCTCTCCGCGGTGGCGCTCGTGCGGCTGTTCGAACGCTGCGACGCGCTGCGCCGGCCGGAGCGTTTCGACGCGCTGCTGCTGGCCTGCGAATGCGACTTCCGCGGCCGCGCCGGCCTGGCCGAGCGCCCCTACCCGCCGGCGCGGCGGCTGCCGCCGCTGCTGCAGGCGGCGCGCGCGGTCGATACCGCCGCGGTCGCCGCCGCCGCCGCGGACCGCGGCCTGAGCGGCCCGGCGATCGGCAGCGCGGTGCACCAGGCGCGTGTGCAGGCGCTGCAGCCGCTGCTGGCCGCCGTCGCCGCCGGCGCCGACGAAGCCTGAATCCCGGCACCGCCGACCGACTTGTGCCACGATGATCGCGCGCGCCGCAGTCTGGCGCCGGAGCGTTGCGATGAGGTTGGCCGAGGGCATCCGCCGGCACGGATTCCGCAAGTGGTACGAGCGCGAGCTGCTGCAGAGCCACGCGCACCTGGCCCTGACCTTCCTGTGCATGATCGGCATCGTCGCCGGCTTCGAGGCGATGACGCGCGGCACCGCCTGGGCGGAGCGACTGACCGATCTGGCCCTGGTCCTGCTCTGCGCCGCGGTCGGACTGTGGGCGCTGCGCCGCTACCTGTTCCTGCTGAACCATGCCGAGGCGGCGGCCCACCAGGCCGACTGCCCGCAGTGCAAGACCTACGGCCGGCTCGAGTTGCTGCAGTCCGACGCCAGCGGCAACGAGGTGCAGGTGCGCTGCCGCCACTGCGGCCATGTCTGGCAAATCAGTGCCTGAACGGCCAGCGGGCCGGCGCTGAAGTGGCCGGCCCGGTGCCGGCTGCCCTCAGATCAGCAGCCCGATCAGCATCGCGATGCCGCTCAGCACCAGCGAGCTGGCCAGCGGCACGTACCAGGTCCGCCCGCGCAGCCGGAAGCTGAAGTCGCCCGGCAGGCGGCCGAGCCCGATGCGCCGCAACCAGCCCTGCAGCCCGTTGAACAGCAGGCAGGCAAGCAGGAAGATGATCAGCCAGCGCATCGGATGGTGGCGCCGTGGCGCTGCCGCGTCGTGCGCGAACCGCTACGCCTGGATGCGCTGCGTTCGGCGGGTGGCAGGTTGCGGCGCGTTGCGGACGTCCGGCCCGTGTTTGCTTGTCTGCGCTTTGCTGCCGTTTCTTCTGACTGCAAGCGCCAGCGCATCGCGCCAGGCGGTACCCGCTGCCGGCTCAGGGTTCCGCGGTCGCCGCCT
>ERZ761607.2317-NODE-2317-length-20901-cov-6.544565_pt1 | contig 20901 bp, 18 predicted proteins | sample MGYA00511164_ERZ761607 | MGnify/ENA primary metagenome ERZ761607 (study PRJEB28899, sample SAMN02445080) | bioreactor sludge metagenome | biome: EBPR sludge | place: Australia: Brisbane, Thorneside Wastewater Treatment Plant | collected 2011-06-22 ... | reverse complement strand
CGTGGCGGGAAATAGGTGCCGGCGAAAAACGGTTCGCGCGCGGCGGTCAGCCAGACGCTCATCGGCCAGCCGCCGGAGCCGGTCAGCTGTTGCACGGCGCTCATGTACACCGCGTCGACGTCCGGACGCTCCTCGCGATCGACCTTGACCGCGACGTAATGCTGGTTGAGGAAGCGGGCGATCTCCTCGTCCTCGAAGGATTCGGCTTCCATGACGTGGCACCAGTGACAGGTCGAATAGCCGATCGACAGAAATACCGGTCGGCCGAGCCGCCGCGCTTCGGCAAACGCCTCCTCTCCCCAGGGAAACCAGTTCACCGGGTTGTGCGCGTGTTGCAACAGGTAGGGACTGGTCTCCAGTGCGAGGCGGTTGGTGAAGCGCGGCCGGCCTTGCTCGTCGAGGTGATGCGTGCGCGCTACATGGCCCGGGCCACGTCGGGCAATCGCTTCGCTGAGCGTGTTCGCCAGTTCGGCAGAAAAAGGGGCGCTCCCGGGGGCGGTGCCGTCAGTCATTGTCTTTCTCCAGGCGATGGGTCAAGCAGCGGGCCTCTGCGCAGCCGGCGACCCAAGAAAACGCTCAAGCGAGCGGGCTGCTAGAATACGTCGCTTGCAAGCCACGCGACAAAGCAGACATGATCGCCACCATCAAGGAATTCTTCAACCAGTTCATCGAACCGGGCACGCGGCAGGGCGCGGCGGGCGCCGAACATGGCCTGCAGGTTGCCACGGCCGCCTTGCTGCTGGAAATGATGCGCATGAACGATCGCATCTCCGACGAAGAACAGGCAGCCATCGCCAGCGCCTTGCGCGAGCAGTTCAGGCTGGATGCCACAGAGCTCGAACCCTTGATCGCTCTCGCCGAACAGGAAGCGCGTGGGGCCAGTGGCTACTATCAGTTCACGTCACTGATCAACGCCACTTGCGGTGCGGAACAGAAGATTCGCATCGTCGAATACATGTGGCAGGTTGCGCTGGCCGACGGTCATCTCGATGCCCATGAAGCGCACTTGATGCGCAAGATCGCCAACCTGCTTTACGTCGGCCACGCCGACTACATCGCCGCCAAACAGCGGGCGCGCGCGACGATGGGCGTGCCGCCGACAAGCTAGGCCCGATCGCGCCCGGTACCGGCCCGCTGTGGAGTCGACGCGGCGCAAGCCAACCGTCACCGGTCACTCTTCGTAGAGGTCAACAGTCATGCTCGGAACAGCCAATTCTGTCAGTCGCGCACTTCTTCTGCTTTTTGTCTGCCTCCTGCCAGTCGGCCAGGCGCTGGCTGCCGAGCTCGACGCGCAGCGCGACGTACGCGTGAGCTTTTCGACTGAAGGCACCGAAAACGGCGCCGGTTTCGTCGTCGGCAAGGTCAGCAAGGCGAGCAAGGCGGCCACGCACGACTTCTCCTGCGTCCTTCTTGAATTCGGCCTGTTCACGCGCTTCGATCAGAAGCGTTCCGGGGAGCCGTCGCAGCGCCTCGGAATGCTTGCGGTGGAAGTGACAGGTCTTGCTTCGCAGGCGGGCGTTCCCTACCGCAAGGCTTTGCCGTTTCCGGCCGGGATCCGCCTGGAAAAGGTCAGCACCTGCGACGGCGAGGCGGTGAAAGAGCCGACGAAAGAGGCCGCGAAAGAGCCGCAGAAAGCCGCGGAGAAAGCCCCGGAGAAAGCTGATGGGCCACCGCAGATCGTCGCGTTCAAGGTCACGCCTGATCGTGTTCAGCGCGGCGGCTCGGTGACTCTTTCCTGGGAGGTGCGGAATGCGGCCCGCGTCCGCCTGTTCGACAATTCCGGCGAGATCGAGAGCGGGAACCTGCTTCCTGGCGGTCAGCGCGGCCGGCCGCTGTCGATGTCGGGTGAAGAGTCGCTAGCGATCGACAAGGCGACCACCTTCAGGCTGCTGGCGCTGGATCGCGACGGTCGACGGGTGGCGGCGACGGCGACGGTTCGGCTGCTCAACGCACCGTCGGTCAGCTGCCGGATCTTCGGCAGGGTCAGCGGCACGCCGGTGCGTGCCCGCCTTTCGCCTTCCGGGCCGATGGAAACCTTCAAACTGACGCAGGTTGGGGCCTTCGTTCCCGGCGAGCGAGACGCGAAATACCGAACGCGGGTGGATGCGCAAGGCAATTACCGTTTTTCCCAGCTGCCTGGCAATCAGGAGTTTCGCATCGCGCCGCTGGGTGGCGCTTGGCGCTACGACGGCAGCAAGGAGATGGTGTCGTGCCTGGCGGGCAAGTCGTTCAGGGTAGACTTCGCCATTCAGGGCGTGCTGGCCGACTGAGCGCTTGCGCTGACCTGGCGCTAAACGGAATGAACGTAATAAACGGAATAAACGGGCTCGCCAGTACCTGGCGACATCGCCAGAAGCCGCAGGCTGGAATACCCGAATCAGGAGGAAATACTTGTGCAGAAACATGACTATGATCTGTTCGTGATCGGTGCCGGTTCGGGCGGGGTAAGAGCCGCGCGCATGGCCGCCGGTTTTGGCGCCAGGGTGGCGGTTGCCGAAGACCGCTACCTGGGAGGTACCTGCGTCAACGTCGGTTGCGTGCCGAAAAAACTCTACGTTTACGCGTCCGAATTCGGCAAGTCCTTCAAGGATGCGCGCAATTTTGGCTGGGCCAGCGAGACGCCCGCCTTCGATTGGGCGACCCTGCGCGACAACAAGAAAGCCGAAATAGCGCGCCTCAACGGGGTCTATGACAACTTGCTGGCGGGGGCCAAGGCCGAGGTGATCAACGGCCGTGCGCGCATCGTCGATGCGCATACCGTGGCTGTCGGCGAGCAGCGCTACACGGCCGGCAAGATCCTGATCGCTACCGGTGGCTGGCCGCATATCCCGGACTTCCCAGGCTGCGAGCACGCCATCAGCTCCAACGAGGTTTTCGACCTGGAGACCTTTCCCAAGCGTTTGGCCATCGTCGGCGGCGGCTATATCGCGGTGGAATTCGCCGGCATCTTCAACGGCCTGGGCGCGCGCGTGACTCAGTTGTACCGCGGGCCGCTGTTTCTGCGCGGCTTTGATGCCGATATCCGCGCGCATGCTGCGCAGGAGATCGCCAAGACCGGCGTAGACCTGCGCTTCGAAGTCAATGTCGAGTCCATCACCGCGGGGCCTGACGGCCTCAAGCTCAGCCTGAGTGACGATACGGCCATCGAAGTCGACGCCGTGCTCTACGCGACCGGGCGCAAGGCGAATCTGCAGGGCCTGGGTCTGGAGAGCGTGAACGTGGCTCTCAACGACGATGGCACGATCGCGGTCGACGAGCAGTTCCGCAGCTCCGAGCCGAGCATTTTCGCGCTGGGGGACGTCACCGGCGGCATGGAGCTGACGCCGGTCGCTCTGGCCGAAGGCATGTCTTTCGCCCGACGCCAGTTTGGCGGGCTGGACAACGTGGTGGATTATGACTTCATCCCGACGGCGGTGTTCTGCCAGCCGAATATCGGCACGGTCGGTTTTACCGAAGAGGAAGCGCGCGCCAAGTTTGGCCATATCCGCCTGTTCAAGTCCACCTTCAAGCCGATGAAACACACCATCAGTGGTCGGGAGGAAAGGACTTTCATGAAGCTGATCGTCGACAAGGCCAGCGACCGCGTGGTCGGCGCGCACATGATGGGCCCGGACGCCGGCGAGATCATGCAGGGAATCGCCATTGCCATGCGCGCGGGGGCCAGCAAAGCCGTTTTCGATAGCACGATCGGCATTCATCCCACTGCTGCCGAGGAATTCGTCACCATGCGCGATGCCTGGCGGGACGACTGAGAGTGGCTGTTCAATGCCCTTGCGAGCCGCTTGTCGAACCCGGATATCCCCGGATATGGCCTAGAATAATTTCAGTGTGACCCGTACCAACGACCGCTTTCCCAACTCAACGAAGGAGAAACAAAATGTCGCATGATGTCCCAAGCGTTGTTTTCAAGACTCGCGTCCGCAATGATGCCCTGGGTGGAGAGAACCCTTTCGAATGGAAAGACCTGAGCAGCGACGAGATCTTCAAAGGCAAGAACGTGGTCGTCTTTTCGCTGCCCGGCGCATTTACGCCGACCTGCTCAACCTCGCATCTGCCGCGCTATGAAGAACTCTATGACGAGTTCAAGGCACAAGGCGTCGACACCATCGTCTGTATTTCGGTCAATGACGCCTTCGTCATGTACCAGTGGGGCAAGAGCCAGAATGCCAAGAATGTCTTCCTGCTCCCGGATGGCAATGGCGAGTTCACCCGCAAGATGGGAATGCTGGTCGACAAGCACAATCTCGGCTTCGGCCAGCGCAGCTGGCGCTATTCGATGTATGTCGAAGACGGTGAAATCAAGCGCCTGTTCTCCGAAAAAGGCTTCGCCGACAACTGCCCGACCGACCCCTTCGAAGTGTCCGATGCCGACACCATGCTCAAGTATCTGCAGAGTCGCTGAGCATCAGTGCAAGGGCGGGGAAGGCTCGTGACGCAGTACGAAGCGTCGCAATCCTTCCCCGCCCTTGAGTTTTTTGGCGGCTGCTTGATCGCCGCGCCTTTGGCTGATGTTGGCGATGCGCCTGTGCGCGGAGAAAAAGCACGATGAGTGAACTCGTATCGCCTCGCCTCGCCTCGCTGCGCGAGCGCATTGCTCTTCCGCCATCCCCTTCTATTTCCTCACGCGGAACCGCATCAGGCGCACGTCCACCGTGACCGACAGGCTCGTCAAGCGCGCAGCCAGCGCACGCCGCTCGGCGCTGGCCCGGTAAAGGTGCGGGGTCATGGCCAGCAGGTCGGCGATCGTCTCCTGGCCGGCGAGTTCCAGCGCGTAGTGCAGGTCTTCGCTCGATAGCCTGGCAAAGCCGGGCGGCGCCTGTCTGTCGGGCGTGCGTTCCGGCCTCAGGGTGGGGTAGATGATCGCGCGCAGTTCGCGCAGGTGATCCGGCCCGGCATCGACCTGCAGCAGCTGGCCGTCCGGCTTGAGTACGCGGGCGAATTCGGCATGGACGGGGAAGCCGAACAGGCACAGCAGCCGATCGATGCTGCTCGTTTGCACCGGCAGTCTGGCGTTGCTGCCGACGACCCAGTTCGGCCGTGGGTCCTGCTTCGCGGCCGAAAGGATCGCCCACTTGGAAATATCCAGCCCGAGCAGGGCCAGCGTTTGTCCGTTCTCCGCCGTCGCCATCTGGCGCAGGTAGTAGCCCTCCCCGCAACCGGCATCGAGGCAACTGGCCGTTTGCGTAGCCGGTAGATCCGCCAGTGCGGCCTTGCTTACCGCAGCCGCAATCGGCTGGTAGAAGCCGCCATCGAGAAAGCGTCGGCGGGCGGCAACCATTTCCTTGCTGTCGCCCGGGTCGCGCGAGCGCTTGTGCTGCACCGGCAGCAAGTGGGAGTAGCCCTGGCTGGCAATGTCGAAGCTATGCCCGGCCTGGCAACGCCAGGTCGAACCGCTGTGCTGTAGAGGCTCGCCGTCGAGCGGGCAGGCCAGCGCCTGAAATGCGGTGATGTTCATGACCTGTGCTGGCGGAAAGCCTTAGGAACGAAGTTGGTGTGTCGCGGTGCCTATTTTACGAGCGAATTGCTGCCCAGCAACACGAGAACGATCACCGTCAACACGAACGATAGGCCCTGCCAGAAGCGCAGCGGATTGCGCTCGATGAGTGGCGGCGGCCGTTCCTTGAGCAGCGCCGGGTTGGGGTGGCGGAGGTCGTGGGTGAACTCGGAGAGTTCGGCGTAGCGTCGGTTGGGGTCGGGGTGGACGGCTTTGGCCAGGGCGGCGTCGATCCAGGCCGGGATTTCGCGCTGCTCGTCGAGTACCGATTGGTAGTGCAGCTTTCTTTGCGCCGCCCGGGTTCTCGATTTGGCGACTTCTGCCCCGTAGGGCAGGCGTCCGCAGAGCATCTGGTAGGTGATGACCCCGAGCGAGAACAGATCGGAGCAGGGCAGGCCGGGCTCGCCGAGGAAGTATTCGGGCGCGGTGTATTGCACCGTTCCGAGAATGTGCGGCTGCAGGTTGGCCGTTCCGGATTCGGTGAGTCCGGCGACGCGGGCGGCGCCAAAGTCGATGATTTTTACGGTGCCAGCGGTGTCGATCATGATGTTGTTCGGGCGCAGATCCTGATGCAGCATTTCCATGCGGTGGAAGGCGAGCAGGCCTTTGGCGATCTGTTCGACGATGGCGCGCACCGTTTCCACTTCCGGCGCGGGATTATCGAGCATCCACTGCGCCAGCGTCTGCCCTTCGATATATTCGGTCACGACGTAGAGATAGTGACGTTTGCGCGTCTGCGGACAGGGTTTCAGCACGTGTGCGCTATTGATCCGCCGGGCGATCCACTCTTCCAGAATGAATCGTTCCAGATAGGCGGGGTCGTCGCGAAGGTCGATGGAGGGTGTCTTGACGATGACCAGCGCGCCGCTGCCGACGTCCTCGGCCAGGTAGACGTGGCTGCGGCTGCTGCCGTGCACCTCGCGGATGATGCGGTAGCCATCGAAGATCATCCGTGCTTCCAGAATCGGAGCGGGTGGCAGTGCCGCCCACTGCTGGTAGAGCTCCTTGGCCGCCTGCTGGGGCAGGTTTTCGATGCGCACGATCTGGGCTGTCAGATTGTCCTTGCTGCCGCGGGCATAGGCTTCCTCGGCCATGCGCCTGGCCGCGGTGTCGAGATCGTCCCCTGCCTCCTTGATGGCCTCGATGATGAACGGCGCTGCGGCGAACTCGTAGACCCCGTCGGTGGCCAGGACGAACAGGTCGCCTTCCTCGACCGGCAAGGCCAGATAGTCGATTTCAAGTTGCGGGCTGATGCCGAGGGCACGGCTGAGATAGCTCTGATCGGCGCTAACGACCAGCCGATGGTCGTCGGTCAGTTGCTCCAGGCTGCCGTCGCGGAGGCGATAGATGCGGCTGTCGCCGATATGGAAGAGATGGGCGGTGTTGGACTTGATGATCAGCGCGCTGAGGGTGCATACATAACCGCGGTCCATGTCGTAGCGGTACTGGCTGTGCCGGCTCTGCGCATACAGCCAGGAGTTCGCTGCGGTCAACACGCGCTGCGCCGACGATTTGACCGACCAGGCTTCCGAAGTGCAGTAGTAGTCGTCGAGAAAACTCTTGATCGCCGACTCGCTGGCAATGTGGCCGACCTCGCTGCTGCTGATGCCGTCGGCCAGCGCGATGGCGATGCCCTTGGAACTCAGTTGCGGCTCGTCCGGGATGCACAGCCCGTGAAAATCCTGGTTGATTTCCTTGCGGCCCCGGTCGGAGTACTGACCGACGGAAAGAGTGAGTTTGCTGGGCATTGTGCGTGTCGCGAGTGCGTGCTTGGAGGGTCTCGCCGCGCTTGACAGGAGCACGCGAGACCCTCTTTCCCCTAGCGCTCAGGCAGCCTTGTGCTTGGCGCCGGTATGCAGGCTGCCGGCGTAGGCGGCATTGCGCTTCGGTGCCGTGCGCACATGCGTCGAGTAGAGCGTCAGGCCGACGAAGGCCAGGCCACCCACCAGATTGCCGAGGACGGTCGGGATCTCGTTCCAGACCAGGTAGTCATAGACCGAGAAGTTGCCGCCCAGCATCAGGCCCGACGGGAACAGGAACATGTTCACGATCGAATGCTCGAAGCCCATGTAGAAAAAGAGCATGATCGGCATCCACATGGCGACCACCTTGCCGGTCACGTTGGTCGATACCATGGCACCGACAACCCCGGTGGAGACCATCCAGTTGCAGAGCACGCCGCGGATGAACAGGGTCAGCATGCCGGCCGCACCGTGGGCGGCGTAGCCGACCGTGCGCCCTTCACCAATGTCGCCGATTTTCTGGCCGACGATGTTCGGCTCGGTGCTGAAGCCATAGGTGAAGATGATGGCCATCATCAGCGCCACGGTCATCGCCCCGGCGAAGTTGCCGACAAAGACCAGGCTCCAGTTGCGCATGATGCCGCCCATGGTCACCCCCGGTCGCTTGTCGATCAGTGCCAGTGGGCACAGCGTGAACACCCCGGTCAGCAGGTCGAAGCCCAGCAGGTACAGGATGCAGAAGCCGACCGGGAAGAGAACCGCGCCGGCCAGCGGCTGCCCGGTCTGTACGGTAATGGTGATGGCAAAGGCCGCGGCCAGGGCGAGGATGGCGCCGGCCATGTAGGCACGAACAACGGTGTCGCGAGTGGACATGAAGATCTTCGCTTCTCCCGCATCGACCATTTTGGTGACGAACTCTGTAGGTGCTAGGTAGGACATGATGTTTTCCTCCGGGGTGAGTGGTTGAGCGTTCTGATCAATGAGCGTCAGCACCGAGTGCTTGTTTCTGTTCTTGCAGCAAGCAGCCGTTCGCCGGACTTGAGTCACTCCAAGCATGTAGCGTGCCAGTTCGCTAGAGCCCAGTAACGGCAGTGTTTCCGCTTGTCCCGGGGGGGCTCGAAGCGCTCCCTGCCCTCACTTGGGGCGCTCCGGTCAACCCTGTGCTTGCGCATGGTGCGGCGCTGCAACAAAGGCCGGCGGAGGCGAAATCGCCTCGGGACATCGTTGGCGCCGCGCGCGTGAATGCGGGCCGGATGTCCGCCCGGCGCCAGCGCAATGGCCGACTGGCAGCTGTTGCCAGCTGGAAATCGGTGCCCGGAAAGGGGCCGCGCCGCCGCGTCAAGCGCCCTGAAAACTGTGGCCGAACGGCATGGCACGAATACTGCTGAGGGTATTGGGAACGCAAGGCGCTTGCACCTGCGTGCCGTTTTCAACCAAGCCAATGCCTGCTGACAAGGAGCTAGCCATGAATCGCATCGAAGTTACCGAAATGATCGTCGCCGCCAAGATCCAGAAGGGAATCAAGTGGGCAGACGTGGCCAGGGAGGTCGGCCTGTCGAAAGAGTGGGTCACCGCAGGATGTCTGGGCCAGATGACCTTCGACAAGGACCAGGCGGCGGCCATCGGTAAGATTTTTGGGTTGCCTGCCGACGCGGTGGCCTTACTGCAGGTGGTTCCCTACAAGGGCTCACTGCCAACAGCCGTGCCAGTGGATCCGCTCCTCTATCGCTTCTACGAGCTGATCAACGTCTATGGCACGACCTTCAAGGAGCTGATTCACGAGGAATTCGGCGACGGAATCATGTCGGCGATCGACTTCAATGTGAACCTCGAGCGCGAAGCGAACGCCGCCGGGGACCGCGTCAGCATTGTCATGTCGGGCAAGTTCCTGCCCTACAAGACCTACTGAGCTCCTGGTGTCGGTGACGGGGCTGGCCTGGCTCTCACCCCGGCCAAGGCGATTCCCTTGCTGGTCGTCAATCCGGCCAGCACCGTAGGGTTAGGTTTCCGCCCTCTTCCCCAACCCTTCTCGCGCGAGCGGAGGGAGCGCCGTGTCGCTACGCTTTTGGGGCTTACGCTAACGGCGCCTGCCGCATCGGCGATGGCGCGGCACTGGGCTCAGTGAGTCGAGAGCAGTGGCTGGCAAGCCGCCAGCGTGACAGGCTCCGGCCTGGTGGGGATAGGGGCTGCGCTTTTCTTGGCCGGTGTGCGGGCCTCGGCGCTGAACCACCAATCCAATTCGTCGTCGCAACCGTCGCCGGCCGGGATGGCGGCCTGCTGCTTGCACTCGCTGCTGTCGTGCGGGCAGCGCAAGCGGACGTGGAAGTGGGCATCGTGTCCGAACCAGGGGCGGAGCTTGTGCAGCCACGCCTTGTCGCCATCGCTGGCGCACAGCTCGCGCTTGATGGCGGCATTGACGAAGATGCGGTCGACGCGGGGATCTACCGCTGCGGCCTTGAGCAGGGTCTGCTGATCGTCACCCCAAAGGGCGCTCACGCCTTCGCCGTCCGCGCTGACCATGCTCGGCGGGTCGGGCTGGTGTGCGGTATCGCGGTTGGCGGTCGCGGCGGAGGGAGCGCGCAGGAACCAGATGTCGACATCCAGTCCGTTCTGATGGCTGCGGTGCGAGCTGGACATCAGCCCGCCCCTGGGCTGGCTCAGGTCGCCGATCATCACCAGGCCCGGGCCGCGTCTGGCCTGTGCCCGGGCAAGGTCGCGGACCAGGTGCAAGAGATCGGCGTGCCCGTAGAAGCGGTTACGGTAGCGGCGGATGCTGACGTAGCCCTCGCCTTCGGCAGGAAGTGCTTGGGCACCGGCAATGCAGCCGTTGGCAACCCCTCCGATGGCCTGGGTGGGGCCTTCGCTGGGGGCCTTTACCTGCGCCCAGGGGGTGGCCAGGGCCGAGCCGGCCACACCGACCGTGAGCCAGGTGGCGAGCAGTAGGGCAGGGGCCTTGGGGGCGAGGAGGAGTCTTCGGTTCATGGCTGAAAATCTTCCTATCAGAGGGCAGGCTGCCGGAAAAGCGCGGCTTGGGGCGGCGGCTTTCATGGCGCTGGGGGGAAGCGATCGAGGGCTTGGCGGCAGCAGATGAAAATCCTGCATCGGCAGTCAGGCAGGCCATGGCCGGGAACGCTCCTTGAGGGAGCACCTACTTCTGCGCCACCATCAGGAAGACCGGGTACTCTCTCTGTGCCGCGCCTTCGCCCTTGGTCATGTTGAATGCGGTCGTGAAACCGGGCTTTCGGAATCCCGCCGATTCGGCTTTTGCTGCCAGCTCGCGACGATCAAAGCCATTGTGGCCGTCGAACCCGCGGCCATGAAAGGAACCGTCCTCGGCGTCGAGATCGGCAACACAGAGATGGCCTGACGGCGCCAGCAGTGCGTGGAGATTGCGCAGCAGGTCGTCGGTGTCCCTGATGTGATGGAAGGTCATCAGGGTGTAGATCAGGTTGTAGCGTTCGACGGGCAGGGGGTCGGTGACCAGGTCGAGCTTGCGGGCACGCATGTTCACAATGCCGTTGGCGGTGATCTTGTCGTTCAACACCTGCAACATGCCGTCCGAGCTGTCGGCCAGGGTGATGTGCCCGAGCTGTGGCTGCAGGGCAAAGCTCAGCAGGCCGGTTCCGCAGCCGTATTCCAGCGCCTGCATGTGCGGTGACAGTGTCACCTGGCTTTGAATCGCCTGGCCGACTGCCAGCGCGCGCGCCTGCTTGACGGGATCGGCGTCCCAGGTGGAGGCGTTGAGGTCGAAGTGATTGGGGGCGGGGCTGTTTGTCATGTGACTTCCAGTGACTTTGTGCAATGGTAGCGCAGGTTCAGGGGGCGTGTGGACCGCTTGTGCGGCAGCGTCCAACTCCATGCCGGCGATGACGCTCGACGAGCATCAGCCGCCAGGGCATGTCAGTCCCTTCCGCCTTGAGGGCAGCCGGCGTCACTCATCATGGCGGCGGCGATTTCTTCGGGGCTGAGGTCGCGCTGGTGGGTGGCGATCGACCAGTGGTGGCCGAAAGGGTCTTCCAGGCGCCCGTAGCGGTCTCCCCAGAACATGTCGGCAACCGGCATGGTCACGCGCGCGCCGGCCGCTACGGCCTTGGCGACGGTGGCGTCTACATCGCTGACGTAGAGGTGGATGGTGACCGGCGAGCCGTTCAGCGACAGCGGGCTGAGCATTCCCTGCTCCCGGTATTCGTCGACCAGCATCACGCAGGCGCCACCGATGCGGAGCATGGCATGCGCCAGCTTTCCGTCCGGACTGTCCAGGCGGGCTTCTTCGCTGGCGTCGAAAGCCTGCTTGTAGAAGTCGATGGCTTCGGCAGCGTCGCGACAGGTGAGGTGTGGGGTGATCGCCGTCATGCCAGGCGGAATGGCTTGGGTCATGGTGCTCTCCTTTGTCTGGTGCAAGGTGAAGTCCAGGCCGAGGTGCCCGGCCCCGTGCAGCGCTATCAGTGTAGCCCGGCGAGCGGCGTTTGCTACATTCCAGGCATCACCAAGGCCTGGCGCCCGAGCGAGATCGAATTGGTCAAGCAGGAGAAGGCCTAGCCAGCGGGCAAACGCCGCTGGGGAGCGACCGCTTGCCAGGAGCTTGTCCGCGATCGGCTGTGCCTCTGCGAGTGCTCGACGGTGGTGCAAGGCCAGGGTGGGAGGCACTATCGGCGGGCATCCTGGCGCTGCCCGCCGATTGCTGCAGGGCGTGCCGCGCTCCGGTCAGCCCTTACACCCGTGCCAGCAGGTCGAGCCTCGTCATCACGTCTCCGGCAGCAGTGCCGGTCGGACCTGCGCCAGCCAGCTTTCCACGCGTTGCCCGGTCAATCCCGGCTGGTTGCTTTGGTCAAGCGCCAGCCCGAGGAAATGCGTGCCGTCGACCGACCTGGAGGCGGTGAAATCATAGCCGGTGGTCGGCCAGCGCCCGACGACCTGCGCTCCGCCAGCCAATAGCGCGTCCTGGATAACGGCGATCGAATCGACGAAGGCGCCGGGGTATTGTTTCTGGTCGCCGACACCGTAGATCGCGGCGACCTTGCCGGACAGGTCTGCTCCTGCCAGCCGTGGCAGAAAAGCCTGCCAGCTCGGCGGGCAGGCGGCGACCGAGCGGGCTGGCAGTTGGCCGCCGCCATGGGTCGGGCTGCCCAGGATCAGGGCGTCATAGGCCAGGAAATCGGCCAGCGTTGCCTGTCCGATATCGATCGGTGCGCTGGCTGCGTCACCCAGGCTCTTGGCGATATATTTGGCGACCAGATGCGTACGGCCGCTTTCGCTACCAAAGAAAATGCCGATCTTCGCCATCGTCGTCACCCCACCAGGGTCGCTGTGAGCGTTGGCGCTGCCGGTTGGCAGGCAGCGCCGACCATGGCGTCGGCGGCGTTGAGCAGATGGACCATCGGTTCGAGAATCGTCGTCATGTTGATCTCCTTGTAAATGCTCATTTCTAAGCAAGGAGCATGCCGGCTTCGACAGCGCCTGATTCGGTGCGCTGCCGGTTTGGGAAAGTAGCGGCGGTGGGATGATTCCCGCCCATATGTGCTCGCTGCTACGGCTGGCTTCCCGATCCCCGCGCTGCGCCGGGGGCGACGGCGATGTGGGCCAGCAAGGCGTCGTTGAAGTGCATGCCGCTCAGCTTTTTCGGTGGCAGCGGGATGGGCGGGCCCTCGATGGGCACGGGCTGGATCGCCGGTGGGCGGTCATCGTCGCCGTGTTTTCGCGCCAGTGCGTAGTCGATTTCCTTGCCGACCCATTCCGAATCCGCGGCCGCCTGCGACCAGAAAAGCAGGAAGACGTCGCAGTTGTCGATCTCCCGGTACAACTCCTTCTCCCAGCGCTCGCCGGGTTCGAGATCGAGGATGTCCTGGAATACCGACATGCCGGCGATGCGGAAGGCCTGCACGCGGCGCAGCACTTCACCGCGATCCTGCGACGAATACGAGACGAAGGCGCGCCGATAGCTGCGGGCGTCAATTTCGCAGGCATCGGCATCCGGCCGGCTGGCGCCCGCTGCGAGCAGGGCGACCTGGAACCTCAGCGTGCTCTTGGGCATGCCGGCCACCGCGATGCGCAGCGCTCCGATCACCTTCTCGCCCGCTACCTCGCCTGGAACCTTGACCTCAAACTGGGCGACGCTTTGTCGGCCGCGCCAGGTGAGCACGGCGTCGGGCTCGGCGATGCTCAGCCCGGGCATCTCGAGATGCAGGTCGACGCGCGTCCCGCGCGGCAGGTCGAGGGGCAGCGAGAACCTGCCGCGCAGTCGCGCGGCATCGTCGGCCTGGCGCGCTTCGCTCTCGACGGCAGCGATATTGTCCGGCGGATAGAGAAAGACCTGCACCAAGAAGTCGCTGTTGCGGGCGACGGCCGGTGGGCAGAAGACGGCGGTATCCACTGCTTCGGCGTCCGGCGGTGGCGGGGGCGCATCGGGCGGCTGCGGGGAGCTGCGATCGGCGACCGGCAGGGTTGGAGCGGTGGCTTCGCCGCGTGCAGTGGCTGGGGGCTCGACGGGGTCGAGGTCGCCACTGTGGAGAAGGGCTTCGCCGCGCGCTGTCGCTGCGGCGTCTTCCCTGCCGTGGCGTTCTTCGGCCAGAACGCCAGCGCGGCCCGCGGGCTGGTGCTCGGCCGGGCTGAGCAGCGCTGAACCGGGCACCTGGTCCAGGGTGCGTTGGGCAAATTCGCAGTTGGCGGCAACCGTTTCCGCTTTGCTGGTCGGCTCGAACTGCAGCAAGCCGCCGCCGGCTGGTGCGCTTAGCGCCACCGCCGCCTTGCGGTTGAGCTGGTGCAGGTCGAGCCGGGTACCGTCGTCGAGTTTGAGTCCGACCGGCGCGCCGGCGAAGCCCTTGTAGTAGATATCCAGCGATCGCTCGAGCGCCGGCCTGCCGCTCAGGTCGACGGCAAATTCGAAGCGCTGCAGCGGTGCCTCGAAGTAGCGCTTGTCGGCCGCGAAGCCACCGCTGATCAGCTCGCGCAGCGGCTGGCGTGGCTGCGGTGATTCGGCCCTGGTGGCGGCGAGTGGGTTGCCGCGCTCGGAGAGCATCGGCAGCGCCTGGAGCCCCTCGGGGATGCGGGTGATCCGGTTGTCGTCAAGTTGGAGTCTGGCGAGGGCGACGAGCGCGGTCAGCGCATCAACGCTGTCCAGGCGGTTGCTGGAGAGATCCAGTTTGGCCAGTGCTGGCAGCCGGCCGTCGAGCTGTGGCAGGCGGCTGAGTAGATTGCGGGCGAGATCGAGCGACTGCAGTTCGGGCAGCTGGAGCACGACTTCGGGCCATTCGGCGAACTGGTTGTCGAAGAGGTCCAGATACTGCAGCTGACGGCAGGCGGCCAGCTCGGCGGGCAGCGAGACGAGGCGGTTTTCCGACAGGTCGAGGTGGCACAGGTGCGTGAGCCGCCCGACGCCGGGGTCGAGGCTGGCCAGGCGGTTGCTGCCCAGATCCAGCCATTCGAGCTCGGCCTGGTCCCATAGCTCGGGCGGCAGGGCGCGCAGCCGATTGCCGCTCAGATCCAGCCTGTGCAAAGTGCCGAGTCCGGCGGGCCACGGCGGCAATTCCTTGAGGCCGAGTCCGTGCAGGTCAAGGGTGTCGGCACCGCTGCGCAGTGCTTCGGCCATGCTGCCGATGGCGCGGTCGATCGATGTGGTGGTCATGGCTTCTCCCTATTTCTCCTTGTTGGCGCCGATCCACGCCGCGCGGCGAGTGCGGCCTGCAGTGCTTCGCTCATGGCTCGGTGGTCCTGGGCCTGCGCGATGGCCAGCGCGGTGCTGCCGTCGCCGGCCGCGAGGCGCGGATCGGCGCCGAGTTCGAGCAGGCAGCTTACACGGCTAGCGTCGAAGCCGCGGGCGGCACCGTGCAGGGCGGTGAAGCCGGCCTTGTCGGCGGCATCCGGATCGGCGCCGGCCAGGACGAGCTCGCGTAGCACGGCTTCGATGCGGCGGTGGAAGGAGGGGTCGCGAGTCGGCTCGTTTCCCCCGTCAGCGGCGAGGATCAGCGCGCTGGCGCCGCCGACGGTGCGTGCCTCGGTGCGGGCGCCCCGCGCGAGCAGCAGGCGCAGCGCGTCGACCCGCCCCAGGCGGGCGGCAATCATCAGTGGCGTCCAGCCGTCGCTGGTTTCTTCGTCGACCTCGGCACCGGCGTCGAGCAGGGTCGCCAGGCAGGCCGTGTCCGCATGCGCCGCGGCGTGATGGATCGCCGTTTCGCCGAGGCTGTTGGCCTGCTCGATGTCGGCGCCGTGTGCCAGCAATGCCTGCACCACTGCCGCGTCGCCGCGCTCGGCGGCGCAGAGCAAGGCGCTGCTACCGTCCGGCGTCGTTGCGTCCGCCGTGGCACCGGCGGTACAAAGCTGCTCCACGATGGCGGCGGTCCGCGCTGCCATCAGCGGCGTGCGGCCCTTGTCATCGCGAGTTTCGGCGCTGGCGCCGTGGGCCAGCAGGGTGCCTGCCAGGGCGTCGTGGCCGAGCGCAGCGGCGCGCTGCAGGGCGCTGCCGCCTTGAGCGTCGCGGCTGTCCGGCGGCGCACCGGCGGCGAGCAGCGCCGTGGCGATGTCGACACGGCCCAGCTCGGCGCAGGCGTGCAGCGGGCGCTCGCCGTCGCTCGCGGCGTGATCCGGGTCGGCAGCACAGGCCAGCAGCAGGCGTACCAGTCCGCCGTCGAGCCCGGCGGCACGCACCAGCAGCGTACGGCCGTAGGCATCGGCGGGCGCGTCGAGCGGAACGCCGAAGGTGTGCAGGGCGCGCAGGGTCGCGGCGATGTCGGCCGCGCTGGGGCCGTGGCAGGTGCTGACCTGTCCGCCACGCTGGGCGCACAGGCTGCTGCCGATGTCGCCGAGGGGCCACGGCGTTGCGCGCAGCTCCGCGGCCAGCGCCGGACGGGTGTCGAGGATGCGCTGCAGCAGTGCCGCTTCGGCACAGCGCCAGGTGGCGGCGAGAACGGCCAGCGTCTGCTCGTGGCCGAGCTTCTCCAGGGCGTCGGAAGCGGCCGAATCGAGCACGCCAGCGCTATGCGCCTGGGCCATGAGATTGAGATCGTTCGCCGTGGGTTCGCTGCGCGCACCGTGGAAGCGTGTCTGCGGCGGGACGACGCCGAGTGTTTCTGGCAGCTCGTGCTCGGCATGGCCGAAACGGCGCTCCGATTGCAGCCCGGCGAGCCAGGCAAGCCCATCTGCCGGCGGCGCCGCGATCCACTCGCTGATGCTGGCGCCGGTCGCCACCGCCGCTGGCAAGGCGCTTTCGTCGCCGGTAAAGCCGAAGTGCATTGCGCCACGCGGCGAGTAGGCAGCCGCCGCCCGCGTCGGATCGGCGCCAGCGACGGTGAGCACGAAATGGGCGTAGCGCGCAGCGAGGGCAAGATCGATCGGGCCGCTGTGCCGCGTCAGCGAGAGATGGAAGTAGGCGCCCCCCGGCAACTCTTCATGGCTTGCCAGCAGGCGTACGCCGGTGCTCGTTTTGCAGCTGCGCGGGTCGACGGGGCCGATCTTCTTGCCGCGCAAGCGGCAGGCGTCTTGGAGGAGCTGCGGCAGGTGCTCGGCGAGCGTGCGCAGCGCGGCGGCGTGGCTCTCGTCGGACTCCTCGGCAGCCGCCCCGCGCGAGCCGCTGCTCGACTGCAGGAGTTCAAGCAAGCGGTGACCGAGTTCGTGAACGATGATGAAGCGCAAAGCCGGCCAGCTTGCTTTGCCAAGGATCAGGCCGCGCCCGAACTGCAGCGAGTCGTTGGCCTCGTCGCCGGCGATGACGCGGGTATTGACCAGCACACGCTCGAGGATGGACAGGAAGCGGCCCCCCGGCAGCAGGTCCATGCCCGCCTGCATGGTGATCACTTCGGCCAGGGCGAGCAGCATGTGGGCTTTCAGCGCTTCGTCCTGCAGCACGTGGCGAGTGCGGACCAGCCGCTGTAGCGCAGCGAAGTCGGCGGCCGTCGACGCCATCCCGCAACTGGCGAAAGACGCCGCGTTGGCGAGGAATTCGCGTGGCAGCTGCGCCGCCTGCCAGGCGCGCAGGCAGGGCGAAAGTGCCGCCGACGGCGGCTGGCCGAGCGCCGCGGCCATGGCCTTGAGGACCGCCGCGGTCGCATCCGCGTCGCCATCCCGCGACAGGCCGATCAGCGTCGCCAGCGCACTTTCCGCGGCGCCAGCGGTGGGCGACACCAGCAGCAGTTCGCGCAGATCGTCGAGGGTCATGGCCTCACCTCCGGGGAACGGGGCAGTCGGTATCGGCCGGCGCGAGGGCGAGCCTGACTATACCGAGGGCAGTATCTGCGAAGGTTGATCTGGTCGTCAATGCCGAGGCCTGGGTTCTCCCGCGAGGCCTATTCACCGCCAGCCCTTACCGTGAAAGTCGCGCCTGCTCCCTGCCCGTCGGACGATTCCGGCATGCAGGCCGGAACGAGCACTGCAAGTGGAGGGAAACGGTCATGATTTTCGTGATCTGGGGCGTCTCGACTGTCATGAGCGTTAGGGCCGGCGCGGGCATGAGGCCAGGAATGTGTGCCCAGTCCGCCATGTGTATTTCCTTGGCGTAGCGGTTTTTGGCGCGTATGCCGGGACTAGTCACTCTGACGCCGATCACCGGCGACCAAGGACGAAATTGCCGCGCGAAGCTAGGGAAGCACAAGCGCAGCTTGTGGCTGTCCCCTGGATCCGTAGCGTTCGGCGTCCGGAATTCATGGGTGAGCAGGCGAAGCAGAAAGCTTGACGCCGAGAGCGTGCAGAAGCTTGAGCATGGTGTCGTAGCGTGGCTTGGCGCCCGGTGTGAGAGCCTTGTAAAGACTCTCGCGGCCCAGGCCTGCATCTTTAGCCAGTTGGGTCATGCCCTTTGCGCGTGCGACGTCCCTCACTGCAGTGAGAAAAACATCGGGGTCCGGGTCTTCAAGCGCCGCAGTCAGATACTCGGCGATGGTTTCTTCATCGTCGAGATAGTCAGCAGCATCAAAATGGGCGTACTTGGTCATGATTACTCCTTCTCAATGGCTCGCGCCATTTCAATCGCGCGCTTGATGTCGCGCTTTTGGGAGGATCTATTTCTTCCCAACAAGAGCAGATAGAGCACATCGCCTCGACGAGTGAAGTACACGCGATAGCCCGGCCCGAAATGGACACGCATTTCGGAAACGCCTTCGCCGACAGGCTTACAGTCACCGAAGTTTCCGTGTTCCGCTGCGCGGATGCGGTGAATGATCCGGGCACGAGCGATCTTGTCCTGTAGCGACGCGAGCCACGCGTCAAACTCATCCGAACGAAGACAAGCGTTCATCAGCTCAGCTCAGTGTATCCGTATAGATACGCATGTCAACCTGAGCGGCTACTTGAAGGAAGACGTCGAACGTTAGAGGTAACGGGCTGCGGCGCAAAGACGATTGAGGAAACCAGCCACGCCGGTTTTGCTTCCCCTCGAAAACGTTGAGGTTGAAGCAGATCGAGGCTGCGTTATAGATGGGCGGGCTGGACGCCTACTAAGGCCGAAAAGGGGCCAGGCTCGTACGTCCATGGGAGTGACGAGCGGACGACAAGCGCTCTTCCCCCGATTCATCAGGAGAATTCTTCTGGTGCAAACTCCGCGTCTGAGCTTGCCGCCGCGGCAGGCGTGTCTTGTGCTTGCGTTGTTCAGCAGATGAAAAGAAGATATCCCCTTGGGTAACCCAGTCTTGGGCTGCCAAACCGAGAACAAGAACATGCCCGCCCAGATCTTCATCAGCTACCGCCGCAACGACGCCGGCGGCCACGCCGGCCGGCTATGCGACCGCCTGGCGCACTGGTTCGACACCGAATCGCTGTTCTACGATCAGGGCAGCATCGACAGCGGTGACCATTTTCCCGAGGTGTTGTCTGAAGGGCTGGCCGGCGCAAGGGTGCTGCTCGTGGTGATCGGGCCGGACTGGGAAAACATCCTGGCCGAGCGCGCCAGCGTGCCTGCCGTTGACTGGGTACGGCGCGAAGTCGAAACCGGCCTGGCCCGGCGTGCGGCCGGCGAACTGGTGCTCATCCCGCTGCTCCTCGACCGCGAAACGCTGCCGAACTTCGCATCGCTGCCGGAATCGCTGCAAGCGCTGGCCGAGATCGAGGTGCATCGCTTCATCGGCAAGGATGCCGACTGGCAGTTCCAGTTCATTCGCCTGCTCGACAAGCTGGAGAAGCTTCCCGGAGTGCCGCTGCGGCGCTTCCGCTTGCCGGCCGGGGTGGAGCAGCCCTTCCACCTGATCGATCAGGTGCTCAGTCCGCACTTTCAGGACCCGCAGGCTCAGCTCGGCCAGCTCCGTGAAACGCTGGCTGGCGGGCGGCGGGTGGCACTGGTCGCCCGCGCCGCGATCTATGGCATGGGTGGGCTGGGCAAGACGCAGCTGGCCTTGAAATACAGCCACGATTTTCGTGACCGCTATGCTGGCGTGTGGTGGTTTCGTGCCGAGAGCGCGGATCTGCTGGAAGCCGACGCTGCGGCCTGCTGCGCAGAGGTGTCTGCGCCCCAGCGCGAGGGCGAAGCCCCCAGCGCTGCCCTGAAGCGCTGGCTCGCAGGCCAGTCGGCCGCCTGGCTGCTGGTCTATGACAACGCCGAGGACCCGATGGTGTTGCGGCCGCTGCTTCCCGATGGCGATCGCCATCACGTGCTGCTGACCTCGCGCAATCCGGCCTGGGGCGGCTTGGCTGCGCCGCTGCGTCTGGAGACCTGGAGCGAGGAACAGGGTGCCGACTTTCTTCAAGGGCGGCTGGCCGGTCAGCTCCGCGATGACTTGCGGGCGCTCAGCGCCGACCTGGACGGTTTGCCGCTGGCGCTTGAGCAGGCCGCCAGCTATCTGGAAGAAACCGGCCTGGCGGTCGCCGAATACCGCCGGCTGCTGGCCGGCGTGGATACCGGCGCGCTGGTGCTGGACACCGGCCGCGCCAGTACCGGCTACGAGCGCAGCGTGGCGGCGACGCTGTCGCTGGCCTTCGCCCGACTCGCACCGGCGGCGCAGCAACTGCTTCGCCTGGCGTCCTTTGCCGCGCCCGAGCCCCTGCCTGAACGCTTCCTGCTTGAAGCAGCCGAGCAATTGCCGAACGAACTCGCCACCGCGGCCGCCAACCCTTTGGCATGGCAAAGCACCGTCGCCGAGTTGCGCCGCTACGGGCTGGCCGAGCGCATCGAGATCGAGGCGCTCGACGCCGGCAATGGCTACCGCGAGCAGGCGCTGACCCTGCACCGGCTGACTCAGCAGGTGGTGCGGGCGATGCTGGCCGATGCTGCGCGCGATGCCGAGACGCTGCTGGCCGTGCTGCATGCCGCATTGCCCGAGGAGGTCGCACTTCCTGCCGCCTGGTCGCGCTGTGCCGCGCTTTGGCCGCACGCTGTGCATCTGGCGCCGTTCCACGAGCGCAATCCGCTGGATCCGGCCCGACTGAGACGCCTGTGGGATCGGATTGCGACCTACCTTCAATACGGTCCCGCCCTGTATTCGCAGGCCACGACCTTATTCGAGCGGGCCCTCGCCTTGAGCCGCGACGCCTATGGCGAGGAGCACCCGGATACCCTCACCTCGATGAACAACCTGGCCGGCACGCTGCGGGCGCAGGGTGATCTAGCCGGGGCGCGGGCGCTCCAGGAACAGGCGCTGGCGGTGAGCCGGCGGGTGCTGGGCGAGGAGCACCCGGCTACCCTCACCTCGATGAACAACCTGGCCGGCACGCTGCGGGCGCAGGGTGATCTGGCCGGGGCGCGGGCGCTCCAGG
>ERZ761607.2314-NODE-2314-length-20938-cov-36.310252_pt1 | contig 20938 bp, 15 predicted proteins | sample MGYA00511164_ERZ761607 | MGnify/ENA primary metagenome ERZ761607 (study PRJEB28899, sample SAMN02445080) | bioreactor sludge metagenome | biome: EBPR sludge | place: Australia: Brisbane, Thorneside Wastewater Treatment Plant | collected 2011-06-22 ... | reverse complement strand
CTTCTTCGGGCAGGATGGTTACCTTGATGGTGAACATGGCTTCTACGCGGGATACCGTTGGCGTGAAGCGCATGATACAAGTGCGTGGGGATAACGGTGGTCCCTTGCCGGATGGTAACAATATTACGTGGGATAATGCAACCACGCTGAAACCCGTAAACGTGGGTGGTGACTATTGGAAAATCCAGTTCAAAGCCAATCCAGACAAAGACCTTAAGTATAAATTCTGGGGTGCAGGCGATGGCCTTGGCGACGGCTGGGAAAATGGTAGCGATCATGCCGTTGCCGCTGGTACAGGCGATGTAGATCGCGGTGTACATTTCTTTAACCGTACAGGGGGCGATAAAGCCTACGACTGGAAGCCATTCCGTCAGGTGGGCACAGACTCGGTGGCTGTTCTGTTCCGTGTTTATATGAACACCAAAGAAGCAGGAACCGCAGGCTACGATCGTACCAAAAACCCTGTAGTGGGTGTTCGTGGGGATCCAACTCCGGGTGGCGTTGTGGATTGGGGCAGCACGAAAGTGAAACTTAAACCAGAAAGCGCCAACCAAAGCGAAACGGGTTACCACATCTACTCTGGTATTGGGGTGTATCACAAATCCCAAACAGGTAAAGCCCAATGTTTTAAATATTTTGTTGAGCCAAGTGGCTGGGATGGAACTGCTGGTAAAGGCGGTTGCCCGACGGATGGCGATAACCGTTGGTTCAAAGTCCCGACCAAAGACTCAACCCTCCATTGGGTGAAGTTCCAAAACGGAACCGATGCACCAAACGCAACCAAAGACAAGCACAATGTGGTATTCTCGGTAAACCTTGCACCATTAGAAGCCATTGGTATCTTTGACCGGACCCGTGGGGACTCTCTCCAAGTGCGGGGAGACTTCAACGGCTGGGGTTGTTCAAAAACCAATTTCGAACGCTGTTTGTTAGACAAAGTACCCGGTGGTGCGATTTACGAGTTGACAGCGCTCTTAGAGAACTTCGGTGGCACCGAGATGAACTATAAGTACTACTTAGACTTCAACAATGCCGAGTTCGAGAAGAAATTTGCTTGGACGCCGAATGGTTGGGAAGAGCCACTCTCCACAACCGGATCTAACCGGAAATTCAATTTTGCAGCGGGAACAGCAGATCAAGCGCTGGAGCAAGCTCGTTTTAATGACATCCAGTCCAAAAACATCATGCCCGCAGGAACGACAGTTAATGTCAAGTTCATGGTAGATATGCGTCCTGCCTTAACCGCAGACCGCACCTTTAATCCGGCTTCGGACTCGGTGTATGTGGACTTAACAGGAGACCCAATCTGGGCCTTGACACAAGGATTTGCGCCTAGCAAAGGAACGGATGGAAAGCCTAATGGCAATGCAGAGTTTAATTACAAGGTATTCCTTACCGATGCAAACAATGACATGATGTACGAAGGCACGGTTCGTGTAAAAGGCCCTGTATATGGATCCTTACAATATCGTTATGCTTTTGGTACCAAAGCATCTGGTACATATGTGGAAGAAGGTGGAACCACCGCTGGTATTGGCCGTCGTCGTACCCGTTACATCCAATGTAACTGGACGACCAAAGGTACTTGTGCCTCATGGCCAGCAACCTTTGCACTGGCTTCCGAAACCTTCCAACCCAAAGGCAATCTGCCTTATGAGCAAAACGTCGTGGCCGTCGAACCGGTAGAGTCTTCGCAATTGCCAACGGCCTTTACGCTGACGCAAAACTACCCGAACCCGTTTAACCCATCTACCAGCTTTGAATATACCTTGGCCAAAGACAGCCACGTAAAGGTTCAGGTATTTGATCTGACCGGACGTTTGATTCAAACGCTCGTAGATGGCTTCCAAACACAAAACACCTATCGTGTAACGTTCGATGCCAGCACGCTTGCTTCCGGTACTTATCTGTATCGTATGCAAGTGGGCAATAACATCATTACGCGCAAGATGACGTTTGTGAAGTAAGCTAAATAAGCCTGTTATAAGGAAAAGGGGTTGTGCTAAACGGTGCAACCCCTTCTTTTATACAACTTGGTTACCCAAACAGGGTTTCACGAGAATGAATAGGGTGTGCAAGTGATAAAAAAATCTATGTTCCATTTGTGGGATTTGAGTGCAACCTAAACGGGGTAGTGATTCCTTTTTATGTTTTTAGATGGCAATATAGTTGTTCTGTAGGAGCAAAATAATAGGCTGGGTAAATGGTTTGTTCCATCCTAACCGGGCTTTTTATGCATATTGACATTTTTTGAATGCCTCCTTTTAAAAACCAAGCGTGTCACTTTTGCCTATTCCGTAAGTAATCGGATACGTTTGTGGGCCTACTTATTTTCCTACTTTTAACCGGTCTGCAAGCGACTCCGGAAGGCCCTCTTCTATGATCCTATCCGCTGCGCCTTCTACATTGTAAGGAATCCGAACGAGTTTGTACTGAAGGGAATCCGTATCAAAAATACCAAACCCAAGCCTTGGATTATTATCGCGTGGTTGACCTACACTGCCCACATTAATTAGATATCTGTTGCCCGGACGTACACGAGTCACGCCTAATTTATCTGCCATAATGGCGGGTAGATGGGTATGTCCGATAAAGCAAAAATCAGTTTTGAAGTGCTCGAATTGTTCCACGGTTCCAAAAAACGATTCCAATCGGGTGTATAAATGTGGATTCATGGGCGCAGCGTGGACGATCGTAAAATTATGGGCCTCCACCATGTAGGGTAAATTGCGGAGATATTCCAATTGCCTTTCATTAAGTTTTTCACGATTGTGTTTTGCGGCTACTTGTCCGGATTGGGGCAGTACATCCATACCGCGTCCAAAAACAATGGCTTCGTCGTGGTTACCCATTACGGAAGCCGTACAATAACGCATCACCAAATCTACACATGGGCCGGGGTCGGCGCCGTATCCCACGATGTCACCGAGGCAATACACCTCTTCCACACCTTCTTTTTCTGCGGTCTCTAAAGCTTTATAAAGGCCGTGGAGATTGGAATGTATATCCGAAATAAGGGCAATTTTCATAATATCGTTGAGTCAGAACAGTTTGGGATGCTTAACATAGGGCTGTTAATATAATTCGTTTTTAAACGGACAAAGCAAATGCGTTGATAATCTTTGAAGATTTGAAGCCAACTTCGCTTTTCATAAGCCCTCAAAATGATGCACACACCCAATTTGATTTTCCGTAACGTAACGATTTTAGACCCTCTGACTGGAGAGGCCTGTTGTGAAGACTTGTTGATCCAAAATGGTGTCATTGCCGAACGGGGTCTCGGCCTATCGGTTCCTGACGGGATACCCGAATACGATGCAACGGGCAAAATGGCTTCGATTGGCTGGATGGACATGCACGTTCACCTGCGTGAGCCGGGTTTTGAACACAAAGAGACCATCGAAACGGGTTGTCGTGCAGCCGCGTTTGGCGGCTTCACGGCGGTTGCCTGTATGCCCAACACGAATCCACCCATTCATACAGCCGATGTGGTGTCTTTTATTATTGAAAAAGGCCGGAAAACACCGGTTGATGTACACCCTATTGCCTGTGTTTCCAAAGAGCGGGTAGGGAAAGAACTGGCCGAATTGGCCGAACTCAAGGAAAATGGCGCAGTGGCGTTCAGTGACGACGGTGCACCGATACAACATGGTGGCCTCATGCGGACAGCCTTGGAATATGGTGCCATGATTGATGCACCCATTATTAATCATATGGAAGACCTGACGATCAATCCACATGGTCAAATGAATGAAGGGTTTGTTTCGACACGCTTAGGGCTTGCTGGCATTCCCGGCCTCGCAGAAGAGGTGATGATTGCACGAGATATTTTATTGTCGGAATTTACAGGGGGACACGTTCATGTGGCCCATATTTCTACAGCGCGGGGGGTGGAATTGGTACGAGAAGGTAAATCTAAGGGCATTCCTGTTACCGCCGAGGTTTGCACCCACCACTTTGCGTTAACCGACGAGGAAGTGGAAAAGCGTAACTATGATACCAATACCAAAATGCACCCGCCACTCCGTACCCAAAAGGATATCCAAGCCATAAAAGAAGGGTTGAAAGATGGTACCATTGATGTGATTTGTACTGACCATGCCCCACATGCTCATTTCGAAAAGGAAGTGGAATACATTGCTGCACCTTTTGGGATTTTGGGTCTTGAAACCGCTTGGGGCCTTATTGGCCGCGAATTGTTGGCCGATAAGGTACTTTCGGTACAAGAGGCCGTCTATAAAATCACGGTTGCGCCCCGCAAAATCCTGCACTTGCCTGTTCCTTCTCTGGAGGTTGGGGCGGTGGCAAACCTCACCATTTTTGATACCGACACGCTTTGGACGTTTGAATCCCGTCATATCCATAGCAAGAGTATCAATACACCCTTTGTTGGTGCAGTTATGACCGGAAAGGCTTGGGGAATTTACAACCGAGGGCAATGGGTTCAGGCAGTGGTTTAGGTCAAGAGAGAAGCAGAGAAACAAAAAAGGGGATGTGGCAATGTGGCTACATCCCCTCATTATTAGAGGTAGAACCAGAAAAAACTTGATTTGATTGCAGGGAGCCACTTCCTAATGTATCGCACCTGCACTTAGGGCTGTAACGATCATCACTGCAATCACAAGCAGGTTGATATAAATAAACAAGACGGCTGAATATTTGAAAAAGTCTTCTATCCATTCTCGGTCGCCTATGGAGGCCAACACCGAAACCCATTTAGATTCTTTCGGCAAAATCCGAAACGAGACCAAGCGGTTAAACAGCCTGAAAAACCATTGCCCCACCAGCACAAGGAAAAGGGGAAAGCCCAACAGAGCGAAATAAAAAAATAAAAATGGACTTAGCAGGAATAATCCAAAGATGAGCAAAAGTTTTTTACCGAATGTAAGGCCCCTAAACCCTTGCCAAACCGTAGGATATGGTTGGGTAGGCGGTTCTTTTTCATAGACATTATAGAACGCTAAAAAACCATACAGTACCAGTCCGAGCCATAACAAGGTGATGGTCACATTGGCCCAAGCAAAATTTTCGGCCCAAAGAACCACGCCCAACAATAAAATCAGAAACAGGAATAAAACACTATGGAAGTGTACCGCAAAAATGAGGTGTTCGTAATAAAAACGTCTCCGATAGAAATATACCAATTTGAGCAAAAGTGCAAATAGGGGCATCATAAAAAACATTGCATACGAAAGCTGCTTAATGGCTGCATGAGCCAAATCTTTTGGTTTCTTCTTGGCTTCATGCCACTGGATCTGTGATCTTAAAGCAAATCGGTGAAGTGCATCTGGATTAAGTCCTTTGGCTTGTAAGAAGGTATTAAGTTCGTCATTAGACGCTTTTAATAATTTTCGGGCTTTTTCGGCGGATATTTTTTTTCCGGAGGTTAAAGGAATCGTCACAGAATCTGATTCCACGACAATACCTTGTGCCGCCAAAACCTTGTTTTCACGCGCTTTACCTAACATACGGACGAATCGGCGGCGCGTAGAATCGGTCTGTGCCACAATTTTGGAGCGGGTCGTATCTGGCAATACCGAAAAATCCAGAGAATCGGGTGCCCAAGCAGCTAAAATAAGTTGATGTTCTTTCAGCGCCAATTCGGCCAGGTGTTCTTGGTCTGCTGGAAGGAGTGATGTCGAATTGGTTTTGGCCTCGTGTAGGGTGTTCAATAAGTTTTGGCGGTTCGCTTTGGGTAATTGTCCTGTTTTCTCCCCTATTTTATCTACATACTCCTGAATTCTGCTTTGTGAATATGTACCTAAAGAACTTTCGGTTTGCTCCACGATACGATCTGCAAAGAGTGTGGAGAGTAAGAAAAACACAAAAGCGATAAAGACATAAATCCGAAAGGGCGGAATATGATAAGCGCGTTTACCTTGGATAAAATCTAACGTCACCTCTCCCGGTTTGGTTACGATAGACTTTAGCGAGTGCCACAATTTGGTGTCAAAGTGCAGGGTGTTTTCTAATAACTCCAGTATAAGATGACTGGTGGGGAGGTGTAGGTCATGGTTTTCTTGTCCGCAATGGGGGCAAAAATTGGCGTGCTCAACATTGGTTCCGCAGTTCGGGCAATACTGAAATTTCTTGTGGTGCGACATATGGGTGTAGGGTTAGGGTTGCAAAATAAGCAACCACCGAAAAAAAACAACACATTCAACCTTGTTTATACATCTTGGCATTAGGCCATGCGCGCTAAGATCTGGTCTAAAGTAGTCACCAAATAATCTGCATTGGCTTCATCAAAGCACATGGGCGGCTTTATTTTAAGAATATTGTAAAAATCGCCCGTTGGATAAATGATAATCCCATGTTGTCGCATTCGCTCAGAAATCCACATGGCTTCGTGGGTTGCGGGCCTGCGCGAAGATTTGCTCTGAACAATGTCCACCCCCAAATAGAACCCATGCCCATAGACCGCCCCAATTTTCTCATGTTTGTCTATTAGTTTGGATAGGCGGTTTTTGAGGTATTGGCCTACCCGATCCGCATTTTGTTGTAGGCTTTCTTCTTCTAGAACATCCAATACGGCGTGAGCTACCTCGCAAGAAACTGGATTTCCTGCGAAAGTATTAAAATAGGTGTATTGACGTTTGTAGGCTTCTGCAATTTCGGGCGTAGTGACAACCGCCGAGATGGGATGACCATTGCCCATTGGCTTGCCCAGCGTTACGATATCGGGTAGAACGCCTTCTTTCTCGAAGCCCCAAAAATGTGTTCCCATACGCCCAAATCCAATCTGGACTTCATCGGCAATACAAACACCTCCGGCTTCATGTACGATTTTATACACTTCTTGCAAGTATCCGGTGGGCATTTCTACACCGCCGCCCGATCCAAGTAGTGACTCGGATATAAAACCAGCCAAACCATGTCCACTGGATTGTATGTGCGCCAATTTCTCGCGGGCATCTTGCGCATATTTCAGGGCAATGTCGGCCTCTCCCACCCGAAATCGCCCCCTAAATATATTGGGCTGTATAAGTGGGTGTGTAAACGGTCGTGAGGATTTAGCAGCCGTTGGATTGTCTAAAAGGCAAGTGCTGATTTCATCAACGGCGGTGGTATTTCCATGATATTCGCCATCAATGACCATCATGTCTTTACGTTCGGTATAAGCCCGTGCCAAGCGTAGGGCCAAATCGTTCGCCTCGCTACCTGTACATACAAAAAATACAGTACGAAGGGGTTCGGGGAAATAGCCCAATAACCGTTCGGCGTATTCCACAATGTTTGGGTACAAAAACCGTGCATTGGTATTGAGCCGCTTGAGTTGCCGCGTTGCAGCCTTCCAAACTTTTGGATGGCTATGGCCTATGTGTGTGACATTGTTGATCGCATCTAAATACACACGCCCATCATCTCCAATAAGGTATTGTTTCCATCCCCGGACTAAGCTCATGGGGCGCTGGTAATAGTACTCTTGGGCTTGTTGTATGGCCTTGCGCCGACGAGCTGCCAAGTCATCCTGTCGAGATGTTGCTACTTCGGTAGGGGGTTGCTTAAACAAAAAGGCGGGATCCCAAACTCGGTGCGTGTATAAGGGTTTTTCGCTGTTTTTAACCCGAAAAGGTGTATTGGCGTCTAGCCCCAGTTGAAACTGAAAGGGGCGATCGGAGGAACTCAGGCCCAGAACTTGTCCTTTCTCCACAGATCCACTTTCCTGGGTAGGGACTACTCCCCGATACACCGAATAAAAGGTGGTTCCATTCTTTGCAGTGTGCATAACCGAAAACCCTTCTTCTGCGACGGCAATTTGGCCGCTATCAATGGCATATACGGGCAATGGCCTAGAGATGAAGGCTTCTATTCCAAGTGTTGTGCATCCTTCATTGCTGGCTGGGTTTTCTGGGAATGCCATCTGTATCTGGGGTTCTCCAAACCGTGTAAGGCCACATGAATCAGGATTAATCAACGAGGGAGGAAAGTCCTTTAACCAAGCGCCTTCATCAAAAATGTCAGATACTGGGCTGAGGTCAAGGGTTGTATAAGGGTTAGCGCAAAGAATGGGTGGATGAAGTGTAGTGGGGTCGTTTACGTAATCCAACAGGGAGGTGTTTGGAGCAGATAAACCACACGCCACCCGAAATGGTGCCACGAAGTGCCCCATTGGGAAAGCTGTCAAGGTTTCAAAGGCAGTGCGGTCTGCCAATGCTTGTTTGCGGACATACGTGTTATTGGGTTCTAAGATAAGTTGACGGGCAGAAGCACATACAATGGCACAAGAACGCATCGCCAGAAGCGCGGGCAAAACCGCAATTTCAGATTCATTTAGCGGAAAAACCGCATGATAAGCTTTTAACACTGTTAAGGCGTCTTCAATGGGTGATGGGCTATCTGTCATGGCGCTTTCTAACAACATTATAGCCAATTCGCCGACTGTCCAAGAGTGACAAACGTCGCCAAAGTCTATCAAGCCGTGGACGTGGTTTCCGGTATCGTCCACAAGCAGGTTATAACGGGTAATGTCGCCATGAATAATACTTTTTCGTAAGGCGGGCGCATGTGTTTGTACTTCGGTATTTGCCCAAGTGATAACCGCTTCGATTTTGGCACGCAAATAAGGGTCTTCCACAAAAGAGGTCCAACTATTCACCAGATCTGTAGCCAATTGTAAATCCCATTGTATAGGACGATGGGCAGCAGGATGCGAAAATTCGTGTAATGCGCGTGTAATTGTGCCCGCAAAATGCCCCATGCCATGTAATAAACCAGCCGAGCGAAAGGGTACATCGGACAGCATGTGACCCGGTAAAAAAGACACAAGACGCCACCAATGCCCTTCCGCCTGCACCATTTCTACGCCAAACCTCGTGGGGATGGGTCTTGGGAGCGGCAATACAGGACTTTGGATCTGAAGATGATCCAATATCCGGGTTTGTAAATCTAACCACTCGTGTGGTGTGGCTGCATTGGCAATTTTTAGGACATACCGTGTCCCGTCTTCGCAGCGGACTAAAAAATTTTGGTCTTGGTAACTGTCCAAGGGTTTCAAATTCCCAGAAATATCCCAATGTAGGGCTAATATTTCCAATGCTTTTTGCATCGAAAATTGTGGACAGGCTTCTAAGTAGCTTTCAAACATACAAGATCATTAAGTTCAGATTGGGTTAGGAAATGGGCATAAGACCGAAAACGAAATACAAAAAATTTAGAAAACAGTCATCGTGATTTGCGATGAACAAGTCTGGCCTCGATGATTGGGAAACGATAAAGGTGTACAAAAACAAAATATTTTTCGCGCAAAACGTTGAAATTTGCCTTTGGAAATCCTTTTTCCCACGCAAGTTGGTTCAAGGTCGCATGTTATAGAGGGAGCGTTTTGGCTTTCAAGGAGGTGTCGTAAAATAATTCAGATACCTCCCGTTCCCAAACAAAACAGGGATAAGGTAAAGCAGCCATGCAGTACAATTATGAGGAATATGCCAACCTGAATTGCCCCCGTTACGTAGAAGGAATAATCGTTGTATATTTTAATCTTCCTGCAATTTTTAGGTTTCATGCGCTATACGCTGGGTTCACTTTTTTGGGTTAGTTTTCTTACGGTACATTTGGCGGCACAGCCGGATCCTTATGTGTCGGGAGGGGAATTGCTACCCGAACAGGCGGCTTATGATGTGGGGTACTATGACCTTGCGTTGCGTATAGATCCGAAACAAGAAGCAATTAAAGGCACTTTAACGCTAAAAGCCCGCACGTTATCCCCTCTTCGCCATTTAGTACTCGACCTTGACCCCCGCTTAGCAGTTCGTCGGATTGTAGAAGTGACAACATCGGGGTTAACACCACGTTCGATGACCCGAAAAGGGGGGCAAATTTGGATTCACTTGGAATCGGAGCGAAAAGCAGGTGAACTGGTCGAACTCAGCATTCAATATGGGGGTGTACCCCGTGTAGCCCCGATTCCGCCTTGGGCAGGTGGGTTTACGTGGTCTCGTACTAACGATAATCGTTATTGGGTTGCGACCAGTTGTCAGACAGAAGGGGCAGATGTCTGGTGGCCCGTAAAAGACCATCCATCCGATAAACCCGATTCTATGGCCATGCGGTTTACCGTTCCACGTGGATATTCGGCGGTATCCAATGGCAAATTGGTGTCTCGAACCAAAAACCCGGACAAGACAGAGACCTTTTTTTGGAAGACCTCGGTGCCGGTAAGTCCATATAACGTTGCCTTTAATATGGCTCCTTATATCCGGTTGGAACACCCTTACAAAGACATTGAAGGAACAGAATACCCGCTTCAATATTGGGTTTTACCGGAAAATGTAGAAAAGGGCAGAACACTACTGGTAGAAGCTGCTAAACAATTGGCTTTTTTAGAAAAGACATTAGGGCCATATCCATTTAAAAAAGAAAAATTTGGGATGGTAGAGGTACCCTTTTTGGGGATGGAGCACCAGACACTCATTGCATACGGTGCGCGTTATAAAAACGACGCCATGACGGGATATAATGGTGGCTTCGATGCCCTGCTTTTCCACGAAATGGCACATGAATGGTTTGGTAACTTAATTACAAACCGTGACTGGAAGGATATGTGGATTCATGAGGCGTTTGCCACGTATTTAGAAGCACTTTATGCCGAACACCTGAGAGGTCCTGTGGCGTATCGGGCGTACATGAATATGCAAGAAAAACAAATCGGTCATGCGGCACCCATGGCTTCTGCAGTACCTACCAGTTCAAAGGATGTCCCGACTGATGTGTATAACAAAGGGTCTTGGATGTTGCATTCTTTGCGTTATCTGATAGGGGATGAACGGTTTTATCGGCTGCTCAAGCAATTTGTGTACCCTCCAGATGCAAAACCTGTGCAGCAGCAAGCCATTCCGAACGTGCGGTTTTCGGATACGGACGAGTTTATTCGGATGGCAGAGGCGGTTGCTGGTCAGCCTTTGGATTGGTTTTTTGAAGCGTATCTGCGCGAGGCCAAGCCCCCCGTATTGCATATTACCCGTACACGGCGATACACCGATCTCGTTTGGCATGTATCGGGGAAAAAGCCTTTCCCCATGCCCATTGAGGTGTTCCTAGAGGGAAAATCGCAGCGGGTTCCTATGTCCGATGGGCGTGCTAGGATATGGGCTTCCGAAAACCTTTCGTTGGTGGTGGATCCAGAGCGCTGGATAATGCGGGGTAAAGATGAGTTTGAAAATCGGTTTGCACGCCCACTCTCGGAGGATGACTTTGTTGGGCGCTATGTGATACAGCCCGGATATACCTTCGAGGTTTGGAAGTCGGAAGGGAAATTGTTTTTCAGGGCACCGGGTAGTTTTGCGCGAGAGTTAAGCCCGATCAATGAACGTCAATTTGAGGTGAATGCTGGAGAAGCAGAGGTGCTTTTTGAAGTTGATGATCGTCAAGAGGTGAATGCGCTTGTTTATAAGCGGAACCAGTCGGTTATTTCTGGAACCCGCATGGATTTTGTGATGCAAGACCAGTTTTATCGGCTAAAACTTCCAGAAGAGGTTTTGGATCGGTTTGTTGGCCGTTATCGTGTGGGAAATGCGCCAGATGCTGCCGATATGGTGATAACCCGCGAGGAAACCCAGTTGTTGATTCAGGAAGGCGGGAACCCAGCCGTAGAAATTTTCCCAATTTCTGAATCTGTATTTGAATGGAAACTATTGCCTGCCCAAATCCATTTTGTTGAAAATACGGATGGCAGAGTTATGGGCATGAGAATTGAACGAGAAACCACTACCATTTCTGCAATCAAACGTTAAATCCAAATCTATGCGTAACTATTTGCTGCTCTTATTAGTCTGTCCGCTATCCGCTGTGGCACAATCGGGCTGGGATCATGAAATCCTGCGCAAAATTTATACACACGAAACGCCATTGTTTTCCAAAACCATGCACGTTGCCGATCGGAGTTCGTATCCTCTCTTTTTACTAATCCCTGCTGGCGCCATGACAGCAGGTGCGGCCAATATTCGTGGCTATACGCTAGAAGAAGGATGGGCGGTGGTGGCCTCTGGTGTGGGCAGTTATGCAGCCATGGAAGCCCTCAAAAGAACCATTAAACGGTTGCGTCCCTATCAGTCTTTGCCCGATATAGCTTATTATCGTGGAGACAAGGCCGCTCCTGACCGTGACTCGTATAGTATGCCTTCTGGCCATACAACGCTGGCCTTTGCCTTCGCCACGGCCTTAACAATGCAACACCAAAAATGGTATGTTGTGGTTCCAGCGTACCTATGGGCTGGTAGCGTGGGCTTGTCTAGGGCTTGGAATGGGGTGCATTATCCTTCAGACATATTGGCTGGCGCGGTTATTGGGGGTGGTGTGGCGTATTTAGTACACCGGAACCTCGACCGGATTACGCCAAAATCGTGGCGGAATAACTATGTACAATATCAGATGGTGCCGCTGGGATTTTCCTTCCGTAAAAACTTTTAACTCTTAGAACTCCTTAATAAAGAAATACGATGCCCAAATATCTGTACAAAACGACATTTGTCGAAATTCCATCCGAAAAAAAATGGTACGAATCTGCACCCCGCACCGATCCACATTCGTTGGTGAGAAGTGGCTATTTTAAAGACCACCTGAACGAAATGGGTGATGAGGGCTGGCGGCTGGTTACGGTGGAAGCACTCAATACCGCAGAGCCGTCTTCTATGACGCCGTTTTCGATGACCAGAGGATATTACTTTTTTTGGATGAAAGAATCCTGATGGCTATGATCTGAGTGAGCGGATTCTGACGAGATATGAGGGGCTATGTTGCTAAGTATAAAGCCTCTTGCCACTCTTGCCGAGCCTTTGAGACGGCGGAAATAGGATATGAACGACCGATGAGGTGGGTCGTAGTCCGGGCTTTATACCGCTTCTCGTAGTTGCGACAAGAGGTTTTTGCATGTCCGTAGTACCATTTCATATACTTCGTCAAACCCCTTTTGTCCGCCATAGTAGGGGTCTGGTACTTCACCATTGCCCGGATGCGGGTCAAAGTCGCGAAACAAGCGCACTTTCTGAATATCCGCATCCAATTCGTCGCCTGCACCTGCAATCAAAAGCATGTTCTCCACGTTCGAGCGATCCATACCGAGAATTAGGTCATATTGATCTATGAAAGAGGCTTTAAATTGCTGGGCCCGTTGTTTAGACAGATCCACCCCATGTTGGGCGGCGGTTTTGATCATCCGGCGATCTGGCGGCTCGCCTACATGCCATCCACCTGTTCCGGCTGAAGCAATTTCAAATCGTTCTTCTAATCCGGCTTCTCGAACCAAATGGCGAAAAACACCCTCGGCCAATGGGCTTCTGCAAATATTGCCGAGGCAAATAAAAACAATACGATAAGGTGGTTTTTTCATGCGAACATATTTGGGGTGTGGAGAAAAAAAGCCGCATGTAAAGTACAAAACCTGTCGGGGGGGGGCAAAATAAGGGTATTTTTTCAAAAAACAGATTTATATACGAATGCGGAATTGATATAAGGCATTGGAAGTGGTATTATGGCCAAGGCATTGCTGCCAAAACGCAATTTCTGAATAACCATTCGACATTCTATCTCATAACACACATGCAATATCTAACGGCAGGGGTGGCCAAAACGAAAGGTTGGCTCGACCAAAATACTGATTTCACAACCGACGAACAGGGCCGATTGGTGGTGGGACACGGGGAGTTTCGGTACATCGTGAACATAGGATGGGGACAACTGGACCCGTCGGTTACTCCTGTTAACGATTGTCACGAGATGGTTCAGGACTCGCAGGGGCGAATTTTATTGTTGACCAATGAGCCACGTAACCATGTGGTGATCTATGACAAAAGTGGCCGTTTCATCGAATCTTGGGGAACGGAATATCCGGGAGCGCATGGCCTGACACTGAGCCGAGAAAACGGAGAGGATTTTTTGTTTATTTGTGATAATCAGCGTCATCAAGTAATCAAAACCACCTTATCTGGAAAAGAAGTGATGGTTCTGGATTATCCGAAACAGAGTGGTGTTTATGACTCGGCGGAGCAATACATACCTACAGAGGTAGCGGTTGCTCCTAATGGTGATTTTTATGTGGCAGATGGTTATGGGTTGGATTGGATCATCCAGTATGACCATAATGGGCAATATGTTCGCCATTTTGGTGGGAAAGGCACAGGAATAGCCCAGTTAAACAATGCACACGGGGTATGTGTGGATGTTCGTCATCCAGAAGACCCTGTTTTGTGGGCCACATCCCGTCCCGATCATACCTTTAAACGGTTTAGTATGTCTGGTGTTTATCAAGATCAAGTTCACCTGCCGGGTGCTTGGGTTTGCCGTCCCGTCATACATGGTACGTATCTTTATGCGGCGGTTCTGGTTTCGGAAAAGTTAGGCTTTAACGGAGGCTCCGGTTTTATCACCATTTTGGATAAAGACAATCGTGTGGTCTCTAACCCCGGAGGTCTTGAACCAACTTACAAACATGGTCATTTACAGGAAATGTGCCAGGCGTTTCCTATATTCCAGTATCCGCACGATGTTTGTGTGGACGATGATCAAAATCTGTATGTTCCTCAGTGGAATTCAGGTAAAGTGTATCCGTATAAATTAGAACGCATTTGATTCAGATGGCGTGCTGATGTGTTTTTTGTTCAACCACCGACGTATCAGGGCATACAAAGCGACAAACCAACCAATCGGGTAGGGTAAAATAAAAATCCCCCACCAAGGCGAGTATGGGCTGGTTCCGCCAATGCCACCTAAAGCCGTAAAAATCCACATGGCCGCAACCCCAATAGCCATTAGCACGGAGGCCGTTAGGAATGTTTTGTGATACCGATCGTGGCTGAGGCGTGTGGAGAGGGCTAATAAGACACTACCTATCAATACGACAATGGAGCCTTCTAAGGGGTCTATTGCACCGAGAAGTGTGGCGACTACACCAATTATGAATAAAATGTGTGCCCAATTGGTTTTCTTTTTCATGATTTTGTACCTAATGTAGCAATTTGGTTATTCGTGAACAACTACCATATACGTAAACTAAGCGGGTTGGATGCAAGGACGCTACATAATTTTTGATTGCATCAAATCTCTAATTTCCCGTGTTTCCTCATGCAGCGACAAGACAAAGTCGAAGAGGTAGTCTTTTTTTGCCAATTGTGCCTGATGATGCCAAGGATTCATGACGGTGGAGCGTAGAACAAATAAACCCTCTTTTTTGTAATCGGCTTTGCTCACCTTGAGCATCTTGAGCAATTCCGAAACCGACTTGGTGGAGTATTGCGAGACCATAAACCGTGTACGCGAGACAAAGAAATCCTGAGAATACAGACTTCTACGGGTATCTTGTTTATTGCGGATTGTAAATCGGTCGTAGATCATTTGGTTTAGCCGATTCAGTTCTGCGAGACTACTATCCACCCGTACCAAAGTATCGTCGTGCCATGCCATCGGAACGGCTACAAAGCATACAATATTGGTATCGGGCGGGTCATAAACGGGTACAAACGTAAAAGGAAATTTGCTCGTATTTTGTTTCCCAAAAACTTGCTCGTCCAAATAACGGAATAGTTTTTTGTGATGATTCAGGTACTGCGCAAAACGACGGGTGTTTAAAACACTGGTTCGGATGATTTTCCCGTGCCCGTGCGTTTCGAGCGGGATGGTTTTATGTGCAAGATAACAAGCCGCTGCTGCTGCCCCCGGCTTAGAGCCTTCCAAGATATAGGGTCCAACGGCATGAATGATTGGCGTGTGATCAAGGTGGTGGAGGCCGCCCTCTTCTTCCGAGATGTATTGGGCCTTCTGAATAATATGCTCGGTTACAATCCCTTGTTTGAACGCAATAATACCCGCTGGATAAGGAATATAGCCCATTTTATGTGGATCAATGGTGATCGAATCGGCATCGGGGAATGCCAAAAAGGCTCCATAGGTTTCTGGATCGCGCCACGAGATATCAATCGGGGGGCTTAAAGTTTTGCCTTGATGTGTAATGGTAAATGACTCGCGGACATCCAATTTATCGGCATAAGATTGCAACACATCGCCCATTCCACCGGTTTCTTTTTTTGCAAGATCCGGATGGCAAAAGAGACTGCGAAAATATCCGCCCCACGCGCCATCCACATGCAGCCAAAAAGAACGGTTATGTTCCCTGTTTAGTTCGTCACGGAGGAATTTTATGCGATGGACCGGGTCCACAGCTCCTTCTTCGGTTGTACCAGCTACGGCAATGACACAGGCGGTATATTCGTTCGATTTTTGGTGTAGGAGCAATTCACGTAGGGCGCGGACATCCATCCGAAATCGGGTATCCACTGGAACAGGTACAACTGCGTCTTCGCCATAGCCCAATATGTTGGCGGCTTTTTTGATGCTATAATGTGCTGACTCCGAGACGTAAATGCGAGGATGAAGACTCAAACGATTCAGGATGCTGAATAAACCGCGTTTGCTCACATTGAAAAGACTATTTGCTACATGTTCATTTATTTCTTGCAAGACCACTTCCGGAACCTGACGTTTCTCATAAATCAGGTAATGTGCTAATTTACGCAAAATACGTACAGATTGATTTGATTTTAGGGCGATGAGGGTTTGAGAAGGCACTTCCAAAATGGAAACCGTCTGACCACGTGCCTTATTGGGCGTCCGGATTTGGAATTCGAGCTGGTGTTTTTTGCAATATTCTTGTACCACAAAGGGCAAAAACTGTACGGTACGCGCCACCCAAAGCGCCTCAATATTGGCAACTGTACCCCCCGAACAGATGTGCGCCCAGGCCGTTTCGGGGTTATAGCCCAGCATGGCCGCCACCATCTTCCCAACTTCTAACTCTAAAGGAACTGTTACCGAGGCCGACTCATCAGTGACATTGTTGGGATTGTAGAGCATGCCCGCAAAGTACCCCACCACCGAAGGCAGGGTTTGTTCGCTGAGCATATGGGCAATATAACGTGGGGAATAAAACGGGAAGTGGGCTTTTAACTGGTTTAGTACGGTTTCTAACTCGGTATCTAATTGATCAAACCAATGTTCATGCTGTCTTCTTTTTGTTCGGTTAATGATGATTGGGTCTTCAGGGAAATAATTGCGCCGCCAATGAATGTAGTCATTGAAAATATTCATCAGCATTTGCGCCCACACGTCTGCATGTTCGGCCTTGGGGCCTAAAAACCAAGCGGAAAGCGGGTTTTGGGTAATACCATCTACTTTACTGGGGTCTTGGAGCCGATTTTGGCTTTTTGAAGGATGATGTTCCATGTGTTTTTGAACCCAATCTACCGTAATTGGCCACGCAACATGTATAGGAACCTTGTAAGTACTTGTCAAGTTTTTCGGACAAAGGATGTACAAAAGTTCAAGTGCGTTTTAACAAAACTACGCCTGTCATTTCGGGAACAACAACTCGTTCGCCTGTTTCCAAGGTTTCAGGCCAGATCTGTTGCCAATGACCTTCAGGCATGTCAAAAGAGGCGGCCTCGGTTCCTGCGTTGATGTACACCAGTACTTCATTTTGCTGGTCCTTACGACGGAAAATCAGGTGCATGTCTTCTGCATACACCAACTCATAGTCGCCTGTTCTTAAAACGGGTTGGGTATTGCGCAGCGCGATGGCTTGTCGGTAATAAGCAAACAAGCCCTGATCCCACGTTTCCGGTTGTTCCCAAGGGAAAGCAGCACGGCATCCCGGATCATCGCCGCCAGTCATCCCAATTTCGGTTCCGTAGTAAATACAGGGCGCACCGGGCAAGGTCATGTATAACAAAAAGGCGAGTCGGAGTGCCGTTTTGTCTTCTTGTAAAACCCAAAGTGCTCGTGCCGTATCGTGGCTGTCTAACATATTGAGTTGGGCATAAACAATTTCTGGATCGTACAGGCCGAGCATATGGGCCAATACCTTGGCATAGGCGGATGCATCTATGGCGGAAAGATTCATCAGGTCGCGGTGATAGCCCGGTCGGAGAGAGCGGTTTCCTGCAAAACTCATCACAGACCAAGCCATAATGTAGTTCATCGTTGCATCCCATTGGTCGCCCTGGAGCCAAGGCTGTGCTTCTACCCAGACCTCGCCCACAATATATGCTTCTGGATTTACGGACTTCACGACCTCGCGGAACCGTTGCCAAAAGGTATGGTCTTCAATTTCGTTTCCCACATCCAGCCGCCAGCCATCTATACCAAATGCCAACCAATGACGCGCCACATCCAAAAAATAATCTTGTACATCTGGATTGTTAAAATTAAATTTGGGAAGCGCGGCGAGATTCCACCAAGCGTTGTAATTAATTGGTTTATCGTCTTCTGGATAAGGTCGTAGCGGCCAGTCATGTACCGTGAACCAATCTATATAAGGCGAATTTCCACCATTTTCCAAAATATGATGGAATTGCCAGAATCCCCGGCTCGCATGGTTGAAAACACCATCCAAGACCACCTTCATGCTGCGTGCATGGGCTTCGTCGAGAAGTAAACGAAGGGCGCCGTTTCCACCAAGAAGTGGATCAACCGTATAATAATCAAAGGTGTGATAACGGTGGTTGGCAGCAGAGGAAAAAATGGGATTTAGATACAGTGCATTGATCCCCAAGGATTGGAGGTAGTCCAACTTTTCTACGATGCCATATAAATCTCCACCTTGATACCCTTGTTCTTCGGGCGGACTGCCCCAAGGCTTAAATTTTAAATGTGGAGGATGAATGGTTGTGCTTCCTTTTGCAAAGCGGTCGGGGAAGATCTGGTAAAATATCGCATTTTTTACCCAATTGGGTGTTGAGACGGGTTGGGGCATAGGGATGAAAACGTTTTTAAAGGTTATTTTAATGAAAACAAACTACTTAAGCTACAATACAGCCCAATATCAAAATGACAAAAAACGGACAAGATTTTAATGATACACTATTTCCGGATGAAGCCGCAGCATGGCAACGTAAAGAACAGGAAATAAAAGCGGAATTAACAGAAATGCTCCCCCATATCAAGCTGGTGTCCGAAGATAATACAACCTTTAAAATCATTGAACCATCCCTGCCTCCCGAAATAGGATTGAAATTAATAGAACTGCAAACACGGGCTATCGAAGGCGATGTGGAGGTGGCAAGGGCAGAAATAGAGGCGCTAATGGATCAGATACCGGGTAGTATGACCTTAAGGTTTGCGTATGTAAATATTTTGCTACATATTGATCCCGAAGACATGGAGGAAGGTGCGTATTTAGCGTTATACGAGCGGGCCATTACCATTCTTGGGATTAATTTGAATGTGGTCTTGATTCAATTAGACCAATTAGGGCTGGAAAATATAGAAGATGTTCGTTTTCCTGGAGCCTTTCCTGAGAATAGTGTGTTTTTAAGCAGTCTGTATTTTTTAGGACAAGAGCAGGAACTGATGGGAAATTATGACCAAGCCATTGATTTGGGTTTTATACAATTGCAGTTTGATGTGGAAGATGTCTTGAATGTACGTCGTCGCCTTGTAGATTGTTTATTGGTCTGCGAAGAGCCACAAATGGCCTTAAAGATTTGTCAAGACTATGAAGAGGATGATTCAGCGGCTATGTTATATGGTAAAGCATTGGCCGCTTTTATGCTAGAAAAAAAACAAGCCACACGCTTTCTTCAAAAAGCCGTCCAAAAATACCCTTTGTATGCCTATGAAATAGCTGGGTTGGAAGCGCCTGAAAACATAGAAGAAGCCTTTGAAATTGATCTTGAATATGCACAATACCTGCATGGTTTGTGGACGGATATTGAAGGGGCACAAAAATTTCTGAAAAAAGAGCTAAGACGCCTCTAATAACTCCTTTTATCGAATAACTTTTAGGACACAGTAGTTCCAAGCGGATCGCGCATCCGCGAAACAACCGAACGATATGCGCATGTCGGTACCGCACGATTCAACGAGGGCAAAGCCCTCACCGATGAGACATTGGTAGGACAAGCTAAAGGGTTTATGAATCAAAAAATGCGAAACCTTTTGCGTATAACTATATTTCACCACCGTACAGTTTTAGCAATCGGTTTTCAAGATTGACATAAGTCATTTAATTCTAGTGTGTTAGTGATAACAATAATTGTCTTGTCGTAATTTAGGTAATAGTCTAATAAAGCAAATCCAAACTGAAAAATACTTAAATCATCTCGCGTTTTACGAGCAAGACGCGCTTGCATACCATTTTTTTGCGCAAGACTGCCAAGCAAAGACATTTAAAAATGAGCAAAACAACAAACGCTTACGATACCAATAAACCGCTTCGTCAGCTAATTCTAAATTCGTTAAAAGATAAAGGTCAGACCGCCAATGACGTTCACGCCAACCTACTAAGGATAACAGAGGCAGTCTCAGGCAAAATTGTATGAACTAAATCTAATAATAACAAATGATTATCTTGTGTTGTATGTCCTTTACCTTGTGATAAGGTAATCCATGTAATTGGGATTGAGCCCTTTTTGTAAATCACACTTGCCATCAAAACAGAAGTGTTATTCCCGATGCCTTGTAATGTCGAAGGCAATTGCAATCGTTCTTCGATTGCCTTGTATATCGAAACACAAACTGTGTAAAAATTTGCCCTAAACGGCATGTAATAGCGTTCAGTATCGATATTGTTAGAGCGAATAAATCGTCTTAATTTGGTCTCATTGCTATCGACCTTATTGCCATTGGGCATCGTCTTGGCAATTTTCGTCATGGACACATGACCTTTCTCAATCACGCCATTGATGAAGGCAATGAACGTTTCAAAATGACGGGGTAATCTTGTGCCGAGTACACTACGGAAATACTTGTTTAAGGCTTGAGTTCTATTTATATTATTGCTCATCATACAGAAGGATTGAGGTGAATCGTTTTGATAAACCCTCATTTTATCTCTTTTCTTCTGTATCTGTTTACTAAATACATGACAAAAAGGGCGTAATGATTTTTTGCCCTAATTGATTAAATGGATTGATTAAGACTTGAGCCAACCATTCTAAGCCATATGCGAATA
>ERZ761607.2305-NODE-2305-length-21043-cov-5.761006_pt1 | contig 21043 bp, 29 predicted proteins | sample MGYA00511164_ERZ761607 | MGnify/ENA primary metagenome ERZ761607 (study PRJEB28899, sample SAMN02445080) | bioreactor sludge metagenome | biome: EBPR sludge | place: Australia: Brisbane, Thorneside Wastewater Treatment Plant | collected 2011-06-22 ... | reverse complement strand
AGGTCCGCATGGGCAACGGCAAGGGCAACCCGGAGTACTACGTCGCCGAGATCACGCCCGGCAAGGTGCTCTACGAGATCAACGGCGTGTCCGAGACGCTGGCCCGCGAAGCGTTCACGCTCGCGGCCGCCAAGCTGCCGCTGCGCTGCACGTTCGTCGCGCGCCAGGTTGGCATCTGAAGGAGCCGCTCGCATGAAGGCATCTGAACTGCGCGCCAAGGACGTCGACGCGCTCGAGAAGGAAGTGTCCGAACTGCTGAAGGCTCATTTCGGCCTCCGCATGCAGAAGGCCACGCAGCAGCTGACGAACAACGCCCAGCTGGGCCGCACGCGGCGCGACATCGCCCGCGTGCGCACGATCATCGCGGAGAAGAAGAAGGGAGCCGCCAAGTGAGCGAGGCCCAGACCACCAAGAACACGCGCACGCTCATCGGGCGCGTCGTCAGCGACAAGCGAGCCAAGACGGTCACCGTCCTGGTCGAGCGCCGTGCGGCGCACGAGCTGTACGGCAAGATCGTCGCGCGCAGCCGGAAGTACCACGCCCATGACGAGAAGGGCGAGATTCGCCTGGGCGACCTCGTCGAGATCAGCGAGACCCGCCCGATCTCGAAGACCAAGTCCTGGGCCGTGACCCGCCTGATCGAGAAGGCCAAGCTGGTCTGAGCAACGGGCTGGCGCCGTCGGCCGACGGTCGCCCGCGAAGGGGCATTCCGCGCCCCGACGACGCACGAGCCGAGCCGCCGGGATACTGGCGCCTCGGCTTTCTCTTTTCGCTGCTGGAGGAGTTTCACGCATGATCAAGATCGGAGACCGGCTGCCTGCAGGCAACCTGAAGGAGTTCATCGAGGTCGAGGGCAACGGCTGCTCGGTGGGTCCGAACGACTTCGACATCACCAAGGCGACCGCCGGGAAGACGATCGTGATCTTCGGGCTCCCGGGCGCCTACACCCCGACCTGCTCGGCGCAGCACGTGCCCGGCTACGTCGAGAAGGCGGACGCCCTGAAGGCGGCCGGCGTGGACGAGATCTGGTGCGTGTCGGTCAACGACGCGTTCGTGATGGGTGCCTGGGGGCGGGACCAGAAGACCGCGGGCAAGGTGCGGATGATGGCCGACGGCAGCGCCGACTTTGCGCGGGCGACCGGGCTGACGCTCGACCTGAGCACGCGCGGGATGGGTTTGCGCTCGACCCGCTATTCGATGCTCGTGGTCGACGGCGTGGTCAAGCAACTGAACCTCGAGGCCCCGGGCAAGTTCGAGGTCAGCGATGCCGCGACCATGCTGCGCCAGATCACCGGCGCTTGACATCCGGCCCAGCCTCGGAAGATAATCTTCGGCTCTTTCGAGCTCGGTGCGGCAATGCAGTCGCACCGCTTCGATTTCCGCCCAAGCGGACGCCATGGCCGGCAGCCGGCCATGGCCGACGACGGGCCCAAGACTGATCTGCGCCGGCACGCGCGTCGTGCGGCCGAAGCGGATCAAGTTGGGGACAACCAATGATCCAAATGCAGTCGCGACTCGACGTCGCGGACAACACGGGCGCGAAGTCCGTCATGTGCATCAAGGTGCTCGGCGGCAGCAAGCGTCGCTATGCCGGCATCGGCGATGTCATCAAGGTCTCCATCAAGGAAGCCGCTCCGCGTGGCCGCGTGAAGAAGGGCGAGGTCTACAACGCCGTCGTCGTGCGCACGGCAAAGGGCGTGCGCCGGCAGGATGGCTCGCTGGTCAAGTTCGACGGCAACGCGGCGGTGCTGCTGAATGCCAAGCTGGAGCCGATCGGCACCCGCATCTTCGGGCCGGTCACGCGCGAGCTGCGTTCCGAGCGCTTCATGAAGATCGTGTCGCTCGCTCCCGAAGTGCTGTGACCGGGTGACGGAGGACAGTCGATGAACAAGATTCGCAAGGGTGACCAGGTCATCGTCCTGGCGGGCCGCGACAAGGGCAAGCGGGGCACGGTGGCTCGCCGGGTGGACGACGAGCACGTGATCGTCGAGGGTGTCAACGTGGTGAAGAAGCACGTCAAGCCCAACCCGATGAAGGGCACGACCGGAGGGGTCGTGGACAAGACGATGCCGGTGCATCAGTCGAACGTCGCGATCTTCAACCCCGCGACCGGCAAGGCCGACCGCGTGGGCATCAAGCTGATGGCCGACAAGACGCGCGTGCGCGTCTACAGGTCCAGCGGCGAAGAGATCAAGACCGCCAAGGCCTGAGCCGGCGCGAGAGGACAAAACAGATGGCTCAACAGCAAGCTGCCCGGCCGGTGTCCCGCCTGCAGGCCCACTACCGAGAGACAGTCGTGCCCGAACTCATGAAGAAGTTCGGCTACAAGACCACGATGCAGGTTCCGCGCCTGACGAAGATCACCCTGAACATGGGTGTCAGCGAGGCGGTCTCGGACAAGAAGGTCATGGACCACGCGGTCGGAGACCTCACGAAGATCGCCGGCCAGAAGCCCGTGGTCACCAAGTCGAAGAAGGCGATCGCCGGCTTCAAGATCCGCGAGGGGGTGCCCGTCGGCACGACGGTCACCCTGCGCGGCGTGCGCATGTACGAATTCCTCGACCGCTTCGTGACGATCGCGCTGCCGCGCGTCCGCGACTTCCGGGGCGTCTCGGGGCGTTCCTTCGACGGCCGCGGCAACTACAACATCGGCGTCAAGGAGCAGATCATCTTCCCCGAGATCGACTACGACAAGATCGATGCGATCCGTGGTCTGAACATCTGCATCACGACGACCGCGAAGTCCGACGACGAGTGCAAGGCGCTGCTGTCGGCCTTCAAGTTCCCGTTCAAGAACTGACGAGCAGCCGCACCATGTCCAAACTGTCCCTCAAGCAGCGCGAACAGAAGCGCGAGAAGCTGGTCGCCAAGTTCGCGAAGAAGTACGCGGACCTCAAGGCGGTTGCCGATGACGCCAAGCGCGGCGACGACGAGCGCTATGCCGCACGCCTGGAGCTGCAGAAACTGCCGCGCAACGCCAACCCGACTCGCCTGCGCAACCGGTGCGAGATCACCGGGCGTCCGCGCGGCACGTTCCGCAAGTTCGGCCTGGGTCGCAGCAAGATCCGCGACCTGGCCTTCCGCGGCGACATCCCGGGTGTCGTCAAGGCGAGCTGGTGAGCGGCGTCAGGCAGAGCAGGAGATTCCGATGAGCATGAGTGATCCCATCGCGGACATGCTGACGCGCATCCGCAACGCGCAGATGGTCGAGAAGGCCGTCGTGGCGATGCCGGCGTCGAAGCTGAAGGTCGCCATCGCGCAGGTGTTGAAGGACGAGGGCTACATCGACGGCTTCGTGGTCCGCAACGACGCCGGCCGCAGCGAGCTCGAGATCGGCCTGAAATACTACGCTGGCCGCCCCGTCATCGAGCGCATCGAGCGCGTCAGCCGTCCCGGCCTTCGCGTGTACAAGGGTCGCGACGCGATCCCGCAGGTGATGAACGGTCTGGGCGTGGCGATCGTCACGACACCCAAGGGCGTGATGACCGACCGCAAGGCGCGCCAGTCCGGCGTCGGCGGCGAAGTCCTGTGCTACGTGGCGTGATCGAGGAGAGCACACGATGTCACGCGTAGGAAAGATGCCGATTGCCGTCCCGCAGGGCGTGGACGTTCAGCTCACGGCGGAGCAGATCACCGTCAAGGGCAGCGGAGGCACGCTGTCGCGGCCCCTGCACGGCCTGGTGACCATCACCAACGACGCTGGCCAGTTGCGCTTCGCGCCGGCCAACGACAGCGCCGAGGCCAACGCGATGAGCGGCACGATGCGCGCGCTGGTCGCCAACATGGTGGCGGGCGTCGGCAAGGGTTTCGAGCGCAAGCTCAACCTCGTCGGGGTCGGGTTCCGCGCCCAGGCGCAGGGCAGCAAGCTGAACCTTCAGGTCGGCTTCTCGCACCCGGTGGTGAAGGACATGCCGGAAGGCGTCAAGGTCGAGTGCCCGACGCAGACCGAGATCGTCATCAAGGGGGCGGATCGCCAGGTCGTGGGTCAGATCGCGGCCGAGGTTCGTGCGATCAGGCCCCCCGAGCCCTACAAGGGCAAGGGGATCCGCTACTCGGACGAGCGGGTGACCCTCAAGGAAACCAAGAAGAAGTAAGGAGCTGCACCATGCTGAACAAGAAGGAACAGCGTCTGCGTCGCGCGCGGCAGGGCCGCAAGCGCATCGCGACCCAGGGTGTGGCGCGCCTGACGGTCTTCCGTTCGAACCTGCACATCTACGCCAGCGTGATCTCCGGCGATGGCGAACGCGTGCTGGCCAGCGCCTCCACGGCCGAGAAGGACCTGCGCACCGAGCTCGGCGCCGCCGGCAAGGGCGGCAATGCGGCCGCTGCCTCCCTGGTGGGCCGCCGCATCGCCGAGAAGGCCAAGGCCGCGGGTGTCGACAAGGTCGCGTTCGACAGGGCGGGGTTCGCCTACCACGGCCGCGTGAAGGCGCTTGCCGAGGCTGCCCGGGAAGCCGGGCTGCAATTCTGACCCGACGCGCGCAGCGTCAACGAAGGAACGGATAGACATGGCGAAGTTTCAACCCCGCGTCGCCGACGAAGGCCGTGACGACGGCCTGAAGGAAAAGATGATCGCGGTCAACCGCGTCACCAAGGTCGTCAAGGGTGGCCGCATCCTCGGCTTTGCCGCCCTGACCGTGGTCGGCGACGGCGACGGCCGCATCGGCATGGGCAAGGGCAAGGCCCGCGAGGTGCCGGTGGCCGTGCAGAAGGCCATGGAAGCGGCCCGCCGCGGCATGTTCAAGGTGCAGCTGAAGAACGGCACCATCCATCACAACGTGCACGGCGAGCACGGCGCGGCCCGGGTCCTGATGGCCCCTGCCCGACCGGGTGACGGCATCATCGCCGGCGGGCCGATGCGCGCCATCTTCGAGGTCATGGGCGTCACGGATATCGTTGCGAAGAGCCACGGCTCCACAAATCCGTACAACATGGTGCGGGCCACGCTGGACGCCCTGCGGCGGTCGACGACGGCTTCCGAGGTTGCCGCCAAGCGAGGCAAGTCGGTCGAAGAGCTCTTCAACTGAGCACGACCCACGGAGAGACCACGATGTCCGACAAGAAGACCCTGACCGTCAAGCTGGTGCGCAGCGTCGCCGGCACGCGCGACAGCCATCGCGCCACCGTGCGCGGGCTCGGGCTGCGCAAGCTGAACAGCACCCGCGTGCTCGAGGACACGCCCGCCGTGCGCGGGATGATCAACAAGGTGTCGTACCTGGTGCAGGTGATCTGATGCAGCTCAATGGAATCAAGCCCGCCACGGGCAGCAAGAAGGACCGCCGCCGTGTGGGCCGCGGGATCGGATCCGGCCTGGGCAAGACGGCGGGCCGCGGGCACAAGGGGCAGAAGTCCCGTGCCGGCGGCTTCCACAAGGTCGGTTTCGAAGGCGGCCAGATGCCACTGCAGCGGCGCCTGCCGAAGCGGGGCTTCAAGTCGGCCGCGCTGAAGTTCAACGCCGAAGTGACGCTGGGCGACCTGCAGCGCATCGCCGTCGACGAGGTCGACCTGCTGACCCTCAAGCAGGTGGGCCTGGTGAGCCAGATCGCCAAGTCGGTCAAGGTCGTGAAGTCCGGTGAGCTGACCCGCAAGGTGTCGCTGAAAGGCATCGGTGCCACGGCCGGCGCCAAGGCAGCCATCGAGGCAGCCGGGGGCAGCGTCGCCGCGGGCGGCTGATCACAGGAACACGCGGCTCGTGGCCACCAACGCAACCCAGCTCGCGAAGAGCGGCAAGTACGGCGACCTGCGTCGCCGGCTGGTCTTTCTGGTCCTGGCGCTGGTCGTCTACCGGATCGGCACGCACGTGCCTGTCCCGGGGATCGATCCAGCCCAGATGCAGGAGCTGTTCAAGTCGCAGGGCGGCGGCATCCTGAGCCTGTTCAACATGTTCAGCGGTGGCGCGCTGGCCCGGTTCAGCGTCTTCGCGCTGGGCATCATGCCGTACATCTCGGCGTCGATCATCATGCAGCTGATGACCTACGTCGTGCCGTCGCTCGAGGCCCTCAAGAAGGAGGGCGAGTCCGGGCGGCGCAAGATCACGCAGTACACGCGCTACGGCACGCTGGCGTTGGCGCTGTTCCAGTCGCTCGGCATTGCGCTCGCCCTCGAGGGCTCCCCCGGCCTGGTGCTCAACCCGGGCATCGGCTTCAAGATCACCGCCGTCGCCAGCCTTGTGGCCGGCACGATGTTCCTCATGTGGCTCGGGGAACAGATCACCGAGCGCGGCCTGGGCAACGGCATCTCGCTGCTGATCTTCGCGGGTATCGCCGCGGGCTTGCCGAGCGCGATCGGAGGCCTGTTCGAGCTCGTGCGCACCGGGGCGATGAGCATCCTGACCAGCTTGTTCATCATCGCCCTCGTGCTGCTCGTGACGTTCGCGGTGGTGTTCGTCGAGCGGGGCCAGCGCAAGATCCTCGTGAACTACGCCAAGCGCCAGGTCGGCAACAAGGTCTATGGCGGCCAGTCCTCCCACCTGCCGCTGAAGCTGAACATGTCCGGCGTGATTCCGCCGATCTTCGCCTCGTCGATCATCCTGCTGCCCGCGACCATCGTCGGCTGGTTCGCCACCGGCCAGGACAGCGGCTGGTTCACGCGGGCCCTGAAGGACGCGGCAGCTGCGCTGTCGCCCGGCCAGCCGATCTACGTCATGCTGTACGCCGGCATGATCGTCTTCTTCTGCTTCTTCTACACCGCGCTGGTCTTCAACAGCCGGGAGACCGCGGACAACCTCAAGAAGAGCGGAGCCTTCATTCCGGGCATCCGGCCGGGCGACCAGACCGCCAAGCACATCGACAAGATCCTCGGCCGCCTCACCCTGGCAGGGGCCGTCTACATCACGCTGGTGTGCCTCCTGCCCGAGTTCCTGGTCCTGCGCTACAACGTGCCCTTCTACTTCGGCGGCACGTCGCTGCTCATCATCGTCGTGGTGACGATGGACTTCTGGGCACAGGTGCAGTCCTACATGATGAGCCAGCAGTACGAGTCGCTGCTGAAGAAGGCCAACTTCAAGGCCAGCTGATGAGCCGCTGTTTCGCCGTCCGTGCGCGCGCAGCCCTTGCGTGTGGCACCGCCTGCAACGAGGTCAAGCCGGAGGCTTGATGGCCAAGGACGATGTCATCCAGATGCAGGGGGAGATCCTCGAGAACCTCCCCAACGCCACGTTCCGCGTCAAGCTGGAGAACGGGCATGTCGTGCTCGGGCACATCTCCGGGAAGATGCGGATGCACTACATCCGGATCCTGCCGGGAGACAAGGTCACGGTCGAACTGACGCCCTACGACCTGAGCCGGGCGCGCATCGTGTTCAGGGCCAAGTAATCGAGATTCGAGAGCCGCCGAGCTCCAGGAGAAGACCATGAAAGTCGCTGCATCCGTCAAGAAGATGTGCCGCCACTGCAAGATCATCCGGCGCAAGGGCGTCGTGCGCGTGATCTGCACCGATCCGCGTCACAAGCAGCGCCAGGGCTGAGGCCCGACGCATCCGCACGCGTCCCGACCCGAGCGCGAAGCACCGAAGGACAAAGGACCCACGAGATGGCACGCATCGCCGGCATCAACATTCCCCAGCACAAGCACACCGAGATCGGCCTCACGGCGATCTACGGGATCGGCAGGACCACGGCCCAGAAGATCTGCGACGCCGCAGGCATCGCCTACTCCAAGAAGGTCAAGGACTTGTCCGACAGTGACCTCGAGAAGATCCGCGAGGAGATCGGGCGGCTCACGATCGAAGGCGATCTGCGCCGCGAGATGTCGATCAACATCAAGCGGCTGATGGACCTGGGCTGCTATCGCGGCATGCGGCATCGTCGCGGGCTGCCCGTGCGGGGTCAACGCACGCGGACCAACGCGCGCACCCGCAAGGGTCCGCGCAAAGGTGCGGCGTCGCTGAAGAAGTAAGCCGACCGTCGAATTCCAGGAAGCCTCCAGACCATGGCCAAAGCACCGAACAGCTCCGCGGCACGCCGCGTGAGCAAGAAGATCCGCAAGAACGTCGCGGACGGCATTGCACACGTGCATGCCTCGTTCAACAACACGATCATCACGATCACCGACCGCCAGGGCGGAGCATTGGCCTGGGCGTCCAGCGGCGGCCAGGGCTTCAAGGGCTCGCGCAAGTCGACCCCGTTTGCCGCCCAGGTGGCAGCCGAGGTCGCCGGGCGTGCCGCACAGGAACAGGGCATCAAGAACCTGGACGTGCGGATCAAGGGACCGGGCCCAGGCCGTGAGTCCAGCGTGCGCGCGCTGGCGTCGCTGGGCATCCGCATCAACTCGATCTCGGACGTCACGCCGGTCCCGCACAATGGCTGCCGTCCCCAGAAACGACGCCGCATCTGAACGCGGCGCCTGTCCGGCGCTCATCCCGCTGCGTACCCGTATAATGCGCAGTTTTTCCGGTTACCGCTGCCCGGGCAGCCGGTCGCCCTCGTTCTCGTCAAGCAGAGCCATCTGCACCGCCCCCCCGAAGCCCACCGTCGGGCACGCGCTCCAACGACCGTGACCCGACTCGCGCGGGACGTCTCGCCGAGGCGAGACGCCGCCGCGTCAGCAGACGACCCGAAGGAAGACACGTGGCACGTTACCTCGGCCCCAAGGCCAAGCTGTCCCGCCGAGAAGGCACGGACCTGTTTCTCAAGAGCGCACGCCGGCCCATAGCCGACAAGGCGAAGTTCGAAAGCAAGCCTGGCCAGCACGGCCGCACGAGCGGCTCGCGCACCTCGGACTTCGGCCTGCAGCTGCGCGAGAAGCAGAAGGTCAAGCGCATGTATGGCGTCCTCGAGCGGCAGTTCCGCCGCTACTTCGCCGAAGCCGAGCGCCGCAAGGGGAACACGGGTGCCAACCTGCTGGCCCTGCTCGAGTCGCGTCTGGACAACGTCGTCTATCGCATGGGTTTCGGCTCGACCCGGGCCGAAGCCAGGCAGCTCGTGTCGCACCGCGCGGTGCTGGTGAACGGCAAGGTCGTCAACATTCCCTCCTATGCGATCAAGGCCGGTGACACCCTGGCGCTGCGAGAAAACGCCAGGAAGCAGCTTCGAGTGCAGGATGCCCTGAAGCTGGCCGAGTCGGTCGGCCTGCCGGGCTGGGTTCAGGTGGACACCGCGAAGATGGAAGGGGTCTTCAAGAAGGCTCCGGATCGCGACGAGTTCGGCGCCGACATCAAGGAAGCGCTGATCGTCGAGCTGTACTCGCGCTGACCCCCGACACCTGGCGGCGCCCGGCCCTGCGCCTGGTGCCGCCCCGCGGGGGCCCGCGGCCGGGCGAAGCCCCCCTTTCGAAAGCCCGGCGTGGTCCATCAGCCTTATCGGTGTAACGAGCCGAGGGTTTTGAGAGGAACAGGATCCCATGCAAACGAATCTGCTGAAACCCACCAAGGCCATCCAGATCGAGCCGCTCGGCGGGCATCGCGCGAAGGCGACCCTCGAGCCCTTCGAGCGCGGCTATGGCCATACCCTGGGTAACGCCCTGCGCCGAGTGCTGTTGTCGTCGATGGTGGGGTACGCGCCGACCGAGGTCACCATCGCTGGCGTTCTGCACGAATACTCGACGATCGACGGCGTGCGCGAAGACGTCGTCAACATCATGCTGAACCTGAAGGGCGTGGTCTTCAAGCTGCACAACCGCGACGAGGTCACGCTGGTGCTCCGCAAGGAAGGCGAAGGTCCGGTCACGGCTGCCGACATCCAGACCCCGCACGACGTCGAGATCATCAACCCCGAGCATGTCATTGCCAATCTCGCCCAGGGCGGCAAGCTCGACATGCAGATCAAGGTCGAGAAGGGCCGCGGCTACGTCCCGGGCAATCTGCGCCGCTTCGGCGACGAGTCGACCAAGTCGATCGGCCGGATCGTCCTGGACGCGTCCTTCTCGCCGGTCAAGCGGGTGAGCTACGCAGTCGAGAACGCCCGTGTCGAACAGCGCACCGATCTGGACAAGCTGGTGATGGAGATCGAGACCAACGGCGCGATGACGCCGGAAGAGGCGATCCGCGCATCGGCGAAGATCCTCGTCGAGCAGTTGATCGTCTTCACGGCGCTGGACGGCGGCATGGGTGTCGGCATCATGCCCACGATGCCCGAGCAGGAGGGCCCGGAGCCGCCGGCCATCCTGCTGCGCCCGGTCGACGAACTGGAGCTCACGGTCCGCTCGGCCAATTGCCTGAAGGCGGAGAACATCTACTACATCGGGGATCTGGTGCAGCGCTCGGAGACCGAGTTGCTGAAGACCCCGAACCTCGGACGCAAGTCGCTCAACGAGATCAAGGAGGTCCTCGCATCGCGTGGCCTGACTCTCGGGACGCGGCTGGAAGGCTGGCCGCCGAAGAGCCTGGACCGCCGCTGAGACGGCGGGACGCCGGCGAGGCCGGCGCCCGAAGCGCAACCCGCGGTACCTGATCCGGCCGCGGGCACAACAGACGAAAGGACACGCACATGCGCCACCGCAACGGGCTTCGCAAGCTCAACCGAACGAGCGCTCATCGCCAGGCGATGCTGCGCAACATGGCCAACTCGCTGATCACACACGAGGCCATCAAGACCACGCTGCCCAAGGCGAAGGAACTGCGCCGGGTCGTCGAGCCGCTGATCACGCTGGCCAAGGAGCCGACGCTGGCGAACCGCCGCCTCGCCTTCGATCGCACGCGCGACCGCGACGTCGTCGGCAAGTTGTTTGCCGAACTCGGTCCGCGCTACAAGACGCGGCCGGGCGGCTACACCCGGATCCTGAAGATCGGCTTCCGCGTCGGCGACAACGCGCCGATGGCCTTCGTCGAGCTCGTCGACCGTCCGGAGCCGACCGCGGCCCCCGAGAGCGCCGAGCCGAAGGCCGAGTGAGTCCGGTCTTCTGCTATACTTTTCGTCTCTGTCGCGGGGTGGAGCAGTCTGGTAGCTCGTTGGGCTCATAACCCAAAGGTCGCAAGTTCAAATCTTGCCCCCGCAACCAAAATCCACGGTGCTGACAAGCACTTGCGAAGCCCGCCTCGAGCGGGCTTCGTCGTTTCTGGGCCCGACCGCATGGCCGTGTGCGCGCGCCGCCCGGAATTGGCTAAGCTAACCCTTAGCTCAACATTGATCAAACTTAACTTCTCTTAAAGCCTCGGCCTCCGTACAGTCGCGCGGCAACGCAATCGCACCCAGCCCGGTGCCACCCTTGGCCAAGGCCGCGAACGACCCTCAACACTGGAGAAACCGCCATGTCAGGCAAGACGGGGAAGAAGTACGAAGCCGGCGTCAAGGAGTACCGCGAGGCCTACTGGGAGCCGACCTACACGCCCAAGGAAAGCGACGTCCTGGCCGTGTTCAAGATCGTTCCGCAGGCTGGCGTGCCGCGGGAGGAGGCCGCCGCCGCGGTGGCGGCAGAGTCGTCCACCGCAACCTGGACCACCGTGTGGACCGACCTGCTGACCGACCTGTACTACTACAAGGGCCGGGCCTACGCGATCGAAGACGTGCCCGGCGACGACGAGGCCTTCTACGCCTTCATCGCCTATCCGATGGGCCTCTTCGAGGAAGGCTCGGTGGTCAACGTCTTCACCTCGCTGGTGGGCAACGTCTTCGGCTTCAAGGCCGTTCGCAGCCTGCGCCTGGAAGACGTGCGCTTTCCGCTGTGGTTCGTCACGACCTGCCCGGGCCCTCCGCATGGCATCCAGGTCGAGCGCGACAAGCTCAACAAGTACGGGCGCCCGCTCTTGGGTTGCACCATCAAGCCCAAGCTGGGCCTGTCGGCGAAGAACTACGGACGTGCCGTCTACGAATGCCTGCGCGGCGGCCTGGATTTCACCAAGGACGACGAGAACGTCAACTCGCAGCCCTTCATGCGCTGGCGCGACCGCTTCCAGTTCTGCCACGAGGCCATCCAGAAGGCCGAGGCCGAGACCGGGGAGCGCAAGGGCCACTACATGAACGTCACGGCCGCCACGATGGAGGAGATCTACAAGCGCGCCGAATTCGCCAAGGAGCTTGGCACGCCCATCATCATGAGCGACTACCTCACCGTGGGCTGGGCGGCGCATACCAGCCTGTCGAAATGGTGCCGCGACAACGGCATGCTGCTGCACGTCCACCGCGCCATGCACGCGGTGCTCGACCGCAACCCCAAGCACGGCATCAACTTCCGCGTGCTGACCAAGATGCTGCGCCTGATGGGCGGCGACCACCTGCACTCGGGCACCGTGGTCGGCAAGCTCGAGGGCGACCGAGAAGCCACGCTCGGCTGGATCGGCATGATGCGCGAGCGCTACACGAAGGAGGATCGCGCCAAGGGCATCTTCTTCGACCAGGACTGGGGCCAGATGCCCGGACTGCTCCCGGTGGCCTCGGGAGGCATCCACGTCTGGCACATGCCCGCACTGGTATCGATCTTCGGCGACGACTCGGTGCTGCAGTTCGGTGGCGGCACCATCGGCCACCCGTGGGGCAACGCCGCGGGCGCGGCGGCGAACCGCGTGTCGCTCGAAGCCTGCGTGCAGGCCCGCAACGAGGGACGCCATCTCGAGAAGGAAGGCAAGGACATCCTGACCCAGGCTGCCAAGTCGAGCCCCGAACTGAAGATCGCCATGGAGACGTGGAAGGAGATCAAGTTCGAGTTCGACACGGTCGACAAGCTCGACGTCGCGCACCGCTGATCGCCCCGAACCCACCGACGAAAGGACACCGCCATGAGTGACGTTCAAGACTACAAGTCGCGCCTGGGCGACCCGACCTCCAAGAAATTCGAGACCTTCTCGTACCTGCCGCAGATGAACGACGCCGACCTGCGCAAGCAGGTGAAGTACATCGTCGATCGAGGCTGGAATCCGGCCATCGAGCACTGCGAACCGGAGAACGCGATGAAGGCCTACTGGTACATGTGGAAGCTGCCCATGTTCGGCGAGACCGAAGTGGATCGCATCCTGGCCGAGGCCCACGCGTGCCACCAGGCCAACCCCAAGCACCTCGTCAAGCTGATCGGCTACGACAACGTGCGCCAGACCCAGGGAACGGCAATGCTGATCTTCCGCCCCGCGGCCTGAGGGACGAGCCATGGCCGACCTCGCTGCCCAGTATCGTGTCCGTCGCGAGCCGTACTACCGGCCGGTCGGCCAGGAAGTCGTGCAGTTCGAGGCGGCCTACGCGGCCCGGCTGCCGATGATGCTCAAGGGCCCGACCGGCTGCGGCAAGAGCCGCTTCGTCGAGTACATGGCCTTCAAGCTCGGCAAGCCGCTGCTGACCGTGGCCTGCAACGAGGACATGACGGCTGCTGATCTGATCGGCCGCTTTCTGCTCGACCGCGACGGAACGCGTTGGCAGGACGGGCCCCTGACCACTGCCGCACGCCTCGGCGCCATCTGCTACCTCGACGAGGTGGTGGAGGCACGGCAGGACACGACGGTGGTCATCCACCCGCTGACGGACCACCGGCGCGTGCTGCCTCTCGACAAGAAGGGCGAGCTCGTCGAGGCGCACCCGGACTTCCAGCTGGTGATCTCGTACAACCCGGGCTACCAGTCGCTGATGAAGGACCTGAAGCAGTCGACCAAGCAGCGCTTCGGCGCGCTCGACTTCGGCTACCCCGAGGCGGCAGTCGAAACCGAGATCGTCGCGCACGAGGGTGGAGTCGAGCGCCACGTGGCCGACCAGCTGGTGCAGATCGCGCAACGTTCGCGCAACCTCAAGGGCCACGGGCTCGACGAGGGCATCTCGACACGCCTGCTGGTCTACGCGGCAACCCTGATCACCAAGGGCGTGCCGGCCGCCGACGCCTGCCGAATCGCGCTGGTGCGCCCGCTGACGGACGACCCCGACATGCGCGATGCGCTGGATGCGGCCGTCGCCACGTTCATGGCCTGAGGCGGTGCACGGGCGGCTGCCGACCGTTGCATCGAGGGCGATGCTCGAACCGTGAAGATCGACCTGCAGGACCACGCCGAGATCCTCGAGCATCTGGCGCCCGAGGTGCACGGCATGCTCGAGTCTGCCTTCCACGAGGCGGCCCGCGTGATGTCGCCCAGCGCGCTGCAGCACTACCTGGAGGGCGCGAAGGCGCTCAGCGGCTTGGGGCGCGGCCATGGCCTGGTCGTCACCTACCTTCAGGAGATGCCACTGGTGGCCAAGGAGGTCGGCGACGAGTCCATCAGGGACAGCGTGGTGGCGGCGATGAAGTTGTCGTCGATGACCTCGGGCGAGGTCATCGGCCTGTTCTTCGCCGCGCTGCCCACGGCCGCACGCCGGCTGGGCGACCTGTCGCTGTTGCGCGCCTACCTCCAGTTCCTGCACCAGCTCGCCGCGCGCGCCCCCCGCGGCTTGCGCCCGATGCTGGGCATCCTCGACGAGCTCCTGGCCAAGCTCACGCTCGGCGGCCTGCGCCGCTGGGCGATGTTCGGTGCCGATGCCTACCGCACCGACTTCAAGAACCAGCTCGCCTACTTCGCGCTGCAGACCGCAGACAGCCAGGCGATGCTGCAGCAGGAACGCAAGGGCACGCTGTTCGTCGACCACCAGCGCAAGCTCGGCGCCTATCTGCGGGCGTTGTGGGGGCGCGACTTCTGGCTGCGCCCGGCGGCGGGCGATCGCAGCGAGTTCAAGCCGTACCTCGAGGGCTTCGTGCTGCACCTGCCCGATGCGGCGGATGACAACGCCAACCTGAAGGGCCTGGACGTGTACCGCGCCATCGCCGCGCACCAGGCGGCGCACGTGGTCTACACCCGTGCGCCCATCTCCGCTCAGGAACTCAACCAGGCGCAGATGGTGCTGATCGGCCTGCTGGAGGACGCGCGCGTCGAGTTCAACGCGGTGCGCGACTTGCCCGGCCTGAAGCTCCTGTGGCGCACCCTGCTCGCCGCGCCGAAGGAGGGCCGGACCGAGCACGCATCGCAGAAGGCGCTCGAACAGCTGGTGCTGCACCTGCTCGATGCGGAAGCCCCGACGGGCGATGCCGAGCTCGACACGCTGGCTCGACGCTTTCACGACGCCGCACCGGCGCGCTGCGCCGACAACGCCTTGTCATGGGAGCTGGGGCTGGAGCTCTATCACCTGCTGGTGCAGCGACGTGCCTTGCCCAGCCTGCGCCAGCTCGAGGCGCTGCGCCTGGCCTATCGCGACGACAACCGCTTCGTCTGGCACTTCGAGGAGTATTCGGTCGAGCGTGGGCTGGAGGTCCTGCGCGGACAACGCCAGGTGCGCCGGCGCGTGCCATTGATGGAGTTCATCAACGAAGTCGACGTGGAGACCGCCGGTGACGACGCGCAGGAGATCTGGGTGCTGGATGGCGCGCTGGTCGACGACGACGACGTGAGCTTCAACGAGAAGTACGGCAGGGAGCCGGTTTCCGAGCCGTTTCACTACCCCGAATGGGACTACCAGGTGCAGGTGCATCGCCCCGACTGGGTGACGCTGCACGAACGCCGCCAGGCGCGCGGCGAGCCCGGCGTCATCGACGACATCGTGCGACGGCACAAGCCCATCGCGAGCCGGCTGCGCCAGATCGTCGACCGACTGCGACCGCAGGGTGTGGTGCGCGAGCGCAAGCTCGAGGATGGCGACGAGCTCGACCTCAATGCGGCGGTCGATGCGATGGTCAGCCTGCGTGCGGGGATCGACCACGACCCACGCGTGACGATGCGCTACGTGCTGAAGCGCCGCGATCTGGCGGTCCTGATCCTGCTCGACCTCTCGGAGTCGACCAACGACCCGGTACGCGGTACCGAGCGGACCGTGATCGATCTGACCCGCGAAGCGGCGGCGCTCCTGGCCACCGCGGTGGGTCAGATCGGCGACCCTTATGCGATTCACGCGTTCAATTCCGACGGCCGACACGACCTCCGGTACTACCGTGTCAAGGATTTCGGTGCCCGCCTGGACGATGCGGCCAAGGGCCGGCTGGCGGGCCTTGCTGGGGGCTACTCCACGCGCATGGGCGCCGCGCTGCGGCATGCCGCCATGCACCTGGTGCAGCAGCCGCAGCGCCGCAAGCTCCTGCTGCTGGTGACCGACGGCGAACCGGCCGACGTCGACGAGCGCGACCCTCAATACCTGCGGAACGACGCCAAGAAGGCCGTCGAGGAACTGCGCACGCGCGGCGTGTCGACCTTCTGCCTGACCCTGGACCCGCAAGCCGATCGCTACGTGCGCCGCATCTTCGGGCCCAACGGCTTCACCGTCGTCGATCGCGTCGAGCGACTGCCCGAGCGCCTTCCGCAGCTCTTCGTCGAGCTGACGGCCTAGAAGCGCCTCGGCAGGGCGGCGCCCGGCCTCGGGCTCCGTTCCCTGGCATGGGTCGGCCTCTAGACCGCCGGGCTCGCCCCGGTCGGAGACATCCAGGGACGGTCGTGCTCCAGGAGGAACGCCTCGCCATGCTCCAGGAAGAAGTACCTCAGTGCCTGGGCGGCGGGCGAGAGAAGCTTGGACTGCATGTGCACGATGTTCCAGACGCGCACGATCGGTGTCTTCTCGACGTGGACGATCTCCAGCAGCCCGCACTGCAGCTCCAGGCCGATCGTGTGCAGCGACAGAAAGCTCAACCCCATGCCGGCCATGACCGCCTGCTTGATCGACTCGTTGCTCGGCATCTCCATCGCGATCCGCAGCTCGACGCGCTCGTCCTGGAAGAAGCGGTCCATCAGCGCGCGCGTACCCGAGGCAGCCTCGCGCACGATCAGCGGGTACTGGGCCAGTGCCGCGAGCGGCGGGTGGCCGAGCGCCAGGATGGGATGCCCGCGCGGCGCCACGAAGACATGGGGGTGCGCGGCAAACGGCTCGGCGCGCGTGGCCACGTCCTTGGGCGGGCGCCCCATGATCGCCAGGTCGACCTCGCCCTGCTGCAGCCAGCCGACGAGCTGCTCCCGGTTGCCGCCGACCAGCAGCTTCAACTCGACGCCCGGGTGCTCGTCGCGAAACCGCGCGAGCAGACGCGGCACGAAGTACTTCGCGGTGCTGACCATGCCGATCGCCAGCTGGCCCGCCTCGAGCTTGCGAAAGCGCGCCATCGCGTCGTCCGCGTCCTTCAGCGTCGCGAGCAACCGCTTGGCGTAGACCAGGAAGTACTCGCCGGCCGTGGTCAGGCTCACCTTTCGGCCAGCCCGGTCGAACAGCTGCAGGTCGACCGCCGACTCCAGTTCCTTCACCTGCATCGTCACCGCCGGGGGAGTCAAGTGCAGGTGCTCCGCCGCGCGAACAAAACTCAGATGCTTCGCGACCTCCGCGAAGACCCTGAGTTGCCGAAAGGTGACGCCTCTCATTCAGCGATCCTGAACCAAGTAGCAAAGATCGATGAATTTACCTTAAAGCTGGCCGTGCCTAGAGTCGGGTTTCGCGGATAGCGCCGACGTCGGGCGCTCCGCGACGCGGAGACTCCAAGATGATCCCCTACCGCATCGCCCCGAGCATCCTCAGCGCCGATTTCGCACGGCTGGGAGAAGAGGTCCGCACGGTCATCGCCGCCGGCGCGGACTGGATCCACTTCGACGTGATGGACAACCACTACGTGCCGAACTTGACGATCGGGCCGATGGTCGCGCAGGCCCTCCGGCCCCACTGCGTCGCGCCCGATGGCGCGAAGGTGCCACTGGACGTGCACCTGATGGTGCAACCCGTGGATGCCCTCGCGCAGGCTTTTGCCCAGGCCGGGGCGGACCTGATCAGCTTCCACCCCGATGCCAGTACCCACGTCGACCGTACGCTGCAGCTGATCAAGGCTGCCGGCTGCCGTGCGGGCTTGAGCTTCAACCCGGCGACTTCGCTGGACGTGCTGGAATGGGTGATCGACAAGGTCGACCTGGTTCTGGTCATGAGCGTCAACCCGGGATTCGGAGGTCAGAGCTTCATCGACAGCGCGCTGCGCAAGATCGAGGCTGCGCGTCGCATCATCGAACGCTCGGGACGCGACATCCGGCTGGAGGTCGACGGCGGCATCAAGCCGGACAACATCCGCCGCGTGGCCGATGCCGGTGCCGACACCTTCGTGGCCGGCAGCGCGATCTTCGGGCAGCCGGACTATCGCAAGGTCATCGACGCGATGCGAGCCGAGCTGGAGATGCCGCGTGCCCGTCCGAACTGACCACAACCGGCTCTGCCGCGTGACGCTCCACGCCAGACCGACACCCGACGAAGACGCGGCCGCCGGATGGCGGCCGCAGACGCCCCCACGAGCCCACTGAACGAACGAGGCCGCGATGCCGCTGTCGAAGAAGCCCACGCTGACCCAGTACCTGATCGAACAACGCCGTCGCTTCCCGGGGGCCAGCGGCGAACTCAACGCGCTGGTCCTGGATGTCTCCATCGCCTGCAAGGCGATCGCGCGCCAGGTGGCGCTGGGGGCGCTGGCCGTGAAGCCGCCCGGCGGGACGATCAACATCCAGGGCGAAGAGCAGAAGCCCCTGGACATCATCAGCAACGAGATGCTGATCCGGCAGGCCGAGTGGTCGGGCCACCTGGCCGGCATGGCCTCCGAGGAAATGGACAAGCCCTACCAGATCCCGGGCGACTATGCCCGCGGCAAGTACCTGCTGGTCTTCGACCCGCTCGACGGCAGCAGCAATCTCGACGTGAACGTCTCGGTTGGCAGCATCTTCTCGATCCTGCGTGCTCCGGACGATGTCATCGAGTCGGGCCGCGACGTCGTGGAAGCCGACTTCTTCCAGCCCGGCGCGAACCAGGTCGCCGCCGGCTACGCGCTCTACGGTCCGACGACGATGCTGGTCCTGACGGTCGGCAACGGCGTCGTCGGCTTCACCCTGGACCCGGACATCGGCGAATTCAAGCTCACGCACCGCGACGTCCGCGTGCCCGAGGACACGCAGGAGTTCGCGATCAACACCTCCAACAGCCGCTTCTGGGAACCGCCGGTCAAGCGCTACGTGGACGAGTGCCTGGCCGGCCGCAGCGGACCTCGCGGCAAGGACTTCAACATGCGCTGGATTGCCAGCATGGTGGCCGAGGCTCACCGCATCCTGATGCGCGGCGGCGTCTTTCTCTATCCCCGCGACACGAAGGATCCCGCCAAGCCCGGTCGGCTGCGCCTGCTGTACGAGGCCAACCCGATCGGCTACGTGATCGAGCAGGCCGGGGGTCGCTGCAGCACCGGTCGCCAACCAATGCTCGGCGTCAAGCCGAGCTCTCTCCACCAGCGCATCGGCGTCGTCTTCGGCTCGAAGAACGAAGTCGAGCGCATCGAGCGCTACCACCAGGACCCCGCCCTGGTGGACGCGCCGACACCCCTGTTCGCCGCCCGCAGCCTCTTCCGGGATTGAGACCATGTCGCACCAGCACCCCATCATCGCCATCACCGGCAGCTCCGGCGCCGGCACGAGTTCGGTCACCCGCACCTTCGAGAACATCTTCCGCCGTGAGGGCGTCAAGGCGGCCATCATCGAAGGCGACAGCTTCCATCGCTTCGATCGCAAGGAGATGCGGGCGCGGCAGGCCGAAGCCGAGGCGCAGGGCAACCGCCACTTCAGCCACTTCAGCGCCGAGAACAATCTCTTCCCCGAACTCGAGCAGCTCTTCCGCAGCTACAGCGAGACGGGTACCGGGCGGCGCCGCCGCTACCTGCACGACCCGGTCGAGGCCGCGCCCTACCAGCAGGAACCCGGCACCTTCACCCCCTGGGAAGACCTGCCCGCCGGCACCGACATGCTCTTCTACGAAGGATTGCACGGAGCGGTCGTCACACCCGAGGTCAACATCGCCAAGTATCCCGACCTGCTGATCGGCGTCGTCCCCGTCATCAACCTGGAGTGGATCCAGAAGCTGTGGCGCGACAAGCACGTGCGCGGCTACAGTGCGGAGGCGGTGACCGACACGATCCTGAGACGCATGCCCGACTATGTGAACGTCATCTGCCCGCAGTTCGCCCATACGCATGTCAACTTCCAGCGTGTCCCGGTCGTCGACACGAGCAATCCGTTCATCGCGCGCGACATCCCCAGCGCCGACGAGAGCGTCTGCGTGATCCGCTTCTCGAACCCCAAGGGCATCGACTTCCAATACCTGCTGAACATGATCAACAACTCCTGGATGAGCCGCGCCAACACCATCGTCGTGCCCGGCGGCAAGATGGATCTGGCGATGCAGTTGATCTTCACGCCGTTCATCTGGCGCATGATCGAGCGCCGCCAGCGCGCGCTCGGCGCCGCGGGAGCGCTGTGATGGCCTCGTCGTCGACCGACCGCGTGCTGCGGCCCGACAACGGCCGTTTCGATCCGTTGGCCAACGCGCTGCGCGCGCTAGCCATCGACGCCGTGCAGCAGGCCAACTCCGGCCACCCGGGCGCGCCGATGGGCATGGCCGAGATGGCGCTCGCGCTGTGGGGCGAGCACCTGAGGCACAACCCGTCCAATCCGGCCTGGCCCGACCGCGACCGCTTCGTGCTCAGCAACGGCCATGCGTCGATGCTGCTCTATGCGCTGCTGCACCTGACGGGGTACGACCTCCCGCTGGACGAGCTCAGGCGCTTCCGGCAGCTGCACAGCCGCACGCCCGGCCACCCGGAGGTTGGCCTGACGCCGGGCGTCGAGACGACCACCGGACCCCTCGGGCAAGGCCTGGCCAACGCGGTGGGCATGGCGCTGGCCGAGAAGATCCTGGCCGCGCAGTTCAACCGGCCGGGTCATGCCATCGTCGATCACCACACCTACGTGTTCCTCGGTGACGGCTGCCTGATGGAGGGCATCAGCCACGAGGCCTGCTCGCTGGCCGGCGTCTGGGGCTTGAACAAGCTGGTCGCGCTGTACGACGACAACGGGATCAGCATCGACGGCAACGTCGCCGGCTGGTTCGGCGACGACACCGCGGCCCGCTTTCGCGCTTACGGCTGGCAGGTGCTCGGGCCGCTCGACGGCCACGACGTGTCGGCGCTTTCGGCGGCGATCGCCGAAGCCCGGCGCAGCACCGATCGACCCAGCCTGATCATCTGCCGCACGACGATCGGGCGCGGGTCACCCGGCCGCGCCGGGACGGCGAAGTCGCACGGCGAACCGCTCGGCGCTGCCGAGATCGCCGCGACGCGCGAAGCGATCGGATGGTCCCATCCGCCCTTCGAGGTGCCGGCCGAGCTGCGCCGGGAATGGGACGCCCGCG